>ERZ826220.453-NODE-453-length-48574-cov-5.071292_pt1 | contig 48574 bp, 44 predicted proteins | sample MGYA00519927_ERZ826220 | MGnify/ENA primary metagenome ERZ826220 (study PRJEB31778, sample SAMEA3449225) | human gut metagenome | biome: human gut; feature: human-associated habitat; material: faeces | place: United Kingdom | collected 2010/2012 ... | reverse complement strand
CGGAAAGCCCGGCTGCCGTCGATGTGCTGGGCGTGGAGGAGTAATCCTCCCCGCCTTTTTTCAAATCAAAAGGATGAGGAAAATTATGTCTGAACAGAAACGAGAAAACGGGCTGCTCGCGCGCGGCCAGAGCCTGATTCGGGATATCATGCTGGCGGTGTTCGGCAATGAAGCGCTGTTCCTGATCGTGACGTTTTTATACGCGACGCTCGGGGATAGCGCCATTGTGGCGTGGTATCGCGAGCCGATGAGCCTGCTGTACGGCTATATCGTCGTCCCGTGGGGCGCGGCGCTGTGCCTGCTGCGCTTGCAGCGGCGCGCGTCCTCGCTCGAACCGGCGAGGGCGGACGTGGTGACGCTCTTTGTGCTGTATCTCTGGATTCTGGTGCCGTTTGCGATTCGCTTCGGCTTTACGGGCAAGAACGTGACTGCGTGGCATGGCTACGCGGTGATGTTCTTCGGCATTTATGCGTCGATTTCCGAGAGAAAGCAGCGCGAGCGCGAAATGCTGATGGCGACGATGAGCGTATTGAGCGCGGTCTTCGCCTATGTATTCTGCGGGGCGCTTCTGTTCTGCGCGTGGAGCGGCACGATTTACGCCGCCGATCTGGGGCCGTTCGGCTTCGGCGCGGTCGAGGGATGGCTGTGTTCCGGTGTGCATTACAACATCACGGGCATGATTGTCATCAGCCTGTGCATGATGTGCGTGATGGGCGTGGGCTACCACCGAAACATCCTTCTCAAGCTCTTCTGCCTGATTCCGGCCGTGATGTCGATGGCGGTCATCGTGTTGACCCAGAGCCGCACGTCCCGCTATGCGCTGTTGGCCGTGCTGGCCGCTGCCGCGTTTGACGGCGTTCGCCGTGTGCTCTGCCGCCGGAATGTCGCGGCGGGTCTGCTGGCGGCGGTGCTGGCCGGTGCGGTTGTGCTGGGCGGCGGCTATTGGGGCGCGGACAGGATGACCCGCGCGGCGGTTGCGCACTACAACCAACTGGCGTATGACGCGGCGCTTCAGGCGGCGCTGGCCGAGCAGGCGGAAGCGCAGCAGGCCGAATTGAGCGCCGAAGAAGTGCCGGAAGCGCAGCCGGTCGAACCGAGCGCCGAAGAAACGACGGCGGAAGCGTCGGTCGAGGCGGCTGAACCGCCGGCGCAGGAGGCAGCCGCCGAACTCGCAGTGCCGGAAATTCAGGTCAGAAAGATACGGGCGCGCGTGCTGGCCAACACGGATGGCTCGTTCAGCGATCGAACCGATATCTGGCGCGCCGTCTTCATGTTCTGGCGCGATAACCCGAAGATGATGATGATCGGCAACGGCGTCAACCAGACGGGGCACAAAATCGGTCAGTATATTTCATGGACGGACGGCATAGCCGTTCACAATGCCTACCTGCAGTGGGCGGCCGATTTCGGCCTGATCGGTCTGGTACCGCAGATCGTCTTCCTGGCGATTGCGGTCTGGCAGACGATTCGCGTCTTCTTCGCGCCCAAGCGGCCGCGCGGCGCGCTGGGGCTTTGCATGATGACGTTCGCCAGTTTGCTCATCGGCATGATGGAGAGCGCGACGCTCAGCGCGATGCTGCCCATCAACCTGATGTTCATGTTTGCGCTCGCGCAGCTTTCGGCCATGAGCCGCGACGTTGCGAAAAAATAAGAAAACAACCGCCGACACCCAAAGGGGGCTTTCTCGATGAAACGACAGGCTTGTATGCTGCTGTGCGCCGGGCTGCTTGCGCTGGGCGCGGGCGCGCTCGCGCAGACGGCGACGTATGTTTTTCCCTACGAAGGATTCCGCTACACGCAGCGGGAGGATGAAACCGTGCTCACGCAGACGAATCTGGGCGAGCACGAGGCACTGCTCAAGTCGCTGGGCACGAGCAGCGAGGCCGTGCTGGCCAGCTATGTGGCCTCGGGCATTGTGATGGAGGTCATCCCGGACGACGGCGGGCAGATTGCCGTCAGCGTGACGGACGCGGGAAAATTCGCCGATGTGCAGGATATGGACAAGATGACGCAGGAGCAGCGGCTCGCGTTTCTGGCGCAGTTTGAAATGAGCGGCCTGTATGAAACCTGCGCCTATGTCGATACCGCGCCCGCTTGCGTGCGCCTGACCAGCTCGGCCATGTATGCGTCCATGCCGGTGTACAGCCTGCGCTACGCGACGCTGCATCTGGGCAAACTGTATATGATCGAGCAGACCATCGTGGGCCGCGAACCGGACGAGGCGGACGACGCGCGCATGGAGCAGCTCCTTTCGGGCATGAAGCTGCTTTCCTCGCTCGGGCAGGCGACGCCCACGCCGCAGGCCACGGCCACGATGCAGCCGACCGCCACGCCAGAACCCATTTTGGGCAGCGCGGCGGTGGAGACCAGCGGCAGCCTGACGCTGGACGAAATCCCGGCGTATACGACCTCGGCGCAGCTCACGCTGTCCGGCCATGCCGCGGCTTCTGCGGAGATCCGGGTGGAGGAGAGCGGAAAGCAGCTCGCCAAGACCGGCGCGAAGAAGGACGGCAGCTTCTCCCTGAAGGTCAAGCTGGCGGACGAAGGCGACCATGAGCTGGTGGTAACGGCTGGGGAAGATACCGCGACGTTCACGATCCGCTACGAAAAGCCGGACGCGCGGCTGGAGATCACCGAGCCGGAGAGCACGACGTTCACCGGCGGCAGCGTGACCGTGCGCGGCGTGACCGAGCCGAACGCGACGGTGTATATCGACGGCAAGGGCATGAATACCAACGTCAAGGCAGGGAAAAACGGCGGGTTCTCCGTCCGCGTGTTTATGAGCGAGGCGGGCACGGAGACCTTCACCCTCCGCGCGAAGGCGGACGGCTTTGCCCAGAGCACCCGGAGCATCACCCTCACGCGGGAATGGACGCAGCGCGAGCTGATCGCCCAGTTCCGGCAGAAGATGATCGCGCTTGACTACGACGAGCTGGCGAAAAAGCCCGCGCAGTACGCGCAGAAGCGCTTCATCCTGCGCGGCAAGGTGATGGAATTTACGGATTACGACGGTCAGCCGTGCGCGCTGGTCTGCGTCAGCAATCCCGCCACCGGCGTGTGGGAGGATGCGCTGTACGTCGTGCTGTCCACGGCGGACGAGGTGGAGCAGGGCGGCATTTACACATTCTACCTGATTGGCGAGGCCATCACCCTCCCGGCGGACGGCGCGTATACCCGTTCCGGCACGGAGCAGGAGGTACCCGTCGCGACGGCGGTGTATGTGACGAAAAACAAATGAGCGCTTTGAAAATCGGAAATGTGCTGCGCGCCGGGCTGATGGCGTGGGCGATGTTTATGGATTTGAACGTGCGCAGCGGCGACAATTACGTCAACATCGGCCAGTCGCTCGTGGGGACGAGCGGCGCGGTGGCGCTGGCGGCGTTGGTGTGTTTTCTGGCGCTGAGCTGGGCGGACGAGCGCCTGCCCAAAGCGGGGCTTCGGGTTCGGTTGGCGGCGCTGTTTCTCGGCGTTTGGCAGGTGATCGCGGTCAGCGTGGTCAACACGAACGACCTGAATCAGCCCTTCCTTTCCGGCAGCCAGAAGCTCAAGGCGGCGGTGCTGGCGCTGGGCATGGCGAGCCTGTTCGAGCTGCTTTTCCGCCTGCTGGAGGCCGGGCTGGACGGAAGGCTGGATTTGCGGATACAAAGAGACGGCGCGCTGCGCAGGGCGTATCGGGCGCATACCCTGCTGTTTTGCATGGCCGCCGTGCTGCTCTGCTGGCTGCCGCATCTGGCGGTCAGCTATCCGGCTTCCATGAATTCGGATACGCAATCTCAGTTTGACCAGATTTTGGGGCTTTTGCCGTGGAGCAAGCATCATCCGACGCTTCTGGCGTTCTTCCTGCTGGGGACGACCCGGCTGGGGCATGCGCTGGGCAGCGGAAACGCGGGCTTGTTTGCCTATGTGCTGGTGCAGGCGGTCTTTACGGCGGCGGTGATCGGGTACAGCCAGTGGATCATGCGCAGGCTTTGCGCGCCGGTCTGGCTGCGGGCGCTTTCGCTTGCGCTGTGCGCTTTCGCGCCGGTGTACTGCGACAACATCGCGGTGATCCTCAAGGATGTTCCTTACAGCTACGCGATGCTGCTGATGCTCTGCGAGATGGTTCGACAGCGTTTTCTGGAAAAGGAGAGTGACGGGTTCGGCGCGGGGTTTGTGCTCCGCATGACCCTGTCCGCGTTTTTGATGCTTCGGATGCGCCCGAACGGCGCGATGGTCTGGATTCCGATTTGCGCGGCGCTGTTTTTGGGAACGCGCGGCAGAAAACGACGGGCGGCGATTGCCGCGGTTGCGGCGCTTCCACTTTTGCTCGGCGCGGGGTTTGACGCGGGGTTTGACGCGCGCTTTCATCCGCAGGCGGCGAGCTTGGGCGAGGCGCTGTCCCTGCCGTTTCAGCAGACGGCGCGGTTTGTTTCGGAATACGCCTCGGAAGTCACCGACGAGGAGCGCGCGGCGATCGACGGGGTGCTGGTTTACGACGAGCTGGCAAAACGCTATCAGCCGGAGCTTTCCGACCCGGTGAAGGCGATGTATCGGAAGACGGCGACGCCGCGCGACTGGCTGGCGTATGGACAGACGTGGGCGAGCCAGATGATCCGGCACCCCGGCTGCTATCTGTCTGCGACGATCATCCAAAATGCGCTGCTGTTCGACGTGAGCACCTACAATCTGGCGATTTTCACGGGAACCGGGCTTTCCGCGCAGGAGGAAGAAGCGCTGGATATTCACCGAAGCGGGACGCTGACCCGACTGGAGAAGATGGAAAGCAGTCTGCGTCAGGTCGCGCTGGCGCTCCCGTTTGCGCTCCAGCTCAATACGCTGGGCTTTTACTGCGCGGTGCTTTTGGGCGCTTGCGCGATTGCATGCAGCCGAAAAGCGCGCGGGATGCTGACGATCCTGCTTCCGCAGATGTTGACGATGGCGGTCATTCTCTGCGGCCCGTGCATCGAGCATCAGGACCGCTACGGCTTCCCGGTGATCTATCTCATGCCGCTGGCGCTGGCGGCGCTCTCCTGCGCCCTGCGCAGAACGCAAAGGGACTAATACTAATTCTTGTTAAAATGGCTTAATCCGCGCACCATCTTTTTCGCTCTGACTTTGCCTCGTTCCGTTCAACGTACCTCCAGTACGCCTCACTTCACTTGGCTTCGTCAGAACAAAAAATCTGATGCGCTCTGTTAAGCATTTTAACTGCGAATTAGTATAAAAAGACGCTGTCGCCAATGAAAACCATTTGCGGCAGCGTCTTTTATCATATCAATCGTATCAAGTGGAACGGGCGGCAAATTGGAAGGACGGCGGCAGGCGCATATCCTCCGTTTTGACGTTCTTCCAGTCAAACGCGCCGATCAGCGCCTCCATGGTCGCGGGGCGGTTTTCAGGCAGAATCCCCGCGCTGTAGGCCAGCATGCCGAGGATGTCCTCACGGGTGAAGCGCTTGGAGAGCGCGGACAGGTCGGTGTCGCCGTCGCGCTTGGCAAGGCGGCGGCCCTGCGCGTCCTCAAGCAGCGGAATGTGCGCGTAGGCGGGCGTTTCAAAGCCCAAAAGGCGCTGGAGATAGCGCTGTCTCGGCGTGGAGGACAGGATGTCGTGCCCGCGTACGATTTCGTTTACGCCGCTGAGCGCGTCATCCACGACGACGGCGAGCTGATAGCCGAAAAGCCCGTCGGAGCGGCGCAGAATGAAATCGCCGCAGTCGCGCGCGAGATTCTCCTGATACAGCCCGTAGTGGCGGTCGCAGACGGCAATCGTTTCATCCGGCACGCGCAGGCGGTATGCGGGGCGGCGGGTTTTCAGCTTCTCCGCGACGGCCTCCGGGGAGAGATGGGCGCATGTGCCGGCGTAAACGGGCATGTCGTCGCCGCGGTTGGGCGCGTCGGCGGCGTGGAGCTGCGCGCGGGTGCAGAAGCAGGGATAGAGCAGGCCTTTTTCATCGAGCGCGTCAAAATAGCGCCGATAGACGTCGGTGCGCTCGCTCTGCACGAGCGGCGGTTCATCCCAGGCGACGCCCAGCCACGCCAGATCGGAAACAGCGGCGTCGCACAGGCGCTTGGGGCAGCGCGGCGTATCCAGATCCTCGATGCGCAGCAGAAAGCGCCCGCCCTGACTGCGGGCGGAGAGATACGCGATCAGCGCGCAGAGCAGGTTGCCCAAATGCAGCCGCCCGCTCGGCGTGGGCGCGAAACGGCCGACGACCGGCGCGCTCAAGCGTCCATCAGCGGGGTGCGCGGGCCGCTGTGCTTCTTTTCGCCGTCCGGGGTGAGCAGCTCGACTTCGAGCTTGTCAAAGTCGATGGGCTCGGTGAAATGCTCCTTCGTGTAAAACGTGCGGCCGAACTTCTCCCATTCGCGGTTATGCTTGGGCAGCTGCAGCGGGCGCTGCACGTCGAAGCGGCGGCAAAGCTCCAGAAAGGCGGACTCGATATCCCCGTCGTGAATCTCGACGGTTTCGTTTTTTACAATGCGGTGGCGGCTGACGACGCGCCCCCACAGGCGATAATGCTCCATCGTGTTTCTTCTCCTTTACGCGGCGCCGGAGTTGCGCTATAATACATCTATGGATTGTAACGGATAGAGAGGAATTTGTAAAGTCATGCAGCTCAACCTTTGCCCGCTGTTTTCCGGCTCGTCGGGAAACAGCGTTTATATGGCCTGCGGCGGTGTGAAGCTCCTGGTGGACGCCGGGATGAGCGCCGCGCGCGTGGAGGCCAATCTGCGCGAAATCGGCGTGGATATTCGGAACATCGACGCGATTCTGGTCACGCACGAGCATATCGACCATGTTCGCGGGCTCGGCGTGCTCTGCCGCCGGTACGGAATGCCCGTTTATGCCAACGAGGGCACGTGGCAGGGCATTTTGCAGAGGGAGACCGGGATTCCGCAAAAGTGCATGCGCACGTTTTACACCGGGGAGGATTTTTATATCGGCGCGCTCAATGTCCATCCGTTCCCGATTCCGCACGACGCGGCCGATCCCGTCGGGTTCGCCTTTGACTGTCAGGGGCTGCGCTGCGGCGTGGCGACGGATATCGGGCACATCAGCGAGACGTGGATGCGCGCGGTTTCCGGCTGTCAGGCGCTGGTGCTGGAGGCCAATCACGATGTGGACATGGTTCGCCGCGGGCCGTATCCCCAGCGGCTCAAGCAGCGGATTCTCGGCCAGAGGGGGCACCTCAACAACGAGGACTGCGCCCGCGCGCTGTGCGAGTTGGCGGAAAGCGGAACGCGCGCCGTCTTTCTTTCTCACCTTTCTACTGACAATAATTTACCTGAACTGGCATATAATACGGTATGCGGCGCGCTTTCGGCGGCGGGCTTCGACGTGGGAAACGATATCCGCGTCTGCGTTTCCAGGCGGGACAGGGTTTCCGACCTGCTGACGCTGCAAACCGACGAGGCCGACGCGATGTGACACAGAACGCGGCTTTTGCGAATCTTTTCGAGGAGGGCTGGTGCATGCGCCCCAAAGTTACGATGGAAATGGAGCAGGCCACCTATGACGAACTGCTGACGCTATCCGAAACCATCGGCTATCCGCCGGAGGCGGCGCTCAGCTATGCCGTTCGGCTGGTGAACGCCTGCATTCGGGAGGGACTGCTGACCGACGTGCCCGCCCGCGCGTGGCCCGAGGAGGCGCGGATGGAGCGGGGCAAGGTGATCGAGTTCCCCGGCGCGAAAAAAACCGAATAAAACGCGCCCTTTCCGCGCAGACTGCATGGCGGAAAGGAGTGGATGCAATGGATCGTTTTTCTCTGCTGCTGGTGATCGTCGGCGCGATCAACTGGGGGCTTGTCGGCCTGTTTCAGTTTGATCTGATTGCCTTCCTGTTCGGCGGGCAGGCGGCGATGATCTCCCGCGTGCTGTATACCATTGTCGGCGCGGCGGGGCTTTGGAGCATCTCCATGCTCTTCACCCCGCGGGAAGCCGCGCACACGGCGGGCGCGCACGCGGACGGCGCGGGCGCCTGAGCGCGGATCAAGTGAAAATCACGGGGCTGTCAAGCTAACAAAACCGATATTTCAAGAAAAACTAGTTTTTTGCCCGAAGGTTTCCAAAGGGCGATGCGCCAAACAGGCGCCGTAAACGCTCGGAAAGCCCTTTGGTGGGGCGATGGGGCAAAGCCCCATATTCTGAAAATGCTTAGTTTTTGATTCTTGAATGATCGGGAGTGGCTTGACAGTCTCAATATTTTTTGCGCCTTGGGTGGCAGCCGGAGGCAGACGGAAGGCGTCGTTCACAAACCGCCACAAAATTTTACAAAAATAACAAACGATATCCCCTGTCCGAAAGAATGGCGATGGTGTATAATAGAAACACATGCCGTTATAGATGGGAGGAAGTGCCTTGAACGCGATTGGGGAACAGATATCAGCAATCCTGTGGAACGTATTCAACAGGCCGCGTCTGATCGACCTGATCGATATCCTGCTGCTGACCATCATCATTTATGAGCTGCTCGTGCACGTCAGGCAGACGCGCGTGTCACAGACGATCAAGGGGATCATCATTTTGCTGATTGCGACATGGCTCAGCGACGTGCTCGGCATGCGCACCATCCACGCGCTGCTGGCGTGGATGATTAACGCCGGGCCGGTGCTGCTGATTGTGCTGTTTCAATCCGAAATCCGGCGTATTCTGGAAGAGCTGGGCAACAACAGCGTGTTTGACAGCTCGACCGCGCTCGTGCAGGCGGGCAACGCCGAATTGATTATCGACGAAATGATCCTCGCGCTGGAGCACATGGCGCGGCGCAAGGTCGGCGCGCTGATCGTCATTGAAAACAAGATCCGGCTGAACGACGTGATCGCCACCGGCACCCGCGTGGACGGCGTCATCTCCCAGCCGCTGATCGAAAACATCTTCGAGCCGAACACCCCGCTGCATGACGGCGCGGTGGTGGTTCGCGGCGACCGCGTGATCGCGGCGGCCTGTTTGCTGCGCCTGTCGGATACCACGGGCGTGGGGCGCGATTTGGGTACGCGCCACCGCGCGGGTCTGGGCGTGAGCGAAATTTCGGATGCGAAGGTGTTCATCGTCTCCGAGGAGACGGGCATCATCTCCATGGCCGAAGGCGGCAGGCTCGTCCGCCATCTGGACGAGGCATCCCTGCGGCAGATTCTCCATGGCATTTACGACGCACAGGACAAGGACGCCCGTGTGCCGCTGCTGCATTTCAAGCAAAGGAGGAAGGGCGCCCATGATGAACAGCAGGCCGACAAGAAAGCCTGAGGGACGCGGCCCGTTCCGCAAGCTGCGGCGGATCATCGCCAGGGTGGTGGCCGGTAAGCCGTTTCTCATCACCGTTTCCGCGCTCGCGGCGGTGGTCTGCTGGAGCGCGCTGGTCGCCTCCGACGGTACACTGACGCGGCAGAAGACATTCGCCAACGTCGCCGTCACGGTGACGGGCGAGGCGGCGCTCAAGAGCCGCGGATACATCGTGATGGACGACATCCTTGAAAAAGTGCCCGCCGTCAAGATGACCGTCGAGGTGACGCAGGCCAACTACAACCGCGTCAGCGGCACAGCCTATAACCCGCATTTTGATTTGAGCCAGATCACCGGCGAGGGCGAGAATGAGCTGAGTGTGACGTATTATTCCTCTCAGCTTTACGGCCCGGTCGTCTCCTGCGAACCGGCATCAATTACCGTGAACGTGGAGCGCTACATCACCCGCCGCGTGCCCGTCGTGCTCGAAATGACCGGGACGATCCCGGAAGGGCTGTATCTGGACAGCTATAAGACCGATCCCACGACGCTGTCCGTCTCCGGCCCGCAGTCGCTGGTGGCCAGCGTGGCGCGCGTCGTGGCGCGGCTGGATCAATCCGCGCTGAGCGAGCGCCGGATGACGGATCGCTCCGCGCTGAACATCGAATTGCAGGATTCGCAGGGGAACGTCGTCGTTTCCGACAAGCTGGAAATCACCAACCAATCCGTCATCACCAATTCCGTCGTGGTGGAAACCGAGCTGGTGCCGATGAAGAACGTGCCGCTGGAGGCGCAGAGCTTCGTGACGGGCAAACCGGCGGAGGGCTATGAACTGACGGCCATCGAGCTGGCGGAGGAGACCGTGCCCGTCGCCGCGCGGCAGGAGCTGCTGGATGCAATCGACGCGCTGACGACGGATTCGCCGCTGAACATCGGGGGCGCGACGGAGGACGTGACGGGCTATGTGCGCCTGAAAAAGCTGACGGGCGTTGAAAACACGCTGCCGACCGAGATCGGCGTGACCGCCCGCATCAGCGAAAAGCAGACCGAATGTACGCTGCGCTGCCTGCCGATTCAGACGGACGGGCTGGCGGATCACCTGACCGCCTCGCTCAGCGCGGCGAGCACCACCGCGCAGCTCACCGGCGGCTATACCTTCATCAACGCGCTGGACGCATCGAGCGTGCATCTGTTTGTGGATGTTTCCGGGCTGGAGGAGGGCGTATACACCCTGCCGGTGCAGATTCATATCGACAACGCGCCGGAGTTCACCTGCGCGCTGAGCTCGCCGGAAGTCACCGTCACGCTGCAGGCGAAGCCATAAAACGGAGGAAACATGGGAACACTCGCAGATTCGCTGTTTAACCTGCTGATGGGCTGGGTGCGCGCGCTGGTCAACGCGATCTGGGCGCTGTTTACCACCGACCACACGACCCTGCTGGAATTTCTCGGCAAAAACTGGGTCCTGATTGTCGTCGTGATTCTGGCGGCGGGGCTGGCGATCGACTGGCTGGTTTGGCTGATCCGCTGGCAGCCGTATCACCTCTGGGCGAGGCGGGCGCGCCGTTTTCTGCGCATGCCCGAGCCGGAGCAGGAGGAAAAGCGCAAAAAGCGCGCGCCGAGCGGCGACGAAACGCAGAAAATGCCCGCCGCCTATGCGCAAACGGATTCAGGCGCGCCGGAAGAGGAAGAAGAAGAACAGTGGCTGCCGCTCCAGCAGCCGCAGATGGACGAGCGGCAGGCGCAGGAGGTCATGCAGCGCGCGCAGAGCGTGCCGGACGAGGAGCTGGGCGCATACCCCGGCATGAGATACGGCGCGAAGGCCACCGAGGGCATGGCCGAAACCCAGCGCTATTCCGCCGTGCGCGCGGAAGGGCCGGGCGCGGCCGAGGTGGAGCGCCGCCGCGCGGAGATCGACGCATGGCGGCAGCAGATGCAGGAAGAGGCGCGGCAGAAGGCCGAAGCCGAGCAGCAGCGCATCGCGCAGCAAAAGGCCTATGAGGCCGAGCAGCAGCGTATCGCGCAGCAAAAAGCCTACGAAGCCGAGCAGCAGCGCGTCGCGCAGCAAAAAGTCTATGAAGAAGCGCAGCGGCAGAAGGCGCAGGCGGAATATCAGCGGCAGGTGGCCGAATATGAGCGCCAAAAGGCGCAGTACGAGCAGGATATGGCGCGCTATCGGCAGGAAAAAGCGGCCTATGACGCGGAAATGGCGCGCCGCGCCGCGCAGAGCGACGAGGCGGCGCAGACCGACGCACAGACCGCCCCGCGCCGCCGCCGCGCGCCCCAGCAGAAGCCGAGAACATACAGCGATTATGTTTCCGGCGAAACGGTGGAGCAGCTGCCCGATCCGCCCCAATGGCCGCAGGTGCAGCAAGCCGCCGAGGCGGCGAAAAAGCCGAAGAAGGGGCTCGTGAGCCGCGTGGCGAAGATGATGGAGGAGGATGACGGCAACGAAATCGCCGGGATCAACGCCCTCCCGCCGCGCGTCAGCAAAGACGAGGCCTATCACCCGGCGAAGACCCCGCAGAAAAACGGAAAGCGCAAGCGCTGAGGTGCAGGAGCATGATGGACGCGCTATCCAATCTTTTACAAACGACAGCCGCCGCAGCGTCCGCAATTTTGATGGGCGTTTGCGGCGTTTGCCTATGTGTTCGACTGACCCGCGTGATGCGGGGGGAGGAAAGCGCCTCGGGGCTGGAGAATGAAACGGTTCGGGCGCGGCCGGACGGACGGGCCATGGCGCTGGCCGCGGCGGCGGCGGTGGCGAGCCGCCTGATGCTCTACGCGCTGGCGTATGCCTTTTATAGGAAGGGCGGCGGGGCGGATTCGTTCGCGGATTCCTTCGAGGCGCTGTGGACGCACTGGGATGTGCGGCATTATCTGGGCATTGCGCGGGACGGCTATACGAACGTCGGCGACGCGCGGCTTCGGCTGGTGTTCTTCCCGCTGTACCCCGCGGTGACGCGCGTGTTTTCGGCCTTCACGGGCGGAAACCTGTTCGCGGCGGGGACGCTGGTTTCGCTGCTCTGCTCGGGGCTGTGCGCCGCGCTGCTCTACGATCTGGCGGCGATGCATCTGGGCGGGCGCGGGGCGCGGCTGGCGGTCGCGTATTTTCTGCTCAGCCCGATGAGCGTGTTCCTCGCCTGCGCGTACACGGAGGCGCTGTTTATCAGCCTGACGCTGGCAACGGTCTGCCTGCTGCGGCGCGGTCATCCGTGGGGCGCGGCGCTGTGCGGCATGGCCAGCGCGCTGACGCGCATGCCGGGGGTGATTGTCTCCGGTCTGTTCATCATCGCGTTTTTGGCGCGCATCCCCCGCGAGGGGCTCCGGATGAAGGCGGTGCTGCGCTGTCTGGCGCAGGTGGGCATGGTATTCGGCGGCCTGTTCATCTACTGGGGAATCAACTGGCTGGTGACGGGCGACTCGATGACCTACCTGATCTATCAGAAGGAGAACTGGTATCAGCAGCCCGGCTCGTTCTGGGCTTCGACGGCGAACACCGTCAGCTACCTGATTTCCACCTGCGGGGATGACGACTGGCTGTTCACTTGGGGCTTTCAGCTTCTGGCGATGGGGTATATCTACATCCTGCTGGCGGCGCGGCAGAAAAAGCTGCCGTTCGATCTGGCGGCGTACAGTTTTGTGTACGTGGCCGTCGTGCTGTCCCCGACGTGGCTGCTTTCCGGCGCACGGTATCTTTACGCGCTGGCAACGCTGCCGCTCCTGCAGGCGCAGAGCCTGAAAAGCCGCGCGGCGCACGCCGTCGGGCTGTCGGTCTGCGCGGTGCTGCTGGTTGTGTTTACATGGGGGTATACGATCGCGGCGGCGGTGTTGTGAGGGGGAACTCCCTCAGTCGCGCTGACGCGCGCCAGCTCCCTCGAAGAGGGAGCTCCTTGTTGCGCATTTAAGAAGGAAGAGCGCATTGAACGGAGAGAGCGCGCATTGACGCGCATCTGACAGAAGACCTCCCTCTTTGAGGGAGGTGTCTGCCGAAAGGCAGACGGAAGGAGTCGTAACTCCCTCAGTCAGCTTCGCTGACAGACCTTCGGCATTTCGCATGCCTGTTTCCCGCACAGCGGGCGGCAAGCTACATGCCCTCGAAGAGGGAGCTCCTTATTGCGTAATTAAGAAAGAAGAGCGCATTTGAAGAAAGAAGAGCGCATTGCCGCGCATCTAGCACAGAAGACCTCCCTCTTCGAGGGAGGTGTCTGCCGAAAGGCAGACGGAAGGAGTACCGTGAACCGAAAAAAGATAATCCGCATCATTTTGGCTGCGCTGGCCGTCGCCGCGCTTTTGGCGGCGGGCGGCTGCGCGCTTTGGAAAAACGGATTTTTTGAAAAAATCAACTCGGTGGAGGCGCTGCGCGAGGTGATCGCGGGCGCGGGCGTCTGGGCGGGCGCGTTGTATTTCGCGCTGCAAATGATGACGGTCATCGTCGCGCCGATTCCCAGCAACATTTCGATGATGGCGGGCGCGCTGGCGCTGGGCTTCTGGCCGGCGATGATTTTGGGCGTGCTGGCGGTGATCGCGGGGTCTGTGATCGTGTTTTTGGCGGCGCGGGCGCTGGGGCGGAACGCGGTGCAGCGGTTTCTGGACAAGGGCGTGATGGAAAAATACCTGCCGATCATCGAAGAAAAGCAGGATATGTTTTTGTTTTTGACGATGCTCTTTCCGTTTTTTCCGGATGACGCGCTCTGCATGCTGGCGGGGCTGACGAAGATTCCGCTCGGGCGGTTTGTCGCGATCATGGCGCTGGCCAGACCGTGGGGGCTGATCGTCGCGGCGCTGCTGGGCAGCGGGGCGCTCAGCCTGCCGGTTTGGGCATGGGCGGTCATCGGCGGCGCGGGGCTGCTGATTTTTGTGTTCGCCATGAAATACAGCGCGCAGATCGAGGAAGCGCTGCTCGGGCTTGTGCGGCGGATCGTGCCGAAAAGAAATCGCTCCGACAGAAATTGACAGCGACGGTTGGCAGGAAAAAAGAAGGCGCGCCGCGAAAAACAAGGGAATCACAGCCGATAAGGGGGAACTATCCGCATGATTTACGTTCAATACGACGAGGCCGTTCGCGAAATGGCGAAGGGGCTGACCCGATTCATGGGCGAGGAGGACGCGAAGCATTTTGCCGAAATCTTCGCGGGCAACTCGCTGGACGGCATTTACAGCCACGGCATGAACCGCTATCCGCGATACATCAGCGATATGGAGAGCGGGCTTTGCGACCCGAAGGTGACAAAGGCCGAGAAGGCCGGCGGCTTCGGCGCGCTGGAGGTCTATGACGCGCATTTCGGCGTCGGCCCGCTGATTGCGGAGCAGATGACGGCGCGCGCCATCGAGCTGGCCAAGGCGCACGGCATTGCCTGCGTCGCGCTGCGCAACAACAGCCACTGGCTGCGCGCGGGTCGATACGGCCTGACGATGGCGGACGCGGGGCTGATGGGCATCTGCTTCACCAACACCTGCATGAACCTGACGGCGTGGGGCACGCTCGAGCCCTCCACCGGCAACAACCCGATCACCTTCGCCATCCCGCGCGAAAAGGGCAGTCTGGTGATGGATATGGCGGTGAGCCAGTACGCCTACGGCAAGCTGGAAATCATGGCGCAGGAGGGCAAGATGCTCGATACGCCCTGCGGCTACGACGCGGACGGCAACCCCACCTGCGATCCCCAGAAGATCTGCGAGAGCGGCCGGATGATGCCGATGGCGATGTGGAAGGGCAGCGCGCTGTCCATCATGCTGGATCTCTGCGCGTCGATGCTCTCCGCCGGGCGCACGAGCCGCATGATCGGCCTGATGAGCGACGGCGAAAAGGGCATGAGTCAGGTGTTCATCGCGATTCACCCGGCTGCGGTCGTGGATATGAAGGCCGTGGAGGCGCAGATGGAGGAGACCATCGCCTTCCTGCACAGCCTGCCGCCCATCGAGGGCGGCTGCGGCGTACACGCGCCGGGCGAGGGGCTTGACAGAACGCGCGCGAAGAACCGCGAGAACGGAATTCCAGTCACGGAGGAGACTTGGTGCAAAATTCTGGAACTCGGCAGGGTAAACGGGTAAAAATATGAATGCAAAAGCAGACAAAAAACCGTCGGCGTGATTGACAGAAAACAAAAAACAGTGTATAGTAATATTGTTTATCCAGCTCTGTTTGAAGAGCCGGATCGGAAAGCGATATTTTGACGCAGAACGTGCTGCGGACGAAATATAATTTATTATCTGGGAGGATGTATCCATGAAGAAGCTTCTTTCCATGCTTCTGGCGGCGGCCATGCTCGTTTCTGCGAGCGCGATGGCGTTTGCCGAGGGCACGTCTGAGAAGGGAACCATCGTGTATGGTTCTTCCACCGAAATCGGCGGCGACTTTGCCCCCAGCTCCTGGTGGACGAACAACGCGACCGACAAGATGATCCGTGATCTGACCAACGATTACGGCGTCACCGTCACCAATCAGGGCGGCGAATATGTCGTGAACCCGACCATCGCCAAGAACATCGAGTCCGTCGTCAACCCGGATGGCAGCAAGACGTTCACCGTCACCATCAACGAGGGTCTGACCTACAACAACGGCGAAGAGATCAAGGCGGCCGACTTCCTGTGGGCCGAGGTCTTCTCCTGCTCCAAGGTCGCGATGGATACCGGCGCGAAGCTGACCGGCCACCTGACCTATGTCGGCGGCAAGGACTACTATGACGGCACGGCGACCGCGGTTTCCGGCATTCGCCTGATCGACGATTACACCTTCTCCGTGACCATCCTCGCGGAAAAGATCCCGTATTACTACGACCTCAACTACATCAGCCTCAAGCCGTTCTCCCTCAAGTATTGGCTGGGCGAGGGCGTTGAGCTGAAGGACGACGGCGAGGGCTGCTACATCGCCGGCGACTTCACCAAGGAAGGCATCGAGAAGCAGCTCGAGTATGCCCGCTTCAACGCCGGTGAAGACCGCGTTTCCGCCGGCCCGTACAACCTTGTCGCGTTCGACAAGGGCTCCCTGCAGGCGACCCTGACCATCAACCCGAACTACGCGGGCAACTTCGAAGGCCAGAAGCCGAGCATCGAGAAGATCGTCGTCACCAAGACCGAAGACGCGACCTGGGCCGACGCGCTCAAGACCGGCGCCTTCAACTTCTACGACACCGTGACCGACGGCAACCAGATCAACACGGCGCTGGACATCATCGCCGAGGGCGGCTTTGACTACGTGCAGTTTGACCGTGCCGGCTACGGCATGCTGAACTTCCAGTGCGACTTCGGCCCGACCCAGTTCGAGGCTGTCCGTCACGCGGTTGCCCTGCTGCTGGATCGCAACGAGTTTGCGAACACCTTCTGCCAGGGCTGGGGCGGCGTCGTCAACGGCATGTACGGCACCGGCCTGTGGCAGTATCAGGAGGCCGAAGAGTGGCTGGAGATGACCCTCAATCCGTATTCCTACGATCCGGAAGCGGCCGTCGAAGAGCTGAAGGCTGACGGCTGGGTCTACAACGCCGACGGCAGCGACTATGTCGATGGCTCCGGCGAAATCCGCTACAAGAAGGTCACCGAGGTCGAGGCGGGCACCTACGCGCACAACGTCACCCTCGCCGACGGCACCATCCTGATGCCGCTGATCATCGAGTGGTCCTCTTCCGAGAACAACCCGGTTTCCGAGCTGCTCAACGTCATGCTCGCGCAGGGCACGCAGACCGCTGAGGCCGGCATGAAGATCAACCAGAACGTGATGACCTTCACCGAGCTGCTCAACTACTACTATCGCGACGCTTCCCAGGGCGACAAGTACGCCGTTCCGACCTACGGCATGTTCAACCTGGCCAGCAACTTCACCCCGGCCTACGACCAGTCCTACGAGTGGACGCTCGACCCGGACATGGTTGCGCAGGGCTACAACCTCAACCGTCTGTACAACGAGGCGATGGACGCGCTCACCATGAACATGGTTTACGGCGTGGATTCCAGCAACACGCAGCTGTACATGACCTACTGGAAGGGCTTCCAGATGCTGTGGAACGAGCTGCTCCCGCAGATCCCGCTCTACTCCAACATCTACATCACCGTCTATCCGGATTGGCTTGAGAACTACACGCAGGATTCCTTCTGGGATTTCCAGCAGGCGATTCTCTACGCGACCGTTGCCGAGTAATTTTTGCTCAGTTCCGATCACAGAATTGGGGGCGGGCGTTCTGCCCGCCCCTTTTTTCCCTACTTTTTTGATTTTGAATGAAACGTCCTTTTGAAGGACAAGCGCCCTGCCCTTGAACACACAAAGGCGGGATGATTCAAGGGCAAAGCACTTGTCCTGCGGATGAAAATATAGATGTCGCGGGCAGGCCGAGCGGTCGTGCCCGTGCATGGCGGTATGAGCCGCACCACAAGAGAGAGAGAAAGAAAAAGAAAGAACACCATAGAGAGGATGGATGAGATGGGCAAATATGTTGCCAAGCGTATCGGATACATGGCGCTTGTGTTTCTCATCGTTTCGTTTTTAATGTATTCGCTGTACAACCTGATCCCGACGGACCCGGCGCGCGCTGAGCTGGAAGCCCAGAAGCAGAGCCTCAAACCGGCGGAGTATGAGCAGTTGTATCAGGAGCTGCGCGCGAAGATGGGTCTTGACGATCCGCTGGTCATTCGCTACATGCGCTGGATGGGGCTTTGGCCGGATGTTGGCGACAACAACGGCTTCAACGGCCTGCTTCAGGGCAACTTCGGCTATTCCCAGTTCTACAAGAAGGACGTGACCGAGGTGATCGTTGACCCGATGAAGAACACGATCTTCATCAACATCTTCTCAACGATTCTGGCGCTGGCGATCACGATTCCGCTGGGCATTTTCTGCGCGGTTCACAAGGGCAAAAAGGTGGATAACACCGTTCAGGTGGTGACGATGCTCGGCTACAGCCTGCCGATTTACATCATCGCCCTGATTTTCATGTTCTTCTTCTGCGTGCTCTGGCGCATCTTCCCGATTTCCGGCACGAAGACCGCGGGCGCGATTTACGCGACCAAGTGGGACGAGTTCATCGACATGCTCTACCACATCACCCTGCCGGTCATCGTTATGACCTTCGCGTCGCTGGGCGGCATGACCCGCTACGTCCGCAGCGCGATGATCGACGCGCTGAGCATGGATTACATCCGCACCGCGCGCGCCAAGGGCCTCAAGGAAAAGGTCGTCATCTATTCCCATGCGTGGCGCAACGCGCTGCTGCCGATCATCACCTCGATCATCGGCTGGTTCATCAGCATTTTCTCCGGCTCGGTCATCATCGAGAACACGTTCTCGCTGAACGGCATGGGCAAGCTCTATTGGGCGGGCTTGAGCAACCTTGACTTTGAGCTGGTGCTCGCGATTCAGATGTTCTATACCATCGTCGCCCTGATCGGCTCGCTGCTGATGGATATCAGCTACGGTCTGGTCGATCCGCGCGTGCGTGTGGACAAGTAAGGAGGAAGAACGATGAGCAACAAGAAAAAAGAATTCTTCCTCGTGCGCTGGTTCAAGCGCTGCTTCCTGCACGAGCGTCCCGAGCTCTCCACCGAGGAAGAGGAGAAGATTCAGACCCCGATGCGCGCGATGGTGAACAACTTCACCCATCGCCCGCTGGCCATGTTCGGCCTGATCGTGTTCCTCGCGATTTTCGTATTCGTGATGGTCGGTCCGCACATCTGGGTGCTCGATCTCTCCGAGCAGGACAGCACGCTGACCAACCTACCGCCCTCAAACAACATGATGCAGGTGCCGAAGGCGCTGCTGGATAACGGCGTGAAGGACATCTCCTCCGGCAACACCTACGGCGTCGGCATTGACAACAAGGGCGAGCTGTATACCTGGGGACACACCCGCATCACCGATAAAATCGACGTGGCGAACATCCCGGACGAGATCAAGAGCGCCGATCTGGTGCAGATTGCCGCCGGTACGGATCACGTCGTCGCGGTGGACACGGACGGCGAGGTCTATGTCTGGGGCAACACGCGCCTTCAGCAGGATAAATTCTCCAATGACATGAAGAAGGCCATGAAGGCCGGCGGCGCGGATTGGGACGTGGTGCAGCTCGAAGCGGGCAACCAGTTCTCCGCCATCGTCTGCTCGGACGGCAATCTCTACCTCTGGGGCAACGGCAACATGGCCGATATCAAGATCCGCAGCAAGTATCAGGGCAAGATCGCCAAGGTCGCGCTGACGGATAACGAGTATATCGCCCTGTTGACCGACGGCACGGTGGCCTACACCGGCAACAAGGATAAAACCTCCCCGTTCGCCAAGATTCCGGCGGGGCTGAAGGGCAAGACCGTCGTGGATATCGCTTCCACGAGCAAATCCGTCGCGGCCGTGACCGAGGACGGCGAGGTCTATGTCTGGGGCAACGCCGTGAAGGGCGAGGCCAATGTGCCGGCGCTTGAATCCAAGATCGTTCACCTCTACGGCGGCCGCTATCACTACACCGCGCTGCTGGAAAACGGCGATCTGGTTTCCTGGGGCAACAACAAATACGGCCAGATTGACGTGCCTGCCAAGGCGCAGAGCGCGGACAACATCGAAAAAATCTTCGTTTCCAGCTACCAGAACTACGCGCTGGCCAGCGACGGCACGATGTACACGTGGGGGCTCAAGGGCTTTGTGCTCGGCACGGACAGCCTCGGCCGCGACATGCTGACCCGTATCGTCAACGGCGGTCAGGTGACGATGACCGTCGGCGCGATTTCCGTCGTCATCGCGACGATTCTGGGCATCATCTTCGGCGGCGTCGCCGGTTACTTCGGCGGCCGGATTGATATTCTCATCATGCGTATCGCGGAGATCGTCGGCGGCCTGCCGTTCATCCCGTTCGCGATGATCCTCTCCGCCGTCATCGGCACGAAGCTCGATCCGACGCAGCGCATGTACCTGATTATGGTCGTGCTCGGCGTGCTGAGCTGGGTGCCGACCTGCCGCCTCGTGCGCGCGCAGATTCTGGCGCAGCGCGAGATGGAATACGTCACGGCGGCGAAGGCGATGGGTATTCGCGAGCACACGATCGTGTTCCGCCACATCCTGCCAAACGTCGTCAGCCTGCTGATCGTCTCCATGACGCTGGATTTCGCGACCTGCATGCTGACCGAATCCACGCTGTCCTACCTCGGCTTCGGTATTCCGCTGCCGACCCCGACGTGGGGCAACCTGCTCAACGGCGCGAACAACTCCATCGTCATCCAGCAGTACTGGTGGCAGTGGGTGTTCCCGGCTGTGATTTTCGGCATCTGCACCATTTGCATCAACCTGATCGGCGACGGCCTGCGCGACGCGCTGGACCCGAAGGCGCTCGAACGATAAGAAGGAGGGGAAGAATTTATGGCACTGCTTGAAATGCACGATCTGAAAACATTCTTCACCACCAAGCGCGGCGTCGTCAAGGCGGTGAACGGCGTATCCTACAAGGTGGAAGCGGGCAGGACGCTCGGCGTGGTCGGCGAATCCGGCTCGGGCAAGAGCGTCTCCGCGATGAGCATGCTCCAGCTTCTGGATGGCAACGGCTATATCGCCGGGGGCAGCATCATGTTCGACGGAAAGGATCTGACGAAGATGCCCCTTTCCGAAATGCAGAAAATCCGCGGCAACGCGATTTCCGTCATCTTCCAGGAGCCGATGACCAGCCTCAACCCGGTGTTCACCATCGAGCGTCAGGTTTCCGAGCCGTTCATCATCCATCAGGGGCTGAGCAAGGAAGAGGCGCGCAAGAAGGTTGTCGAAATGCTGGCCGACGTCAAGATTCCGAACCCGGAAGTCGTGGCCAAGCAATACCCGCACCAGCTCTCCGGCGGCATGCGTCAGCGCGTGATGATCGCCATGGCGCTGGCCTGCAAGCCGAAGCTGCTGATCGCCGACGAGCCGACCACGGCGCTGGACGTGACGATTCAGGCGCAGATTTTGAAGCTGATGAACGACCTGAAGCGCGAGCACGGCACGTCCATCCTCTTCATCACCCACGACCTCGGCGTTATCGCGCAGATGGCGGACGACGTGGCCGTTATGTACTGCGGTCAGGTGGTGGAAATGGCTCCGGCGAAGACGCTCTTCACCGATTGCGAGTTTTCCCATCCGTATACCGAGGGGCTGATGGTCTCCATCCCGAGGCTGGATACGCCCGCCGGTGTGCGGCTTGAATCCATCCCCGGCTCGGTGCCGCACCCGCTCAATCTGCCGAAGGGCTGCAAATTCGCGCCCCGCTGCAAATACTGCCAGCAGCGCTGCCTCGAGGAAGAGCCGGAGCTGGTGAACGTGACGGAGGAGCAGCAGGTGCGCTGCTTCTACCCCAGAAAGGAGGAGCGCCGTGCAAACCTCAAATAACGAGGGGAAGAAGGTGCTGCTTCGCGTCAGCAACCTCAAGCAATACTTCCCGCTGAAGAAGAAGGGCCTTTACGTCAAGGCCAACGACGGCATTACGCTGGATATCTACGAGGGCGAGACCTTCGGTCTGGTCGGCGAGAGCGGCTGCGGCAAGTCCACGCTGGGCCGCACGCTGCTCCAGCTCTACCGCCAGACGGACGGCCGGACGATGTACTACGGCCGCACGCTGGATGATCTCGCGCCGGTTTACGTCAAAAAGACGCTGCAAACGCTCGAAAAGCGCCGCGAAAAGTGGCACGAGCTGAAAAAGCATCTGGCCAATGTGCAGAAGGAATACGACGCGCTGCCGGACGGCGAGGCGAAGTACAAGAAGCACAACGAGCTGGATAAGGCGGTCAAGGATGAGAACGACGCGCTGCTGGATATGGCGAACCTGATCGGCGGCTTTGTCTGCGTGAAGGACATTCAGGCGGTGCAGAAGCTGTTCCTGGAGGAATACCGCGTTTCCAAGGAGCGCGTGAAGGAGATGAACCGCCGCGGCGCGGTGCAGCTCGATCTGGACGACCTGCTCTTTGACATCAAGAAGGCCGAGGAGAACGGCAAGAACACGAGCGGCCTCAAGAACAAGGAGGCCAAGCTGCGCGCCAGCCTCGCGAAGATCGACGAAAAGCTCGCCGAGCTTGCGCGCCGGATCGGCGACGTCCGCCATCAGCTCGACGCCCAGCGGGCGCAGTACGCGGACGACGCGGAATTTGCGCGCTACGAGGCGCTGCGCGACGAGGGCATCGACCTTGCGCGCCTTGAATACGACGAGATCCGCCAGCTCCGCCGCGATTTGCAGCTCATCTTCCAGGATCCGTATTCCAGCCTGAACCCGCGCATGACGGTGGGCAACATCATCGGCGAGGGTCTGCTGGCGCACGGCTTCTTCAAGAAGAACGACGAACGCATGCAGGAATACATCATCAAGACGATGGAAGACGCGGGCTTGGCGAGCTATTTCCTGCATCGCTTCCCGCATCAGTTCTCCGGCGGCCAGCGCCAGCGCATCGGCATTGCCCGCAGCCTGGCGGTGAAGCCGAAATTCGTCGTCTGCGACGAGGCGGTTTCTGCGCTGGACGTGTCCATCCAGAGCCAGATCATCAACCTTCTGGCCGATTTGAAGGAACAGAGCAACCTGACCTATCTGTTCATCACGCACGATCTCTCCGTCGTCAAATACATCTCCGATCGCATCGGCGTGATGTATCTGGGCAACATGGTCGAGCTGGCGAACACGCAGGAGCTGTTTGACCATCCGCTGCACCCGTACACCGAGGCACTGATGGCCGCGATTCCGACCACGGACGTGGAGGAGAACCGCGAGCTGCGGATTCTGGAAGGCGATATTCCCAGCCCGGTCAACCCGCCGCAGGGCTGCAAATTCCACACGCGCTGCGCGCACTGCACGGAAATCTGCAAGCATGCCGTGCCGGAGTGGAAGGAAATGGCGCCGGGTCACTTCGTCGCCTGCCACCATCCGCTTTCCGAAAAGGAATAAGCCATGGGGATGCCGTTTAAGGGGCGGTATGACCGCTTCCGCAAGCTGCAAAAGGAAAGAATGGGCGGGCGGACGGATGACCGCGCGCCCTGCGACGAGATGGAAAGGGGCGACGGGCTGGCGATGCTGATCGCCGCCCTGATTACCATTGTGCCGGTCTGCCTCGTCATGCTGGCGATTTTGGCGCTGGCCGGTTACTTTTTCATCGCTCGATAAAAGAGGTTGTTGAGCCAGCAAATCTGTCATTTCAGGGAAAATGGGGTTTGTTTGCCCGGAGCCTTCTAAACGGCGGAGGTTACAGGTATAGGGGAAAGATTCACTTCCTTACTATAAACAGCCGAAAACCATTAAAATGAAGCAGCTATGGCTTGAAGGGAAACCTTCGAGCCATAGCTGCTTTTTTCCTCAGACATGCTTTTGAAATAGTGCCCGGTTTATTCGTTGGCCTTCATCTTCTCCTGCTGGATATCGCTCATTTTGAGGGTGTTTCGCCAGCAAAGACTTCCTTTTAGCGTAAGGCACTGCGTTGGCTTTCCGCCCCGAAATTGGATTGGACATGTACACGTTGCAGACAATGACCGCTGGTATCCCGGCCTTGCCCATTATAATTTTGCTGAGACGTTTTCTGCGCTTCATGACATTGGGTATAAGGGGGCATTTTTCTAAAAACCATATATGTGAGTTTTTTCATCGAACGGCATTTCATTCCTGAATGGAGCACAGGCAATCATCAAGATAATCCTTTGCTGGACAACGATAATTAAAATATTCCAAAAAAGAATGTGAAAAATTGACAAATGGCATTGACAAGACAATTTGTCACTGATATAATTGACTCATGAGTCGTGCTACAAGCAATGTGTTGCAAGTGTGAAGAGATGTAAGATCAATCGATAATCAGTGCGCAATTGGTGTTTTATTAGAAGACGGTAAATGCCCCTAAAAATGATGGATAAACAGAAATTTTTGTCGAAAACGGAGGATGACACAATGGGCGACTTGACGATTAGGCCGATTAATACCGGGTATGTGACGATGATTCCCAAGCAGTATTTATACCACCATTCTACGGTTAAATTCTATCCAAATGCTTCTGATCAGGAAGAAGAGTATCCGGTGTTTGCGTATCTTGTAGAGGGTGGCGATAAACTGCTGCTGATTGATACCGGTATGGCGTACACGGAGAGAGCCAGCAAGTATCATCATCATGGATCGAGGCAGCCGGAGGGCATGGCCATTGCCGAACAACTGGCTAAGATTGGTTATACGCCTGAGGATATTGATATCGTTGTTTTTACGCATCTCCACTGGGATCATTGCTTCTATATGGAGAAGTTCACAAACGCGGAATTCTATGTAAGCGAGAAGGAATATCATTTTGCCATGGATCCGATTCCGCTGTACTATAAGTCTTATGAAGCGCCCCAACTGGGCATTGTCCGTCCGTTTGAGGGAATCGAAATGAATCTTGTGAACGGCGAAACAGAGATTATGCCAGGCGTGCGTATGTTTGATACCCCCGGTCATTCTGTCGGCCACATGACCGTCGAAGTGGATACGGCTTGTGGTAAGTATCTCTGTGTTGGCGACGCAGTGTTTATTATGGATAACCTGAAACCGATTCCGGAACTCAATTACGACATCACTCCGCCTAACCGTTTTTCCAATATTGTTGAGACATGGAAGAGTATCGAACTGATTAAGGAACGTGCAGAGAGTGAGGATAGGATTCTGACCTGTCACGATCGCTCTATGCTGGAACGCGTTGCCAAGACACCGATCTTGGGCATCAAGCCGGAATAAAAGACGAGAAGACAGAGGTATAGACATGGCTCTTATTGCGCTTGTTGCATGTTGCGATACGAAATATCATGAACTTTGTTTTGCAAAGCAGAAAATCTTGGAAAGTGGAAATCAAGTGTTGGTGATTGATATTGCCACCGGCCCTGATATTCGCTTTAAGGCTGACATTACTCGGGAGACAGTTCTTGAAATCGGCGGGCATACTTGGGAACAGGTCCGTAATATGGCAAAGAGTGATGCCATTTCTGCAATGACGGAAAGCATCAGTGCAACCATGGATAAACTCTATGCTGAAAAGAAAATGGACGGCGTGCTCGGTATGGGCGGCTTGCAAAACACAGTTGTTTGTTCAGCGGCGTTTTGCAGACTGCCATATGGCTTCCCGAAGATGATCTGTTCTACGATAGCCAGTGGGTACCGCTACTTTGACACGGTTGTCGGCGATAAGGATATTGCTGTGATGCCGTCAATCGTTGACTTTGCGGGCATGAATCCGATTAACGAAGTCACGTTGAGTAATGCGATCGGGGCGTTAATCGGTATGGTGCAATATGGCGGTCATCTCATCGATATGAGAGGGGAAAAGTACATTGCCACAACGCTCATGGGTATTACCAATGATACCGTAGTGCGTGCGGCTGATCTATTGGCTGACCGCGGTTTTAAGACGATCAGTTTTCATTCCACAGGCATCGGCGGACGTGTTATGGAAAGATTGATTGAAGACCATGCCATTTCTGCTGTCATGGATTTAACTCTGCATGAGATGACAGCAGAATATCTTGGAAACATCGGATACAGCCGTGGTGCTCAGAACCGCCTTTGTGCTGCCGCTAAGGCAGGAATCCCAGCGCTCATTTGTCCGGGTGGAATAGATTTTGCGTGCCTTTCCCGCGAGGATTTTTTGCCTGATGAAGAAGAACGAGGGTATGTTTGGCACAATAAGGATCTCACGCATACGCGTATGCACGAGCATGAAATTCTGAATATCACCCAGACCATTGTAGACCGTCTGAATCGATCTACCGGTAAGACCGAGGTCATTTTGCCGATGGGTGGCTTGCGTACAATGAGCGGACCGGGCGAATTTTTCCATAAGCCAGAGACAATTCGGAAGATGAAAGAGATTTTTGAATGTGGCTTAAAGCCTGAAATCATATTCAAGGCTGTTGATCTTAACTTCTGTGATCCCGAGTTTGCGGATATTTGTGCGGATGAGATGATTAAGCTTCTTTCCTGATGGATTCGCGTAATAGAACGGAGATGTTTACAGTGTGGTATGATCGTTATGAAACGCTCATCTACGATATGGAGCAAGCGGCTCATAAACTTTATCAACTGCGCTACCAAATGAGTAATGGTGGAAATCTGAGCGTTCGAGTGCCGAATGAAGAGCGGATGATTGTCAAGAAGACGGATGTTGCTTTTGACGAGGTATGCGCCGAAACGCTAATCGTTACCGATTTTGAGGGGAATGTAATCGAGGGAATCGGAAAGCCTTCAAAAGAAGCGTTGCTTCACGGTGCGATTTATAAGAACATTCCGCGTGCCGGTGCAATCATGCATTGCCATTCCCCGTACGCGACAGCGTGGGCAGCGAATCATGATAGCCTTGATTTTTCTACGCACCATGCTTTCTTGAAATTTCACGGCAAAGTGCCGGTGTTTGATACACACTCTTACGCTGTGCCGAAGGAATATTTCCCGGAAATCACCGCGTTTCTTGCCGAACATGAAAGCTCAAATGCTTTTCTGCTCCGCGCACATGGACAGGTAACCCTTGCGAATGATATGCGGATGGCGACTTATCTTGCTGAATTGATGGAGGAAACCGCTCAAATTTCTGTATTGAGTGCCGCTGCTGCAAACTGCGTATCTTTGTAAAACTGGTAACTTTGTATATTGTTGGCTGCGAAAAAAAGGCCATCAAATTATAAGGAGGAAAAACCATGAAAAACTCAAAGAAACTCGTGACTCTCGTCCTGGCTCTCGTGTTGACGGTTGTCTGCTGTAGCTGTGCATCTGCAGCTGGCAAGAAGAAGATCACTTTGCGCATCGGTTCCGGTCACTCCGAGACGAACCCTTGGATTGCTGCAGTTGAAGAATATTTTGTTCCGACTGTTTCCGAGCGCGTAGCAAATGAAACCGATTACGAAATTGAGTGGATTAAATCCTATGGCGGTTCTGTCATCACGCTTGGCAACGAAATCCAGGGGATACAGGATGGTTTGGTTGATATCGGCTGCTCCATCCTCGTCTTTGAAGCCTCCCGCCTCCCGTTGCAGACGATGGTATATTGTATGCCGTTCTCCTGCTCTGACCCGCAGATTGTCGCGAAGGTTGTTCGCCAGATTTACGCTGAGTATCCGGAGTTTACGACGGACTACGAGACCAAGTATAATCAAAAATTCATCGGCATCGGCGTTTCCGACCCGTATGGCCTGTACAGCACCAAGCGCATCACCTCTCTTGAAGACGTCAATGGCATGAAGATTGGCGCTGCCGGCATCAACCTTCAGTGGATCGAGGGATCTGGTGCTGTCGGCCTTCAGACCTCTTTGAATGACACCTACCAGAATCTGCAGACTAACGTCTGTCAGGCCACCATTCAGCCGACTCACTCCTGCGTCAATCTGAAGGTGTATGAGGTTGCGCCGTACTATCTGGATGCAAACTTCAACTGTGTGCCGTTCAACTCGCTTACCGTTAATACGGATACGTGGGATTCCCTGCCGACTGAAGTGCAGAACATTTTGGCCGAGGTCGGAGACGGCTATCTGGAATATGAGGCTGACTACATCTCCAAGGTTCATGCAAAGGATCTCGAGGATATCGTCGCAAAGGGCGGCACCGTTGATACACTGAGCGAAGAAGAGCAGCAGAAGTGGGCTGCCAGCCTGCCGGATATCGTGAACAATTTGGTCAAGAGCCTGACGGATGCTGGTTACAAGGGTAGCGAGATCGTTGCCCGTTACTATGAGCTGCTTGCTGCGGAAGGCGTACAGCAGGTGCGTGATTGGAATCTGAATCTGTAATTTTCAAATTGATTCTTGGAGTGAAGGGAAAGCTGTGTCACACGGTGCGGCTTTCCCCACTCTATCCTGAAATGACAGAGGGGATGACTATTTGTGAAAATCTGGAAGAAAATAGATCATGTGCTTGAAAGTATTCTTGCGGCAATGGCTATTTTTGCTTCTGCACTTGTGTTTGTAATTATGCTGATCATCACTGTTGACGTTTTGAGCAGACTCCTTTTCAATCATCCATTTGCTGGCGTTGCAGAAATCGTAAGTTTGATGATCATCATCTTCACGTTCCTTGTTCTTCCGCATGTTACAGCGCGTAACGGTCATGTGCGTACAACGATGTTCTATGACAAGGTGAACCGAAACGGTAAGCTCATCATTGATATTCTTGCATGCATTATCGGCATCGTCGTTTATGCCTTTATCATTAAGGCGAGCTACAAGGGATTTATAAACGCAATCAACATCGGTGAAGCAGAAATCGCTGGTTCTGTCAGAATCTCCACTGTTCCTGGTCGCTTCTGCATCATCTTTGGTTCCTCGATGATGATTTTGGAAATGATTAACAAGACTGTAAAGTATATGTATTCCCTGATTACTCAAAAGGACTTTGATCAGGGCGGAATGGCTGATGAAGGAGGAAATCTGGGATGAGTATTGGATTTGTTGCGGCCGTATCTCTGATTCTTCTCCTTGTGCTGATCTTTAGCGGTATTCACCTTAGCACATCGCTCATGATTACGAGCGTTATCGGTGTGTATTTGTCCACTGGACGCATAGCGACAGCCATGAATGTTTTGGCGCAGTCGGCATGGGGAGCTGTCCGCTCTTATATGTTTGGCGTTATCCCGTTGTTTGTTCTGATGGGGTTGTTTGCCAATATGTCCGGCGCCAGCAAGGATCTGTATGACGCCGCAAGCCTGATGATGAAGCGCATCCGTGGCGGTGTTGCCATTGCGACGGTTGTTGCAAATGCTGTTTTTGCTGCAATTACGGGCGTTACCGTTGCTTCTGCAACGATTTTCACTCAGATTGCGCTTCCGCAGATGACTCGCTTAAATTATAAGCGGAAATTTTCCTTGGGCACGATTGCCGGTTCCGCCATTCTCGGTATGTTGATCCCGCCGAGCCTGCTCATGATCGTTTATGGTGCTCAGGCGGATGTCTCGATTGGTAAGCTTTTTGTTGCGGCTATTGGCCCGGGTCTTTTGATGACCCTTGCCTTTATCATCACCATTCGCGTTATTGCCATCTTCAAGCCGGAATACATTCCGGCCGCTGAGACATTGACCGAAGAGGAAAAGAAAAACTACTGGAAGATCGTGCTGAAACCGTGGCCGATCGTGCTGCTGATCGTTATATCCCTCGGCGGTATCTGGGGTGGTCTCTTTACTCCGACCGAGGCGGGTGGTGTTGGCGCCTTTGGCGCGTTCCTGTTGGTTGTTTTTAAAGGAAAGTTCAACTGGAAGGACTTCATGAAGACCATGCTGAGCGCTGGCCAGACGGCCGGCAGCGTGCTGATTCTCATGATCTCGGCTTCCACGTACTCCAAAACGCTTTCAATGTGCGGCGTTATTAATCTGCTGAGCAATTTCGTTGGCAGTCTGAATGTTGCGCCGGTTCTGGTTGTTGTGATCTTCATCTTGATCCTGATGATTCTGGGCTGCATTTTGGATTCTACATCCATCATCCTGCTGACAAGCCCGCTGATGGTTCCGATCCTTCGCAACATGGGTTATGATCTCGTTTGGTGGGGTATTGTCATGATCATTGCCATCGAAACAGGTATGATTACGCCGCCATTCGGTATGAATGTCTTTGCAGTTAAGTCTACGTTGGCGAATATGAAGGGCATGAATGACATTACAATTGGAGAAATTTTTGCCGGTTCCATGCCGTATTTAACAGCGATGATCATTGTTGACCTCATTTGCATCTTTATCCCTGCAGTTGTAACATTCCTTCCGAGCGTTATGTAATGACCTTTGGCTGCCAGCTCAAAGGAGATATAGAAAGGGGTATTTCTTATGTCTGAATTCAAAATTGCAAAGGAAAAGACTGCTATCGTTCTGATTGAACCGCAAAATGATTTTCTCTCTGAGGGTGGCACGATGTATGCCTTTATCAAGGAACAGCTTGCAGAGAGAAACGTTATTGCTAACCTTCAGGATCTGCTTGAACGCGCACGCGGTCAGGTGGCTAAGATCTTCTATGTTCCGTTCCATTCGTTTGAAGAGGGCTTTCCGGAATTGAAGAAGGGTGGCCCTGCTTATGAAGGATTGCGCGGCATTGAAATCGATATGGTTGCCGATTGGGGCAAGGGGGCATGGCTGCGCGGCACGCCGGGTCCGGAGATTATTCCGCAGTTGACCCCGAAAAAGGGAGATATTGTTGTCGAAGGCAAGAAAACACTGGATGCCTTCCATTCTACCGCACTTGATTACCTGCTTCGTGCGAATGAGATTGAGAACGTTGTATTTACTGGTTTTCATACGAATTGGTGCGTGGAGTCCAGCGCACGCTCCGCTTATGATAAGGGGTATCGTGTGATCGTGTTGGGAGACTGCACGGCTACCGATACGCAGGAAGAGCAGGACTACGCTGAGAAATTCATTTTCCGTAAAATCGGAAAGGTCATGGATCACAATACCTTCCTGAATGCTCTTGTTTAATCGAGCTAAACTCGTTTTACTGGCGAATGCTGTATCGAGTAAATCGGTTGGATTGAGTTTTCTAAAGGGTTGAAGACGAATGAAAGCACCTCGAGTTGGCATTCCGACTGGAGGTGCTTTTTAAGCGTTGAGTATAGAGAGCGTTGAATGGATGGCAGTATAATTTCTCCTCTTGAGCCTAAAAAACGAAATTGTTTTCAATGCCTTTGATTTTTGGAGGATGGATTACAATTGATGTGTTGAGAGAAAAGTGTGATTTTGCGAGTAATTCATCAGATCCATTGACGAAAAAGAGTGTTGGGAATATAATGGGTATATACATTCATTGGAGAAAGAAAAATGCAGAAAATCGTTAAGAGCAATCTTGTTAATGAGGTCTACAGCCAACTGCTGAACATGTTGGCTTCTGGTGAATATCCGGAAGGAAGCAAACTGCCGTCGGAGACGCAACTTTCTGAGCAGTTGGGTGTTAGCAGGAACACGATTCGTACAGCGATGAGCAAGTTGATCGCTTTGGGTCTTGTGGAAAATCAGCAAGGTTATGGAAATTGTGTCCGCAATATGAATATGGGCGTGTGCACAAGCGCGATTTTGCCGACTATGTTGGCGAATGCGCGCGATTTGGAAGCCATGACAGAGTTCCGAATCGGTGTGGAGAGCATGGCGGCACGTCTTGCAGCAGAACGTTCGACAGAAGAAGAAATAAGATTGCTGCATGAGTCCTATTTGCGTGCAGAAGATGCAGTTCGCTCGAATGATAAGAATTTGTTTGCCAAATATGATTTGGAATTTCACAGATTGATTGCTAAGGCATCAGGAAACCAGCTTTTTTTCCGAGCAGCAGAAATGCTTGAAGTCATGTATACGACGTGGATGGTTGGTTTTCAGCGCGTACATGGAATTGAAACAAGCTTTGAATATCACAAGAGGATCTACAAAGCGATTGCAGCGCATCAATCGCAGGAGGCGTATGATGCAATGAAGGACCATCTGGAAGATGTCCTTCGAAAAGTTAAACTGGACAGTGCCGCTGCGGGATACTGATACCCCGCAGAAACGGATTTGGAGTCTTGCCTCGTTTTGAAACGTTGAAGCGGTTACGCGGCAGGTACAGAGAAAAAGAGTGAACAAGATCATCCGAAGGGATGTTCAAGTTCACTCTTTTGCTATAGACGGATGCCAACAGAAAATTTTGCGCTTGACGCGATTTGCGATAAAGCCCAAAACAGCCAGGCAGCGCTGCGCTATTATTGTCCTTAATCCTGCACAAGGCTCCCCGCCGCCTCGGCCTCCTCCAGCTCGTGCATATACTTGTATACCGTATAGCGCGAAACATTCAGCCGCTCGGCGACAATCGCCACGGACTTTTGATAGGTGAACGCGCGGCGCTTGTAGAGCATGCGGATGATGCGCATGCGGTCGGTCTTTTTCATCGCCTCCGGCTCCTTGCCGACCGCGCTGATGCACTCGCGCAGCAGCTCCTCGAGCTGGCTTCTGGCGTCCTGCATGAGCGTCTGCTGCAAATCGCCGCTGGTGGCGGTCAGCTCGCTGAGCATCTGCCCGGCGCGCACCATGTTCGTGATATCCAGATTGATGCCCAGCGCGAAGTGATAATCCTCGCCGACGATGTTGAACGTCGAGCTTTTGAGCGTCCGCCCGTCGCGGGAGAGCACCATCTGGTTGATGTAATCTTTGTTCTGGTAGATGCTCTCGTCGTAATCGCCGATGTCGCCGAAGATATCCGCCGTCGAGCCGACCTCGCGCCCCGTCACCGTTCCGTTGAAAATCGCCAGAATCGGATGTCCCGGCCTCGTCATGTCGTGCACGATGGTTTCGCAGTTCGGCCCGAACATCACGGAGATGCCGCGCGCCTCGTTCTTCAGAAAATTGAGCATTTCGTCCCGGTTCATTGAAAAGTCCTCCGTCCAGCCCTTTCGGGTTTTCATTTTGTTTGCTTTTTTATGTTGATAACAAACGTTCCGGCAGACCTTCTCTTTGCCGGGAAAAGTGACATTCTGTTGCCTTTGGTCTATTATATCACATTTTCTTCCCGTTGGGTATGCCTTAGCGTCAAAATCAGCGCGGCAAACATCATCAGCGCGCAGAAAGACAGCGGGAGCGCCGTCTCCCAATAGCTGCCCAGCGACGCCAGCGCAACCAGCGCGCAGATCGGCGCGGCCTTTTTGTTCTTCGCCGCCAGCACGGCGCTCAGGATATCCGCCAGATAGAAATATCGCTCGTGCATCCGCGGCAGGAAGAACACAATCGCCAGCGGCAGCAGCAGCGCCAGACGCAGATACCCTTCCCGCGTCAGCTTTCCCGCCTGCTTCACGCCGCAGGCGACCAGCAGCGCACACGCGCCAAACGCCAGCGCCATGCCGAAATTGCCGTAGGCGTATACGTCCAGCCCGGTCGTGTTCATCAGCGCGAAGAAACTGGGCGCGTTATAGGTCAGGCCGGTATACAACCCCGTCTGCGCGGTGTAAATGGAAAGCAGCGCACCGATGGATTTTCCGCCCAGCAGCGCGGGCAGCGCCGTCGCCGCCAGCGCCGCCAGAAAGACCAGCGCATCCGACAGCCGCAGCTTTCGATCCGCCCAGAGCACCGCGACCATCGGCAGCAGGAACACGGCTTGCAGCTTGAATGCCAGCGACAGCGCAAAGCACGCCGCCGCGCCCGCGGGCTTCCGCTCCAGCGCGAGCGCCAGCCCCCAGAGCGCGCAGGCCGCGTACAGGCTGTCACACTGGGCGAACATGCCGCCATTGAGCGCGACAGTCGGCAGCAGCAGTGCCAGCCCGAAGGCGGCGGCGCTCTTTTTGCCGTCCTTCTGCGCCAGCGTCGCCGCCGCCCCCGCCAGAAACGCATCCCCGATGAAGGAAACCACCTTCACCGCGTAGAGCGACGGCACGGGCAGCCGCGTGATGACGAACAGGATGTATTGATACAGCACGTTGTATTCGCCGATGTTCTGGCGCATCCCCTCGGCGAACGGACCGCCCGCCAGTTTTTGCAGCCAATCGGCCAGATAAATCTCGTAATCGCCGGAGGAGCGCTCCAAAAAGCTGACCCGCGCCAGCATGGCCGCCGCGCAGAGCGCGCCCAGCAGCAGCGCGCCCAGCGCCCCCTGCTCGTGCTCGCGCGCAATCTGCATCGCAAAGACGAGCATCGCCGCCAGCGGCAGGCACATCATAACCGCCGTCGCCGCGTGATGCCCCAGCGCAAGCGAGCGCGTCATCATCACGCCCGCAAAGCCCAGCAGCACCAGCGCGGCGCAGGCGATTCTCGCCGCGCGGCCGCAGGGCTGCGCGATCAGACGGCGCAGGCGCTCATCCAGCGCGTCAAGCGTCGCTTTCACCGATCTGCGCCCCCTTGATGCCCAATTTGCCCATCAGTTCCAGCGCCAGCGCCGCCGCGCAGGCAATCGCCAGCAGGCTCAGCACGTTCATCGGGATGACCGTGAACGAGAAAATCGCCTCCATGTAGCTGCACAGCGAAATCAATTCCAGCACGATGGCAATCGCCAGCCGCCGCGCGTCGTTCACGCAGGCAAAGGCCAGCATGCCCGCCAGATACAGGCAGCGCGCGTTCATCTGCGGCAGAATCAGCGGCAGACCGGCCGCCAGCAGCAGCGCCGCCAGCAGCAGCGTGTCCGCGTCCGGCTCCCGGCGCGTGTGGATCAGCGCAAAGGCGACCAGCAGCGCTGAGGCGAAGGCCAGATACATGCCCATGCCGCTGAACTCGCGCACGGAGGCGACCGTCATCAGGCTGTAAACCCCCGGCGCGTGATCCGCCAGGCCCGCGCCCTCGTAGGAAATCGCCTCGATCTGCTGAGCATAGCGGCCGAATACCGCCGTCAGCCCCTGCCCGTCGAGCAGGAACGCCGCCTGCGCCAGCACAAACGCCGCCAGACCCGCCAGCAGATGGCGGATGGAAACCCTGCCCTTCATAAAGAACACGAGCAGCAGCGGGAACAGGAAGCCCGCCTGCAATTTCGTCGCCGCCGCCAGCCCCCAGAGGATGCAGCCCCAGACCGGGTGATCCTTCAGCAGCAGCGCCAGCCCCCAAAGCGCCAGCGCGGCGAACATCGCGTCGCACTGCGCCCAGCAGCCGGCGCTCAGCAGCATCGTCGGCGCGAGCACGCAGGCCAGCATCGCGCCCACCGCCGCGCCCGGCTTAGCGCCGCGCGTCAGCGCCAGCTTCAAAACCGCCAGCGCCGCCGCCGTCTGGCAAGCCATGTCAAACAGCTTGACGGCGTACATCTGCGGGAAGGTTTCCAGCCGGGAAATCAGCGCCATCACGACCAGATAGCCGCCCGACCACGCGCCGTCCTCCCACGCCATCGCCGTGCCGAGGTCGTAATTCCACATGCCCTCCAGCATCGGCGCGAGCACCTTGCTCATGCGCCCCGGCTTGATATCCAGCATCGCCAGATGTGCCGCCACCGCCAGCATGGCCAGCAGCGCCGCGCACAGCAGCACGATCACCGGCTCCTCCCGGAGCGCGCGCCACGCGCCGACCAGCAGCAGCGCCGCGCAGCCCGCGCCGACCAGCGCGATCACCGCCGCGCCCTCCATCGCGGCACAGAGCTTGAGTGCCAGCGCGAAAAACGCGAGCGTCAGCGCCGCGCCCAGCGCCAGCCTTTGGGTTCCCCGAACCCGTGCCTCCATCCCCGCGCGAAGCGGGTCCCGCATCCATGCCCTGTTCATCACGCCTTCACCTCCGTCAGCACGGCTTCCGTCTTCTCCTCGTGCAGGCTCTTATACAGCGCCGCCGCCGTCAGCGCGACCGCCGCGCCCTGAAAGAGCGTCGCCCATTTGAGATCAAAAATCGCGTCGCCCGGCAGCCCGCCCGTATAGCAGATATACGAAGCCAGCCCGAACAGCAGCGGCAGCGCCATCCGCTTCGGGCGATACGCCGCGATCACCAGCGCGAGCACGTCCGCGCCGAAGGTATAGCGCTCGTGCATCTTCGGCAGGAAGAACGGCACGCCGCCCAGCACCAGCAGGCAGGCCAGCAGCGTCCCCTCCTGCGTGATGTGCGTCCGGTTCAGGCAGAGCATCAGACAGACGACGACCATCATCGCCAGCCCCAGCGCCATCGCCATGTTGCCGAAGAGATCGTACAGCATGCCGTTGTCCATCGTCGAGGGCAGCAGGTTATACAGCGACGGGCCGTTGATGGAAATGCCGTTGTAGCCGCCCGCCTGCGCCAGATAGACGGTCAGCACGTGGTGCAGCGACTTGCCGCCCCAGAACGCGGGGATCATCATCGCCATATACGCCGCCGGGATCAGCACCAGATGGCGCAGCTTGATGTCCTTGCGCAGCCACAGCGGCAGGAGCGTCGGCAGGAAGAACACCGTTTGCAGCTTAAAGGAGAGCGCCATGCCGAAAAGCGTCATGCTCCATGCGCTGCGCTTTTGCAGCGCGTGATACAGCGCCAGCAGGCACAGCGACGTATAGATCACGTCGCACTGCCCCCAATACGCGCCGTTGAAAACGACGGTCGGCAGCATCAGTGTCAGGCAGAAGAGGACGGCGCGCCCCGCGTCCCCCCGAACCTTCAGCCCCGCCAGCTTGGCGACGGCGTAGGCCATCAGCGCCTCAAACGCCAGCGAGACGATCTTGACCAGATACTGCCACGGATAATTCTTGACTCTGGAAATCAGCAGCAGCAGGTACAGATACGGCGGCGTGTAATCGCTGCCGATGTACGAGCCGAGCCCTTCCTTGATGCCCATCTGGGAGTAGCTGTAGATCCAGCCGCTCAGGAAGATGTCGTAATCGTCGCTCACATAGTCAAACAGCGAAACCTTCGCCAGCAGAATCGCGCCGATCACCACGCAGAACAGCGCCTGCGCGCCGAAATTCAGCCTTCTGCCGATGTGCAGCGCCACCGCTGCCGTGAGCGCATAGAGCGCGGCCAGCACGACGGTCGTAAACCGAATCAATTCCTCCGCGCGGAAGCCGGTGAATTCGTCGATCTTGGCGTAGCGCGCGTGGTAAGCGAAGACCGCGAACACCGCCGTCGCGAGCAGCACCAGCACGCAGCGCGCCCACGCGGGCACGCGACGCCCCAGCAAACCGCGCAGCGCGTCGTCTGCAAAGTTCTTGTTCATAGCTTATTCCTTCCTTCGGGCGAAGCGCCCGCGTTGGTTTCCATCGTCTTATTATACTGAAAAAAAGCGGTTCTGTACAGCGAAAAACCACCCAACGCGGCATTTTCCTCCCGCGCGGCGCATACCATGGATTTGGAGCGCCTTTTTTTCCTTCGCTCACATTTTTGTTCGTCTCCCGCCGCATTCCGGCAACAACCGACGCATATACTGTCCTTATCGCGCGGGCGCGCCCCGCCCATTTGATTCGTTTCGAGGTGATTTTTCTTGCAGCAGCGTTCAGCTCTACAACAGATGCGCGCGCCGAAGGAGGCCGCTTTTGATTTTTCGTTTTACGCGCCCTATAAGGCCGCGGTGGAGACCGCGTTTCTCTCGCTCTGCGCGGCGCGGATGCAGCTTGAGGAGGAACACACGCCCTTCGCCGTCCGCTCGATGACGTTCCGGCTCAAATCGCCCGCGTCCATCCGCGAAAAGCTGCTCCGCCGCGGCCTGCCGCAAAACGCGCAGGGCGCGGCCAGCCTGCACGACGTCGCTGGTCTGCGTGTCGTGCTCTCCAGCGTAGAGGCCGTGTATCATTTTGCGGATATCCTGCGCGCATCGACCGCATGGCAGTTTGTCTGCGCGCGGGATTACATCGCCGCGCCGAAGAAGAGCGGCTATCGCGGCCTGCATCTGGTAATGCTCGTGCCCGTCTGCTTAAACGGCCAGAATGCCTCCGTTCCGGTCGAGATTCAGCTCCGGACGCCCGCGATGGATATGTGGGCCTGCGTCGAGCATGATCTATGCTATAAGCCTGTGAAGGAGGCGTAAGTACATCTCCAAAGAGACCGTCAGGAGCAGGCAAACATTCCAAGGCTCAAAAACAAGTATTCTTCGGTTCTTGGGAATACCCGTTCATAGTCGATTCATGGAATGCCCGGTCTGAACCTGACGGCCTCGTGCTATTATAAGGGAAATTAGTTTGTGCGGGCGGGGCCGGTTGAGCCGCGGACGATCAATTTCACCGGCAGGTTGAAATCCTTCGGATCGGGATGCTTGCCGTCGATCATGGCGAAAATCGCTTCCGCCGCGCGGCGGCCTTTGCCGATGCCGTCCTGATGGATGGTGGTCAGCGGCGGGAAGGTCATCCGCGCGATATCCACATCGTCAAAACCGACGATGGAGATGTCCTCCGGCACGCGCGCGCCGCCCTCGCGCAGCCCCGTGATGACCGCGGCGGCATACTGGTCGCCGCTGACGCAGACGCCCGTAATCGCCCGCTGAGCGGCCAACTGCCGCCCCAGCGCAATGCCGCGTTCGGCCTTGAAGGGAAAGAGATTCGTAATCAGGTTTTCAGGGTTCGGCGTGATTCCGGCCTCTTCAAGCGCGTCGCAGTAGCCCGCGTAGCGCTGGTCGTTGTTCATAAAGCCGCGGTTCACCGCGCCGATGAAGAGGATGTTTCGATGCCCCAGCTCGATGAGGTGCCGCGCCGCCAGATAGCCGCCCCGGCGATCCTCCGCGCGCACCTGAATCAGCTCAGGGTCGTCGAGGTAGGTGTTGATGGTCACGCACGGCTTGCCCTGCTTTTTGACGAAATCCACGAGGCTCTGCGGCACGCGATCCTTGAAGATCACGCCGTCCGGGTTCCAGTTGTTGAGCATCAGCCGCAGAACATCCTCGTTCGTGCCGCGCCGCATCATCAGGAAATAGCCGTGGTCGGTGACGACCCCTTCCAGCCCCGAGAGCAGCACGCCTGCAAAGCCGTTGCCCGCGTAGGTCTCCTGCGGGCTGTGGGTATCGACAAAGGCGATGATGCGGGAGGAATGGCTCACCAGCGCGCGCGCGGACATATTGGGCACATAATGGAGCTGCTCGATGGCGTCGAGAATCCGCTGTACCGTCTGCGGGGAAACGCGGTCGTAATTGCCGTGAACGACATTGGAAACCGTCGTCAGGCTGACGCCGACAAGGTTGGCGATATCCTTCATCGTGGCCATAGGTAAGCCCTCCTGATTCTCTTGATGATTCATTATATCATGTTGAGCGCTAAACTGCAAATGCGCAGGCGGATGAAAGCCGGGCAATCGCTCAGGCATCAAAAAAGCCATTCTTCCCCCGAAGGAGAGAATGGCTTTTTTTGCAAATGGACGAATAACTGAAATCCCAGATGATGCGATTCCGATCAGGCTTGGCAAACCCATCAGTATTTGAGCTTCTGCGTGGCCGCCCAGCCCTCGTTGATGGCCTCCTGATGGCTCGTGGCATACGGGCCGATGCTCTGCGCCTTCTCCATGGAAATCGGGAAGTGGACGCACAGGTGACCGTTGAAGTTGTTGTTGGAGAGGTGCTGCGGGGAGTGCGGCACGTCGTGGGTCGAGCCGATGTAGGTCTTGCCATCCGAGAAGGTGACCCAGACTGCCTTCGGCGTCCACGTCGTCTTGCCGCCGAACGCCTTGAGCATGATGGCCGTGTCCTCCGCCGTGGCGGGCTCGGCGTCCATATGCGCGTCCTTGGTCATAATGCGCAGCTTCCAAGAGTAGCCGGTGGAGAAATCATACACCGTGCAGTATTCGCCGTTGGCGTAATTGCGCCGCCAGTTGTAGAAGTTTTCATAGATGACGTTGCCGGCGGTCTGCGTGCTCGGGGCGGTCGTGCCGTTGGTCGTACCGGCGCTGGTGCTGCCCTTGCCGGAATAATCCGCATTGATGGCGGCGAGCGTCTTCTTGCCCGCGATGCCGTCCGCCGTCAGCCCCTTGGATTTCTGATAGGCCATCACCGCGTCGGCGGTCAGCGCGCCGAAGTTGCCGGTCTTATTGCCGGTGTAGAAGCCCAGAGAAGCCAGCATGTTTTGCAGCTTGAGCACCTCGCTGCTGGAGGAACCCTGCTGGAGCATGACGCTCGTGTTCAGCAGGGTGGAGCTGTCCGAACCGTTATTGGAGCTGCTCGAGCCGCTGCTGCTATTATTATTGTTGTTGCTGCTCGAACCGCTCGAGCTGCTGTTTCCGGAGAGCTTGCCGGAGATGGAGGAGAGCGTCTTCGCGCCCGCAACGCCGTCGGCGGAGAGGCCATTGGCCTTCTGGAAGTTGTAGACGGCTTCCTTCGTCAGGCGGCCGAAATTGCCGGTCACAGAGCCGTCGTAATAGCCCAGCGTCTTGAGGTTCTGCTGGAGGGTGCGCACGGCGTCCGAACGAACGCCGTACTTGAGCAGGCCGTTTGAAGAATTGGCGGCCGCATTGCTCGAAGAAGACGAAGAACTGCCGGAGGAAGAGGAGGACGAAGAACCGTTCACCTTTTCTTCGATCTTAGCCAGCGTCTTCGCGCCCGCGATGCCGTCGGCGGAGAGGCCGTTCTTCCGCTGGAAGTTCATAACCGCAGCCTCGGTGATGCTGCCGTAGTGGCCGCTGATCGTGCCGGTGTACAGCCCGAGCTTGGTCAGATTCTGCTGGAGCTTGAGAACCTCGTCGCTGCGCGTGCCGTAGCGGAGAATGGCGCTGCCCGACACGGAGGAGGAAGAGGACGAAGACGCGGAAGAAGACGAGGAGGACGAGCTGCCGGAGGCGGTGTAGGTGATTCCGGCGGCCTCGTAAAGCGCCGCGCGGGTGTCCTCGTCAACAATGCCGTTATCCTCAAATGCGTATTTCTTCTGGAATTTCTTGACGGCGGCTTCCGTCTTTTCGCCGTAGTGGCCGGTGATCCCCGCGCTGTAGAGCTTGAGCTGCTTGAGCGCGGTCTGGATCGTCGCGACCTCGTCCGCCTCGTCGCCGAGGCTGTAGTTCTGCGCAGAAGCGCTCGCACAGACGCATACCATCAAAGCGGCGGAAAGCGCCGCAATCCATCTTTTGTTAGACGCACGAATCGACATACAGGCATGCGTCTCCTTTCATTTCAAGTATGTGACTATTTTATTACGAGTTGTAACATTTGTCAAGTGAATTTTAATAAAGTCGCGTTATAGCGAAATAAAATGAAGCGGAATCGAGCTCAAAAAAGCGGCGAAGGCATGCTATAATAGAGCAAACGGAAGACGGAGGGCATGGATTGTGCTGGACATGGAAGACATTTATCAGATGGTACACAACCAGACGACGATAAAGCGGGCGATTGATTACGTGCGCGAAGGGCGGATGCAGATGTATGGTGCATGCGGCTTTTGGCGGGGCTGACGCGCCTGCGCCAGCTCTGCTGCGATCCGCGGCTCTGTCTGGAGGGATATGACGGCGGCAGCGGCAAGCTCGAACAGCTGCTCGAGCTCGTTCGGGATATGGCCGCGCAGGGGCATCGGATGCTGATTTTTTCGCAGTTCACGTCGATGCTGGCGCTGCTGGAGGACGCGCTGCACGAGGCCGGGTTTGAAACGCTCAAGCTGACGGGCGAAACGGACAAGGCCAAGCGCATGGCACTGATCGAGCAATTCAACGGCGGCGACACGCCCGTTTTCCTGATTTCGCTCAAGGCGGGCGGCACGGGGCTGAACCTCGTCGGCGCGGACGTGGTCATCCACTACGACCCATGGTGGAACACGGCGGCGCAGAATCAGGCGACCGACCGCGCCTACCGCATCGGGCAGACGAAGGGCGTTCAGGTGTTTTCGCTGATTGCCGCCGGAACGATCGAGGAGCGCATCGTGCTGCTTCAGGAGGAGAAAAAGGCGCTCAGCGACGGCGTGCTGCTCGGCGAGGATTCGCTGTTCACTGTGGATGCGGCGGCGCTTCGCGAGATTCTGAAAGCGTGAAATGCGCCGCGTCGATCAATCCGGCGCAGGCGAGCGGCTGCTGGCGCGCATACGGCGCGGCGGCCTGCCAGAGGACGAGCGCCGCGTCCTTGTATCCGGCCTGCGGGCGGCAAGCGTCGGCCAGCGCCAGCGCATGCAGCAGCAGCGCGGCGGGCGAGGGCAGTTCCGAATCCCAAATTGCGGGGATGCGCGGGAAGAACGCCGCCGCGTCCTGCGGGGTGTGCATCGGCAGGCCGTCCGGCGTTGTGAACGCATGCAGCGCCGCGCCCAGAAGGCGCAGGCCGCTTTCACGATAGGTGTGCAGCTCCTCCGCCTGTCCCAGCGTCAGCAGCGCCAGCGCGAGCGCCGCGCCCGCGCCGCAGGTGAGCTGGGCGTTGAGCGCGCTGACCGGGGAATACGACGGCGGCAGGGCGGGCGACAGCGCGGCGAGGTAGCCGACGGCGCGCTGAGCCGCCTGAATGTAGCGCGATTCGCCCAAGCGCCTGCCGCACAGCGCGAAGACGGCCGCCGCCAGCGCGCAATCCTCGCTGAGGATGCAGGGCGCGGGGGTCGGCGGCGTTCGGGCGGCGCGCACGCGCTGGAGCTGGGGCATGACCCGGCGCAGAAAGGCGGCGTCCTCCGGGGTGAGCGAACGCGGCAGGGTCGGTGTGCGCGGCAGATCCGCTTCGGGGGAATCCTCGACCGGGGAAAAGCGGCTGGGCGTGACCTTGGGCGGCAGCCCGGTGTGCTGGCGGCGCAGCCCCAGCAGGCGGCAGACGCGCAGGCCGTCCTCCCCGCCGAGCGCGGCGCAGACCTGCTCCGGCGTGAAGGCGCAGCTCTCCCTGTCGTAGGTGAGGCAGGGGTTCAGCGCACCGCCCGGCGCAAAGCAGGCGGAGAGCAGAAAATCCAGCGTGCGGACGGCCTCGGCGCGGCGGCCGCTTTCCAGCAGCGTCAGCGCCAGCAGCGCGTTGATGGCCAGCGGCTTTTCCGGCACAAAGGCGCGCCAATCCTCCGTCAGCGTCGCGCGGAAGAACGCGCCGTCCAGCGGGTCGTAGAGGTCGGAGGCGAGCATCGCGTCGAGCGTCTGGTCAAGCGCCGCGTGCGCCTGCCTGTCGCGCAGCGCGGCGCGGCTCAAGAAGCGCAGCGCGGGGCAAAGCGGCTGCTTGAGCTTGCCGAAGCCGCCGTTGATCGGGTCGCGCACGGCGAGCAGCGCGCGGGTCAGGTCGTGCGCCGCGTCGCCGGGGGAATAGGGCTTGCGCAGCGGCTCGGCGCGGAAGGAGCGGACGGTCTGCGCGGCCTGACGGATGAAGGCGTCGCGGTTCTGCGCGAAGCGGCGATCCGCCTGCGAGAGCCAGACGTACAGCCGCGACGGATCGAGCGCAAAGCCCGCCGGGGGCAGCGGCGCGGCGAGAAACACGCGCGCGTCTTCGAGCATCAGCGCGCACAGGGGCAGCGCGCCCTCGCCGGAAAACAGCGCGCCCGCGCGCTGACAGAGCAGCTCCACATCCGGCCGCATGCCGGGGTAGAGCCAGACGGGCACGGTGCGCTCGAATATCTGCATATTCAGCGCCGCGTCCGCAAACGACGGCGGCGCGTCGCAGATGAAGAGCAGTACCGGCACATCGCGCAGGCGCGCCTGATCGAACGCCTGCGCGGAAAACGGCAGAAACGCCGCCGGGGCGGGCGGCGCGCAGGGAGTCTGCGGCGGCACGGCCTGCGGCGCAATCGGCGGGATGAACGGAACATTGGAAAAAGAAGAAACGCGCATGCGGCTTATCCTCCGAAAGCGGTGATAAGCACAGCATGCGCGTTTTTTTGAAAAAGATGCGCCGCGCCGCTTATTTTGCCCTGCGGAACGGCCAGCTCGCCTCTTCGATGGCGATGTCGCGGTGGGTGACGCTGACGGTCTGCCCCAGCGCGCGCAGATGCGCGCCGAGCGCCTCGCTGATGGCCACGGAGCGATGTGCGCCGCCGGTGCAGCCCACGGCGATCATCAGCCGCCGTTTCCCCTCGCGCTGATACAGCGGCAGAAGGTAATCGACCAGCTCGTACAGGTGCCCCAAAAACTCGCGGGTCTCCTCCTTGCCGAGCACGTAATCGCGAACCGGCGCTTCCAGACCGGTGTAGGCGCGGATATCCTTGATATAATACGGGTTGGGCAGGAAGCGCACGTCGAACACCAGATCGCTTTCGCGCGGGATGCCGCGCTTATAGCCGAAGGACATGATTTCCGTGCGCAGGGCGCGCTGATTCTCGTTGCCGGAGAGCAGGTCGTCCACGCGCGCGCAAAGCTCCTTGGCGCGCAGCCCGCCGGTGGAGAGCACGTAATTGGCGCGCTCGCGCAGGGGCTGAAGCATTTCGCGCTCCTTGGCGATGGCCTGCTCGAGCGTCATGCCGCCGCGCATGAGCGGGTGGTCGCGCCGCGTCTCCTTATAGCGGTCGATGAGCGTTTCGGTGTCCGCCTCCAGAAAGAGGATGGAGATTTCGTGGCTGTCGCCGCCCTGATCGATGGCGCTACAAACCGCGTCCGCGTCGAACAGCGCGCCGCTGCGGGAATCCACGCCGAGGGCGACGGGCGTATCCAGCTCCACCTTTTCGCAGAGGGTGAACGCGGGCGCGAGCAGCAGCGGCGGAATGTTGTCCATGCATTGATAGCCGCTGTCCTCCAGATGGCGCAGGACGCTCGTTTTGCCCGCGCCGGACAGGCCGGTGACGATCAGAAATTTCATGCTTGCCTCTTCCTTCTTTTGTTCAGTCTTCGCCCAGAATACGAACCTCCGGCTCGAGCTGCACGCCGGTCTGCTCAAAGACGCGCTGCTCCACCTGCCGCATCAATTCGAGCATGTCGCGCGCCGTCGCGCCGCCGATGTTGACGATAAAGCCCGCGTGCTTCTCGCTGACCTGCGCGCCGCCGACGGTGAGGCCGCGCAGGCCGCAGTCGTCGATGAGCTTGGCGGCGAAATGCCCCTCCGGGCGCTTAAACGTGCTGCCCGCGCTGGGCAGCGTGAGCGGCTGCTTCTCCCGCCGCGCCTTGGCACATTCCTCCATCCGCGCGCGGATGGCCTCCGGGTCGCCGGGCGTGAGCGCGAGCGTCGCCTGCGTAATCACCACGCCCGCGTCCATCAGCGCGCTGTGGCGGTAGGCGAAATCCAGCCGGTCGGCGGGATAAACGACGCGCCTGCCATCCGACAGGGAGACGCCCTCCGCCTGCGTGACGAGCTGGGCGAGCTCCGCGCCGTAAGCGCCCGCGTTCATCAGCACGCCGCCGCCGACGGTGCCGGGGATGCCGCCCAGCTCGGCCATGCCGGAAAGCCCCTCGTCCCGCGCGAAGGCGGCGACGGCGGCCAGCGACGCGCCCGCCTGCACGAGCAGGCAGTCGCCCTCGCGGCGGATGGCATTCAGGCCGCCGGAGATGCGCAGCACCAGCCCGCGGATGCCGCCGTCGCGCACCAGCAGGTTGGAGCCGTTGCCGATGATCGTCACCGGCGCATCCGCCTGTTTGGCGGCGCGGAGCGCAACGGCGATTTCATCCGCCGAGTGGATGTTCACCATCACCTCGGCCGGGCCGCCGATGCGCAGGGTGGTATACTGCGCCATCGAGGCCTGCGGCGCGATGCGCTCCGGCGCGAAATTGGCTTGAACCAGCGATTGAATCAGGGCATCCATCAGACACTGAACCTCCCGGCGGATTTTGATACGCCTATTGTACCCCATTTTTGAAAAAGACACAAGGCAAAGCAAAAGAAAACGCCCGTTCCCAGTCTATGCGGGAAGCGGGCGAATGTGCGATTTGAATTATTCCGCGATCTGCCGCCGAACGCCGTCTTCGCTGACGACGGTGATGGGCGCGTCCTCGCCGCCCAGACAGAGCTGCTCGCCGGAGGTGAGGGAAAGCGCATCGCGCATCGCGGCCAGATCCTCGACCAGATAGGTTTCCTGCACATAGAAATCCATATCGGTCAGCACGATTTCCGTCACGCCGACGCGGCGGAGCACATCGACGGCGTGTTGATCCATCTGAAGGAGCAGGCCGCCCTGATCGCTGCCCGCGCGCATGCACAGGCGGATATCGCCCGAGCCGCCGGTCTGCGCCGCGCAGAGATTCTCCTGAAAGGTGACGCCGCCGCCCTCCGGCGTGAACAGGCAGAGCCGAACGGACAGGCCGCCCAGCCGCGCCTGATACAGCCACTGATCCGAAGCGGAAACGCCCCGATAGGCGCGCCGACGGCCGAAGTTTTCAAGCTGACCCAGATCCTTGCGGCTTGTCTGAACGGTCGCGTCCTGCTGGGTGTTGAGGGTGAGCGGCGCGGTCTCCGCAGCCAGCGCACAGGCGGGCGAGGCCAGCAGCAGGGCGCTCAGCGCGGCGGCTGCGGCACGGGTTTGAAGGCGTTTCATGGGGAGAATCCTTCCTTTCTGCTGATGTATGCAAGATGCGTTTGGATGGCGTCAATCAATGCTCGGCGTATCGGGGATGGGCGTTTCGCGCGGGGTCACGCCGACGTAGTAAATCGGCGCGGCGGCCTTATAGGTATCGGTGTATTTCTTCTCGCGGGAGATTTCCAGCCCATTGCTGTCCATCGTCACCAGATACACGTCCACGACGTAGCCCTCGCGGCCCTTGCTGACCTGATAAGTCTCGTCGTCGTAGATGACATACTCGCCGTTCTTGTCCTTTTTATAGGTGGGCTCGGGCAGCGGGATGGTCTCCACCACCTGCGAATCGAGCTTGTAGGTGTAGCCGTTCGGATCGGGGCGGCCGTAGATGATGAAGCGGCTCGTCCAATAGCCCTTGACCTTGACGAACTGCGTCTCGATGTAGATGTTCGCGCCCGTGTTGTTGGTGAACACGAAATCATAGCGATCATCGGAAACGGTCGCATCCTTGCCCTTGTCCACATAGCTGGAGGGGATGGCGTGGGGCGTGCGCTTGTTGACCGTCAGCCCCGCGTTGACCACCGCGTTATACAGCGTGGAGGACACCTGACAGATGCCGCCGCCGATGCCCTCGACGTAGTTGCCGTAGGCGATTTCCAGCGCCACCTGATAGCCGTTGGCCGCCGTGCGCTTGAGTGCAACCTTGTTGAAGGAGACGGACTTGCCGGGGGCGACGGTCAGGCGATTGAAGCGCTCCGTGCCGACGCGGATATTTTCCGTCCGGCTTTCAACGTAGTCGCCGGTTTTGCCGACGGTGGTTTCAAAGCTGCTGAGCTTCACGATCTGCGCTTCCAGTTGGGCGCGCGTGACCGAAGGCTGCACGGGAACCGGGGTCAGATCGACCACGCCGCTTTCCAGCATGTTGACCATCGTGCAGATGCGCTCGTTCAGCCCGGTGATATCCAGCGTCTGCCCGGCCGTCTCATCCGTATAGGAGAACGGCGGCCACTTGGTCTCGTCGTCCACGCGCGTCGCGTTGACGGCGGGGAGATCCACCTCGGATTTGATCTGGGAGAGGATCTGGTTGACCTGACTCATATCATAGGAGAGCGTGGTATAGCGCATGGCCGGTTCTTCTTCGAGCGCCTTGACCTGCTCGTAGCGAACGGAGGACGACCCCGTGTGGCCGATGGCCCAGAGCTGATCGAGCTGGTCGGCGACGTTATACTGCATGTTCAGGCTGTCGCCGGTGATATCCCAGCTGCGGCCATCCTGCGTGCGCAGGGTGATTTTGAACGAGGAAATCAGCGATTGCACCTGCTGGGTGACGAGCGCCGCCGCCTCGTCGAGCGTCTTGCCCTGAAGCGGGATGTCGTTGACGTAGATGTTCGGGTAGAACACGCCGTCGCCGCGGTCGAGCGTCTGCTTGATATCCACCAGGCGCGCGCCCGAACGGATGCCGACGATCAGCAGCACCACGGCGATCACGCCACAGAGCGCGCCGATGGTCAGGCGGCGGAGCTTGCGCGCGCGGCGCTCTCTGGCCTTTTTGCTCATCGGGCGCGCCGACGCCTTCTTTTTCCGGGCAGGCGCTTTCCGTGGCGCGGCGGGTTTCTTCGCCGCGTCGGCCGCGCGTTCGTCGCGCGTCTGCTTCATCTGCAAAATGGCCTGCGTCTCCTGCGCGCCGCGCGAGGTGTGCCTAGGCGCTTCCGGCTCGGCTTTCTTCTGTTTGTTTCTGCGGGAGGCCGCGCCGCTGGTATCGGAAACCATCCAATCCGGCGTATCCTCCTCGGTGCCCACGATGATGCGCACCGGCTCCTCCGAAACGGGCGCGGCCTGAGGCCTGCGTCTGCGGCGGGGCGTTTGGCGATCATCTGCCATGGGCTTCACCTCCTTATTTAATCGAAAGGCGGGGCGAACCCCGCCTGTGTATACGACATCATCCTTTATCATACTGCATTTTGCCGCGCGGCGCAAGGTTTTTTTGCGCGCGCGTCACGCGAACCCGCCCGAACGCATAGCCTGAACGGGGGAAAAACGGCTTCTGCCTATATAGACGGGAAGAACGGGCGTTTTCTTGCATACAAACGCTTTTTTCCCCCGCGCGAGAGAGGAGAGGGCAGATGGAAAAGACGATGAAATGGATTGCGGCCGCGGCAGGCGCTGCGGCCGGGCTTTTGACGCGCATGCCGACGGCGCTTCGGCTGCTCGTGCTGCTGATGGCGCTGGATTATCTGAGCGGCGTGGGCGTTGCGCTGCTGGGCAAAAGCCCGAAGAGCGAGGGCGGCGCGCTGAGCAGCCGGGCGGGGTTCGCCGGTCTGGCGCGCAAGGCGATGATTTTGGTGATCGTCCTTCTGGCCGCTGTGCTCGATCAGCTCACGGGGAGCGCGGCCTGCACCGGCGCGGCGACGATGTTTTATATCGTCAACGAATCGCTTTCGATTTTGGAAAACGCGGTGCTGCTCGGCGTACCCGTGCCGCAGCGGCTGCGGCAGGCGCTCGACGTGGCGCGGCTCGCCGCCGACAGCGAGAAGAAAAAAACCAAGGACGGTTGAATGTTGCCGGGGTGCGGCGGCCGCCGCATCCCGCGCCCGCCGCGCGCAGGAAACTTTTTTCAAAGAAAGGGTTGACAAATCCGGCCGGGTTTCGTATAATATACACGTTGCACCGCTGGTGCACGAAGTGAATATGCGGTAGTGCTGGAATTGGCAGACAGGCACGTTTGAGGGGCGTGTGTTGTATGACGTATGGGTTCAAGTCCCATCTACCGCACCAGACCAGTATAATCCGAACCAGATTTTCCAAATTGGACATGGGTTCGGATTTTTTATT
>ERZ826220.410-NODE-410-length-50977-cov-6.653725_pt1 | contig 50977 bp, 41 predicted proteins | sample MGYA00519927_ERZ826220 | MGnify/ENA primary metagenome ERZ826220 (study PRJEB31778, sample SAMEA3449225) | human gut metagenome | biome: human gut; feature: human-associated habitat; material: faeces | place: United Kingdom | collected 2010/2012 ... | reverse complement strand
TTTACACCAACATGCTCGGGTTAAGGTACTTTTGAATTGTTCAGCAGGCATTAAAATAAAACCGACCCCCCTCGGCTTAAAGCCGGGCAGAGCCGATTTTATTTGTGTTATGAAAATTTTTTATCAATTTCCTTTGCGGCGGCTTCAAGAGCCGTGCAGGTGAATTTTTCAAACTCGCCGTTATCCACCAGCTGCGCCAAATCAGGGTCAATAGGCAGCTCCGCCAAAAGCGGAAGACCCAGCTCCTCTGCGGCGGCGCCGCTCCCCTTTCCGAAAAGACGGAGCTTTTTGCCGCAATCGGGACATACCGCATAGCTCATATTTTCAATAAGTCCCAAAACCGGAATGTCCATCATTTTCGCCATATTATAAGCCTTTCTTACAATAAGCGACACCAAATCCTGCGGGGAGGTCACTATGACCGCGCCGTCGATCGGAATTGACTGAAAAACAGTCAGCGGAACATCCCCTGTGCCGGGCGGGCAGTCGATTATCAGATAATCGAGGTCTCCCCAAACCACATCATGCCAAAACTGCTTTACCGCTCCCGCAATAACGGGGCCGCGCCAAAGCACCGGCATATCGCCCTCCTCAAGCAAAAGATTTATCGACATCACCTTAATGCCCGTTTCGGTTTCCGCGGGAAGAATGCCGATTTCATTCTGATATGCGCGCGAGCGTATTCCGAAGGTTTTAGGGATAGACGGGCCTGTTATGTCCGCATCGAGAATGCCGACATTTCGCCCCATTCTTTTAAGCAGCACCGCAAGCATTGAAGCGGTCATGGATTTTCCCACTCCGCCCTTGCCGCTGACAACCGCCAAAACGTGCTTTATGTTATTGTATTCTCCGGTAGGCTCAATAAGGCTTTGGCTCTCACGCGAAGCACAGCTTTCACCGCAGGACGCGCAATTGCCCGAGCAGCCGGTGTTTTTTTCTTCAGACATTTTCATTTTCTCCGTTTCTGTTTGTTTTATCTGAATCAAGTATACCACTTTTTATCGGAGATATCAATAGCTATTCAAGGTCATATTCTCTGTTAAATTCAAGCGTTTTGCCGCCTCTTATATTATCCGTAAACAGGGCGGGATTTTCGGAGTTGGACTCAAACATATCATAATGATTGGGTATGTTTACCGCCGCGCCGATTTTCTCGGCGGTTATGAGCGCCTCTTTAACGTTCATATTCCCAAGCCTGCCGTTTATACAAATAAAGGTGTAATCGGGCTTATACTCCGCTATGCCGAAAAGCTTTTCGTTAAAAAGCGTATCGCCGCTGAAATATAGGGTCTTGCCCTCTGCCCTTACAATAAGCCCGAACGCCTCAACCGTGTGGTCGGCAAAAACCGCCGTTATATTAAAATCGCCTACGGTTACGCTGTCCCCCGTGTTCAGGGCTTTAACATTGGTTCTGCCAAGCCTTAAAAGCTCGGCTTTTCCCTCATTTGTGGTAATATAAAACTGATTTTCGTTTATTTTCACCACCGTGTCGGGGTCTAAATGGTCAAGATGATTGTGGGTGCATATAACCGCGTCGCACCGTATATCCTCAGGGTTTATCGGTATCGGCAATGTCCGCGGTCTGTTCGCTATGCGGTTAACGCTGTCGGAAAGATAAGGGTCTATCACAATTTCGGTATTGCCGCTTTTTAATATATATCCGCTTTGACCTAAAAACCGTATTTTCATTGTACACTTTTTCCCCCGTCAACATAAATGCTCTGCCTGGTTTGACATTGCAAAACCACTCAAAGTATTATTTCGTTTACCGCAGAGCCGTCCTTGTGTATACCGAATTCGGCGGTGAAATCCTTGCCCGAAGCGGTATAACCTCCGTAAAATCCGCGGAATTCGATATAGCCGCTTTCATCGGTAACAGCCTCTAAATCGGTATGCCATACCTCGTTTATAAGCGTATGAAGCCTTAAAGCAGACTTTTTAGGTGTCAGATCATGATGCCAAAGACCGCCGCGGCATTTGTTCTCGTTCCAGTCGCCCGAGCCGTCGTCATAGGCATAGCCGTCGGGAACGTTCCAGTAAACTATATCCTGCATAGCGGGGTGGCTGAACCATACGCTGTAAAGCAATTCAATCAGATCCGCCTGCAGCTCCTCATCCTCCTCGGTCTCGCCGAAGGTCGGCAAGGTAACCTCGGTCATTTCAAGCGGCAGACCGAGCTCTGCAATAACATCAAGTCCCTTAAGTATTTTCGCGGGATCAACCATAGGACCGCCGCACCTTACGGCATTTTCATAGGCTTCCTCGGTTTTACAGGTTGCACCGGTGAAAATATGGTGCTGTAAGCCGAGCTTGTCAATTCCCGCACCGCTTTTAAGCGCATTTTCCACCATCATAAAAAAGCTGCTGCGGTATTTTGCCCGACTTAAATCAACCAGCGGATTCCCTTCATTTATAATAAGTGTATCATTCGGGAAATATTTTCTCGCCAAAGCAAACGCCCATTCTATTATATCACGCTTACTGCTGATTGCGCTTTTATAGCTCCATCCTTGCTCGCAGAGCAGCTCATTGATAACCTCAAATTCAAGCAGCCTTCCGGCAAAGCGCTCGGAAATCTGCCTGAAGCGCTCCTCATAAAGCCTTTCCATCCCGCGCATATCGCCGCGCGGCAGCCACTCAGGGATGAATTTATCGTAAACCAGGCAGTGCAGCTTCGGCATTATGCCGTTTTCCTCACAGTATTCCGTGCAAAGCTCTGGCGAGGGTCTGCGCCACACCTTCGGGCTGTTTTTATCATAACGCGGCTTACCCTCTTCCGGCTCAAGACCGTCCCAATAAAACGGAACGGTTGCAAGGTTAAAGTATTTTTTAAATTCCCCGCGGTATCTTCGATTATACTCTTCGCTGTCGAATTCATCGAGCATAAAAATGTTTGCGCCGAAGCCGAAATCATGTGATGTCTGATTAATCCTCACTTTGATATTTTTTAAAGGCTTCCCGTCCGCGCCGATGAAGCGGAGCTTACACGGGCGCTTTCGGTATTTCTCTATATCATTTTTAACTCTGCCGTCAAGCAGCGCGCGGTTTTCCTCTGCCGCCTTCAACCATATTTTTCTGTTCTCTGCCGGATCCGACATAAGCCTCACCTACAAAATTTTATAATTAATGCCTGCTGAACAATTCAAAAGTACCTTAACCCGAGCATGTCGGTATAAACTTTTGAATTGTTCAGGTGCAAGGTTTTTTCGCAAAATTGCGCAAAAACCTTGCACTTTAAAAAGAATCACATTTTGATTCTTTTTAAAATCAGGCGACAATCAATGGAAACTGACGGTCAAAACAAAGGTTTTGACCCATAAAATCGAGATTTTAACTCGATTTTATATAATTGCATTTGCTAATGCAATTATTCAGTAGACATTAATTAACCTTTAGTATCGCAAAAAACAACCTCTGATTTCATTATAACAATTTGCGTGAGTTTTTCATCAACTATATTACTTTATTTGCAAACTATTTTACGATTTAATGCTTTTGACTTTTAAAACAGCTTTATCATTATCATTGAGCATATGCCTATGATTACGCCCAAAATGCTGTAAACCGAAAGCTTTTCCTTATATATCGCCGCCGCCGCGAGAGTGGATATTATAGTTCCGCCGCCGTTTATGAAGGTGAACAGGAACACCGGCGGCAGGAGTGCGGTCAGCTTTGTTGCAAACTGGTTTATAACAAACACCGCCGCCGCAAGTGCGATTCCGCAGATATAAAGCGTTTTCCCGAGTTTCAAATCTTCACTCTTGTATTTTTCGGATTTACCCATGGCAAACGCCGTCGGCAGCCCTGCCGCCGCCACCGATCCGAATGACAGAAACGAAAACAGGCTTATGCTGCCGTTCGGCACATAATAGGTATACATCTGCTGCGCGAGCATTGTAAGCCCGTTTGCAAGCATTGTTCCTATGAGCAAAAGAAGTGTCTTAAGGCTGAAGCCGTTATATGTATTTTTTGAATTTTTTATAAGCAGCCATGCGGAAACGAAAAATATCGCCGTGCCCACGCCCTGCAAAATGCTCACGGGCTGACCGAACAAAAAGACCCCCGCAATTATCGGTACAAGCAGCCCCGCCGTTCCGAACATCGAAACCAGGCTGACCGTACCGCTTTTCATTCCGTATATGCTGAAAAATGTACTGAAAAAGAGCGACACGCCCGACAAAAGCGCAATTCCCAGGGTCGGCAGATCGATTTTCAGATTTGACATATCCGCCAGCAGTAAAATGAGCCCCAAAGCCGCAGATACGGAATATTGATAAGCCGTATACTTTACGGTCAGAACGATATTATTTGCTTCGTTGCTTGAAAGCTTACTGAAAACCGCCTGCACAACGCGGGCGGCAAGAATAGAAAAAAGATAAACATAAATCATATTGACATTCCCCCGAAATATTTGCTATTATAATAGCATAGCACGCATTTACTTTCAATAAATTGCGCGCCGAAAAATTTTCGGTTTTCGGAAGTGAAAATAATGACTCTTTCAAGGCTTGCAAAGCTGGCAAATGTAGCGGTTTCAACCGCATCAAAGGCGTTTTCAATGAGCAGCGACATAAACGAGCAGACACGCGAGGAAATTTTCAGGGTCGCCAGAGAAAACGGCTGCTTTAAAAAGTTTTTTAATGCGAAATACCCCAAATTCACAGTCGCACTCATCTGTCCCGAGGTGCACAGCCAGCATTATTCCGAGTTATGCTTTGCACTGCAGCGCCGTCTTCAGGCGGGAGGCTGTGAGCTTTGCATATCATCAAGCAATTTTTCCGCAGAGGCTGCCGCCGACCGATTGGATTATTACGAAAAATACTCTTCAACCGACGCGATAATTCTTATAGACGCGCCGGACACGGTGCTCGCGCCTCACGAAACTCCGATTGTGGCTGTGGGCGGCGAGGTTAAAAACGCCGACGCGGTTATAACCCTTGATTATGAGCCTGCCTTAAGGGAAGCGCTGCTTTATTTTAAAGAATCAGGGCTTTCGGGCATAGGCTTTATAGGTGAAGCACGCACCGTTTCAAAGCTTGCCGCATTCAAAAGAAATATGAACGGAATTTTCGGCGGCGACTTTGAAAAATACATATCCGTAAGCGAACTCCGCTTTGAAAAAGGCGGATATGCGGCGGCAAAGGCGCTTTATCAGCGCGGCTCTCTGCCCGACGCGCTCATCTGCGCTTATGACGATCTGGCGCTCGGAGCAATGCGTTTCTTTTACGAAAACGGTATTTCCGTACCCGAAAAAATAAAAATAATCGGAATGGACAACATACCCCACTCCGAATATTTTGCGCCCAGCCTTTCCGCAATTGACTTTATGAACGAGGACATAGCCTCTGCGGCGGCTGAAAGCGTTTTTGAAATTTTAAACGGAAAGACCCCGAAAACGGAGCGCAATTTTAAAGCAAGGCTCATTCTGCGTGAATCATCGGCGAATAAGCCTATAGGATAGACAATATAATCGGACAATTTTTCCGCTACGGGAAGTATTGCACCTTGATTGTATTGTCTAATTGTTCAGCTTCCCGTAGAGCCGAAGCCACCCTCTCCGCGCACGGTGTCGGAAAGCTCGTCCGTCTCGGTAAATTCCGCCCTTAAAAACGGGGTGATAACCAGCTGGGCTATTCTCTCTCCGTCGGCAATTTCCTGCACAGCGTCCGAGTGATTATGGAGCGACACCATGATTTCGCCGCGGTAATCGCTGTCAATAACTCCTACCTTGTTTGCAGGCGCCAAACCGCGCTTTGTGGCTATACCGCTGCGGGCGTATATGAGCCCTGCGTAGCCTTCGGGAATTTCAACCGCAAAGCCCGTGTGGATCATTACGGTCTCATCCGGAGCTATGCTTACCGTTTCGCCGTTTGTCAGCGCGTAAATATCCGCTCCCGCAGCCGAAAGCGAGCCGTAGGTCGGTGCGTGCGCGTTTTTATCGAGCTTTTTGAAATTTACCTTCATTTTTATCATTCCTTTAATTTATTCGTAAATATTTCCGCTGCCGACAGCTCTTTCCCAAACGCCTTCAAGCCAAACGACATTACCGGCTTCAAGCGTTTTTTTTATATCTATTATGCGCTGATTTGAAGAGCCGCGGAATATAAGCGCGGGGCTTTTCTTTTCTTCTATAAATTTTCCGTCCACCAAAACATCGATATATCCGAGCATTTCCCGCGCCGAATCATCGTTCAGTCCTTCGAATTCAAAGCCGGTGTAGCACCAAACGCTTTTTTCGGGGAATTCCTTTTTCACCGTTTTTAAAAATTCGGTGAGCGCGGGTCGGTTTTCGGGTTCAAAGGGCTCGCCGCCCAAAAGCGACAGCCCGGTTATATATTCGGCAGACATGGCGTTCAGTATTTCACGCTCGGTGCTTTCCGTAAACGGTTTACCGTAAGAAAAATCCCATGCCTCTTTATTAAAGCAGTTTTTGCACCTGTGGCGGCAGCCGCTCACAAAAAGCGAAACGCGGACGCCCGGTCCGTTTGCAATATCAAATTTTTTAAGCTCCGCGTAATTCATTATAAAACCTCTGTGACAGTATTAAGGGACGGTGCAAAGCACCGCCCTTTTTTAATTTGAATTGAAAATTAAAGATGCAAAACTCTTTCTTTAATTTCCTGTGTTCTGCCCTGATTCCAGAACTGCGTGCCGATGTATCCGCAGGTTCTGCGGGCAACATTCATTTTATCCTGATCGGTATTGCCGCAATTCGGGCATTTCCAAACCAGCTTGCCGTCGTCATTCTCGCTTATTTCGATCTCGCCGTCATACCCGCAAACCTGGCAGTAATCACTCTTTGTGTTAAGCTCGGCGTACATTATATTATCGTAAATAAACTTCATAACCGAAATTACCGCGTCAAGATTATTCTGCATATCCGGCACTTCAACATACGAAATTGCACCGCCGGGCGATAATGCCTGGAACTTGGCTTCAAGCGCCAGCTTATCGAATGCGTCGATATTTTCGGTAACATGAACATGGTAACTGTTTGTTATATAGTTTTTATCGGTAACGCCCTTTATTATGCCGAAACGCTTCTGCAGGCATTTTGCAAACTTATAGGTAGTGCTCTCAAGCGGCGTACCGTAAAGCGAATAGTCGATATTTTCATCGGCTTTCCACTTTGCGGTATACTCGTTGAGCTTTTTCATTATTTCAAGGCCGAACTCCTCGCCCTCGGGCTCTGTGAGCTTTTTGCCGATCATGCTGTAAACGCATTCCCAAAGCCCCGCATAGCCGAGCGACAGGGTGGAATACCCGCCGTGGAGATATTTATCGATAGTTTCGCCCTTTTTAAGGCGCAAAAGCGCGCCGTATTGCCAAAGGATGGGGGCAGCGTCGGACACGGTGCCGGTAAGTCTTTCATGGCGCGCCTGCAGCGCTCTGTGGCAGAGCTGCATACGGTCATCGAATATCTTCCAGAATTTATCTATATCGCCCTGTGCGGAAAGACCTATATCCACCAAATTCACGGTGACAACGCCCTGATTGAAGCGGCCGTAATACTTCGGCTTGCCGTTTTCATCCACATATGGCGTCAAAAAGCTGCGGCAGCCCATGCAGGTGTAGCAGTGACCCTCGCCGTTTTTATCGATCTTGTTTTTAAGCATGACCTTTTCGGAAATGTAATCGGGCACCATTCGCTTTGCGGTGCACTTTGCCGAAAGCTTCGTTAAATACCAGTACTCGCCGTCCTCGGTTATATTGTCATCCTCAAGCACATAAATAAGCTTCGGGAATGCGGGCGTTATCCACACGCCCTTTTCGTTTTTAACGCCCTGATAGCGCTGCTTTAAGACCTCTTCTATAATAAGCGCCAAATCACGCTTTTCCTGCTCGTTTTTAGCCTCGTTCAGATACATAAATACCGTGACAAAGGGTGCCTGACCGTTGGTGGTCATAAGGGTCACTACCTGGTACTGAATCATCTGAACGCCCTTGCGAACCTCGTTGAGCAACCGTTTTTCGGTTATCTCGCGCGCCTTTTCGGGGGTGATTTCAGTCCCCGCCTCGCAAAACTCCTCTAAAACATCGCTGTATATTTTCTTGCGGCTTATATCCACAAAGGGGGCTAGGTGCGCCAGGCTTATGCTCTGCCCGCCGTACTGGCATGACGCTACCTGCGCTATTATTTGGGTTGCGATATTGCAGGCGGTGGAGAAGCTGTGCGGCTTTTCAATTAACGTGCCGCTTATGACCGTGCCGTTCTGCAGCATATCCTCAAGGTTTACAAGGTCGCAGTTGTGCATATGCTGGGCAAAATAATCCGCGTCATGAAAATGAATTATGCCCTGCTCGTGCGCTTCGACTATATCGTTATCAAGCAAAAGTCTTTTGGTAATGTCCTTGCTGACCTCACCCGCCATATAGTCGCGCTGAACGCTGTTTACGGTCGGGTTCTTATTGGAATTTTCCTGCTTTACCTCTTCGTTGTTGCATTCGATAAGGCTTAAAATCTGCTCGTCGGTGGTGTTCGCCTTTCTCACAAGTGCGCGCTGATAACGGTAGGTTATGTATCTGCGCGCAACATCGAAGGCGCGCTGGTTCATTATCTGATCCTCTACCATATCCTGTATTTCCTCAACGCTTAAAGAGCGGTTGACATTGGTAGCCGCGCTCTCAACATCCTCCGCTATGCGCTTTATCTGTATATCCGACATACGCTCGCTCGGAACAACGCTTTCATTTGCCTTTTTTACCGCAATTTCAATCTTTTTAGGGTCAAAATCAACCTCTGCCCCGCTTCTTTTTATGATTTTCATTCAAACATCCCCTTGTAGCCGCATCCCAAAAAAGCGGCTTATATATACAATATCTTGTTAGTGCGAAAACTATTATACCACAAATTACGGAAAATGCAATAGTCAATTTCAATAATATTCAGGTTTTTGTTTTGAACCCCTCGCCGAGCACCTCGCCCGCCTCCCCGACGATTATAAAGGCATTTTTATCACACTCTGTAGCAAGCCTGCATACCGCCGCCACCTCGTTGCGGCGAACGGTGCACATGAGCATCTGCCTTTGAGCGCCGGTATATGCACCCGTTACATTAAGCAGGGTAACGCCGCGGTTTATAAGCGACATAATACTGTCGGAAAGTTCCTTTGCGTTATCGGTTATGACATAAATGATCTTGCCCCTGTCAGCCCCGTAGAGTATCACATCCATAACACGGGACGAGGTGTAAATTGCAATCACGGCATAAAGCGCGCTTTCAATATTTTTGTAAACCAGCGCCGTCGCAGCCACCACCGCCGCGTCAGCCGCAAGCATAAGTCTGCCGACTGTCAGGTGCGGAAATCTGCGGTTTATGAGCTTTGCGATTATATCCGTGCCGCCGGTAGTGGCTCCGCGCAGCATAAACAGGCTGATTCCGAGTCCCATCAGCAGTCCTCCGAAGAGGGCTGCCAAAATCGGGTCGATTTTTATTGTGGGCAGAAACAGCCCCGAAATATCAAGCATCAGGGACATTATCGCCGTAGCGACAGCGGTCTTCGCAATAAAAATACCGCCGAATTTAATAAATGCCGCCGCAAGCAGCGGAATATTGAGAACGAACACAACCGCGCCTATCGGCAGCGAGAAAAGATAGTTAAGTATCGTCGCGATACCCGTCAGTCCCCCGGGTGATATACCGTTTTCCGAAAGGAAAAGCAGGACTGCGGTGGAGTAGATAAATCCCCCGGCTATATAGAATAAAATATCGGTCAGAAATGTGAATATACGCTTTCTTCTCATATAAGCTTCCTCCAAACGTGATACTATATTCGGCAGACGCGGGGCTTTTCTTTATTCTTCCCCTTTTTTGCGAAAAACAAAGCCTCTTTAAATATTCTATCATGTTTGCGGCTTGCGGTCAACTCGAAGTCGGCGCTTTTGTCTAATATTATGCTTGTTTTAAATTAAAAAATGTGTTATTATATATTTAACACAGCTTGGAGGGAGTTTTGGCATGCATCTTCAGGAATCGGGAGAAATGTATCTCGAAACAATACTTATACTGAGCCGCAAAAGCCAATTTGTTCGCTCTATTGATATAAGCGAATATATGGGCTTTTCAAAGCCGAGCGTCAGCCGCGCCATAGGGCTTTTAAAGGACGGCGGATATATAACCGTTGACGGCAGCGGATATATCGCTCTAACCGACGCGGGCGCGGAAATTGCGGGGAAAATTTACGAACGGCACAATGTGCTGACCGAATTTTTAAGAAAGATCGGCGTATCCGAGGAAACCGCCGCGGCAGATGCCTGCAAAATAGAACACAATATATGCGATGAAACCTTTGACGCACTCAAAAAGCATATAAAAGAAATAGAGGAAAAGCCATGAGCTTCTCCCTGAGTTTTACCGAAAAGGGTTACGGCACGCCGCTTGTTTTACTCCACGGAAACGGAGAAGACAGCGGCTGTTTTGTCAATCAAATCGATAAGTTTTCGGAATTCCGCCGTGTAATAGCGGTCGATACCAGAGGTCACGGCGCTTCGCCGCGCGGAAGCCGCCCCTTCACGCTCGACACCTTTGCCAACGATCTGAATGAGCTTTTTGATAAGCTCGGTATCGACTCTGCCGATATTTTAGGCTTTTCCGACGGCGGGAATATCGCCCTTATTTTTGCATTAAAATACCCCGAAAGGGTGAAGCGAATGGTGCTTTGCGGCGCCAATCTGTTCCCCACGGGGCTTAAAGGCTCTTTTTTGATTCCGGTAAGACTTACCTATGCTGTTCTGGGGCTTGTTCCCCGCCGCGTACGCAGTGTGCGCCGCCGCAGGGAGCTGCTTTATTTAATGGCAAAGCAGCCGAACATACGCCCGCAAGCGCTCGAAAACATTAAATGCCCCGTGCTTGTAATGGCGGGAACAAAGGATGTTATAAGGGAAAAGCATACAAAGCTTATCGCCGCCTCGCTTCCGAATGCAAGGCTGTGCTTTTTAAAGGGCGGGCATTTTATCATAAAAACAAACAGTGTTGAATTCAACAGTGAGGTTGAAAAATTTCTCCGCGCGCAGAAGACCTGAAAACTGCGTCTCAAACAGAAAGATGCATTTTCAAAAGCAGCTTTTTAATGTAAACCGCCAGTAAAAACGCCGCCGCCACCGAAATAATATCCTTTATGAGATACGGTGCGGAAACCAAAAGAAATGCGGGAACAAACTTCATTTTATAGATTAATGCATATTGCAGGCTGCCCCAAATATGGCATATTGCAAGCCCCGCAAAGCCCGGCAGTATTTTGAGATATTTATTTTTTATGAGCACGCCGACTCCGCAAAGCCCGGTTAAAAAGAGGAAGCCGAAAATAAATCCGCCTGTCGCCCCGAAAAGCACCTGCACGCCGCCCCTGAAGCCCGAGAACACAGGCACCCCAACCGTGCCCAAAAGGATATATGCGGCAATCGAAGCCAAGCCCCACTTCACACCGAGAACATAGCCGCAAAGTGCCACGGCAAAGGTCTGCAGGGTAAGCGGCACGTCAAACGGCGTCGGAATTGCGGTTTGCGAAAGCACGGCGGTAATCGCGGTGAAAAGCGCAGCCGTTATGAGTCTTAAAGTTCTTTTTTTTGCATTTTCTTTCATTTTAGAATCCCCAATCGGTTTATACTGTCATAAAAAGCATTATAAAGCATACAGTCCGAATTGTCAACCTAATTTTAATATAGGTTGACAATTCGGACTTTGCTTTTTATTAAAGGCTTTAAAGCAAGCTTCCCCGCCGACCTCGGTTTCGACGAAATCGGCGGGGAAGCAGTAAATTTTGCCGTATCAGGGACGGAGATGCCTTTTATCCTGCCGCCTTATTCAGCGGCAGCTTCGGGCATATCACCCGCTTCGGAATCTGTCGGAATGCCGTCATCGAGCATATCCTCATCATATTCCGGAGGATTTATCTCGGCGCAGCGCATACCTGTACCTGCAGGAACAAGCTTACCGATAATAACATTTTCCTTAAGACCGAACAGCGGATCAACCTTGCCCTTGATGGCGGCCTCGGTAAGCACGCGTGTGGTCTCCTGGAAGGAAGCTGCCGATAAGAACGATTCGGTAGCAAGAGATGCCTTTGTAATACCGAGCAGAGTTGCGCGGTAGGTTGCTTTTGTAAGCCCCTCCTCGCCCGCGTCGATACGCGCCTGAACGGCGGCGTTTGCCTCTGCGATCTCCTTGTATTCGTAGCTGACATTCTGCAGCAGGTCTGTAGAGCCGGGGTCGGTAATGCGCAGCTTGCGCATCATCTGACGGACTATAACCTCAATGTGCTTATCGTTGATATCAACACCCTGGGTACGGTAGGCGTTCTGAATTTCGGCTATGATATATTCCTCAACAGCCTCAGGCCCCTGCGCCTCCAAAATATCCTGCGGATATTTAGCGCCCGGAATCAGCATATCGCCCGCCTTGACCTCGTCACCGTCCTTAACCAGGCAGCGTATGCCGTAAGGAATGGTGACCTTTTCCTCGGTTTTAAGCTCATCGTTTGTGATTATAATTACATTACTCTTCTTTTCCTCGGCAATGCGTACGGTACCGTCCATTTTGGCGATAAGTGCGCAGCGCTTCGGTCTGCGTGCCTCGAACAGCTCCTCAACACGCGGAAGACCCTGTGTAATATCCTCTGTACTCGCAATACCGCCGGTGTGGAAGGTACGCATGGTAAGCTGTGTGCCCGGCTCGCCTATAGACTGCGCCGCAACTATGCCGACAGCCTCGCCCGTGGTAACCGGTTTGCTGGTTGCAAGGTTTCTGCCGTAGCACTTCTTGCACACGCCGTGGTGGCTGTGGCAGGTAAGCACCGAGCGTATCTCAATGCTTTCGATTCCGGCGTCAACAATTTTCTTGGCGCCCTCGCCCGTAACCATATCCTCATGCGACCAGATAACCTCGCCGGTATTCGGGTCAACTGCGTCATGGAGCAGATATCTGCCCTCAAGGCGCTCTGCAAGCGGCTCCAGAATGTGGTTTCCATCCTTAATATCGGTGACGGTAAGACCCTCTTCCGTACCGCAGTCGTCCTCACGGACGATAACATCCTGCGCAACATCGACCAGACGGCGGGTAAGATAACCCGAGTCGGCAGTACGCAAAGCAGTATCTGCAAGTCCTTTACGCGCACCGCGTGAGGAAATGAAGTATTCAAGTACGTTAAGACCCTCGCGGTAGTTGGCACGGATAGGTACTTCGATAACCTTACCCGCAGTATTCGCTATAAGTCCGCGCATACCCGCAAGCTGTCTTATCTGGCTCATAGAACCGCGCGCGCCGGAGTCCGCCATCATGAATATCGGGTTGAACTCGTCAAGGTTGCCCTTCAGCGCATCGGCAACATCCTCGGTCGCCTTGTTCCATATTTCTATAACATGGCGGCTGCGCTCGTCGTTGCTTATAAGACCGCGTCTGTAATCGCGGCTTACCAAATCAATCTGAGATTCGGCGCCTGCAAGTATTTCCTTTTTCGCCGGCGGAATTACCGCGTCGATAACCGCAACGGTAATAGCGCCCTTGGTGGAATACTTAAAGCCGGTCGCCTTAATATTATCAAGAACTATAGCGGATTCGCTTGTTCCGTGCATTGTAATGCAACGGTCAATAATTTTACCGAGCTGCTTTTTGCCGACCTTGTTCTGAATAATATCGTCGTTGCTCTCAATAACGTTGGTATCGGGATTTTTAACGGTATAGGTCCATTCAAGGTCAAGTGCGTGCTTGGGGTCGGTTCTGTCAACAAAGCCCAAATCCTGCGGAATCGACTCATTGAAGATTATAAAGCCGACCGTGCACCAAACAAGACCGTGCTCACCCTTATCGTTGGTCATACGCACTCTTATAGGCGCGTGCAGACCGACAATACCGTCGTTATAAGCCATTATCGCCTCGTTTTTATCTCTGAATATCTTGTTTGCGCCCTTTTCGTCGGACTTAACAAGAGTGAGGTAGTAAGAACCGAGTACCATATCCTGCGTAGGAACGGTAACAGGCTTGCCGTCAGACGGCTTTAAGAGGTTGTTTGCCGCAAGCATAAGGAAACGGGCCTCTGCCTGTGCCTCTGCCGAGAGCGGAATATGAATAGCCATCTGGTCGCCGTCAAAGTCGGCATTGTATGCCGTACAAACGAGCGGGTGCAGCTTTAATGCCTTACCCTCAACCAGCACCGGCTCAAATGCCTGAATACCGAGTCTGTGAAGAGTCGGAGCACGGTTAAGCAGCACGGGATGCTCCTTGATGACCATTTCGAGCGCGTCCCAGATTTCGGTGGACGCACGCTCCACCATCTTTCTTGCGGACTTAATATTTGTAACAGCCTTGGTTTCAACCAGGCGTTTCATAACAAAGGGCTTGAAAAGCTCCAGCGCCATTTCCTTCGGAACGCCGCACTGGTACATTTTAAGCTCGGGTCCTACAACTATAACCGAACGGCCGGAATAGTCAACACGCTTACCGAGCAGATTCTGACGGAAGCGTCCCTGCTTACCCTTAAGCATATCGGAAAGAGACTTAAGCGCGCGGTTGTTCGGGCCTGTTACGGGCTTGCCGCGTCTGCCGTTATCGATAAGGGCATCAACCGCCTCCTGAAGCATACGCTTTTCGTTGCGGACGATTATATCCGGCGCGCGCAGCTCAAGAAGTCTCTTCAAGCGGTTGTTACGGTTGATAACACGCCTGTAAAGATCATTCAGATCGCTCGTTGCGAAACGGCCGCCGTCCAGCTGAACCATCGGGCGGAGATCCGGCGGAATTACCGGAATAACATCAAGTATCATCCACTCGGGACGGTTGCCCGACTGCCTGAAGGCTTCAAGCACCTCAAGACGCTTTAAAAGACGGATGCTCTTCTGTCCCGTTGCGTCCTCAAGCTCGGCACGCAGCTCGTCGCAGGTCTTATCAAGATCAATTTCGCAAAGCAGCTTCTTTATAGCCTCTGCGCCCATGCCCGCTTCAAAGTCGTTTTCATACTTTTCACGCATATCGCGGTACTGCTTTTCGTTTAAAAGCTGCTTTTTTTCAAGCGGAGTAGTACCGGGGTCGGTAACTATATACTGCGAGAAATAAAGCACCTGCTCAAGCGCCTTCGGCGTGATATCGAGCACAAGACCCATTCTTGACGGGATAGTCTTGAAATACCAAATGTGCGAAACCGGGGCTGCAAGCTCAATCGAACCCATGCGCTCGCGGCGAACCTTCGCGCGGGTCACTTCAACGCCGCAGCGTTCGCAGACCTTGCCCTTATAACGGATACGCTTGTACTTTCCGCAGTGGCACTCCCAGTCCTTCTGCGGCCCGAAAATACGCTCGCAGAAAAGTCCGCCCTGCTCGGGCTTTAAGGTACGGTAGTTAATGGTCTCCGGCTTTGTAACCTCGCCGTGCGACCAGCTTCTTATCTGTTCGGGAGACGCAAGTCCTATTTTTATTGATTCAAATTCAATTTCTGCCATATCTGCCCCTCCGTTTAATTTTCGTCGTCGAATTCATCGTCTGATGCGAATTCGTCATATTCATCCTCGGCTATCGCTTCGCCGTTTTCGTCCTCAAGACCGAATCCGGTCAAATCGTCAGCAACCGACTGACCGTCAAAGTCAACATCGTTACCCTCGTTTTCGGGAATTGCCGGTGTTCCGAGACCGATGTCGTCGTCATCCTCAAAGCTCTGCTTCAAGTCAATCTCCTCATCGTTACGGTCAAGCACCTTAACATCAAGACCCAGGGACTGCAGCTCCTTAATAAGAACCTTGAACGACTCGGGCACGCCCGGCTTCGGAATATTCTGACCCTTAACGATTGACTCATAGGTCTTGACTCGACCCACAACATCGTCCGACTTAACGGTGAGTATTTCCTGCAGCGTATAAGCCGCACCGTAGGCCTCAAGCGCCCAAACTTCCATTTCTCCGAAACGCTGACCGCCGAACTGCGCCTTACCGCCGAGCGGCTGCTGGGTAACAAGGGAGTACGGACCTGTAGAACGCGCATGGATCTTATCGTCAACCAGGTGATGCAGCTTGAGATAGTACATATAGCCAACGGTTACCGGGTTATCAAACGGCTCGCCGGTGCGCCCGTCATAAAGCTGGGTCTTGGCGTCTGCCGTCAGCGGGATGCGTGAGAAGTCAAGCTTCGCGCTGTTCTTATCCTTATATTCGTCGGATTTTGTGAATTCCTCCGCCATTGCAAAGCACTTGCGGATGTCATCCTCATGAGCACCGTCAAATACCGGGGTGCAGATGTTCCAGCCGAGCGCTTTCGCGGCATATCCTAAGTGAACCTCAAGCACCTGACCTATATTCATTCGGGACGGAACGCCCAACGGGTTCAGAACTATATCAAGCGGAGTGCCGTCCGGCAGGAAGGGCATATCCTCACTCGGAAGTATGCGGGATACAACGCCCTTATTACCGTGGCGTCCCGCCATTTTATCTCCCACGGAAATCTTACGCTTCTGCGCTATATAGCAGCGAACGACAACATTTACTCCGGGGCTTAATTCAGCCGAATTTTCTCTTGTGAATACCTTAACATCAACAATTGTGCCGTATTCGCCGTGCGGAACACGCAGAGAGGTATCCCTTACCTCGCGCGCCTTTTCGCCGAATATTGCACGGAGCAGTCTTTCCTCGGCGGTAAGCTCGGTTTCGCCCTTGGGCGTTACCTTTCCTACAAGTATATCGCCCGCGGTGACCTCTGCGCCGACGCGGATAATGCCGCGGTCGTCAAGATCCTTAAGCGCATCTTCACCTATGTTCGGTATATCTCTTGTTATTTCCTCAGGCCCGAGCTTTGTATCGCGCGCTTCAAGCTCATATTCCTCAATATGAATGGAAGTATAAACGTCATCGCGCACCAAGCGCTCGTTTATAAGAACCGCGTCCTCGTAGTTGTAGCCCTCCCATGTCATAAAGCCGATGAGGGCGTTTCTGCCGAGGGATATTTCTCCGTTGCTCGTAGCCGGACCGTCGGCAATAACCTCGTGCTCCTTGACCTTTTGACCGACTGCTACTATCGGGCGCTGGTTTATGCAGGTTCCGTGGTTTGAACGCAGGAACTTGATAAGCCTGTATTCATCGATTTCGCCGTTGGTCGCACGGATCTTGATATAATCCGCGCTGACATAGGTAACCTCGCCGTCGCGCTTTGCAAGCACAACAACGCCCGAGTCAACCGCCGCCTTGTATTCCATACCGGTTGCAACAATCGGGTTTTCGGGGCGTAAAAGCGGCACAGCCTGCTTCTGCATGTTCGAGCCCATGAGCGCACGGTTGGTATCGTCGTTTTCAAGGAACGGAATCATGGCGGTTGCTACCGAAACCACCATTTTCGGCGAAACGTCCATATAATCGGCACGGGAGGACTCAACCTCACGGAAACCGTCAAGATAACGGGCAGTAACCTTTTTGTTTACAAAATGACCTGCCTCGTCAAGCGGCTCGTTTGCCTGTGCTACAATGTATTCGTCTTCTTCATCGGCAGTCATATAGCAAACCTCGTCAAGAACTCTGCCTGTTTCCTTATCAACCTTGCGGAACGGAGTTTCTATAAAGCCGTATTTATTTATCTTCGCAAAGGTTGCAAGATAGGAGATAAGACCGATGTTAGGACCTTCCGGAGTCTCTATCGGGCACATACGTCCGTAATGCGTATAGTGAACATCACGAACCTCGAAGGACGCGCGGTCACGGGAAAGTCCGCCGGGACCGAGCGCCGACAGACGGCGCTTATGGGTCAGCTCCGACAGAGGGTTGGTCTGATCCATAAACTGCGAAAGCGGAGACGAGCCGAAGAATTCCTTTATAGCCGCCACAACCGGACGGATGTTTATAAGCGACTGGGGGGTAATACTGTCGGGATCCTGCGCCTGCAGGGTCATTTTCTCACGCACAACACGCTCCATGCGGGATATACCTATGCGGAACTGGTTCTGCAGAAGCTCACCCACCGAACGGATACGGCGGTTGCCGAGATGGTCTATATCGTCAACCGTGCCCACATTGTGAGGAAGTCCCAGAAAATAGTTTACGGTAGCAAATATATCGTCAAGCGTTATATGCTTCGGAATAAGGTCGTCGGCATGAGCCAAAATTGCCTCGCGCAGCTCTTCCTTGCCGTTTGTTTCCTCAAGCAGCTTTTTAAGAACCTCAAACGAAACGTTCTCGTTTATGCCGAGCCCGTCAAGCTCGCCGAGTTCATCGGCAGTGAAATCGGTAAAATCGCAAAGCCTTACCATACCGTTTGAGAGCACCTTTACCTCAGTAACATTGCCCTCAAAGTCCATAACATTGATATAGGCTTCCTTTACGCCCTTACGCTCTATGGTATCCGCCAGCTCGCGGCTGACGGTCACATCCGCCTCGGCAAGAATTTCACCGGTCATCGGATCTGCCACAGGGCGCGAAAGCACGGCGCCGCGGATTCTGGCGCCTATTGCCAATTTTTTATTGTATTTATAGCGGCCCACGCGGGAAATATCATATCTGTGCGGGTCAAAGAAAAGCTGCTCAAGATAAGCCTTTGCACCCTCAATGGTTACAGGCTCGCTGGGGCGGAGCTTTTTATAGACCTCTACAAGCGCGTCCTCAACCGACTTGGTATCATCCGTCTCAAGGGTCGCGGAAAGACGCTCGTCCTCACCCAAAAGCGTTCTTATCATATCGTTTGTACCGATTCCGAGTGAACGCACAAAGGTAGTAATGGGCAGCTTGCGGTTTTTATCGATGCGGACATAAAGCACATCGTTCGGAGAGGTTTCATACTCAAGCCATGCGCCGCGGTTCGGGATTATCGTGGAGGAAAAAAGCCGTTTACCGGTCTTTTCATCGGTCTTTTCGGCAAAATAAACACCCGGCGAACGCACAAGCTGCGAAACTATGGCGCGCTCCGCACCGTTTATTACAAAGGTGCCGGATTCGGTCATCAGCGGGAAATCGCCCATGGAGACCTCGCTTTCCTTGATCTCCCCGGTCTCGCTGTTTACAAGGTGCGCGGTAACGCGAAGCGGCGCGGCATATGTCGTATCGCGCGCTTTGCATTCGGTAACATCGTATTTGGGAGTATCGTCAAGGCGGTAGTCAACAAAGCTGAGCCTCAGGTTTCCGCTGTAGTCCGTTATATCAGACATATCCCTGAAGACTTCTTTCAGACCCTCCTCAACAAACCATTTGTACGAATCCTTCTGAATTTCAATGAGATTAGGCATGTCAATAACTTCGTTGATCTTCGAGAAGGTCATTCGGTTGTTATTGCCCAGGCGTACCGGTTTTACCATTGAAGTCGGCTCCATAGGTTTACAATCACTCCTCCGTATATTTTGCGGCAAAAAGAGCCGCAAGAGCAAGCATTCACAACGGGTTCGGCGCACTTAAAAATTGCTTCGGGGCAAAATAGGCGCACAATCCCCCATCATCATTAGTAATTCATTATTATATACCGTTTGGCAGCGATAGTCAAGCATTATTTTAATTTTAAAAAAAAATTCACAAAATCGGGCATAAAGAAACAATTTCTTCTGCTCCGATTCTGTGAATCATAAGCGATTATATATTTTTTATCCTACTGCTTTTGCTTATCTGTATGCCTGCCAGCACAAACGGAAACGCACAGAGGAGTATCGGTGCAAAAAAGAGCAGAAATATTTCAAAGCTGAAGGGAAACATAAAAAAAAACATAAACGACATCAGTATAAACGCAAGCGGGCCTATTGCAAAAAAGAAAGCGATTGCGGCTATAACCGTCACGGCAATCTTATCCGCCTTATTCCGACACAGCAGCACGCCGAGAACAGCATAATCCGCAGCCGAAAAAACCGCCTGCGGTATCCACAGCATTGCATAATTCGGCCCGGGATTCTTTATGACGCACGATACAAAGTAGATGCCCGAAGCCACATATGCGGCCGAAATCAAAAAAGAAAGACATATCGGAAAAATTCGCTTTTTCATAAATATACCTCGTTTTATTTTTCTATAAACTCCAAAATATCATTCATAACATCCTGCCTGCAAATATCGTTGTGTATTTCGTGACGGCAGTTTTCATAAAGCTTTATCGTAACGTCCTCCATACCCGCGGCCTTAAGTCTTTTATAAACCGTTTTAACACCCTTGCCGTAATTTCCCACGGGATCGTGCGTACCCGAAATCAAAAGCACGGGCAGAGTTTTGCGCATATTTTTAAACCAGGCGCCGCGGTTGCTGAGCATATTCAGCTTTACAAGGTCGTGCATGGCGGACACGGTAAATTTAAAGGTGCAGTATTCGTCCGCCGCGTATTTCGCGGTAACCTCACGGTCGGAGGTTACCCAATCATACTCGCTTTCCCCCTCAAAGCGCTTGTTATACGCGCCGAAAGCGATATTGTTTATAAGCCTTGAGCGGTGCTTTTCCCCGAAAAACAGCTGCATTATGTCGGTCAGCAGCAGCCCGAACGGCGCTGCGGCGTTGGGTCCGCCCGTTCCGCAGATTATGAATTTTTCAATTCCGTCGCCGTAATTTTCGGCGGCTATACGGGAAATAAACGAGCCCATGGAGTGCCCCATAAGGTAAAGCGGCTTATCGGGGAACATTTTTTTCACCGCGTCCTCAAAGGCTTTAACGTCGTTTACAAGGTATTTCCAGCCGTTGCGGTGGGCTATAAAGCCGAGTTCATCTTTACTTTTCGCCGTTTCGCCGTGACCTAAATTATCATAGCCGCAGCAAACATAGCCCTTTTCAGCCAAAAATGCGAAAATATGGTCGTAGCGCGCTATATATTCGCACATACCGTGAACAATGTGGAAAATGCCCTTAATATCGCCCTCGGGTATATAAATCCTGCCTTTAAGCGTGTGAATATTATCGGTGCAGGGCACCTCTATTGATTTAAGCTCGTAATGCATAGGTTTTCCTCCTTTAAAAGGCTTTGGTGCTGCGCACGGCGCGTTTCCAGCCTTCCGTCATCGCTTCGCGGTGCTTAGCATTAATTGCCGGCTTAAACTCGGTCTGCTTATCGGGCAGGCGGAGAATCTCGTTTTTATTTTTCCAAAAGCCCACGGCAAGCCCCGCAAGATATGCCGCCCCCGCGGCGGTAGCCTCGGTCTGCACGGGTCTTATAACCCCTACGTCCGAAATATCCGCCTGAAACTGCATTAAAAAGTTATTTGCGGCAGCTCCGCCGTCCGCTCTTATATGATTAATGGGCAGCCCCGTGTCCGCCTTAAGCGCGGTTATAAGGTCGTTGGTTTGGTAGGCTATGGCTTCAAGACAAGCCCTTATTATGTGGTTTTTGCCGCTGCCGCGCGTAAGCCCGCAAATTGTGCCGCGGGCGTACATATCCCAGTAGGGCGCGCCCAGCCCCGCAAAGGCGGGAACAATGTAAACCCCCGCCGAATCGGGAACGGAAAGCGCCGCTTTTTCACTTTCGGCAGCAGAGGCTATAAGCCCCAATTCATCGCGCAGCCACTGAATGACCGCGCCGCCCACAAACACGCTGCCCTCAAGCGCGTAGCATATGTTGTCTCCCGCGTCGGCGGCAATGGTGGTTATAAGCCCGTTTTTGCTTTCATAAGCGGTAGAACCCGTGTTCATAAGCAAAAAGCAGCCCGTGCCGTAGGTGTTTTTAATATCGCCCTCGCAAAAGCATTTCTGCCCGAAAAGCGCCGCCTGCTGGTCGCCTGCAATGCCCGAAACCGGTATTTCCGCGCCCAGAATATTTACATCGCCGTAAATTTCGCTGCTTGAGCGCACCTCAGGCAGCATACACTTTGGGATTTGCAGTATTTCAAGTATTCTTTTATCCCAGGTAAGCGAGTGTATATCGTAAAGCATTGTTCTTGCGGCGTTTGTGCGGTCGGTGACGTGAATTTTGCCGCCCGAGAGCTTCCATATAAGCCAGGTATCAACCGTGCCGAAAAGCAGCTCGCCGTTTTCGGCTCTGTCGCGCGCGCCGGGCACGTTATCAAGTATCCATTTAATTTTGGTGGCGCTGAAATACGCGTCAATGCACAGCCCCGTTGTTTTGCGTATATATTCCTCCAAGCCGTCTGCCCGCAGCTCATCACACATTTCAGATGTGCGGCGGCATTGCCACACTATCGCGTTATATATAGGCTCGCCTGTATTTTTATCCCATATAATTGTAGTCTCGCGCTGATTTGTAACCCCCACAGCGGCAATTTCCTCGGCAGAGGCGCCTATTGCCGTTATAGCCTCGGTAACGGCGGCGTACTGAACCGAGAATATTTCCACGGGGTCGTGCTCCACAAAGCCGGGCTGCGGGTATATTTGCTTGAATTCCCTTTGCGCAGCCGATACGGCATTACCACCCTTATCAAAAAGCACGGCGCGGGCGCTGGTTGTTCCCTCGTCAAGCGTTAAAATATACTTTTTCATATCGCACCGTTTTTAATTATTATTCGCGGAACGCGCGGGGATATGCCGCAGATTATTTCATAATTTATGGTGCCGCACATATCCGCCAGCTCCTCAACGGGTAATTCCCTACCGAATAAAATTACCTCGTCGCCCTGCTTTACGTTTTCAATATCCGTCACGTCAACCGACATCTGATCCATACAAATCCTGCCGATTATAGGGGCTTTTTTGCCCTTTATTAAAACATAGCCTTTATTTGAAAGCAGCCGCGGGTAGCCGTCGGCATAGCCTGCGGTTACGGTGGCGGTTTTCATTTCCCTTTCGGCGGTAAAGGTTCTGCCGTAGCTTACGGTATCGCCCTTTTTTACGGTTTTAACCATTGAAACAACCGATTTCACCGTCATTGCGGGTATAAAATCTTCTTTAAGCTTTAAGCCCGACGACGGGGTGAGTCCGTAAAGAATTATACCCGGGCGGCACATATCAAGGTGCTTATCGGTATCAAGGCAGAAAGCCGCCGAATTGCAGCAGTGGCAAATCTTCGGGGTAAGCCCTGCCTTTATAAAGCGCTCCTTTGCCGCAATAAAGCGCGAATACTGCGCGGCGGTAAAGCCGTCCTCTTCTTGCGGGGTGCGGTCGGAAACGGCGAAATGCGTGAAAATTCCGCCGAAATCAAAGCCCGGCAGCCGCGCGGCGGCAATAGCTTCATCAATCCCCGAAAGAGAATTATCGCGGCAGTCAAACCCTATGCGGCTCATACCCGTATCAAGCTTTATGTGTATTTTAATTCTCACCTTATCCGCCGTGGCTTTTTTTGAGAGTGCGGCGGCGTATTCGGGGGAGTAAACGCTCTGGGTTATATCGTTAATATAAAGCTGTGAAGCCATACTAACAGGCGTATAGCCCAAAATAAGAATAGGCTTGGTTATACCGCAGCCACGCAGCGTTACAGCCTCCTCTATATTTGAAACGGCAAAAGCGTCCGCCCCCTCTGCCTCAAGCAGGGGAGCGACGTTGCGCGCGGAGTGACCGTAGGCGTCAGCCTTTACGACCGCCATTATTTTAGTGCCCGCCGCCTCTTTTTTAATAATACCGAAGTTATGTACAAGGGCGTCAACATCAATTTCCGCCCAGGTTCTGTGAAGAAATTCCACTTTTATTTCCGCCTTATTTTTTAATAATATTATTGCCCAACTGTTTTTTTACCTTGCCCGCAAACGGAATACACACAAGACTTAAAAGCACCCAAAGGCAGGAATAAGGCATGCAGATCTGCCCGCCTATGTTCATCGGCATTTTACTGTAATCCCAAACGTTCTTCTTTAAAATTATATTAAACACAACGCCGAAAATGAACTCAATACCCGTAACAAAGGTGCTGCCTACAAGTCCTTTTATTAAAAGTCCCGCTTTTTTGAGCTTTTCGCTTATTGTGCCGAAGAACACAAAGCAAATACCGCCCGCTCCCAGCATTGACCAGTGCGTGTAACCGCGCCATATAATCTCAATAAGCCCGTAGCCCACGGCGCCTATTGAAAAAAGCATAAATTTTATTTTTCGCTGTTTCATTTTATCACCCGTAGTTATTATGGGTGATAATTCTTTCGGCTATTCAGCCAAAGCCGCGCAGTAAAAATTACCGCCTGTTTCTCTTGGTAATTGCCAAAAGACGTATAAGCTGCGTAAGCGATACAAGCAGCGCCGCAACATAGGTCATTGCAGCAGCTGAAAGCACCCTGCGCACTGCTTTTTGCTCGTCTTCCCTTATAAGTCCCGAAGAATCCAGCGTCACAAGCGCTCTGTGAGATGCGTTGAACTCAATAGGCAGCGTTAAAAGCTGAAAAAGCAGCGCCGCGCAGAAGAAAATAACACCCAGCTTCACAAGAAAATAAAAATCAAAGATAAGCCCGATTATAAGCAGCGGCATTGAAAGCTGCGAGCCCAAATTACATACCGGCAGTATTACCGAGCGCACCTTTATGGGCACATAGCCCTTTGAGTACTGAACGGCGTGTCCCGCCTCGTGTGCGGCAACACCCACGGCGGAAAGGTTGTTTGCGCCGTAAACCGAATCGGAAAGGCGTATAACATTAGTCCTCGGGTCGTAGTGGTCGGTAAGATTGCCCGAAACGCGCTCTATTTTAACATTATATACACCGTTCGCCTCAAGCACCCGCCGCGCGGCGTCCGCTCCGGTAAGCGGCGAATGATGTGTGCTGTACTTTGAAAAAACCGTTTTTACCCTTATCTGCGACCAGAGCATTATTATAATTGCCGGAACTACAAGATAAATGTAAAGCGAGTCTATACCGTAGTAATAAAAACCACCCATAAAATATCAACTCCGAAAATCAAACATTAAAACGGAAGAGAACAATGTCTCCGTCCTTCATAACATATTCCTTGCCCTCGCTCCTTACAAGTCCCTTTTCCTTTGCAGCCGTCATGCTGCCGCCGCATTCGTTTATAAATTCGTCAAAGTTTATTACCTCGGCGCGAATAAAGCCGCGCTCAAAGTCAGAGTGTATTTTCCCCGCTGCCTGCGGCGCCTTTGTGCCCTGCTTAATAGTCCAGGCGCGCACCTCGGGCTTGCCCGCGGTAAGGTAAGAAATAAGCCCCAAAAGGTGGTAGCATTTTTGAATCATACGGTCAAGCCCCGAGCGCTCAAGCCCCAGTTCTTCAAGGAACATAACCTTTTCTTCATCCGAAAGCCCCGAAATTTCAGCCTCAAGAGATGCGCATATCGGCAGAATTTCCGCCTTTTCGCGCTCGGCAATTTCCTTTACCGCGTTGTAGTTTTTGTTTGACTCTATGCCCGAGGTAAAGTCCTCCTCGCTCATATTGCAGGCATAAATTACAGGCTTTGCCGAAAGCAGCGCCGTGGTATCAAGCACGCTTTGCTCGGTTTCGTCGTTAATTTCAACCGAGCGGGCGGGAAGCCCGTTTTCAAGGTGGGCTATAAGCCTTTTTAGAAAATCGACCTCGCCCTGCAGCGATTTATCGCCTTTGAGCGCCTTTGCGGTTTTATCAAGGCGGCGCTGCGCCATTTCAATATCCGAAAAAATAAGCTCCAAGTTTATAGTTTCAATATCGCGCGCGGGGTCAACCGAGCCCTCAACATGAATAATATCGTCGCTTTCAAAGCAGCGCACCACATGCACTATCGCGTCCACCTCGCGAATGTTGGAAAGGAACTTGTTGCCGAGCCCCTCGCCTTTTGACGCGCCCTTTACAAGCCCCGCAATATCCACAAATTCAATAACCGCAGGGGTAAACTTGTCCGGGTTATATATCTCCGCTAATTTTTCAAGCCGCTCGTCCGGCACGCTCACCATTCCCACATTCGGCTCTATTGTGCAAAAGGGGTAATTTGCCGATTGCGCCCCCGCGTTTGTTATTGCGTTGAAAAGGGTTGATTTGCCTACGTTCGGCAGCCCTACCATTCCTAATTTCATTTATTCCCATATCTCCTTATTTTATTAGTGTTCGGGGCGTTTTTATTTGCCCGACTACACCATTTCTACACCATTTTGCAGAAATGAATAGCTTTCAAATTGATGAACGGCGTTTACAAAAGAATCCTCGGTCACATGCACATATCTGTCCATAGTCATTTGAAGACTTGAATGTCCCAAAAGCCTTTGTAAAACCTTCGGCTGCATACCGCTCTCTATCGCCCGTGTTGCGTATGTATGGCGTAAAGCGTGCATACAAAAGCGTTTAATGCCTGCCTCGTCGCACAATTTGTACAGATGTGTGTCATATGAGCTGTTTTTTGCAGGTTCGCCCGTTCTCCAATTTATAAATACAAGGTCTTTCATTTCAAGAAAAGATTTCGCCCCGGTATGCCTGTCAATAAACTCCAATGTCTGCGAAAGCGTTTCGGAGGTTTTGCGGGTTTTTGCGGTCTTGTAAATATCCTTTAGAATTTTGTAAGCTTTATCGGTTAACGGAATAGTGCGGTAGCTTTGCGGTGTTTTCGGCGGTCCTGCTCTCCAACAGCCTTGACCGTGCCTGTATTCTAAAGTTTTATTAACGGTTAAAGTCCGCTTTTTCCAATTGATAGCGTCCCATGTCAGACCAATCAATTCGCCCGTGCGAAGTCCCGTTTCGAGAATAAGCGAATATTGCGCATAATTGTGCGAGCGTTTTGCGGCTTCTAAAAATTTATGCTGTTCGCTTACTGTAAGATATTTAATATCGTTTACTTCACGCACAGGCTTGGTGTACCTTACGCCGTTCATAGGGTGCTTTTCAATTATATCGTTCATCAATGCGGATTTAAGCATAGTTCCCATACAAATATAAGTTTGCCTTATTGTCGAGCCTGCGTAATCGCTGTCCATTTTGTTTAATACCAATTTGCAGTGCATAGGCTTAACATCGGCTAAAAGCATTTTGCCGATAACGGGCTGTATATTGAATTTATACCGTTCACGGTAATTCCTTACGGTATTTGGTGCTAAATCACCCACAATATTATTTATCCAATATTCAAACCATTCATCAACTGTCATACTTGACGGGGCAAAAATATTGCCGTGCTTATCTGCATATTTTGAATCCTCTAACCAGTTGCGAGCTTCCGGAAGAAGCGAAAAACATTTTTCGTGTCTTTTACCTGTTCTGTCAACAAATCTTGCGGTATATAATCCGTCCTTTCTTTGGCAAATACCTTTTCCTATTTCTTTTCCTTTAAGGTTTTTACCCATTTTAAAACTCCTTTCTCCAAACGAGAAAAAGAGCCAATGCAACTATTATATTATAATGCATCAGCCCTGTTTTTTCAATATAAAACATATAAAATTAATATGACCGTATTAAATTGTTAATTTATTGCTGATGAATTGCTCAAATTCCTTGCGTTTAACAAGCTTTTTTGTTCCGACATATAACACGAACGGACAATTCGGATTCCGCAACATACGGTCAATGCGGTTAATACCTATATTGCTGTATTCTGCGGCTTCCTTTACGGTCATTGTAAGCTTTAAATTAAGCGGTATACTTACATTGTTTTGTTGCATTCAAACACACTCCTTTCCGTCAATCTTCAAAATAATATGCTTGGAAAACCGTACCGTCGTATAAGATAAATCTGCCTGCGGTATCTTTGGGTATTTGTTCTGCCGCGGCGGTGCTGTCGAGTATAATCTGCGACAGTATGTTATCGGCCCTGCCGCAAATGCGGCAATCAATATTGTTTCGTATCTGCCCCGAAAGAACGGCGGCGACAGGTCTTTGCGTTGCAAGTATCAGATGAATACCGAACGCCCGCCCCTGTCTGGCTATTACGGATAGCTTACTTTCTATTAAGCTTACCCGCTCTTTCTGTTCTTTTGTAAGTCCGGTTTTATCGAGTACCTCGGCAATTTCATCACAGGCAAATATACAGCGTTTCAGTTCTTTTCCTGTTTCTCGGCAGTATTCGTCTATGTTTCGGCAATTATTTTCACGAAGTAAGACTTTTCGCTGCTGCAATTCATCCGCAAGCCCGGTCAGCAGCGTTATAAGCTCATTTTCATCAAAACACATTTTGCAGTTGTCCTGCCAAACGGAAGGAAAATCCACTCCGCCTTTAAAATCCGCTATGCTGACTGACATATTTTTCTTTAATGCCTGCATAAGCAATAGCTTTAACAGAACGCTTTTACCGCTGCCTGTCGAGCCGCCGAGTAAAATGTGAGGTATTTTTTTCAGATCCACCGTGACCGTTCCCAAAAGGCTTTTACCGAGCACGAGCACGGAATTACTGCCTGCAAGATAATTGTCGTTCCACACCATACGCTTTAAAAGGGAATTATTCGCCTGAACTGTGTAAAGCATAATTTCCTGTTTATCGCTGCCCTCTTTCAGATTTACTATATTCAAATTGAGCGCCGCCTCTATTTTTTGCCGTTTGTCTTCCCATTCTTTAAGCGGTATACCTACACCGTAAAACCGATATACGGTTACCGAATTGTCTTTTTCGTCCGTTTCCTTTGAAATAAGCGTAGGTATTTCTCCGGCGCTGTTTGTAAACCCGATTCGTTTTAACCCGTTTGAAACGGTTTCGCTACCGGCAGGAGTTCCGAGCAGTATAAGCACGGCAGGTGCGACGGCAATAATCATTAAGGGAAAGAAAAGCTTTAGCAAAGCGATAAATGCAGGGGAGATAAAGTCCGTCTTTTCAATATCAAAGTAACTTTTGCAGAAAAGCCAAAATATTATAACAGCGGCATAAACCGCCAAAATAATATATCTCCCCGATTTATTTTCTCTTACAAAATCATATCCGTTTTTAATACGCAGCAATAAATACCGCTTTTGCGTCTGCTTTTTCAGTCGTTCCTTATCATTATCAGTCATAGAAACCCTCCTCACTTGAAATAAATTTCTTCCGCCTGCCCGCCGGTTTTATAAAAGAAAACGCGGTGAATACGGCGTATAAACGCTTTCCGTGTTTCGGGGTGATTGTGCTTGAAATCAATATATTGCTCGTTTAAGGGCAGGTTAGAGGTTATATACACCTTTGTATAACACGCGGTGCGGTCGGAATACCGTGCCGGTAGTGTAAGCGGATATATGTCAAGATAATTAAGCATTGTTTCTATCGGTATTTGAGAATTAAATTCTTCAAAAACCAATATATCCTGACCGTGGTACGAATCAAACCGTACACCGTTTTTCCCGTTGTAATCGGTAATTCTGCATATTTCGCTTGCAGGGTGCTTTTTATATATGCCGCTTGTTTTTCCCGTGCCCGATGCTCCGAACAGATATGTAACGGTAAGCTCTCTGTTTTCGGAACGGTAGCGCTCCGAAAGATATGCCTCGCGTAAAATATCTATATCCTTTAGCTTAAAGGCAAAAGAGGGCGTTTCGTCTATTATTTCTGTCGTTGATAAGCCGTCCTTTACATTGCAAAGCAGCTTATACATTTTCGGGTCGCGCTCCTCACATTCATTCGGTATATTTCCGAATTCGTAAAAGCTGCCCTTGTGTGAGGTTTCACTCTTTTTATCGTCCGCCCATTTGCCCTCCTTGCGTATATAGTCGCGGTTTTCCTTTGCGCTGCCGAATGCCTTTTCTATGTGTGCGGTGGGAAAACGGTTTTTAACAGTTGAAAAGCGGATAGGGGATTTAGAATAAATGAAAATATGGGTATGAAATGTTCCTGTTGTTGCCGTTTCGTCCGCCATACAGTAATAATCCGGACAAAACAGATTTAAAATTTTGCGAATACCGTCACGGTCAAGCCCGCAGTCCTGCGGATTATTGATTGTAAGCGTCCATTTGCGTGATTGCGGATTAGAAGCCATATGAAATTCCTCCTTTCATTGCTACTGCTACTTATGCTTTCATAAGGGTAATACTTGCCCTTATGGAAGTGCGGCGCTGCGCTGCCGCCGGGGAATATTTTTACTAAGGCAAAAATATTCTGTTCCCCTGTCGGCATTACAGCGCCGCACAGCATTATGGCTTTTTATTAACCAATGAAATACCTGTAGCCTTTGCGCTGATTTGTGTTTTTCCCTGGCTTTCGTATGCCGACACTTCAAGTCCGCTGAATTCAACCTCCGCATAACCGTCCGGCTTTTCCATAAGCTGTTTCCCGTCAATTTTTACGCCGAGCTTTTCAAGGCTTAAATCCGGTAAAGCGACAATATATCGGTATCCGGTAACGGTTTCCGTGCGGTGTCCGTCCTTATACTCATATGTCGGGACAATATCCACCAACAGCTTTTTTGCGCCGAGAGACGCAGGATCAATTTTCAAATCACGAATGTTTAACATTTTTTGTTTCTCCTTTTTTAATTTTATTCAGGTTTGGCGCGCACCCTTAACCTGATTGCATTGTATCAGATTTAACAGGTGCGTTTTGCTTCCCCGGCGAAACAAAAAAAGACCGCCCTGCAAAAAGCAGGACGGCATACAATTTTACTCGTCTATGGGGCTTCCCAACAGAGGCAATCCCTCGTCATAAAGGAAGCTGTTTGCTTGATCGATGTTCATTTTCTCGGCTATTATTTTATCCCAGCATTTCAAATAGGGGAATGCGAGACTGAACAATTCTTTTGTTTCTTTTGAATCTAACCCTAAAGCCACACAAACGCTCATAACAATGCGATCTGTAGGCTGATATGTACTGCCTTTATCGTTGCTGTTACGGCATATACGGCTTACGGTAGTTCTTGTTAACATACTCTTTCTGATTAAATCAGCTTGTGTCATTTTTTTGATCTTCAGATACTTTTTAACGGAGTCTGAAAAACTGTTTACTTCTTTGTTGTAGTTGTTGTTTTGCGGGTTAATTGTCAATAAGACAACCCCGATTTTCGGTTAACCGATTATTCTGCACTCGGAGGCGGAGACAAGTTTAAAATATGCCCAAATGCTATGGATACAGAAATACAGTGTATTAACCATGGCACCACCTCCTTCTTAAAAAGGGCGAAAAGTTTATAGGTTGACTTTCCGCCTCCGGGAGCAAAAACAACAAGTTTTCTCTTGGTAGTGAAAAGAGTACAACAATAATGCTGTACTCTTCCACCTTTTTCTCTTATGGACTCACGTATGAGTTTTAACCGTCAGGGCAGACTGCCCCTATACACGGGTTGTAAATGGTCATTTGATATTGCCGTCAGTCCCGATCACGCTAAAGCATGTCCGACAGCAAGACAGGCGGGATTTTCCTTGTTCTGCGGGTTGTGCGGAACGATGGATTTCGCCTTGGCCTGTCTCGGCTACTTTCCATTACTAGGCATGAAAAAACATAAACGGACTCATTACTCAAATCAAAATCATTGCGGACACGCCGCATTATTTCACATCAAACCTTGCACCCTTAGCCTATAACTCCCGAAGTTCGCACTTTGTCCGTCCTAAAGGCGTCGGGTAGGTCGAAAGCGGTGAGCAAAAAGTGTGGTTCACGGTCTTTTTATTCGCGGTACTAACCCACCGCAAGCAAGAAACCGTGCAAATTTTACTAATTTCATTCTAACGCTGTTTAACGATAATGTCAAGTTAATAATTTGTGAATTAAATAATCTTGTGAGCTTGAGGACGAACAATGCGTTACATTTTTGAAAGAATATTTGCCATGTAACACATGAAAATAGGAGTAACCCAGTTTTGATGATTCTGAGTCATATGTGTTAACGGTTGTTTTGCCGAATGAATCGGTGTATGTTAAAACATTGCCGTTTTCATCATATGTCGCTATTTCACCGATAGTGCTGTCCGTATACTCGTTTACACCGCCGGATATATCCAAATTATCATTCGCGGGATTGTATTGATGCGGATACACGGTTCGGACTAAATTTCCGTCTGCATTATAGATATATCTTGTTGTAAGTCCGTGTGCCTCAGTGCTTGAATTTCATAGACGGCGCAAGGGGACGAGAACACATATTACCGTCCTCTCTGCCTTATCCGATATAAATGCGCTTTCCGCAGCGCGGACAAGTAAATTCTCCTGCTTTACCGGCTTTTTTAAGTTCCGCATCATATTTGTCGTCACGAACAATATGTTTGCCGGCTCTGCAAAACGGACAGCCACACATATGAACGAAATGTAAGCCTACTCCGCCAAGCGCCATAAAACCTACGAAGAAAATTATTGAATAAACAGAACATATCATTTCAAAATTCGGGACTTTACCATTAAGAATAAGCATAATTAATAACAGCAATAATGCTCCGACCGCCAAATAAGAAATCAATAGCTTGCTGAAATTTACAGCAATTTTATATGTTTTTTTAGGTATCATAGTTTTCCCTCTATCTTCGTCTTTGTCTTATTCTAAAATAGAGTTGCTTCCTAATTTGATTTCTTATATATTGAGGGCTATAGCGAGAAGTTGTTTTGCTATTTAAGGGTATATATACTGTTATTGTTCCGTTAAAGTGTCCCTCGCCCTTCCAAACAGAATATCAAGCTCCTATACTTAAAGAAATTCCAGATACGCCTCGTCTATCAAGAGTTAATTCTCCCCCTACAGAGAAACAAGAAAAGAAATTATAGGATCCTCCGACAGATGCTCCATATCCAATATAATTATATACCGTTTTTCTCCAAGATATTGTGATAGTGAAAGAAACCGATAATGTCAGCAATCCCACACCAAATCCTGCAGTTATTAAAACACCTCTATTTCCATAAGTATCCCAAATATAAGAAACTGCAACCACACCTCCTGTCGGAACATAAAAACTGGATGCAATTCCAATGCCAAAGACCCAATGTCCACTCAGGTCACTGTTCATTACTGGATTATTAAGACAGTACACATACAGATTGCTACCTATCGGCTCACCCTGTGCATTGGAAAGCACGGGGTCATCCTGTGAGATAAACCTCATTAAATCGGGGGAATAATATCTGCTTTGCAGATAATAAAACCCTGTTTCGGAATCGTAATAATAGCCGCGGTAACGGAGCTTGAGAGCAGCTTTATTTTTCGCAATTTCATTTTGACATCCCCTTGAAATATTATATTTTTATGTTTTGAGCGTCAAAGCAGTATAATTAAGCAAATCACAGCTGCCCGGCATTGAAAGTAAGTAAAAACATTATTGCGGTCGGTATAAGTAAAACGGTGAGCGAGATTACAAGGGCGATTACAGAATTTTTTGTTTTTGCGGAAAGCCAAGCTATTAAGGCTGAAGCGATGACTGCTGCCGCAATACAAAAACCGAATGCCGCCGCCGAAATGCCGCTTACCGACCATATATTCGGCAAAAATTTAAGCACATCAATACTATTTGCCCGAGCCGACATATCCAACCCTCCGTACAGGTTGAACACGGCTGTATACTTGGGCAAAAAAGCAATTAAGGCGGATACTATTGCGTAAAACAATACTATTAATATTTTAATAATATTGATTCGTTTGAGCATTCCGGACGCCGTTTGCAATATTTTAACCCCCGTTTCCTCTTCAAAAGCGAAAAGCGGCGATAGAAGTATTGTTAAAACGAGGAAAAGCTTTGCAAAATTAGTTATATTGTCACTGCAGCTTTCCGTCCCGAAAATTTTGGTGTATGGGGTTTGATACAGATAAGACTGCCCGCTTTCCAAGCCTTCATACTGCCCGCAGGATCGTTCAAAGGCTTCCTGTGCCTTCAGCTGATTTTGAATATCTCTTACCTCCCCGTTTACGGTATCGGAGCTTGAAGCAGCTTCGGCAAGCTGATCATTAAGCGTGATAAATCTTTCTTTTTCTTCCTCGATATATCTATCCTTTTCATCGCTCGGCTTACCTGCAAGAATCGTTGAATAGTAGCGATAATATATTTCGTTTTCTGTATTGACGGTCTCAAGATTCTTATATATGACCGTTTGTATCAATATAAAAGCAAGCAGAATCACAGCGCCCTTCCACATAAAAAATGCTTTCCGACATTCATGTCCGAAAATGCCCGCACACGGATAAGCGCTCGGCAATGAAAGCAATTGTTTTTTTCCGTTCGGCACAGCCGGAATTATATTATAGGCAAGCAGAGTCAAAAAAGAGGAAAGTATTGTAAATAAGATCAGGAATATCGCTGCGGCAGACACTCGCCGAATCGGAACTCCGAACAGATTTAAATACATTGCCCCATTAAAGAGCTTTTCGGTGTTTATAAGCCACGCAAGGCTAATACTCTTCATCCATAAAATATTGCTGCCGCCCAAAAGCAGCGAAACTACGGCAATTACGGCAATCCCTGCCGATGAATAGGCAGCAGAATCACTTAGGGAGCAAATAATTGCCGCAACCGAAAAGCAGGCTGTTGCCCACAAATATTTAAGCGATGTTAATAAAAGACAGAATTCACCCACAGTAACCCGCATTGTACAGCCGGCATAGCCGTAAACCGATTGAATCGGAGCAGATAAATCGGGGATGCCGAAAAGCGATGCGGCAATTAAAACATTCGCCCCGTACAGCAAAACAAAGCCCGCCGACATTAGCAGACATGACGCGCCGAGCTTGCGCAGGCAATGTATATTGTGACCGTTTCCGGTCGGATAAGTGATTATTTTAAGCCCTGCCGCTTTTTCATTGGTAAATAATACAAACGGGGCTGTTATGCAGAACACAAGCAGAAAAACATCGCTGATATGACAATTTGCCGATATCTCAATTCCGCCAAAGAAGGAAGTTGACGGAGTAATGCCCGAAAGCCTTTTATATTCCCTAACACCTCTTTCAAGCGAACGCGCTTCAAAGCTGTCGGCATTCCCGAAAATACCGAGCCTTAATTTAATTTCGGATTCGGCAATCAATTCACGGCGGTATTCCTCATAAGTTTCTGCTTGAGATACCCTGTCAAGAACGGCACCGTTCAGCTGCCGCTCGTAATATATATCACCCGTCAAAAGAGCTTTATCGGCAAATGCGTTATCGTTTTCCTCTGATATTTCATCCAACATCCTTTGCTGAAGCTTAACGGCGGCGATATCATTAAATTTAGTTTGCATTTGCTTCATTGTAAATCCGTCGGAAGCATCCGTACACCGAGCAAAAAACATCAACGCGTTAATTATAACGACAGCCGAAAGCAGCAGACAAAGCGAGGGATTACCCAAAATTTTTCTCAATTCGTATCTCATAATTCCACCGCTGTGCCGAAATAGTACAAATAAACATCTTCAAGGTTAGGGCGCACCGGAGTACAAAAACCGTCGAGCTGCTTTTCGGACAATATTCTCACGGCAACATTGTCTTCCTCCTTGGCTATTCCGCAGACGGTGCCGATTTTCATAATTTCGGGGAGAGCTTCTTCCGCAGCCACTATTTCCCAAACCTTATCCCCGATACGCTCCGTCAATTCGTTTGCAGTACCCTTGCATATTATATCGCCGTCGGACAGGAAAATAATTTCCTTTGCAATAAACTCCACATCCTGCACCACATGAGTTGAAATCAATACTATTTTATGTAATGCGATTTCACCTATTATATTTCGCACGGCTATGCGTTGTCTCGGGTCAAGACCCGCAGTCGGCTCGTCTAAAATCAATATATCCGGATCGTGAAGCACAGACTGCGCAAGAAGCAGCCTTTGCTTCATTCCGCCAGACAGGGTCTTTATCCTTTTATCCTTTATATCATAAAGCGAAAAAATTTTCAGCGCCCAATCAATCCGCTCCCTCGCCTTTTTCTTATTCATTCCGTGCAGTGAAGCCATATAAAACAGAAATTGCTCGGCGGTAAATCCGGGATACAAGGTCTGCTGCTGCGGGCAGTAGCCTATTCTGCGACGGAAGCTTTTGCCGCTTGAGCCTATATCCTTACCGTTAAATAAAATATCGCCGTCGGTTTGCTTTAAATTGCCCGTTATTATATTCATCATAGTGCTTTTCCCCGCACCGTTAGGCCCGAGAAGGCCGTATATCCCGGGGGTCAGCTCTAAACTGATATTTTTTAATGCTTGCTTATTTCCATAGCTTTTGGACAGGTTTTTGAGTTCTATTATCATTGCTCTTACTCCGGTCAGATTTTATTAACAGCACCTACTCGGCTGTGTATTCCGAATAGTTTTCGGTATAAAAATCCTTTTTGCTCAAATACCGCCCTCCGCTGTCAATAAAGAAGCCATCTCCCTCGCTCATAATACTGAATTGCATAACATCGGTATGTCCGAGATTGTTATATACGGTCAATGAATCATTATTCTCCAAATCGGCATATTGCCAATGATATTCTTCGGGCGCGGGTTCTGTGGTAATAAATACTTTATGATCGAACAGGCTGCAGTTCGATAAATTGTCAACAGTAATAAACCTGCTCGATTTTCCGTTTGTTATATCCAATAAATAAACGGTATTATCCTCCATGTATACCGCTTTTTCGCCGTAGACTGCGTTGCTCGGCGAAGGAATCCACCCACAGTTTGCGGTATCCGTCACAACCGTGTATTTAAATGTATTTATATCATATAATCTGAGCTCCTGCTTTTTTTCGGAAAAATAATATCTTTCCCACTCACTGAAGGTGACATTGCCGCCCTTGGTTTCTTTGTATGTACCGTAGTCCATCGAATCGGGAACGGGCTCGGAATCCGATATGCCGAGCTCATTCTCGGGCATATATTTTACCAATGCATTTTTTTCGGAAAATGCCAACACATTCAGGCAGGCGGCATTTTCATTGAGAAACATTTCTGTTTTTTCTCCTGTTTTTATATTATATTTAAGGCTTGCGGCGCTCTCCTCAGTCTTAAGCACCGCGCCCTCTTCTTTTAAAACATAATGCCATAAGCAAATCACCGCATTATCATTCGCCACTCTCAAAATAAACGCTTCATAATAATCCTTATCATTGCCCTTCCATTTTTCCAATATTTTAATTTTACCGCTTGAAAGATCCTTTACGGCAAGATCGATACTGCCGTCTTCATACTTTCTGATTGCAATAATATTTCCGCAATATTCCGTAAAGCCGGTCACATCGCCTATCCACGCCTGACAGGCTTCATCGTTATGCGCACACCCGACTTGCGAGCAAAGAAAAAAGCCTTTTTCCGTTTCGGCGTCAAAATACCAAAGTGTTTTCGACACGGTATTTGCTCTGTAATAACCGTTTGTTGTAGACGCGGGACAAGACTCAAATAACGGATTATAGCCCCTTCTGTTCTCCGAGGGCAAAGAATATGATTTTATATCGTCTGCCTGCGGACTGCCGCTTTGAGACCCGTTATTAAGTGAATTCCCGGAATTGCAGGCGGTTAAGACTATGAGATTAAGGCAAATAATATAAATTGCAATTCTCTTACAAAGCATAATATCCTCTCTTTCTTAAACAAAGGCAAGGGTCATCTCTCCGAAAACGGATACACATTACGTGTATTTCACAGTATAAGAAACAGCAAGGTGTCTCCTGCCGATCTTGCAATCGGCAGGAGACATTTAAGGCTTTAATACTACGGTATTTGAGTAACCGACAAAGTTTTTTTGGTTACTCCCGTAAAATAAGCGATTCCGTTAATGGATGTGTATTTTGTAACCTGAGACATTCCGTAGCTGCTGGCAACATAGCCCGAATAAACCGAGGGTCTTGAGGCTGTTATTAACAGCTTGGCTTTTGCGCCGCCTTTTTCTGTAGTGTTAGGATAATTTTTATGTACATAGTTTACCGTAACATCACTCAATTTAACATAAACATGATCATATAAACTTGACCAAGCCTTTGTTCGGGCTCCGCTGCCGGTGCTGTATTCGGCTGTTATATACAACCCGTAATAATTGCCCCCGTATTGAAATGAATCCGAAGTATAACCGTTACCCTCGGCCATAGGGGATACGCCAGAATCACGCGGAGCAGCTGCCGCATCCGCAGGGCAAGCGAGTGCAGCAATCATCATTAAACAAACCGCAAATGCTGTAAATTTCTTTTTCATAAATAGCATCCTTTCATTTTGTCTGAATATTGTTAGGATAATTTTTAATAATTGAACTTAAAGCATTTTTCATAGGGTGCTTATCACACCCGAAAGCCAATACAAAGAATAGGTGTAAAAATTAGTTTTGAAGCGGATACTTTTCTGATTTTCATAACATCATCCTCCGCTTTTGTAATTGTCGAACAATCCGTTGACTTTATTATAACAAGTAATGTGGAATTTGTCAAGAATAACTTTTGGTGTATAGTATTGACAACAAGAAATATTTTTGTTATATTATATCCGACAGGAGAATGGATATGGCAATTTCAGATAATTTAAAAAGAGGTACTATAGAACTTACCATACTTACACTGCTGCAGGACGGCGATATGTATGGGTATGAAATTTCACAGCAGCTATCCGACAGAAGCGGCGGTCTATACCGTATTCTGGAAAGTTCGTTATACCCGTCGCTTTATCGCTTGGTTGAAAAGGGGATGATATCCGACCATTCGGAAAAGGTAGGCAAAAGGCGTGTTCGTGTTTACTATCACTTGGAGGAGCAGGGCAGAAAATATCTTGAAGACCTCAAGCACGAATACATTTTGCATACAGCAGGTGTGTTGAAAATTTTACAGGTGGATAATATTGAGGAAATAGCAAATGGCATCGAATGAAAAAATAATAAATAAATATTTAAAAGCGGCGAAGAAAGATTGCCCGAAAAGATTACAAAAAATGCTTGATACTGAATTAAAAGGTAGCTTGATAGAGTTTTGCAATGATAAGGTTACTGTTACATACGAATTGTTAGAAAATCATTTTGGCAAACCAGAGCAATGTGCAGCAGAATATATTTCTTCGCTTGACGGAATTCATATCAATAAAAAATTATGCCATTCCAAAAAGGTTTGGAAAGCAGTTATTTCTGCACTAATTGTTATTATAATTCTTGCAATCGGGACAGTGATTTATATGATTAAATGGAATAAAGAAAATCATCCCACACAATATAATTTGAAAATCACGGAGGAAAGTTCAAATGAACAGAACAGTCAATAAATCAATAGCTGCCATTCTTTTGGCAATTATATGTGCTTTTATGCCTATATCTGCGGCAGAGTCGGCAACCGAAAAAACTCAAAGACTTGTCAGTGAAGAAACAATGTATGTTGACGGTTATATTATAACCGTTTCCGTTTATGAGGACGATAACGCGAATTTGGCGACACCACTTGCCACAACATATGAAAAATCCGGCAAAAAAACATATACCGCCACAAACGATTCGGGTACTGTATTTTTTACATTCACCGTGCACGGTACATTTACGGTAAGCTCACATGGCTCTGCTTTTTGCACAAAGGCTTCGTATTCCTACACAATTAAAAATACGGCATGGGAATTCAAATCCGCAACTGCTGAGCGTTCAGCAAATAAAGCCATAGGGGACGCGAAGTTTATCAGAAAGGCTCTTTTGATTGTAGTAGATACTATTGAGCCACATGTTGTACTTACCTGCGATAATAACGGCAATTTTTCATAAAATACATATATTATAAAATTACCCCCACATTTTTAATGTGGGGGATTGTTATTGCATAGGCTCTTTTTCCGTAAACTTTACTTCACCATTTACTACACCATTTTGGCGTGGACTTGCATAGAGAAGTATAAAGATATATTAAAGTGATTTTTTTCAAACCCGCGGTACTATCGGGTTTTATGAGATTTTAAGGAGTTATAGGGACATATGAAACTCGGTTCGGCAATTACCATTCCTAATTTCATTTATTCCCATATCTCCTTATTTTATAAGCGTCTATGCTGTTATAAGCCGTAAATTCTTTCCGAAAATACGAAAAGAGCTGATACGACTTTTATATTATAGCGCATCAGCTCTTCTTTTTCAATATAAATAATGTCTACTGAATAATTGCATTAGTAAATGCAATTATATAAAATCGAGTTAAAATCTCGATTTTATGGGTCAAAACCTTTGTTTTGACCGTCAGTATCCATTGATTGTCGCCTGATTTTAAAAAGAATCAAAATGTGATTCTTTTTAAAGTGCAAGGTTTTTTCGCAAAATTGCGCAAAAACCTTGCACCTGAACAATTCAAAAGTTTACACCGACATGCTCGGGTTAAGGTGCTTTTGAATTGTTCAGCAGGCATTAAAATAAGAAAAATCATTAACAAATAAAAGCGTCAGGGTTGACTGTAGCAAAGAACATGCGGTTTCGTGTGATTCAAAGCGGAGCTGCTCCTTGGCGCTTTTTCGGAAAGGATAAACTATGAAACATTATTGTGTTGTTTCCCATACCCATTGGGACAGAGAGTGGTATCAGACCCAGGAGCAGTTTCGAATTCGCCTGATTGATTTATTTGACAATTTATTGAAGATTCTTGATAAAAATCCGAGTTATATTTTTCACATGGATGCACAGACGATTGTGTTTGAGGATTACTGGGAAGTAAGACCGGAGATGAAAGAGAAGTGCTGTCAGTATATCCGTGAGGGACGTATTCTGGCAGGACCCTGGTATGTGCAGAATGATTTCTTCCTTACCAGCGGTGAATCGACTATTCGTAATCTTCTGATTGGGACGCAGCAGGCGGAGGATATGGGACGTTGCGGCAAGACGGGTTATACACCTGATCAGTTTGGACTGATTTCTCAGCTTCCGCAGATTTTACGTGGCTTTGATATTGATCACTGTGTGTTCGGAAGAGGATATTATTCTTTTGAAGAAATGCCGGGTGGATGGTTCGCAGGCAAGAACAAACCTGCAGAATTCAACTGGGAGAGTCCGGATGGCTCGGGGGTTCTTGCTATCTGCATGAGCTTCTGGTATAACAATGCGCAGCGTTTCTCTGCTGATATTGATAAGGCGTATCGTCTTACCGAGAATATCCGTGATTCCTTTGAGGGAGTTGCAACAACACCGTATCTCCTTTTGATGAACGGGGTAGACCACTTGGAGCCACAGCCTGATTTATTGCCGATACTTAATGAGATTCAAAAGAGGCTTCCGGAGGATGAGAAAATCTATCAGACCAGTTTGGAAAATTATGCAGAATTGGTGAGAGGGGCTAAGATAAAGGAAGAGATGCCTACAGAAGTAGGAGAACTGATGCAGGGTACTACCGGAAATCTCTTGAAGGATACGGTTTCTTCCCGTGTTTATTTAAAGACGAAAAATTGCGAGCTTCAGAATATGCTGGAAAACTGCTTAGAGCCATTGTATGCACTACTGGAACTATCCGGCATGAATGGTGTATATCCTTCCGGTCATCTTGATTATCTCTGGAAGATGCTGATTCGAAATCACGCACATGACAGTATCTGTGGCTGCAGCACAGACGCGGTTCATCGTCATATGGAAGACCGTTTTGAAAATATCGAAGAGATGGGTAAAGAACTTCTTCGCCGCGGCATGAAGCAGTTGGCTGCTCATGTACACAGGAACCTTGCGAAAGAGGATTATCAGATCGTGGTATTTAACAGCTTGGAGAAGAGCCGAACCGAAGTTATTGACGCTGTGATTGATGTGGTGGCGGAGGATGAACCGCAGGGAATCCGGATTACAGATGAAAATGGCATGGAAGTACCCTTCCTCGTATTGGATACTGAGAAATTGGCAAAATCTGTATTTTCTCCCATCAATCTTCCGGGAATGGTAGATACGGTGCGCTACAAGGTTCGCATATTGGCAGAAAATGTACCGGCGTTTGGTTTCGTTTCTTATCGAGTAGAAACTAATCATGAAACTACAGAATATGAATTTGGTAATACGATTGGATTTGAGCAGAAACAGGAGTATTGCCTTGAAAATAATAATCTGAAGGTGACAGTTTCAGCAAATGGAACTGTAAATTTGTTCCATAAAGAAAGCGGACATATCTTTGAGGATGTGTTAAGAATCAACGATTCCGCAGATGCAGGAGAAGCTTATAATTATCTGCCACTTGCTGGGGATGTACCTGTGGATGTCAGCGGGTTTATACCGGCTATCAGCATAGAAGAGACGGATTCTTATCTTGGCAGACTGCGTATGCATTATGAGGTGACTCTTCCGGCATATCTTGATAAAGCAAACCGGAGAAGAAGCGAAGAGACCGTAACCATGCCGCTGGATATCATTCTTACTTTGAAAAAAGAAGCGAAATCACTGGATGTGACATTTGTATTTACGAACAAAGCAAAAGAACACAGAATGTGTGCGCTGGTACGTACAGGTTTAAACTGTGATATGGCAGTAAGTACATCACCGTTTGATTTGATTGCACGAAACAAATGGGATATTAAAAAGCAAATCTGCAATGAAACGGAGCACAATTCCGGTATGACGGCAATTGGGGATGAGAAGTTGTCCGTAGCTATATTAAACCGTGGAATTTATGGGTATGAAAACCTGCAGAGTGAACAAGGTACTCTTGCCTTTGCACTGGTTCGTTCTACTGGTAAAATATCAGCCGGAGATGAAGCCTGTGACGATGAGTGGGCAATTCCGGAAAACCAGTGCTTACGTGAAATACGGTGCGAATTCTCAATTCTGCCGCAGACAGGAGTTGAGTTTGCAGAAAAGGCTGCATTTGAGGCAAAATCATTCCAAAATCCGATGATGGTACAGTGTGAACCGGTGGATACCCATAAGTTCATGGGCGGACGCACTGCGGTGCAGGATACCGGCATAGCAGAAATCTTCTATCAGGATGTTCCGTATGGGGATATCACGCTTGCACGTAGCGAGAGCGGAATTGCACTTGAAGGTAAGGGACTGCAAGTAACAGCATTAAAGAAATCCTTTGACCGAACAGGCTATGTTCTGCGATTCTTTAACATGAAAGAGGTAGAAAATGAGGCTGTGATTCGTTTTAATGGTCTTACTGTGAAGAGAGTTTGGAAGACGAATATGAAGGAGAATGCGAGAGAAGAGATTGCCATTGCAGATCATACAGTAGTGTTGGCGATAAGAGCAAAAGAAATTATTACTTTATTTTTCAAATAAGTAAGAATATTTTACGAAAAAATAAGAAGCTTTACTGTTGAAGAATAATAATTGATGCTATGATTTTGTTATGAAAATATTGTGAAATCAAGGAGAGAGGAGTAAACCTATATGGAACGGGTTAAGCATTAAGCCCTGTTTACCACCCGAGTGGAAAAACATTAAGGTTAAACGGGGATTCATATGTAATTTGCAATTATAAGTATTCAACGCAAGGCTAATCACAACAAAGAATTGAAGGAGGTTACTATGAAAAAAAACACACGTAAAAAAGTGTTTGCTGCCATTTTGAGCTTGGCAATTGTCTTGTCTTCAGTTTTTGCTGTATCGGCTGCCGGTGATACTGAAACAGGAACAAACGGTGATTCGGTATCGTACGGAACTGCTGAGAACGGTATAACCTTAGGTTCTACTGTTAAGTCGGTTTCGGAACTGACTGCTATTGACGGATTTAATAATTTTGACTTTTCAAACGGTCTTGTGAATTTCGGACCGAGAGATCCCGGCAGTAATAACTACTGGGCAAGGCTTTCCGATATCGGTATTACAACCGAAGGCGGAATGCTGAAGATTGATTACAAAGAAAACTCATCAACATATGACTCTTACATCGGTTTACAGAGCGTTGCGGTTAAAATACCCGAAAGCATAGATTTAACAGGCAAAAAACTTTATGTTAATCTTGATGTAGCAACTTTGCAAGGATTTAATATAAGGGTGCTTGTAGACGGAGTCGGCGGTACATGGGCTAATATCAATGCAGGAATAGGTGATGTTACTACTAAAACGTTAGCAAATCTTACAGCGTCAGATTTTGGCATTGTAGTTTCAAAGGACGCAAAAACAGTAGCCATTGAGGTGCAAACTCCGCATAATGCGGACGCCAAAACCTTTATTGACAACATTAAAATTGTATATGACGATATCGGCGGTATGAATAATATGTTTGCGGGCATAGACGGCTCCATTGTCGGAGATTGGGAAGAAGGCGACGCGAATGCCGATAAAACGGTAGATATTCGCGATCTTGTATGTGTTAAAAAGTATACTGCGGACAAAACCGAACCGATTTACTATGCAGCAGCAAAAATTGATAAAAATACCGATGAACTCGGTGCATCGGATATTGCGGCTTTAAGAAAGAAATTATTAGAAGCTCCTGCCGGAAATGTGGAAATCTTCTCATATGATTCAAACCAATGGATGATTGAGAACGGTGTGTTAAAGACAGCAACAAATGATATTGAGGCAGATGATTTTGATATCACACTAAAAAACACAGATGATACAGGATGGGAAAATTATTCCGTGAAATTTGATTTGAGGTTTAACTGGGGATATGTAAAGAAAGATGGTACAGCAGATTATAATTTTCGTGTAAGCATGAAGAGAGAAAATTATAATAAAAAGCTTGATACGCTATATTATTCCACACAGGTAAGGGAAGAAAACTTTATAGAATCTTATGAATCCGGTGCAACATTCTGTTCCGGAACATCTTTCCCTGGTTTTGAACGTGAGAGGACTTACAGCATTGAATCAAAACTGCTTAATGACAGGTTGTACATTTCTGTAGATGGAGTTACGATTATCAACGGTATAGATGTGAGTCAAGCAGGAGTAAAAAAAGGGCATATTGCTTTGAAAGCCTATCATTGTAATGTGGAACTTGATAATGTTGAATTGTCTGAACTTGACGGCAATGGTACTGCAAAGAAAATTTATGCCAATGACTTTGAGGAACCATTGGGAGAACTTAACCCAATTAATTTCCGACAGGGATTCGATTCTGGTGAAAGAGCACCTTTTGAAAGCATAGATCAATGGTATGTTACGGACGGTGTTTTGAAACCGGTGTATACCGATGCGGAATGGCAGTTAGGTTTTGAAAAGATGATATTTGTAAATGATAGCACTTGGATAGATTACACTGCGGAGATGGATTTAAAGTTCAATCAGAGTAAGGCAGACGGAAGGTTGAATGTATTTCTACGTGAAAGTCCAGGAAAATATTATCTTATTAAATTATACAATAATCAGTTTGCAGGAGAGAATCACATAGAAATTGGGAATACGGTTAATACCATAATAAATCCTTTTGTCGGATTTGAAGATGGCAAACTGTACCGAGTATCTATTTCAATCAAGGATTACAAGATTCAGGTCTTTATAGATGGAAAATTAATCGTACAAGGAACTGCTGCCGAAGATAAAATGTTCCCAAATGGAAGATTTGGTATCAGCGCAAGTAATGCAGACATAGAAATTGATAATGTGAGAATTTATAGTCCGAGTCAGAAGAGTGATAATGAGAATACCGGCAGTGAATGGTATTATCTGTCTTCTGCACCTACCGTTGATACATTGTTGGATAGTTCTGAAAGACAGGAAAGATGGCTTTCTATTCCTGACAGCAGATTGGTAATTAATCCGTATGTTTATAGTGGTCTTATTGCAGATGCAAAGTTACAATATGACACACAGGAACTGCGGAATCCAAAAATGTCATTAAATGTAGGATATTTGGATCCCGAACTGACAAAAAACAGTGATAAGGGAATTGATGGTGTGGGTATGACCGATTCCGTTATTATGTTTGAAAAGAAAACAGGTGGGGCGAATGAAGCCAATGCCGGTTATACAACGACATGGCAGCCGCACAAGCTTAGCTTCGCTGCTGCATATGACGGAGGCAACAGAATTACCGGAGAAGATTTCTTTTACGATGAGAAGACGATTGTAAGAAAATTTTCTGTAACCGGAAGCAAAGATATGGTTATTGGAGGGAAATTATACGGAAAAGCCAACAATGTGACAATTTCAGAAAATACAATTGTTATTCCCGTAAATGATGCTACATATGGGATAATGAATGTAGCAATTACCATCCGGGGTACAGAAAAAATTAACTGGTACTATTCAGAAGGAACATTAAAGAGTGGAATGACATGCCCAGCAATGGCAGCTAAATATTGGGGAGCAACAGTATCACCCACCAATGGGAAAGCAGATATTGTAATCTCTTATGCAGTAGATAAAGACAGCAATACAGCAAAAGTTCTGTCACAATCCCCCATTTTTGATAGTTGCACAAAAAGACTTGAGGCTCGCGAATCAGAGTGGAATAATTTCTTTGCAAAAGTTCCAAGAGCGGGAGACGTTATATTTACGGAACTGAATGCAGAAGGAGTTAATCGGGAAAAAATCAAACAGATGTATTATGAATCATGGAGTTTGATACATGCATCTGTTCTGCCGGTAAATCCGGAAATGAATTATCCGTATCGACAGATAGCCACCGGAAAACCATCTATGTGGGGGCATGGTGCAAAGGAGAGCTTATATTCTGCTCAATGGGATTCTTTGTACGGAATGCAGATGTACTCCTATGTGGACCCGGATATTGCATGGGAATCCTTTACCGGTATTATGAAGCTGGTGAATATGTCACCGGATGATCCTAAGACTTACGGAATGATTTTGGGTGAGAGCCTTCCGAATGTGAAGTCTAAAACAGCATGGATTCTGTATCAGAATCAGCCGGACAAGAATAAACTGGCAAATATTTACAATGAGCTTGTGCAGCATGAAAAATGGTGTATGGCTCATCCGAACTGGATTTACGAAGGTAATGGTTCAATTGATAGTGACGCAAAAGACAGTGATTACCTGGCAGCGGCACTTGTGGATATCCCATATTTGATTCGGATTGCTCGTGAGTTAGGAAAGACCGACGATGTAAATTACTGGAATAAAGAATTTGTAAAGTACCTGAATTCTTATTATGAGTGGGATGGCGGTGCAAATCCAAATACTTTATGGCAGACAAAAGGATTGTATATATCAGAACTGAAAAATTCATTTGAAGATAAGTTGATGAATAAACTGAAAAATGGCGTATTTAATGATGCAATGCGTGTGGATCATTTTGATGCGACAAAGCCTTTCTGCGGATTTAGAAATGTAAAGCTTGATGAGATTATGTTTACTATTTACGGTTTAATGGAGACCGGTCATACAAAGGAAGCACATCAGCTTGCAGAATCTTCAGTGAGAGATATTGTTAGAGCAAACTTCCTGTCTGAAGTTTATGCACCAAATCCGGAAGATCACGGTGGAGATGATTTCGGTGAAGGGCGTCTGCTCCCGAGTGGCGTTCGCCCATCTGTTTTTGGCGCAGTACAGTTAATTGACTCTATCTGGCTGTTGAACGGCTTTAAGTATGATTCCGGAATTCCGACCATGCACACATATTTCGGCTGCGGATATATTGAAAATCTTAGAATGAATGGCAAGGTATTTAATGCAAGTGTTGTGGGTGAAAATGTAACACTATCCGGAACATACTGCAAGGAAAACAAAAAGGTACATGTTGGAGCAGATCAGTTCTATAATGAGGATGGTTTCGGCGGAGAGGCTCTGCGTTATGTGGATAATACTGCAGAAACACTTGCGCAGTGGCAGGATAATACTGCACAGATGGATATTGTAGACGGAAGGGGCAAAGTTACAGTATCTTCTTCTACCACCGAGAATTATGGATATATTGAAAGTATCGTGCGCTTAAATACGGCAGATTTTCCGATTTTCACGGTAGATATTGATTCTTGCAGTGAAGCACAGTGGGCTTTGAAATGTGTTGTAGGTGGGTACGGTGAAGACATCATTTTGATTTCGGATAATAGTGCTGTAGGAAGAACTGAAATCAATCTCCTTGAGAATGGAATACCGAGAAGTAAGAATCTCTCTGTTACACTGAAGTTCTTTGCAATCGGCAAGGGAGAAGGTAAATATGTATCTGTGAATGGCTTTGAAATGAATACGCAGCCGCTGAACATTGATTTCGCAACGGATGAAGGTTGGTTCCCAAGCAAATCTGATTTGCCTATAACTCTTACAACTGCAGGGAATAAGGGTACATTTACTCTTGGAAGCGGAAGTGCCGGATGGGGAACAATTACTTATTATGCAAATATCAATACGATAGATAATCGTTATCTGGTACTTGATGTGGAATCAACCGACTGCCATATTGAATTGGAAGTAAACGGAGGGGCGCCGAAGTATGTTCTGGGCAAGACAACAGGTGAGTATTATATTGATATGCAGGCAGAGAATTCCTATTTTGAACGAGGCGTAAATGTTAATACGAAGCTATCGATGTCGCTTGTAGGAAATAGCGGTCAGAAAGCGGTTGTATGCCGAATCTATACAGTAGCAGAATATATTGGATGATTTTTCAGATGGAAATTGGTCAAAACCGATATGTATCAAAAGGAATGTCGTTATTTAGAATAATATGATGCTTACAAAGATTTCAGGGAACACAGATTTTGCGAAGGCAAGCGAGAGTTTTGTTTTGGATACCTCTAAAAAGCATATTCTGAAATTCGGTGTCCGCAATTTGAACAACATGAACTTAGATCCATTTTATATACTGAAAGTACAAAAATGAGAAATAGAGGAATATGTAATGTCAAAAATCAATTTAGTCAATATCAAACAGGGAACAAAATCTACAAAACGGTTTTCATGCGGCAATACACTGCCGCTGGTACAGCGTCCTTTTGGAATGGCAGCTTTTGCACCACAGACTAATGGGGCAAATGAACAGTGGTTTTACTATCCGGAAGACCACTGTATTGAAGGAATTCGTTTAACTCATCAGCCGAGTCCTTGGATTAACGATTATGGAACCTTCCTAATGCTGCCGCAGAATGATGTAATTGCGGATGATTACCGCTGGGCATTCGGAGGATATCGCCCACGGGAAGCTGTTCTTACGCCATCCTTGATAAATATCCATTTTCTGCGTCCTATGTGTCAGTTCAAGATAACGCCGACAGAGCGAGGCGGTAAGGGTCGCTTGAGTTTTAAGACGGACCGTAAGTCATGCCTGTCACTGTTGCCGGTGATGGGGAATTATGCTTATCGGATAGATGAAGAAAAGAGCGAGATTATCGGTGTGATTGACGGCCACAGCATGGATGATGCAAAGAATTTTAACATGTACTTTGTGCTACGGTTTCCAGATGGTGCTGTGGATTTTACAAGAACCAAATTAAGCGCGGATAACGGCACAAAAAAAGGACATCTTCACATTTATTTTAATGTCAAAGATGTGGAATTTTCTATCGGTACTTCTTATATCTCTGCGGAACTGGCAGTGCTGGCAATCGACCGGGAAATCGGTGAGAAATCTTTCGATGAGGTCTTGAAGGAAAACAATGAAATCTGGGAAGAGCATCTGGAAAGAATCGAAGCAGAATTTGAAGATGAGCGGACGAAAAAGACATTTTATACTTGTCTTTGGCGCACCTTTCTATTCCCTCACAAGTGTTACGAATATGACAGAAATGGAAAAATGATTCATTATACGCCCTTTGACGGAAGTGTTCATGAGGGACCGCGTTATACGGATAACGGATTTTGGGATACCTACCGTACAGTGTATCCTTTATTTACAAAGATTGCGCGAGAAGAGTTTGCAGAGATGTTAGAAGGGTTTGTGAATGATTACCGCGAATGCGGGTGGCTTCCGCGCTGGCCTTCCATTGGAGAAGTGGGCTGCATGCCTTCTACATTGATAGATGCAGTGATTGCAACAGCAGTGGTCAACGGAATTGGCAACAGGAAAACATGGGAGGATGCTTTGGAAGGTATGCTGCATCATGCAAATCACAATGCACCTCATCCGCGCTATGGACGAAACGGAGCAGAATCCTATGTGAAGTACGGCTATGTTCCGCGTGATGAGCAGAAGGAAAGCGTGAATCTTACTCTGGATGCAGCTTACGGAGACTGGTGTATCAGTGTAGTAGCTAAGGTCCTGGGTAGAGAGGTGATTGCAGCAGAGTATGCTAAGAGGGCGAAGAATTACGCAACCCTTTTTGATGCCGAAACCGGATTTATGAGAGGAAGAGATACCAAAGGGAACATGACAGATGATTTTGACCCGTATATGTGGGGTGGAGAGTATACAGAAGCCTCTGCATGGCAGAGCACCTTTTTTGTTCCCCATGACCTTGATGGTCTTGCAGAACTTTATGGAGGCAAAGATAAGCTGCTTTCTAAGCTTGATGAACTCTTTGCAGCACCGCCGCTGTACCGGGTGACGGGATATGGATTTGAAATTCATGAGATGACAGAATTGGCTGCGCAGGATTATGGTCAGTGCGCGATTTCAAACCAGCCAAGTTTCCATCTGCCATATATCTATGCGTATTTCGGAGAAGTAGAAAAGGCAAGATACTGGGTGCACAAGATGGCATTGGAAGCAATGTCCTATGAGGATGACGGCTTTCCGGGAGATGAGGATAACGGAACAATGTCAGCGTGGTATATTTTTGCATGCTTGGGAGAATATCCATTATGCCCCGGAAATGCAGAAAATATAAAGATACCGGGAATTGCAAAACACATCAAATTCAGGAGATAAGTGCATGACAAAAAATCAAAGGTAATACAGATTATTTCAATTATCCTTTGCTTAAGTCTACTTGCAGGAGTCTCAGCGTCTGATATAAATACGGATAGAGAAAGTAATAAAGATACTATGGCTTCTGAATCAGAATGTATGCAGGACGGAAATGGAATCTTGGATAACGACAAAACGAATAGAACGCAGAATTCCGGGACAGCAAAGTACGCTGAGCTTCCCGGAAACTCTGGGAACAACACAGGAAATTCAGCTGAACTGGAAGATATTTAACGCAGAATCTGTTTCAAATTAGTTGAAAAGAGATTACGCAAATATAGAAATACGGTATATTTTATCGTAGATAATGATTAAGGAGGCAAAAAATGAGTAACGGCAATAAAAAAATTTTAGCAGCAGTTATATCCATGTTAATTGTGGCAGTGGCAGGGATTTTATATGTGGTATTTGCACCTAATGCCGTGAATGGCAGCAAGGCAATTAACGTGATAGTTGTTGATGATAAAGGAAAAGAAACGGTATATAAGACCAGGACGGATGCCGAATATCTGCGTGAAGCACTGGAAGAAATGAAGGATCTCAAAATAGAAGGAACAGAGGGAGAGTTCGGTCTTTACGTCAATACGGTAAACGGTGTGAAAGCTGACTATGAGACAGATAAAACGTATTGGTCTTTTTTCCTGGGTGATAAGCAGTGCAATTATTCTATTGATGAACAACCAATTAAAGATGGAGACACCTTCTATATTAAATACATAAACTCGAAATAATGAGATATCTGGAAACTGACGCTCAAAACAAAGGTTTTGACCCATAAAATCGAGATTTTAACTCGA
>ERZ826220.392-NODE-392-length-52011-cov-3.541112_pt1 | contig 52011 bp, 32 predicted proteins | sample MGYA00519927_ERZ826220 | MGnify/ENA primary metagenome ERZ826220 (study PRJEB31778, sample SAMEA3449225) | human gut metagenome | biome: human gut; feature: human-associated habitat; material: faeces | place: United Kingdom | collected 2010/2012 ... | reverse complement strand
TTTGATAGGGATTGAAGGCATGGCGGGTCTTGAGCCACTCCGCGTCGCCCCATTCGTAGCCTTCCAGATCGTACAGACGGCTGGCGTTGTTGGGCCTCAGCTCGCTGTAGAAGGCGTAAGGGTCGGCTTTCATGCGCCAGATATCGTCCGCCCCCCACACGGCGTATTTGTAGGTGGGGTAGCCGTCCTCCGGTACGTCGTGCCAGAGGGTCTCCTCGTCCAGCCGAAGCTCCCAGGTGCCGTCGTATTGCTTTTTCATGGGGTGGGCGCTGCGGTCGTAATGATTAAAGGAACCGACCAGCGCCACGTGTTTCGCGTTGGGAGCCCAAACGCAGAAATGCCACTTACGCCTGCCTCCCTCCTCGCAGGGATGAGAGCCAAGCATTTCATAGGCGCGGCGGCTGAGCCCCTGATGAAACGTATCTCGGATTCCACCCGATGGAGCGTGATACCGCATCGGTCTGTCCTCCTTTATGGCTTGATAAAGGGTATGCGAAAGCGTACTCTCTTGCCGCTTCCATTTTATGCCCTGCCGCTGGTTCCGTCAAGTCGTTTTTTGGAAAAAGGGTATCTGAGAAAATATAAATGTCTCTGGAAAAACACGGCACAGCTAAATTTCCGATGGAAGAAGTAACCGGCCTCGATCAGGCGCTTTTGCCCGCTGTGCAGCGCCTCATTGACGACGGCTATCTCTTCGCCCATCGGTTTTATTCGACCGCCTATGTTACGCAGGCAGGTCTTCGGGCCTATCAGGAAGAGACCCTACGCCGAAAAGATCAGCTTGAGCAGCAAAAACAGGATGAAGCCGGAAAGAACGCCGAACGTGCCTCTGATCGCGCGTACGCTGATAAGAATGCTAAGAAGCAATTCCGCCACGACTGGCGGATAGCTGTTTTCAACCTCCTTGGCGGTTTCGTATTGGGTGCGATAGTCAATCACTTTGTCGACATAGTAGGGTATGCTGCACGGCTTTGGCGGTCTTTTTCTGAATGGTTTCAATCGTTTCACCCCCAGTAAGTAATTCAAAAGCGTCACTTCTGGCTTTCCTAAAACCTGAATTGCGCGATTCTTTCAGCAAACGCTTTACAAGCCGAAAGAATCCGGGACGTATGCGCAACGCTATATCCCTTGCCGCCCAGAATGCGGAGGATTTCAGCCACAACGCATACGTCCTCATCTTCAATGCCTGTACAGAGGCCCCAAAAGATATTGTTTTCCATGTAGTACAATATCTCTTCGTCAGTCAGGTATTTCCGCGCGTCCTCAACGCTTTTGATTTCTTTCCCCTCAATTTTCTTTTCGATTTCCGAAAGGCTCATGGCTTTTTCCTCCCATCAAAAAAGCACCGTGCGGGCGCAGGGTGCTTTACATATCTTCATCTTCAAACTGCTCAGCTTCAGCGATATAGGTTTTCATTTTATCGGAAGCGTGTTCATCAAGATAATCTTCAAACGGCTTGTCATCGTCGATAACAGTCCATTCGTGCAGCAATTTTTCCAGTTCTTCTTTACTCATAGACAAGCTCCTTTCGCAATAATGGATAAAACAAAAGCGACCAACTTTTTACGGTTGATCGCCTTTGGCTTAGACAATACTTATAACTATTTTTCTATCTTTGCAAGTGTATCCTCTCGTATAGCTTGTCGTAATGTAGTAAGATATTCTGAAAAACTCACTCGGTCATCTGCATAAGTCAAATTTAATTTATACTCTTTCGGAATCCATGTAGATAAATCAGAAGCGTTATGCTGAATTAAAGCTTCCAAGCTATCAATAGCTTTATATATCTTAGCTTCGACAGTTTTTCTTTCTGTCATCTCATTATATAGAGCTTTCATTTCTTCTGCATAATAAGACGGTAACGTATCTATCCAGTTAAATAGTAAATTTTCTTCTATATCCTCATGCACTTGCTTTTTATCAAAGGTAGGAATGTCTCCTGTAAAGCATTCACCCAAATCATGAATAATACACATACGAATAACTTTATCCATATCAACATCTGGAAACTCATCCCGCATAAAAAAAGCCATCAGCGTCATCATCCAGCTATGTTCTGCTACACTCTCGTGTCTTCCCTTCGATGTATAGCAATGCCTTGTCGTATCTTTTAAACGCTCAGCGACACTTAGCGCATTTAATAATTCTCTGGAATTCATAATTTTACCTCCACATTATCAAATTACATATTCATTTTCTCTTACTCCATATAATCTATCTCCGGTATCTCCATTATACGGCAGTAAATACCCATCTTCTCTAATTCCGTCTGCCATATGGACTAAAAATAGCTTCACTTCTGGATGCTCCTTAAAAATTCGTTCTATTCCAGATTGACATCCGAACATAATTTATAATTGCAGGACTATGTCCTTACTCGAAGTATATCATATCTGTATTTCTAATTCAACATTGTACACCTCATATAATCTGTATTTTTCAGCTAACAGCCAAAGAAAACATCAAGTGCAGACCCGACATTTTGACCGCAAATCAACCCAAAATGCTACATCATTCCATCTGGCTATTGAAACCGTTTTGCTTGGCGTTCTCGCTTGCTTTTCGTCTGCGTTCCTCGCTGTACGGCGGTTGCAGACGGATAGAAAGTCTGGACTTGTCCAGAAGATAAGTCACACCGCCTTGCTCATGGGATTTTTCCAGTCGGCAGAGATCGGGGTGCTTTTTACTGAACAATGCCAGTCGCTTTCGCAGGCTGGCATTGTAGGTGTAGATACTGGCTGTGTCCTCGCCCTCATTAAAGAGGATGATAGTTTCTTTTTCATACTTCGTCAGCTTCGCCATAACTTTTCTCCATGTGATGATTCCAGTAGCTATCCATAATGACTGCCTTGTGCTGGTAGTATTCCTGCATCTGCAAACGCAGATTGTAGTAGAAACGACGATACCATTTGTCGCACTTCTCGTCACTCAGCTTGACCGACAGCATATAGAACAGTTTCTTTGCCGCCGGATCAGGAGTAAGGGCAGCTACATAACGCAAACGCTCAACCGTTGCTTCACGGTTCGGACAGCCAAAGGTATACAGGGTTTTCATTTCCTTCAGGTTCATTTTCATTCAAAAGTCCTCCTTGATAGTTGATAAAATAAAAGCGACAGGGACTTCACAAGGAAATACCTGTCGCTTTGCTGACGATATAAAATTGTTGGGTCAGGACTTGATAAAATCACGCAGTCCGTAGTTAATCACGGCGATTCTGACAATCAGCCATTCCGCAATGTGAGGGATGATAAAGACCACAAAGGCAACTGCCAGCAGTCGGAGCGTTTCTGCTCCTGCGCTGATGCCGAACATCCATCCGGCAATCGTTATCAGGAACATCAGCTCGGCAAGCAGATTGAAGATAACGGTCGAAAACTGCGTGAAGAAGATACCGACCCATTGTATCAAGGTGACTGCCGCAACCAGCGGCAGCACCAGAATCTTAATGATTAGCTTTATCAGTCCCATGGTTTCCTCCTTGCTTAGCTGTAAATCAGCTCGTCCTTAATGACTTCCTCTGCCTGTGCCACACAAGCGTTCATCTGGCGAACCCATTCAAGCTGATTTGCGGCTTTGAGCCGTTCGGTCACGCCGTAGTGTTTCATCAGCTGGGGAAGGATGATGTTCATACGGCTCTTGGCGGCGGCTTCAATTTCCGCACAATGGGGATATAGCGTTTCGCTCAGTACCATCTCCGAAAAGAGAAACGGCTGTGCTATCCGCAGATACGACTTTCGCATCAGTCCCCACTTTCCAAGATGGATATTCGGGTTTTGCAGTTGAATGTCGGGGATGTAGTAATCTCCGCTCTTAATGAAGTTCAGTTCCATAGTGTCCTCCTTAATGTTTGTCGTTGATGATTTCAATGCGCTCATACAGCCCGGAATCATCGTCCAGAAACAGGTTCTTGTGATACTCTGCTTCGGCAAGGGAACGATAGTAATATTCCTCGTCCGGCTTGCCGTCCTTGCGGACAAATCTGACTATCCATAACTCATTCATGCTGGAATATCCTCCTTTTCTGCTTTCTTTTTGTGGTAGTCCTCTCTGCGCTTGGCAAGGTGGGCTTCGTATCGTTGGATGGCTTCGGGGTCTCCGGCTTCTGCATCGGCTTTCAATTTCTGATAGCACTTAACAGTGGCTTCGCTCTGATATTTCCGCTTCTCAGCCAGCTTCCTTGCGGCTTCTTCATCGGTCTTGGCAAGCTCTACAAGGGCTTCGTGTTCCGCTTTGCGCTTGGCAGTCCTTGTGCGGATATACTCCTTTTTTCGGGCTTCCATCATGGCGGCATACTCTGGATCAGCCGCCATCCTTGCTTCTTCACGCTCCTTTTTGCGCTGTCTGGCTTCGGCTTCCTTGGCTCTCATTGCTTCCAGCTGCTTGGCTGCTTCGGGGTCAGTTTTTGCCTTTTCTTTCAATTCAGCCCGTGTCAGTTTGTTTTTCTTTTTGGCTCGCTCCACTCGCTTACGCTCAGTTTCGAGCATCTTTTCACGCTTGATGCGCTCTTTTTCCTCTAACTGACTGATATATTCTGGGCTGGCTTCTCTGGCTTCCTTTAGCTTCTGGCGGTGTTTCTGATTCCGTTCACGCTGATATGCCAGATGTTCTTCGTACTGTGCGATAGCGACCGGGTCTCCGGCTTGTGCAGCTTCTCGCAGAGCGACCAGCTTCTGTTTTCTGCGCTCTGCTGATTTCTTGCCCTTTTCCTGCTTCTTTCGCAGCTGCTCGGCTTCGATGGCGGCAATGCGTTCTTCCTCGGATACGGTCTCGACTGGCGGATAGTAGTTGCCGATGAAATTAAAATGAATATCAATATTCTGCTGGCGGTAGATGGTTCGACCGCCTGTGGCTTCGTGAACCTCAATCCTGTCAATGAACGCATAGAGCATGGTGTCGGTCAGTTCTTCGCAGTCTCGGTATTTCTTGACCAGAGCGACAAAACGGGATGCGTCCACCTGCTTGATTTCGTCCTGTTGAACCAGATTTTCCAGCTCTGCAACACGCCTTTCCAGCAAAATCTGTTCTTCATCGTACTGCTGAATCATGCGCTGTGCCTGTCGCTCCGGCAGCAAGCCGCTCAAGGTACTCTCATAGAGCTTGTTGATTTTCTCGTCCAGCTCAGCCATTCGCTTCTTTGCTTCGGCAAGTTCCTGATAGCCGTTGTTTGCTGTTCTGGTCTGCTGCTCATTCCAAACGGCTTTGAGCTGCTGAATAAACTCGTCCTCGTTTTCAAGGACATATTTGCTTACTGCCTGAATTGCCTGTAAGATTGCTGCTTCCAGAACCGATGTTTTTACATAGTGAGAAACACATTCTCCGCTCTTGCTCCGATAATTGCCACATTGAAAAGCGGAATCTGAATCATAGTGCTTTTCGCTATGATTTGCTTCGGGGCTGATAAATCCCATTCTTGCGCCGCAGTCAGCACAATACACCAAGCCGGACAGACGGTGGGAGTAGGTGCCATTCGCAACTCTCGGCTTTTTCTTTGAGCGTATATTTCTGGCAATATCCCATGTGTCTTGGTCGATGATGGCTTCATGCGTATCGGGGAAAATCATCAGCTCGTCCGGCGTTGCGGCTCTGCGCTGCTTGGTCTTGAAGTTCTCGCAGATGGATTTGCCCAACACAGTATGACCGAGATATTCCTGCCGATCAAGGATATAGCCAACGGTGGTTGCGCTCCATCGGTAGGGGTCTGCCACATTCTTGTGTCTGCAATTCTTCGGCTGATTTAAGGCTGCATAAGCGGAGGGAATCAGCACTTTGTCTGCTGTCAGCATTTCCGCAATGGCGGTGGTGCTGTTGCCCTGGCAAACCAGACGGAAGATTTTTCTGACAACCTCTGCGGCTGGCTCGTCCACGATGAGGGTCTGCTTATCGTCCGGCTTTCGCTTGTAGCCATAAGGGATAGAGCCGCTGCATCGCATTCCGTCTTTCATTCTGGACTTGAAGATTGCCTTGATTTTGTTGCTGGTGTCCTTGGCGTACCACTCGTTCATGATGTTCAAGAACGGCGTGAAGTCATTGTCCTGCGGGGTAGCACTGTCTACATTGTTGTTGATGGCTATGAACCGAACGCCCTTCTTCGGGAAAAGAATCTCTGTGTAGTAGCCAACTTGCAGATAGTTTCTGCCAAAACGACTGAGATCCTTTACCACAAGGGTCTCCACTCGTCCGGCTTCGACTTCTTCCAGCAGGGCGGCAAAACCGGGACGATTAAAGTTCGTGCCGGAATAGCCGTCATCATAGAAGTGCCGGATATTTCTCAGCCCATGCTGACGGGCATATTCTTCAAGATATTTCTTTTGGTTCTGGATGGAGTTTGATTCTCCAGCCTGTTCATCATCTCTTGATAAACGCTCATATAGAGCTGTAATTTTGATTTCTTCTTTCTTTGCCACGGTTTTACCTCCCTTCTTTATGTAATTAAGCAGGTAAACATCGGTCGTGCTTGTGAAACACACCCTTTGTCTATCTGCTTATAGTATAACCGTTAGGGTGGGTAAAACCAAACTAACGGCATTGTTTTTTATTTTATATAATTATTAATTCAGTTATGGTATTCCATTGCGGTAATACAAATTCATCGAAACTTGTGTTTTGCAAAATGAGTAATCAAAAGATTATGATATGATTATTACCAGAGTATTCTTGAGGACGATATTTTTGCAAATACACAAAAACCACCTCAAACAATGGATGAGGTGGTTTTGTGATGTAAAATTTATGGATAGGGTAAACTAATTAATATTTTACGATTGTTTCCAACTCTGTTATGCCTTTTTTTATCTTGTATGAGACAAACGGTGTAGCCGTTTTTTGATATACAAGGCTTGTATTCGGGTGGAACGATACCACTTCGGGAGTACCACCCGTTGTGCTTTCAACAGAGCAGAAAGAGAAGTTGTTTTTAACTGTAACAACCCCGTTGCTTTCGAATGATGTACATTCTGCACCGTCAACGCATGATACTGAAAAACCTGCGTCACGAGCTATGCAATCATAATCACTTGTGACTTTATGACGGTGAATATGTCCCCCTTCAATAGGGATGAGAGTAGTTTCGACTTTGATACCTTTGAAAGGAGACCAGAGAGAGAAAAGAGAATTTTCTTTCACAGATATTTTTAGGGAGAGTCTGCGAGTGAAAATGTAGCCGTCTATTTCAAATGAGAGAGTACTGTCTGCACCTGATTGATTGAAGAATTTGTTTGAGCGTGGAACACTGAAACCAAATTCCGAACTGTATGCAAATTTGCAGTATTTCTCTGACACATGAACATGATTGATGTAATGTAACCTACCCGGTGTGAGAGCGGTTACTGCATTACCGCTATGCTGAATTATCAGCTGAGCCTCCGACTGCAATACTGTTTGGTATTGGTCGAATAGCGGGAACGGTAACGGTTCTGCTTGCCAAAACGGATGATTTCCCGGAAGTGCAAGCAATATAAATGCTTTCAAACTCCAGTATGGTGACCCCGGAGAATTGTAGCTTTCTGACATATGTAAATTAGTGTATCTGTAACCTATTGTAAGAACACCGCCGTTATCGGTTATCGGATGAGAAAACCATTCTTCAAAGTGTCTTACGATTATGCCCTTGATAATTCCGTGACTGAACACGGGTACATCGGCATATATACACGCACTCCAGAATGCCGCTTGTGCAAATCTGTATGTAAGTGAACGTCCGTATACCAATGCACGACCTTTATCGTCAAACCAATAGATATATTGTTTTGCAAATTCTGCGGCACGTTCTTTGTATAATGCACTTCTTTCGGGGTCACTTTTTTAGCATACTTTGGCGTATATTAAGCTGTAGAAATGCAAAGCGAATGGAATATAATAATCACGTTGTTCCGTAACGCCGTCTTTATACCAACCGTTGCCGAGATAATATGAATCAAGTCTTTCCAAACCAAAATCGATTAAATGTTGGTCGTAAGGCTGTGATAAACTCTTTAGAGCAAGGTTTACAAGTACGGGGAACAGACGCCAGTTGTTATCCGATACTTCGTATGAATTGCTTAAAAGCAAGAAGTCTGCAAGATTCTTTTTTACGTTATCGTCAAGCGGTTCCCATAGCTTGTCGGGAGCTAAAAGCAAGCCGTAAGCTATAGCGGCAATTTCAACGAACTTTTGGTCGTAATTTCTAAATCCGCCCCAGTATTCTTTTGAGTTTGGGTTTGTTCCGGCACTTAAACCTTTGGCGTATATTTCCGAAAAATCTTCGATATTTTCGCCACCTACCCATAAAGGAACAAGTCCCCATAAAACTCTTGAAAAGCCTTCCATAGGAATTGTACGGTCCTCGAAAGCGGCTCCGGTATGTCCAAGATAAAGATTGGCACATTCTTCGGAATAATGCTCTTTTAAAGGAAGCACAAGCTTTTCAAGCAAATCTGTAAAATATTTTTTATTATAAACTGTACTCATTTTGTATCTCTATTAATTATTTGACATATTAAATTATAACGATTAAATGTACAATTGATTTATTTGATATATCTATTATACAGCTAATTATTCTAAATGTCAACAGTTATTTATAAAAATAAAGAAAAATGCTTGTTTCCCTTGATAAAACAAGCGTTTTTTGGTTTGTTAATTTAATATATTAAATTATACTTGCTAAAAAATAATAGTACAATTGCTATAAATGTTTAGCTCGGTGATATAGTACCGTTAGTTGCATTTGTCGAAATACTGTAATCAATCTTTTTGAATCATAGTTACTATAAATTCTTTAAATGTAAGCCGGTATATGAATTTGTATACGGCTTGCGGTGTGTTAAAGTATGAATAAATACTGCATAAAAATCTTGTTAGTATAAAGAAAATATTTATTAAATCGTAAATCGAGAGAGAAACAAATTGTTTGTTTTAATTGATATATTGTTTGACAAGTCACTCGAAAAGTGATATATTAAATATAAGAAAGAAAATGAATTAAGATATATTGTTCTTGGAGGAATAACGTTAATGTCAGATAAAAAACCATTGTACAAACAAATTATGGATAAATTAAAAGAGCGTATAAAGTCGGGAGATTTTGAATACGACGCACCGTTTGTCACAGAGGACAGAATTACTAAGGAATACGGTGTGAGTCGTATAACCGCAATCAGAGCACTTGAGGAGCTTGAACATGACGGATTGATTAACAGAAAACGAGGCAGCGGTAGTTTTGTTTCAAAAAATGCGATGAGTATTCTTGGCAAGGACAAGGAAGACAATGCCGCAGTTACGATACACAAAAAAAACAGAGATATATCTCTTGTGGCATTGGTTATGCCGTTTGATATAAAGCTTGGTAATATGTTCAAATGCTTTGACGGAATTAATAGTGTGCTCAATAAGGAAAATTGCTTTGTCAGTATATATAATGCAAACAGAAGTGTGGAAAACGAGGAGAAAATACTTCGTTCACTTTTGGAACAGGGGATAGACGGCGTTATATGTTATCCTGTACGTGGTGGCAGAAATTTTGAAGTGTATAATCAGTTTTTAGTTAAAAAAATTCCTCTTGTGCTTATTGATAATTATATAGAAAATATGCCTATGAGTTATATTGTGTCGGATAACAGCGGCGGCGGAAAAGCACTTTGCGAATATGCATTAGAGCATGGACATAAAAAGATTGGATTTTTTTGCAGAGGTCGTGTGAATGAAACTATATCAATAAGGGATAGATATATGGGATATGCGGCGGCACTTGAAGAAAAAGGTTTAGGAGTTAATCTTGATTATGTATATGCGAACATTGACGACAAGTACGAAATGCTGACTGAAGAAGAAAGACAACAATACGGCAACGTTGAAAATTATTTGAAAACGATTGTAAATCGTATGCATGAACAAGGAATTTCTTGTGTTTTGTGCCAAAACGATTGGGTGGCAATTCAAGTATATAATTGTTGTAAGGCACTTGATATATCGGTTCCAAATGAAATGTGCATAATGGGTTTTGATAATATAAGCGAGCTTGACGAAATGGATGGCGGAAACAAGATAATAACCGTGGAGCAAAACTTCTTTGAACTGGGTGTGAAAGCAGGTGAAACCGTTCTTAGAGAAATAAACGGCGAAATGCCCGGAATTAAATACATTGTGCCTGTTAAAATTGCTGTTCGCAATTGAATTTTAAAAATAGACCGTTTGAAACAATCTAACGGTTTATTTTTTTGTTAAAATTAAATTTTAGATTATGTAAAAACAGAAAAATACTGAACTTTGATATATTGTGTAATATAATTATACATAACAAATAAAAAATTGATATATAATTGGAATGGACGGAGATAATTTGAAGTTAAAATATATCATGAAGAAGTCTATTCGTATACAAATGAGACAGTGCAGAGTAGTTCTATACTCGTGGTACAAATCATTGTAAAACGCAATGGTGTTTATATTGGAGGGAAGCACTAACGGTATTCAAATAAAACTTATTCGTGATAATCAATCTATTGCAACATCAAAGGTTGAACTTTATGACGGTAATAATAGTGCAACAGGTGCAACGAAATTTTACTTGAGTATTGATTTTGATATATAATAGCGATATAATATATAACAAATATATCAAACCCAAATTTATTATATGGTATAAGAAGGAATTTCAAATGAGCAAAAATGTACATATAATATCACACTCTCATTGGGACAGAGAGTGGTATCTTCCGTTTGAACAACACAGAATGCGACTTGTTGAATTGATAGATAAATGTATGGAGGTTTTTGAAAAGGACGATTCATTCAAAAGCTTTTTCCTTGACGGTCAGACTATTGTGCTTGACGATTATCTTGAAATAAGACCGGAAAATAAAGAAAAACTTATTAAGTATATCAAGGAGGGTAAATTTATAATCGGTCCTTGGTATATCTTGCAAGACGAATTTTATACGAGCGGTGAGGCAAATATCAGAAATTTGCTTGTCGGTATGAAAGAGGCTGAAAAGTACGGAGCTATGTGTAAAATGGGATATTTCCCGGACGCATTCGGTAATGCGGGGCAAATGCCCCAACTTTTAAAACAAGCGGGAATGGATACAGTGACTTTCGGACGAGGTGTACGTCCTGTCGGGTTTGATAACGAAGTTCAAGAAAATGGAAACTATGAATCTCCGTATTCAGAAATGATGTGGGAATCTCCGGACGGTACGAAGATTTTCGGTATTCTGTTTGCGAATTGGTATAATAACGGCAACGAAGTTCCGACAGACAAGAAAATTGCAAAAGAATATTGGGACGACAGATTGAAAAAAGTTGCGACTTTTGCGTCAACTGATGAATATTTGTTGATGAACGGTTGTGACCATCAGCCTGTACAGGCTGATTTAGGCAAGGCAATAGAAGTTGCGTCGGAACTTTATCCCGACATTAATTTTAAACATTCAAATTTCCCGGAATATATTAAGGCAATTAAAGAGAAAGTACCAAATGATTTGGCAGTTGTAAAAGGCGAACTTACAAGCCAGGATACAGACGGTTGGTCAACGCTTATGAATTGTGCGTCATCGCATATTTACTTAAAGCAGATGAACAGAAAATGTGAATTGGCACTTGAAAACGGTGCAGAGCCTGTCAGAGTTTTATCATCTGTTTTGGGACAAAATTATCCGTCGGACGAACTTGAATATTCATGGAAGAAACTTATGCAAAATCACCCTCACGACAGTATCTGCTGTTGCAGTGTTGATGAGGTACAAGACGAAATGGCAACACGTTTTAATAAGAGTAAGCAAGTTGCCGACTATCTTGTATCAGAGGGAAAAAGATATATTGCGGATAAGATTAATACAAAGGAATACGAAAAGTACAAAAATGTACTTCCGTTTGTTGTGTTTAACACGACAGGCAGAGAGCGCACATCGGTCGTATCGGTGGAAATTGACGTAACTCGTAAATCGGGCTGGCTTAAAAAATGTGCATATGATTTAGACGAAATAAATGTGCCGAACTATAAGCTTATAGATTCAGACGGAAATTCAATACCGTTTAAAATCGAAGATTTGGGAGTTAAATTCGGCTACGATTTGCCTAAGGATAAGTTCAGACAACCGTACATGGCAAGACGTGTTCGTGTAACATTTGAGGCTGAAAATATATCCGCTGTCGGATATAAAACATATGCCCTTGTTGAGGGTGACACGGAAAAAGTAACAGATACACTTGTCAGCAGTGAGAATTGTATGGAAAACGATGCAATTCGTGTAGAAATAAACAAGAACGGCTCGCTTAATGTAACAGACAAAGCAAGCGGCAGAACATATAAAGGCGTCGCTTATTACGAAGAAACAGGTGACTTGGGCAATGAATATATGTATAAAATGCCTGAGGGAAGTAAGGCGATAACAACGCAAGATACAGTTGCGAAGATTGAACTTGCGGAAGATGAGCCGTACAGAGCAATGTATAAAATCACAAACACAATTACAGTTCCGAAGTCGGGCGATGATAATTTCGAGGACGAAAAGAGTCATATGGTATTCTTTAAAGAAAGAGTCGGCGGAAGAAGTAACGATACCGTTGAAATGAAAATAGAAACATTTGTTTCACTTGACAAAAACGGTAAGGGTGTAAAAATCAAAACGAGATTTGATAATGAAGTAAAAGACCATAGAGTTAGAATTATGGTGCCGACAGGTATAAATTCCGATGTACATAAGGCTGATTCCGTGTTTGAGGTTGTTACAAGAAATAATCGTCATAATGCAGGTTGGAATAATCCGAGTGCGTGTGAACACGAGCAGGGATTTGTGAGTATTGATGACGGTGAAAAGGGTATAGCGGTCGCAAATATAGGCTTGTACGAATATGAAATGTTACCGGATTTAGATAATACAATCGCAGTTACAATTCTTCGTGCAGTCGGTGAAATGGGCGATTGGGGCGTGTTCCCGACTCCTAAGGCTCAATGCTTGGGTATAAGCGAAACGGAAATTGAAATTGTACCGTTTAAGGGTGATTTGATTTCAAGTGGAGCTTATGAGGAGTGCTATCAGTTCAGAACAGATATTATAACAGCCGATACAGATTGTCATGACGGAGTTATGCCGCTTGATTATTCTATGATTAATTGGCAAGGCAACGGCTTGACTCTTACGGGTATCAAGCAAAAAGGCAACGGCGAAGATATAATTATTCGTTGGGTAAATGTAAGCGATAAAACTACAACGTTGACAATTCAAAAGAGTGATGTTATCGATAATCTTTACATCAGTAATATCATAGAAAAGAAGATTAAGGAAATTGACAGTAATAACAATTATTTCAATATTGAGGTAAAACCGTATGAGATAATGACCGTAGGAATTGCAAAATAATGTATTATAACCTTATCTGCCCACGATAAGATTTGTATATACATATTCATTGCTTTGGTGGGCAGAAAGGCTATGTGGAAAAATGTATTATATAGGAATAGACCTTGGCGGAACAAATATTGCGGCAGGTATTGTGACAGAGGAGGGAAAGATTGTTGTAAAAGATTCTGTACCTACTTTGTCAGAACGTCCGACAGATGAAATAGTTACCGATATGGCGAATTTGTCAAAAAAACTTGTCCAAAGTATTGGTATTGAAATGAACGAGATTAAGGGTATTGGCATAGGCTGTCCCGGTACAATTGATTTTGAAACAGGAGAGATAGTGTATTCAAATAATATAAAAATAAATCATTATCCTCTTGCCGATAAGTTCAAAGAACATATACCTTTGCCTGTTAAAGTGGATAATGACGCAAATTGTGCGGCATTGGGTGAATATAAGATAAACAGACACTGTGCAAGTGTGTTTGCTTTGGTTACTTTAGGTACCGGAGTGGGTGGCGGTGTAATAATCAACGGTAAAGTTTTCAGAGGTTTTAACGGTGCTGCCGGTGAACTCGGTCATATGACTATTGTCAGCGGAGGTAAAATGTGTACCTGCGGTAAAGAGTGGTGCTTGGAATCATATGCGTCTGCGACTGCTCTTATATCGCAGACTAAAGATGCACTTGAAACTCATAAAGATACTATTATGCATGGTATAGTGAAAAAAGAGGGCAAAATTTCGGGCAGAACGGCATTCGAGGCGGCTAAGCAAGGTGACGAGGTCGCAAAAAAAGTTGTAAGCAATTATGAGAGATATTTGGCAGACGGAATTGTCAGTATAGAAAATATTTTTCAACCCGAAATTATCGCAATCGGCGGAGGAATAAGCAAAGAGGGCGATTATCTTATTGAGCCGATTCGTGAATATGTGTATAATACGGGCTTTAATAAGCATATGACAAAAACAAAGATTGTTGCGGCTCAGCTTTTCAATGATGCGGGAATTATAGGTGCGGCAATGCTTGCGATATAAATTAAATATGTCCGACTTGAAAAATCTTTTTATAGCATATATAATATACTTAATTGGAGTGATTTTTATGATAGTATTTTTTGATTTGGACGGCACACTTATATCCGATGACGAGGCATATATAATACCGGACAGTGCGGTGAATGCAATACATAAGGCACAGGAAAACGGACATTTGATGTACGTTGATACAGGCAGAACCGTTATGAATGTTGAGCAAAGAATAAGAGATATAGGCTTTGACGGATATGTCTGCGGTTGCGGAATGTATATAGAATGTGGCGGTAAAGTGATATATCAGCATACATTGCCGACAGAGCTTTGCAGGAATGTCGCTGATCTTGTGTATGAATGTAATATGACGCCGATGTATGAACATTCTAAGTCGTTTTATTGTGATAAACGCAGCAGAAATTTAGACGGCTTTGTAAAGCTGAAAAGACGTTTTGAAATGCAAGGTAAGGATTTGTCACCTGATGTCAGTGACGATGATTTTGCTTTTGATAAATTCTTGGCTTGGTATGATGAAAAAAACGATATAGAACAATTTAAAAGAGAAATCGAAAAAGATTTCGATTTTATTGTGCGTGGTGACGGCTTTTGCGAAATGACCGTAAAAGGATTTTCAAAGGGTACGGGAATTGAAAAAGTTCTTGAATATCATAATATTCCGATTGATAATGCGTATGCAATAGGCGACAGTATGAATGATTTGCCTATGCTTACGGCAGTGCCTAACAGTATCGTTATGGGTAATGGCAGTGAAGAACTTAAAAAGTCGGCATCTTTTGTGACAAAAGATTTGCTCGATAATGGCATAGAATACGCACTCAAACATTTTGGAATGATATAGCGATTAAATTTTAGAAGAAATTATTTATACTTTATAATAAAACAGTGTCGTTAGGTTGGTTTGAAAATCAACTCTAATGGCACTGTTTTTTTGCGTCAATAGGGTTATGGATAATGTTATGGCAAGTCAAGCTTTTAACAGCATATTTTACGATTTATATGACTTTTGTACCGAAAAACATGGTTGGTTTTAATAAATTTAACCGCACAGCTTAAAGTTTACCGCATTTTAATAAAAAAATTCCCGTGGTAAGATTAATAACAAGATATAGTTATTATGAGTAAAAGTATATAAAAACGGAAAGAGGGGAAAAAAATGAAAAAAATTATTTCATTGATGTTAGCTGTGACGATGATATGTGCATCTATCGGTTTGACGGCATTTGCGGCTACTACAACTACAGTAGAAGCGGAAGCGGACGGAGTATCAGCGTATACACTGCCAAGTTCAGACAAAAGTAATAGTAAAATATTAAAAAATACTGTAAGCAGTAAAGAAAGTGTCACTTATTATATACAAGCAAACAATACACCAAGAGCGACAATGTTTAAGTTGGCACAAGTAAATACCGGCGACAAGATTAATGTCGATATTAATTTTACATATCTTGATACTGCAACAATGGAATTGGAATATTGTCTTTTTGTTTCTGATAGCGAAATAACACTTACATCACACTCGCAGGATTTGGTAAAAGAGGAACTTGAAAAGCATACAGATGAAAGTAATATAAAAAACTGGTCAACAAACAAATCAAATATGAAGTATTCCCTGCCTAACGGAATTACGGCATCAAAGGATGGATTCGTATATTTATATATAGGCTGTGGAGATTTAAGTGAGGATAAAACTCAAGTCACTAAGAAAATACAGTGGTCTATTGACTCATTTGATGTGAATATAGACAGTGATGGAGGTGGCGAAACAGAGCCGGATACAACACCAACGCCAACCACAACAATCAATCCGGATGTGACACCAACGCCAACCCCAACGGCAAGTCCAACCCCAACGCCTACTCTTGAACCGGAGTTAACTTTGGATGCGGTGTACTCCTCAAACATGGTACTCCAGAGAAAAGAACCTATTACTATTACAGGTACAGGAAAATCGGGGAATACGGTTTCAGTAAATTTTAATGGGGCTGATGAGCAAACAACAATAGAACATGGTTTATGGGAGATAACCCTTCCTGCTATGGAAGCTGTAAAATCAGCAACTATGACAGTATCAAGCGGTGATAACATGATTACTCTCGATAATGTGGCTGTCGGTGATGTTATATTCTGTACGGGACAATCAAATATGTTTAATCGCCTTGAGACTTTTCCAACGTTGATGAACGAAGAATTAAGTGAAGCTTACGAAGACGTGAGATATATGAATTCATTTGACGAGATTTCAGAGTGGAAGGTTGCTACTATGGAAAATTCAAAGCAATTTTCTGCACTTGGATTCTTGATAGGTAAGAGGATGATAAAAAAAGATTCTGATGTTCCTATAGGTCTTATAAGTTCAAGTTTGGGTGGGTCGTCAATAATGCAGTGGATTCCGACATATTCAGTAAATTGGGATTCACAAGCAAAGAGAATGATGGCGGGAGCAAGCTCAAAAGGCGGACTATATACACAAAGACTTCTGCCGCTAAAGAATTTGAAAGCATCTGCTGTTGTATGGTATCAAGGAGAGGCAAATACTACCTTTGAAAGCGGCACAGTGTATGAGCAAGCATTGACTTCGCTTATTAACAACTGGAGAAAAACATTTAATGATGAGGACTTACCATTTGTAGTCATTCAACTTCCTACTGCGAATTTTGCAAAAATTTATTCGACAATACGCATTGGCACCGGAGTAAGAGCGGGACAATGGAATGTATCACAAAGAATGGATAACGTAAAAACAGTTGTGAGCAATGATACAGGAACTACAAATAATGTTCACCCAAATGATAAAGGACCTATTGCTGACAGAGCAGTTGCTTATATAGAAGATTTTATTAACAATACACAATCAAATGTTGAAAGCCCATCTTTTGATTATATGGAACGCAGTGGCGATAAACTTATTCTTCATTTCAAGAATACATACGGCTCTCTTTCAACCGATGATGGAGGTGTGCCGTTGGGCTTTGAACTTAAAGATGATGACGGAATATACAAAGATATTACACCGACAATTAACGGCGATACTATAGAAATAGATGTAACAGATATAACAAATCCACAGGTTAAGTATGCATGGTCAGATACTCCGGGTATTGCAAAGGATTTAGTTGAAGCACAAACTGACACCCCAGCCGTGATTAATACATTTAATGCTGCAGGCAGACCTATAGCACCGTTTATGACTGATTTGACAGAGAAATATGCTTCTAAAGCTGTAAATAAAGAGTTGTCAACGACAGAGTTCTATAATTATGCACCGTATATATCAAAAGTAGAGCAGTCAGGCGACGACATTGTAATAAGTGCTTATGACACAGATGGTGTTGTCAGTAAAGTTGAGGTATATATTGACGAGGGAGAAATCAAGGCGGGTGATGCTAAACAACGTGACGACGGTAAATGGGTATTTACACCTGATGTTACATCGGGTGTGCACAGTGTTTATGCAATTGCAACAGACAATGATAACATTAACAGTCTTACCTGTGTTGACTATACAACTTATAATATTATAAGACCTACAAGATATGATTATGTGAAGGGATATACAGAAAGTCCATCATCTGTTGAGTATAACAACGGCGATGATATGCTGGCAAAGGCAACGAATGACGTTAATGGGACAACAACGACGGTAACGTCGGCAATACCTACAGGAGAAACAACAAAGTCGTTGAAGTTGTCTGCCACCGGCAATAAGGCAACGGCTAATGCAACTATTCCTATAAGTAAGGCAGATAATCCGCAGAAAACATTAACAATAGAATACGACACGATGTTTGAAAGTGCTGATGATGCGATTGGTGCATCAAGAGGTATGTATGCTAAAACAAAGGAAGGAAATGAACTATGGCTTACATATTTCACCGCATCGTCACTCAGAACAGCTATTACTAATACGGGAGGAAACTGGTGCTATGAACAAGCAATGTCTATAAAGAATAACCAATGGCACCATATAAAACTTGAACTTCATCCAAACACAGGAATATTTTCAATATGGCTAGATGGAACAATGCTTCAAGATAATGTGAGTTTTGTAAAAGAAGGAAGTTCATTTGATACATGTAAAGGAGCCTTTGACACTTTAAAGGAAGGAATAACAGACTTGCGATTCTATCATACAGCTTCAAATAATATTGAAAATGCGACGTATATAGATAACGTTAAAGTAACAGAAGTATCATATTCGGAGGAGGAAATTATACCACCGGCAAAAATACAGGAAGCAACTCCACAGATAAGCATTGATTATATAAATGAAACACTTACCGGCTTTGAGTCACAGGAACCGTATACGATAAAGGTGGGTGAAGGTAATGCTAAAGATATAACGCTTGGCGAGGGCGTGACGACAATATCGCTTGATGATGAAAAAATTGGTTATGCCGGCAAATTATTGTCTATTGAAATTGTAAAAAAAGCACGCAATACCGAAACATATACCGACAGTGACGTGCAACAGTTGACAGTTAAAGCACGTCCTAAGGCACCTACAACCGTTCAAGGTGTAAATGCTACGGAAATAGGCGGCAAAGGTAAACTCACAGGTATGAATGGCATGCAGTACAAACTCAAGAGAACAGATGAATGGAGTAGTACGCAGTTGGTTGATACAGTTGAGGTTGATGCAGGCGAATACAATGTCCGCAAAGCTGCAACAGATACAGACTTTGCAAGTGAGAAGACAACAATTACAGTTGAAACGTTTATAGCTGAAAAGGAAATGACGCCTGAAATTGCAATTGATTATACAACAGAGGAACTTATAAACTTTGTTGAGGATGGAACATATACAATTAATGGTTTAGATGTTACATTAACAGATAACAAGTTATCATTAGCTAATTATATAACAAATGAACAGATAACGCTTTCGATAGTAAAGAAGGGTAATAATGTGACAACGGTTGCGAGTGAAGCACAGACTCTAATAGTTAAGGCACGTCCTGCAGCACCGACAAAATCGGAAATCATAGTAACACAACCGAGTGTGATTGGCGGCAAAGGTACTATTGCAGGTATCGCAGACACTATGGAATATAGTACGAATAATGGTATTAATTGGACTACGGGCGATGGAGATGATATAGGTGATATTGAGCCTGGAACCACATATAAAATCCGTTATAAAGCTGTAAGTGCAGACGAGGAAGCCGAAAGGCAGTTTAAGAGTGCAGAATATTCGGTTACAATTATTGCGTATGATGCAATGCCGGAAACGCAGCCTACAATCTCGATTAACTATGTAAACGAAAAGCTAACAGGCTTTACGGAAGGCTGTGACTATATAATAAAAATAGATGATGGCGTAGCGACGGATAAAGATAATGTAACAGAGGATATCGACATTGACAACACATATTTCGGTCATACCCTAAAAATCGTAAAAAAAGGTGATGGCATAAAAACAAGCAACAGTGAAGCGTTTGAACTTTCTATTCCTAAACGTTCATCCGCACCAAATGTAGCAGCGGTTGAAGAACAGACTTATCAAGGCAATGACGGCAAAATCACAGGTGTTGACACTACAATGGAATATAAATCATTGTCAGAACCTACATTCACATGGACGCAGTGTGCAGGCACGGAAATCACAAATCTTGCACCGGGGTCTTACATTGTTCGTGTGGCGGCAGTTGCAGATGAATCCTTTGCCAGTGAAGTTATGAGTGTGACAATTAATGCGGCAGCAAAGGATGAGCCTACAGAACCGACAGTGAATATAACGTATGATGATAAAAATGGAAATGTTAATGCTATATTTACCAATATAACAGAAGAAGGCATGGTTTATGTTGCAGAATATAATGAGAATGGTACATTGCTTTCGATAAAATCAGATGAAATTTCAGACAGTGTAATTATTCCATTTACTTGCGTAAATAAGAGTAAGGTGAAGGTCTTTATATGGAAAAATGATATGAAACCATTATTTAATAAAGTATTTACATTGAATTAAGATGAGCATATCGGGCATATTCTGTGATAGGATATGCCCGTTTAACTGACAAAAATTAAGACGGAGTGAATGTTATGTTTAATAAGAAATTTAACTTGTTGAAAGAAGCGACAGAATATGGATTTATGCCGTATATGGAAACGTATATTCTGGACGGTAAGAAACGTCCAATAGTTGTGATATTTCCCGGAGGTGGATATGGAATGGTATCTGAGCGTGAGGCAGAGCGTATTGCTATGGCATATAACGCAGCAGGATTCCATGCGGCAGTAGTGTATTATTGTGTTGAACCGCACACACATCCGCTTCCTATACAAAATGCAGCTAATGCAGTTGCCATGCTTAGAGAAAATGCAGAAAAATGGAATATAGATACGGATAAGGTAATTGTATGCGGATTTTCTGCCGGTGGACATCTTGCAGCATCACTAAGTGCCTTGTGGAATGATTCTGAAATATTCAGCGAGCGCGAGATTGAGTTAGCAATGCATAAGCCAAATGCTCAAATTTTAAGTTATCCGGTAATAACATCGGGTGAATTTGCTCATAAAGATTCATTTAAAAATCTTACAGGTACAGATGACGAGTCAAATCATCTATGGAGCAGTCTGTCGCTTGAGAGGCGTATTACGGATATAATTCCACCAACGTTTTTATGGCATACATATGAGGATATATGTGTTCCTGTTGAAAATACACTGATGTATGCAGCTGGCTTGAGGAGGGTTGGAGTACCGTTTGAATTACATATATTTGAGAAAGGCGAGCATGGTTTGTCAAGGGTGAGTGATGAGTTAATATGGTCCAAACGAAAGTTTGAAAGAGAGTATCCGTGGTTGAGTCTGTCAGTTGATTGGCTAAATCAGTTGTTTTAAAACGTGTATATTGATTAGGCAAGAGATGAGCCTATAAAAAGAGAATGAATAAAAGAATGGGAACTGTTATAAAATTTAAAGGGACGCTCTATTTTAAAGCGTCCTTTTAAATTGAAATATAAAAAATTTAACGCATTAATTAAAGATTCTCCCATTTAATATGCATAGACATATATGATATTATTGATACATATAAAAATGGGAGGAATGATTATGACGGATTTTAACATACTAAGAAAGCGATATTCTGATGTTTTATGCGGTAGAGGATACAACGGCAAAAAAACGGCTGATTGCATACTACAATCAGATGAACGCACAGAACAAAGGCTTGTACAGCTTGGTGGGCGTATAGAAAAGGCAATTACATCAAATGAGCCGGGAGTTATAAATGCAACACTGAAAGGAATACTGGACATTTCTATATCGTTTTCTCAAAATAACTCACAATTCTATCATAATAAAAATATAAAAAATGAAATATTTAATGCACTAAATACTTTAGAAAAAGTATATAATGACACTACTGTGCCTAAAGGTAACTGGTGGTACTGGGAAATAGGTATCCCTCTTAGTATCAACAGTATTTTTACCTTGATGTATGATTATACTGACAAATCACAACTCAAACGATATATGGCGGCGGAAAAACATTTTAATGATAGGATAAAGCTTACCGGTGCTAACAGACTTTGGGAGTCAGTTATTTTTGCTGTTCGTGGAATATTACTTTCAGACAACGATAGTATAAAGAATGCTATATCCGGTATACAGGATGTAATGGTTATAACAGACAGCGGTGACGGTTTTTATAAGGATGGTTCATTTATTCAACATGATAATATACCATATAATTGTGGTTACGGACGCTCGCTTATACAAGAACTTGCACCGATGTTATATATTTTTAAAGATACAGAATTTGAAAATAAAAATACAGATATAATTAATACATGGATTGAAAAATCCTATCTTCCTTTCATATATAATGGCAGAACTATGGATATGGTACGTGGCAGAGAAATTTCACGTTATTATGAGCAGAGTGACCTTGCTTGTACGCACATACTTTCGGCAATGCTTATATTAAGTGAAATGCCTGAGTTTAATGAATTGAAGGGTACGATCAAGACACAGATTACAGATAATTTTTTTGAATATGCTTCAGTATTTACGGCAGAACTTGCGGAACATTTACAAGAAGATAATAATATTAAACCGAAAGAAATCAAGCCATATTTTATGGCATTTAACAGTATGGATAGAGTTGTTAAACACGGAAATGGTTATACGATAGGTCTTGCCATGCATTCAGAACGGACTGCAGCATATGAATCAATTAACGATGAAAATCAAAATGCTCATCATACCTCGGACGGTATGATGTACATTTATAAAAAAAATGAGCCAAAGTCGGACTTTTTTTGGCCAACAATAGATTTACAACGCCTACCAGGGACAACTGTTTTACGAGGCTCGACAGTAAAACCTAATATTAATGCCGCAGGTGATTTTACAGGAGGATGCGGCATAGGGGAAAACGGTGTATGCACAATGAAGTTGATTTCAAATGAAAATAGTCTGAAAGCGAATAAATCGTGGTTTTTCTTCGATAAAGAAGTGGTTTGTCTTGGAAGTTGTATAAACAGTGAAGAAGAAAGTGAAGTAGAAACGATAATTGAAAATCGACTTGTAACAGATAATTCGAGATTTACAGTACATGGTAATGAAGAAAGTGAAGGTTATATTATAAAAGGAGCTTATCTTGATGGTAGTCATGATGTGGGCTACTGTTTCCCGGAGGAACAGGAGGTAAATATTTTTCGAGAGATACGAAGCGGAGATTGGAATAATATGAGCATAAAATCAGATGGTAAGAGTTACAAGGGAAGGTATCTTACAATGTGGATTAAACACGGAAGAAAGGTAAAAGACGTTTCTTACGAATATATAGTTATTCCAAAATGCCATGAAGAAGAAATAAATGATTATTACAGAAAAAGTGGAATAAGGATAATTGAGAATTCTGATTCAATACAGTGTGTAAAAAAGAATGGAACAACCGGAGTGGTGTTTTTGAAAGATAAGACGCACAGTGCAGGGGGGATAAGTTGTGATAGGCGTTGTATTGTGATGACCACGCAGACTTGTGGAACGCTTGAACTTTCTATATCTGATATTACACAGAAACAAGATAAAATTTATATAGAGCTTGACTACAGTGCACAAGAAATAATAAGTAAGAGCGAACGAATTAATATAATACAACTTGTACCGTATGTATGTATGGAGATTGATACTTGTGCTGCAAGGGGCGAGGAACAACATATAAAATTTGGAGGTGTAAAAAATGTATGATGTAGCGGTAATCGGAGGTGGAATATCCGGTTGTATGGCAGCAATAGCAGCTGCAAGATGTGGAGCAAGTGTTATATTGATTGAGAAATATGGCTTTTTAGGCGGTACACTTACAGCATGTGGTACGGGACCTATGATGACGTTTCATGCCGGTGATGTTCAAGTTGTTCGGGGTGTAACGAATGAACTTATAGAAAGATTAATGAATAAAGGGTTCTCTCCGGGGCATATTTTTGATACTACGGGCTATACATATACAGTTACTCCGTTTTCGGCTGAAGGAATGAAACTTGAACTTGAGGATATGATGGCAGAAGCCGGTGTTGAACTTCTCTATCATAGTGTGGTCTGTGATGTTGAATACGAAAATGCCGTAATAAACTCTGTTGAGGTATATGGGAAAAACGGTAAACGATGTATAGAGTCTAGAATGTTTGTTGATGCAAGCGGAGATTGTGACCTTGCTTTTCTTGCAGGGCTTGAAACAAACAAAGGTCGTGAGGCAGATGGAAAATGCCAGCCTATGACAATGAATTTTAAGGTTATTAATGTTGATACGGATAGAGTCAAGGAATATATAATGAATAATAATGATGAATTTCCTCGGCTTAAGAGTGATTTAAGCAAAGTTACCCGTGCTCCAAAGCTATCTATAGGCGGGTATGTAAATACATTGAAAAAAGCACAAAAGACAGGCAAGATTTCATTTCAGAGGGAGGATATTCTGTTTTTTGAAACAGACAGGGTAGGAGAGTTTATTGTAAATACCACACGCATAATTAATGTAGACCCCACCGAACCGAAGGATTTAACTCGTGCTGAAATTCTCGGAAGAAAGCAGGCTTGGGAAGTGCTTGAATTGCTTAAAACAGAGGTACAGGGCTTTGAAAATGCAGAGCTTGAGTTTACGGGTCCATTTATAGGCATACGAGGTTCACGTCAGCTGAAAGGTAGCTATGTGCTTACAGCTGAGGATATTATATCCTGTGTAGATTTTGATGATACCATTGCTTGCGGCGGTTATCCAATAGATATTCACGCTCCGGAGGGAAATGATACCCAAATGTATGAAAAAACAAAACTTTCGTTAGAATATGGGGATATATATCATATTCCGTACCGTTCGCTTATTTCTGACAATGTGAAAAATTTGATTACAGTCGGACGCTGCATCAGTGCAAATTTCGAGGCACAAGCGGCAATACGTGTATCACCTATTGCAGGAGCTATAGGTCATGGCGGAGGTGTTGCCGCCGGAATATGTGCTGTAAATAATATAAACGTGCAAGACATTGACATTGAAGAATTAAGAAAAGAACTTAAAAAGCAAGGTGCTTTTATATAAATATAATGAACGGTCAATTATTTTTGACATTCGTTACATTCTGTTGAATATAATCTCGGTATTGCCGGAACATGGCAAAGATAGCACTGTTATGAAAGATTCTTCATAACAGTGTGCAAAGCTGAATAAGCATTAAGTTTGCGGCAGTATTGAGTTATATTATTTTCGGTATTTGAATTGCAGTCAATCCTCATATACAAAATTATAAATCAATAGTTTTATATTCCGGTTCTTTTCGCTTTATTTTTATTGTGGCTGTTACACCGCCGGTTTCATTGGTTTTAAATGATAAGCCGCAGGTTTTATCAAAATATAACTGAATTCTCAGATTTACATTTGTAAGTCCATATTTTTCGATTGGTTCGCTGTAGTCCAATTCACGAGTAACGGCTTTATTTAACTCATCTGTATCAGTGCCGCAGCCATTGTCTGCTACCTCAATAAATATATAATCATCTTCAGAATAGACGCGTATTGTTATCATACCGCCTTCTTCAATTTCATCAAAACCATGGATGATAGAATTTTCAACAAGAGGCTGAATTGTTAATTTTACGATTGTACAGTGCAGAAGATTTTCGTCAATGTCATATACAACGTCAAATTTATCCTCAAAGCGTATCTTTTGTATAGATACATAGCTTGATATTTGATTTAATTCGTTTTCTATTGTAGTATATTCGTTGCCTTTATTAAGAGAATGGCGGAAAAAAGTTCCCAATGCGGACACCATTTTACTTATATCCGGTGCATGATGAGCACGTGCCATCCAATGAATTGAGTCAAGGGTATTGTATAAAAAGTGAGGGTTAATTTGAGCTTGCAAAGCCTTAAGTTCAAATATCTTTTGTTTTTTATATAAATCTTCAACATCGGTTATGAGAGAATCTATGGTGTTGAGCATAGAGTTGTAGGACTCACCCAGTTTGCCCATCTCGTCATGAGAGGTTATTTCTATCGGTATACGCTCATAGTTATTTTCAAAGCGTTCCATATGCTTTATAAGCTTTGTTATAGGAGCTGTAAGCCAACGTGTAAAAATAAAAATGAATATTAGAGCGACAAGTAATGCTATAATTCCTGTAGTTATCATTGATTTTTCGATTATATGTATATCACTGTTAAAATCATCAAGTTTTGAAGCACGTACAAGGATAAGAGAGCTGTCCTTGAGCCGGCTATGGTTTATAATATGTTTTTCTTTGTTTATCTGAACAAGCTGAGGCTTATCGGAATCAGCACTTATTGCTTTAAAAAATTCATTTTCGTTTACAAAGTTGTTTATGTAGCTATCATTCCACGTGTTTATTATGTGATTTTCATATACCAAAAAAAGCTTACCTGTATTGTTCATACTTATATGTGCAATATCATTTGTAAATTGCGAAAGATTAACATCTGCACGGATTATTCCGAGTATTTTATGGGTTCTCGTATCTATAAACGCACGAGCAACGCACAACAAGCCATTGGCATCAGAGGAATCCATAACGCACCAGTATGTGCTTCCGTTCAGTTCCTTTGTGTTTTTATACCATACCTCATTTTTGGAATAAACGGAAGCGGTCACATTCGAATCAAACGGAGATGGGTATGATGTACGGTTTTCAATATATAGACTAAGACGTGATACTGTTGCTTTTAAGGGGTCTATTTTTGAAAGTTCTTGTTCTATGGCGGCAATTTCTTCATAAGGAGACGGAGGATTGGACGCAGTCAGCATTTTTTCAATTGTCGAATTGGCTTGAACACTATACAGAATTTGCTCAATATTATTCATGGTATTTGTCATATTATTGACAGCGAGGCCTGTTATCTGTGCGTTATTGTCAGTTATTTCATTTTCAAATCTTCTTGAAATGCTCGAAAATACGGTTAAACCAAAAATAATGATACATAATATAATAACCGCAATATATGAAAGCAACAATTTTGTACGAAATGACATATTATTGAACTTTTCAGACATGACAAACACCTCCTTTTTATAATATAATAGCCATTGCAAAATACTGAAAATATAAAGTTTATGAATTTTTATGGATATAGCTAATCCGTTTTATCATTATAAAGTTAAATTGGTATATATAAAAACACTTCTATGATATAATTATACCATAACCATATTAAATTTCAAGTCATAAAAATATTTGGCAGAGTAATACAAAAAAATATGCACTATTTAAAGTTTTCCGCTATTTACTAAATAAAGTATTTAGGGTATAATATTATTAGCAAGACTTATAAAGGAAGTGTTTTTAATGAAAAAATTACTTATTTTGTTTTTGCTTGCTTCTGTGATGTTATCAATGTGTTCAGGATGCACAGTGGAGAAAACAGTGGAATCCGCACAGGCTGTTACTGTTTTAAAAGTAATAAAACCAAACTATATCTCAGATTTCACGCAAAATATAGCTGAATTTAATGAAGCAAACCCAGATATTCAAGTAAAATTTATTGATGCACCCACTTCAACAGAAAAGAGGCATCAGCTATATGTTTCGGCGTTAAGTGGTAAAGACAGTTCAATCGATATATACTGGATTAATGATGAGTGGACTAAGGAGTTTGCTGAGCAGAAATACATAAAGGCTCTTGATGGAGAGATTTTATTAGATAATAGCAGATATATAATTGACGCACAGGAAAGATTTTCTGTTAATGATTCTTTTTATGCTATGCCTGTGGGAATGGATACTGATGTTATATTTTATAGGAGCGATAAGATTCATAACGTTCCTGAAACATGGGACGGAATTATAAATCTTTGCCGTAATTCCGATTTCGGACTACCTATTAAACTGGGACTTACTACCTCAGATATTCAAGATATGATGTATAATATTATAGAAATAAAAGAGGCGATGGGCATAAGCTATGCAGAAACGCTTAATCTATATAAGGAATTTATTGAAGAATACAAAGATATTGAAAATTACACTGATACAATAGCCGCCTTTAAAATTGGCAGTGCAGCGATGTTGATGGGAAACAGCTCTTTATGGAAAAAGCTTAATGGTGATACTTCGGCAGTTAAGGGAAATATAATGGTAGCAAGTCTGCCTAATAAAAATCAATTTGTAAGAAGTTATGCCCTTGCAATAAACTCAAATTCAAAAAATCAAGAGGCAGCAATAAGGTTTCTTGATTTTATGAATGGAAAAGAGCAGCAGAGAAGACTATCAAGAGATACATCGCTTATCCCGATAATAAGAGAACTTTATGACGATGAAATGATATTAGATGCAAATCCACATGTGAAGGGAATAAAGCAAAGTGTACAAAATTCAAGCTCTTTTGCAACAGTAAGTATTAATGGAGAGAATCTAAAAAAGCTGGAGGAAGCACTTATTAAATTCTTTAATAATGAAGAAACGTCAATGAATACAGGAAAAATATTTGAGGATTTGATGCAATAAGAATAAACTAATGTGATATTTAACAGGAAAACCACCATAGCCGCAATGTCATTAGTTAATATGATATTGCTTGGCACAAAATGAGAAAATGGTTTGGAAACATGTAGGTATTGAACCGATTTCCAAAAAGTTAGACCACAAATCTAACTTTTGGAAGTCGGTTTTTTGTGGCAAAATATAGTTATGAATTTAAGTTAAAAGTTGTACGGATACTTAAATAGTGATTGTGGTTACAGTCTTGGATTATCATAATAAAATAGTTTGACCACACCACTGATTCGAGTTCACCTCAGTAAAGCACTTTTTTAATTATTTTACATTCAAGTATATTTCTAAACTTAATTCTTTTTGTTTGCCTTAAATTAATGACATTGAACGTAGTTGGTGTTTTCCCTATATGTCTTGAGGCATAGATGGATTGTGACTCGCTCTATACTGCGATGGAGTTTTACCACAGATACGCTGAAATAACTCACTGAAATAGCGGGTGTTGTTGTATCCTACTTTTTCGGCAATATCATATATTTTTAAATCAGTTTTTTCAAGAAGTTCTTTGGCCTTTTCAATTCTTGTCTGTATGAGATAATTTTTGAAAGTTATATTAGTTTCCTTTTTAAATATAACGCTTAAATAGCAAGGTGAAATAAACACTTGCGAAGCAACCGTTTCAAGCGAGGCATCCCTTGCATAATTTTTTTCGACCAGAGCCTTTACTTGAGTTATTATATTTGCAGCCTTTTGTTTTTGAACACTTTCAATATATGATATTATAACATCTGTAATATTTTCAACAAAGGTTTTAAGTTCTGCAGGAGATTGAGTTTTTCTGATTAATGACCACGCATCCGTATTTTTAAAGAGGATTGTTGGATCGCAGTCAATATCATAGAGTGCATCTGAAATTGAAAGAATAAGTGACATACAGCGTCGCTGCTGATTATAAAGATTCATATCAGAACGTTCCATAACGTCGAAAAGCTCCTTGACGCTTTTTTTGCTTTGCTTTTCGTCGTTGTTTTTAAGTGCTTTTATGTAGGTTTCTATCAGTTTTGACTGATATGCCGAAAGCTGTGATTTTGGTTCAATATCATTAATATAAATAATGTTTCCTTGTCCAAGTCTGTCACTGTAATCGAGTGCTTGCAATGCAGAGGTATAGCTTGCCTCAAGTTCGGATATTTCCGAAGTAAAGATACCTATTCCTATATTATAATTAACGTTAAATTCAGTATCAATAAAGTCTCCCAAATTCTCACAACAAGAGAAAAGTTTTTGCTCGGATTCTCCTTCCGGTTCGTTAAAGCAGCAAATAAATACGAGGTCCGAATTACTAAAAAAGGGAATAAAGTTTATTGTTTTAGGAAGATGTTCGATTAGTGCCTCAAAAATCATAAAATTCATTCCGTAGTTGGTACTGTCTGTATCAAGACGTATTACAAATGTCGTCATTGCCGCAGCTTTTTTAGATATCTCAAATAGTTCAAAATCAAGAATACCGTACTGTGCACGATTAAATAAATAATTCAATAGAAAATAACGGCTATTTCTAAGCGTTTTGCGTAATTCAATTTCTTTTTCTGCTTTTTGTTGCTCAAGGTGTATTTCTTTTGTTAATTTGTCAACTATTTCATAAAGTTCAAATTCATCTATCGGTTTTAAAAGATATTGACATACGCCGTTATTAATAGCACTTTGTGCATATTCAAAATCATTGTATCCTGTAAGAAATATAATTTTTGTATTAGACGAAATTTTATGAATTTGTTCTGAAAGCCATATGCCGTCTTTTGTTGGCATTTTTATATCTGATATAACAATATCGGGAAGCATTTTCTGAAAAAGCTCAAATGCTACCTCACCATTTTTTGCTGTTCCTACTACCTCAATACCTCTGGTATTCCAATCCAGTGAAGCAAGTCCTTCACGTATTATCTTCTCATCGTCACAAATTAACAACTTTACATTCATAATTCTCCATCCTATCTTATCTTTATATTAAACTATATAACATTTTAACATATTTTTATATTATTTCAAGTAGGAAATGATATAAATTTTATTAAAAAAATATGCACATTTTAAAGTTTATCGCTATTTATATTTGAAATACTATGGTGTATAATGTTAAACATAAAGAAAGACCAATATAAAATGTTCTGATAATGGGAAAGGACGAAACGTCTGAACCGTTATCAAAAAAGAAAGGAGATAAAATTATGAGAAAGAAAATTGCGGCATTATTGGCCATGCTAATGCTTGGAGGTGTGCTTACAGGCTGTGGCGGAGGAAACAAGGTTGCAACAGGCGGTGAAGATCCTAATGTTGTACCGGAGGATACATATGAAATCAACTGGTATATGCAAGGTATGCCACAGGAGGATGTTGCTTCCGTAGAGGCTGCTGTTAATGATTATCTTAAGGATAAAATTAACGCTACACTGAAAATGCACAGACTGGAATCAAATCAGTACAGCAAGCAGCTAAACACAATGATAGCGGCGGGTGAATATTTTGATATTGCATGGACAACACCCGGAGTTCTTACTTATACGGCAAATGCGAGAAACGGTGCATGGCTTGCACTTGATGATTACATTGACACATATATTCCAAAGACAATTGAGCAGCTTGGAGAAATAGCCGACAATGCAAGAGTGGACGGCAAGCTTTATGCGATACCGACATATAAGGAAATGGCAGATTCAAGAGGCTGGACATATCGCAAAGATATTGCCGAAAAATACAATATCAATATGGATAATATTAAGACATTTGACGAACTGTTACCGGTGCTTAAAATGATTAAGGAAAATGAACCAAATATGCAATATCCGATTGACTGGGGCAGTGACAGAACACCTGAAGCTCTTATGAAGTACGAGGAAATCGCAGGAACAGCCGTTATTTTCTACGATACAGACAAATATGACGGCAAGGTTGTAAATCTTGTAGAAACTCCGGAATATCTTGAAGCATGCAAATGGGCTAATAAGCTTTATAACGAAGGTCTTGTAAAGAAAGACATTATGACTGCTACGGATTTTGAGCAGAGATTAAAGGACGGAAAAACTTTCTGTTATGTGGACTTCTTAAAACCAGGTAAGGCCAAGGAAACTTCCGCTAAGTTTGATTTTGAACTTGACCAATCAACAGTATCGGATATATGGCAGGATAATGGAGCCGGAACAGGTTCGATGCTTGCTGTTTCAAGAACATCAAAGAATCCGGAAAGAGTTCTTCGTTTCCTTGAACTACTTAACACTGATGCAACTCTCAGCAACCTTATCAACTATGGTATTGAAGGAAAACATTACACCAAGATTGATGATAATACTATAACAATTCCGGATGATACATCGTATACGTTACAAGGTTATCAGTGGATGCAGGGAAATGTATTCCTAAATTATCTTACAGAAGGAGAAAGCCCTGATAAGGTTGAGGCTCTGAAAGCATTTAACGCAGAGGCTAAGAAACCTATCGATTATGGCTTTAAATTCGATAATACTGCGGTAGAAGCGGAAATAGCGGCATGTCAGACAGTTAAGAGCGAGTATCGTAAACAGGTAATTATGGGTTCAATGGACCCTGAGCCGATTATGAAAGAATATGCCGCTAAACTTAAGGCTGCCGGCATTGACAAAATTATTGAAGAAGCACAGAAACAGTATGATGAATTTCTTGCGAACAAGAACAAGCAATAACAAGAACAAATAATTAGGTATAAGTATAGCGGTCTTTGACCGCTATACTTATATGAGGGATATTTAGGAGATTTAGTTATGAAGAAATTAGTTTCATTAATTATCGCAATGTCAATATTTTTTTCAATAAACTGTGCTATCTTTGCGACAAACGTGTCATATATGGCTGATTTTGAGTCTGCAGATGCGAAATTTGGTAATAGCACAACATATAGCGGAACTAAAAACACAGCCGGCGATTATAGTGATTTTGTCAAACCAGAATGGGTAGCCGATGGTGGAAAGGAAAATTCAACAGGACTTCGCATAACCTACAAAGCTGCGACATGGTATGCAGGCGAGGTTTTCTTCCCAATTCCTGTAGCTTGGCAAAACGGTGCGGATGCTGAGTACCTTAATTTTGATTACAATGGCAAAGGTATTGTAAATATCAGCCTGTCAACAGGAAGTGCCGCAACAGACACTCTTACGAAAGGTACAAAGTACAGTTATAAACTTAATGCCGATACAAACGGTGAATGGCAAAGTATAAGTATTCCACTTTCGGAATTTAAAAATAACGGAAATCCTGTAACAATAGCCAATATAGGCTGCGTGACATTCCAAGCGGGCGAAAACGGCGGTTTGAGTAACAGTGCCTCTGAAACGAAAGCAATGACGGCAGCGGAGCTTGAAGCGAAAGCGAGAAACGGAAGTATAATCTTTGACAATATGGAGTTGTCCAATGTCGGAGAGAATGTTCTTAATCCAAATGCAACACCGGAACCTACAGAGAAACCGGATAATACAACAAGAACCATAGATTTTGATACTTATACTCTCAGTCATAAGCAGACCTGGGCAGGATTTAATAACAATGATAAGACCTACAGTGACAGTATAAAGTCAGAAATAACTGAAAACGGTAAAGAGGGTTGTGCTCTTGAACTGACTTACAAAGCTGCCACATGGTATGCCGGAGAGATATTTATGTCAATACCAAAGGAATGGGCAATAAATAAAAATTCAGAGTGTCTTGAATTTGATGCTAAGGGACAAGGAAAAATAAAAATATCTCTTGAAACGGGCGAGGTTGTAAACGGAATACGATATGGTCATACAGTGACTATAATGAATGGCAAAAAATCAGTGTGCCACTTTCTGAATTTGTAAATAACGGTAATGAAGTGCCGTTGACAGATGTGGTAGGAATGGCTTTTTCTGCGGCAGAAAGTGGAAACCTCGATAACAATGCTGAAGAAACAAAGATGATGAGTGCAGATGAACTTGAAGAAAAAGCTGTAACAGGATGTGTAGTAATAGATAACATCACGCTTGCGGAACAGGATACAACTTCCCCGACAGCTGCTCCGGAAGCGACAACTCAACCGACAGAAATATCGTATGTTGCGGATTTTGAAACAGCGGATACTAAGTTCGCAAGCGGTAAGACATGGGGAGGATTCAAAAATAAGTCGAATGATTATCAAGACTATATAAAAGCAAAATGGCTGCAGGACGGCGGAGTTGATGGAAGTACGGCTTTCTGTGTTTACTATCAATCGGCAACTTATTATGCCGGCGAAATTTTTGTGCCGGCTCCTGCAGTGTGGACAAATAATGGTGCAAAGGGGGCTGAGTACCTAAACTTTGATTATAAGGGTAAAGGAGCTGTAAAAATAAGTTTTTCAACGGGCAACACTGTCGATGGAACGCTTACAAGTGGTACACGTTATACGAGGAGATTTGAACTTGATTCTCATGGCGATTGGGCGAAAATCAGTGTTCCGCTTTCGGAGTTTGTAAATGGTGAAAATATTGTTAATATGACGGAGATAGGCACTGTTACATTTCAAGCGGCTGAGAATGCCAATCTTGATAATAATTCAGACGACACAAAGGCAATGAGTGCAGATGAACTCAAAGAGATAGCGAGAACTGGTGAGATTATCTTTGATAATATGACACTGTCGGAAACAGAAGGAAAAACAACTCTGTTTTCATCTGTTAAAGTAACAGCGGAAATTGACGGAAAGGAAATCACTAATCTTACAAATGGAGATATAAAAATAAAAGCGATAGCATCTGATATTGAAAAAGATACAAATATGGTAATGATTGTAGCTGTGTATAAAGAAAACGGTGTGATTGATACAGTTCGTATGGCTGGGCAGAAAATAATCGGAGACGGTGAATTGATGCTTGACTTGAATGTTACAGATGCTGAGCATCAAACTATGAAAGTGTTTATATTTGATGATTTTACAAATCTTCACCCGATAATCAATGTGACAAACTTTTTATAAATTAAACCACCTAGCTTAAAGTTTACCTCATTTTAATGAAAAATAGTACATGTTATAATAATTGCAAGATAAAGAGATTTATATATCTCTTTAATCCTTGCAATTATTAAGTTTTTAAGGAGTGGATGAGACGTGAAAAAAAAGAAAAGCCTTATAAGAGATTTAAAAGAAAATGGTTCCTTGCTCTCAATGTGCATTCCAGGATTAATATTTTTTATACTGTTTAATTATTTGCCAATGTTTGGTATTATAATTGCGTTTAAGCAGTATCGTTATGATCTTGGAATATGGGCAAGCCCGTGGAATGGACTCAAAAATTTTGAGTTCATGTTTAGCAGTCCGGACGCATGGGTTATTACGAGAAATACGATAGCATATAATTTGTTGTTTATTTTCGGCGGTCTTGTATTTAATGTGGCAATGGCAATCGGACTTTCTGAATTGAGGAATAAAGCAGTTTCAAAGCTGTGCCAGACAGTAGTAATTATGCCGCATTTCTTATCATACGTAATTGTAAGCTTTCTTGTGCTGGCATTTCTTCACGTTGAGAACGGTCTGATAAATAGAAGTCTTATTCCGGCACTTGGATTAGAAGGTGTAGACTGGTACTCAAATCCGAAATACTGGCCATGGATTCTTGTTATAGTAAACTTTTGGAAAACAACGGGATATGGCAGTGTTGTATATCTTGCAGGTATAGCAGGAATTGACACCTCGCTTTATGAAGCCGCTAAGGTTGACGGAGCATCTCGATGGCAGCAAATACGATACATAACATTGCCGGCACTTGTTCCTCTTATGGTAGTTCTTACAATTTTAAATGTCGGAAAGATATTCAATTCCGATTTTGGTTTATTCTATCAAGTGCCGTTAAATACCGGTGCCCTTTATCCGGCTACAAATGTTATCAGTACATACGTATATAATATGTTGATGTCAGCGGGTACGGGAAGTGTAGGAATGGCTTCAGCGGCAGCTTTTTATCAATCAATTGTTGGATTTATACTTGTTATGACAACTAATTTTATTGTGAAGAAAATAAGCCCCGAAAACGCATTATTCTAAAAGGAGGTATAACAGTGAAGAAACAAGAAATTAATATCATAGATAGTATCAAACAGCCGGAAGTTAAAGCTCCGGCTAAGAAAAAAAGACGTAAAATCAAAGTTTCGGACATTATTCTTTATTTTATATTTTTTCTTATTGTAGTAGCTTGTGTTTATCCTTTGCTCGTGGTTCTTGGAGCATCGTTTACAAGTGAATCGGCAATTTCAGAGTTTGGTTTTCATGCTATTCCTAAAGAATGGAGTCTTGATGCGTATAGATATATAATTACATCTAAAGAAACGATTTTAAGAGCATATGGTGTAACTATTTTTGTTACGATTGTAGGAACTCTTATGAGTACATTGGTGGTTGCACTATATGCATATCCGCTTTCCAGAAAGGATTTTAAATACAGAAAACTGTTTACATTTATAGCGTTTTTTACAATGCTTTTCAGTGGTGGAACAGTGGCAGGATATATGGTGACAACAGGCATTCTTAATCTGAAGAACAGTATATGGGTACTTATTTTTCCTTATGTTATGAATGCATGGCACGTAATTGTAATGAGGTCATTCTATTCAATGTCAATACCGACTGCAATAATAGAGGCGGCGAAGATAGACGGGGCAAATGAGTATCAGATATATTTTAAGATTGTTCTGCACATATCTTTACCTGGATTGGCAACGATTGCACTGTTTGCAACACTTACTTACTGGAATGACTGGTGGCTTCCGCTTCTTTATATAACAGAGCCTCAAAAATATAATCTCCAGTATCTTCTACAAAGTATGATTTCAAATATTCAGAATTTGACCGAAAATTCAGCTCAGATGGGTTCGGCAAATCTTCTCGCTAATGTTCCTAAGGAAGGTGCGAGAATGGCACTTTGTATAATAGCGACTTTACCTATATTGTTTGTTTATCCGTTTTTCCAGAAATATTTTATTCAAGGATTGACGGTAGGTTCAGTAAAAGAATAATTTTATATTTATTCGAATAAGGAGTTTACTATGAAAATAAAAAGAGTTATCAGTTGCTTACTTGTTGCAGTTTTTAGCATGTCATTGTTGCTTGTACAGGAATCAGCACAAGCTAAAATTGGAACGGTACAAAAGATATTACCCTCGGAGCTTCATGTTGAAGGCAGATACATATATAATGCTGAAGGCGAAAAGGTTAGGCTTACCGGAGCGAATATTCCGGATTTGCAGTGGGCCACAGGCGGAGATAATGACCTTATGAAGAGAGTAGGACTTCTTTGTGACAGTTGGAATGCAAATTGTGTTCGTTTGTGCGTTCATTCTAAATTTTGGTTTGGACAAGAATGGTATCAGGGTAAGAGTTATGGTGATTACCGCAAAATGGTTGATAATGTAATTAATCAAATTACATCACGCGGAAAGTATGTAATACTTAATCTGCATGAATTTTATGCTATTACAGAACAGCAGAAGGATTTCTGGAATGATGCAGTAGAGGTTTATGGAAATAATCCGGGAGTTATATTCGGTTTGCTCAATGAACCTCATGATATTGACTGGGAAATGTGGCGTAACGGCGGTATGCTTGAAACTACCGACAGCTATGGAAAGAAAACACAGCGTGTATATGGTCATCAAGAAATTCTGGATATGATACGCAACAAGGGTGCAAAAAATATTGTAATTGCGGGCGGTCTTGATTGGTCATACTATTTTGACGGTCTGTGCGATGGATATAACGGCATGGAACATGGCTATAAATTAGAGGATAAAACGGGTAACGGTGTAATCTATGACACACACATTTATCCAATGAAGCCGGAATATAATCCGGTTGAAAAAGCCGTAGAGTGTCTTGTAGATGAAGCTCCTATACTTGTGGGTGAATATGGACACTGGGGAGAAAGACTTTTTGATTGGTATGACAATTATCTTTGCGAATATCCACATGTATGGATGAACGAAATCCATGATTTTATTGACCGTAATGAACTTAACTATACGGCATGGTCTTTTCACACGGGTGCAAATCCAAATATGTTTATGGACTATGACACATTTACACCATCAAATTATTCGGGTATATATATGAAATATAAAATGCTTCAAGAGCCTGAAACACGTCCGGAGGAAAAAGATAGACAGTATGTCGACCCATCACCACTTTCGACTTGGGAACATATTATTGATTTTGACGATAATACCGTGGACTTTAAAGTGTATGGCAAAGAAGTAAGGACAGAACGAACAGATAGTGGTTATGAAGGCAGAGGTCAGCTTATTGATTTTGACAGAAGCTGTGTTGATAGTTGGGACAGTGCTGCGATTGCTGATTTTGATAAAGATACTGATTTGAGCGGTGCAAAATGGCTTGCCGTGAGAATAAAAGGCGACGGTGATATGCGTAAAATCGGAATTGGACTTGAGTTGAAAGATGGTAGATTATTTACAACTTATATGCAGATGGATTTACATGATAACTGGAAGGACTGGTTTTTTCCATTAAGCTTGTTTAAGAATGAGCAAGGGATACTTGATACAACACAAATTAAGTCTGTACTCTTTACATCTCTTGATGACGGTCCCGGCAGTTTTATAATTGATAATATAAAAGTAGGAGGACTGCCATACGAAGAAATAAAGCCTTTTACGGTATCGAGCGTTACCCAAAAGGAAAGTATGACATGGAAGGCATGGGAAGACGATGAAAACACAGAAACAGACTCGTTTACTGTTACTAATGCAGTTGAAGAAAGCAGGGGACAAGGCTCGAATCCTGTTATGTTTAGCTATAATTGCCCTGAAGGTTCGTATGGAGGGCAGGCGAGGGCAACAATCCCTAAGTCTTGGGATATAGGCGATGCTGAATATTTTACATTTTGGGCAAAGGGCGATGGTTCTAAGCAACGCTTTATACTGCGTTTTGAACAGGAAAAAGGTACAAATCAAAATGAACAGCGTTCAAATTTCAAGAAACGTGAGTTTGAAAGATTTTGTATCGCATTCGATGTCAACAGCACGGAATGGAAACAGTATAAATTTAGGATAAGCGACCTCGGTATGAGCGATATGCTTCATCTTAACAAGGTAAGATATATCAGTCTTTTTAATATGACACTAAACTCTTCGGGACGACTTTGGATTGACGATTTTGCTTTTACGAATATTGGTGATAAACTCACAGGACAATCAGTAAGCCATGCAACGCCGGTCAAATCGGAACCGATAGGTGAACTGGTTACAAAATATCCTGCAAACAAAGCAATTCAAATTCCAAAGACATTTGAGGTTGAGGCAGGAATTGAAGAACATATTTCAATTCATATTATGAATAAAACGGAGCATGAGCTAAATGGTGAACTAAAGGTTGAGGGATTGCCTGTTGACAATGTTGATAATGCACTTTACAAGGTTTATCCGAAATGGGTTTCATATCCGCATTGGCCGTGGAGAAATTATTCGTATAGTAACTTTAAATTTACCATTCCTAAGGATAAAAAGGGAGAATATACAATAACCGTATCGGATGTATCGAATAACGGTATTGAGCCGCAGACCTATAAACTGATAGTAAAATAGAATGGAGGCAGAGAATGAGGATGATTAAAAAAATCTGTTCGGTTATATGTGCCGCTGTAATTGCTCTTGGTGGTGTAAACATTGTTGTAACCGCACAGGATACAGAATCACAAATCAAATATAACTATAAGCTTTCAATGGAAAGTGACTCTGACTTTCGTATGGTCTACAGTTATAACGGAGGTACTATAAGCACTAAAAAAAGCTATGTATCAGGTAAGTATGGAAATGCTATGCAGATAACATATCCGGGACATGAGATTTCCGACCCGTCAAAAAGATACAATGGCTTTGTAATGCAGTTTAAGAGCGAGCCGATAGAACTTGCTAATGAAAGTATTTCAATGCTTGACCTTATGAGAGATACAAAAAATATTTCCATGTGGGTACATACACCTCAGACAGTTGACCACGGGAATGGTGCAGCAGAGCATCGTGTTCTTGAAATCGCCATGGAGTATTCAAGTACAGAGGGGAACAAGAAGTATTCAAAAAAGTTCCAACTTCCAAACAACGGCGAATGGGAATACATAACAATACCGACATCTGCGTTTAAGTCCGGGTCAGTAACGATGGACCAAGGAATACAGAGCGATATTTATACGGCACTTAATCAAATGACAATAATTTTCCCGTATAAAGATTATTTTGGTGCTAATCCGACTTCAGATACACTTGAAACACCGTGGGAAGAACCATTGAAGATTGACGAAATACTTTTTGACCGTTCTACAGATGAAGTAAAGGCAATAACCCCGCCGTCAACCGGAGAAGAAGCGTATTTTGAAAATGCAAATATTTCAGAAGTTATTGTAAAGGGAGTAAAAGTCGAGGACTTTGACAAAAACGCGTCATCAAATAATATTCCTGTGCCGGCGTCATATACTGCGGAGGATATTAAGAAAAATGTAACCGTAGATGTTGAGACACCTACTATTCCAAAGACCAATACACGCCAAGAACTTACGGGTGCATCATATGAAATAACCGCTCCTGAGTCTGTTCCCGGAAACGGAATGATTACAATCACTTCAGGCAGCAGAAAAGTAAAGAAAACATATAATGTAAACTTCACTGCCAGAAGCGGTATACAACCGGAAGTGAGCGATATTGAAGAAAACGGAAATAATATAAGTGTACCGGTGACAAATGAATCATCGAGTGTTTCCGTTGAAGCATGTGCTCTCGCAGTTGTAAAAAACAACGATGGAGTATGTACAAGTGCGTCTTTTGCTGAGCAACGCAGTATTGGTGCGGGTGATACAACAACATTTAATTTTAACATCAAAAAAGAAAGTGATAGTTCGGTAGAGATATACATTTTTAATAATGAAACCGATTATAAACTCTTATGCCCGCCTATAGAAGTGGGAAGCGGAGTAATGCAATACACTGCACCTTCCGGAACGATTTTTGAAAGTCATATAATAGCTTCTGACGGTGGTGAAACTATAAACATAAACGGAACCGTCACAGGAGATGGAACTGCATTTGTTGTGTTTAAAAAAGATGATAAATATATAGGTGCGTATACTATTAATTCTGAAAATAATACAATAAACAGTGCTATTCATACCGGTGGAATGGCATATGGACAAATATATGCGGTTTTATCGTATGGAAATACAGTATCGAGAAAATTTTATAATGCCTCGCAGACAGAAATAAACTCATGTATAAGCGAGTATAAAACTCTCGGCACTACCGAATCTGATTGTGCAAATTATTTTGAAAAATATAAGGCAATAATAAATCTTGACAATTATTTGTCACAGGAATTAACATTGTCTGAAATTGCAAAAGCCGTGTCGGTTGCCGACAGAAACGTATCAGCAGTAAGCGATATACGAAAAAACATCGGTGAAGAACTTGTAGTTAAGCTTTTAAACAAAACAAATTCAATTCAAACTTTAAAAGAGATATATTCCTCATATAATGACTTGGCTGAACTTGACGGAGGAACCGATTATTTTAAAAAGTATATAACATCTGATAGTTTACTCAGCAATGTTCTTTCGGCTACGGCAAAAAATGATTATGATTCTATAGAATCGTTGAGAAGTGCATTTAATGAAAATGCTCTGCTTGTGGCTTTTGGATGCGTAAATGGTTATGGTGAGATTGACAATCTTATTTCAGAAAATAAGAATATACTTGCACCTTATATCAGTTATAGCAGCCTTGAGGGACTTAGTGCCAGTAATCGTACAGGATATTATAAATATGTAACTGAAAAAAGAGTGGAGTCGTTGTCATCTTTAGGGACATTGCTTGATGAGTACATGAATTCTATCAGTAAAAATCCAAATAAAACGAACGGGATAGGCTCAGTATCAGGAAACGGTTCGGGAAAAGGCAGTACATCTATGATAGTTTCGCAAGTGACCGGAAATGATACTGTGTCATCTGAAAAAGACAATAAAATATTTACAGATGTAAATACGGACCATTGGGCGTATACTGCGATAAATTCATTAAAAAATCTTGGAGTTATCAGCGGACGCGGAGACGGAAGCTTTGGCACAGATAATTCCGTAACCCGTGAGGAGTTTGTTAAGATGCTTCTTGGAATTTTCGGAAAGGAAACGGAAAATGTTGATAATAAGTTCAGTGATGTGGATGAGAATAAGTGGTATGCTCCATATGTAAATACTGCTGCCGATATGGGTATCGTAAGTGGAATTGAGGAAGATATATTCGGTGTGGGAGAAAAAATTACACGTCAAGATATGTCAGTTCTTATAGTACGATATCTTAAGCAAGAAAACTGTGAATTGAACGGTGCTGCGATAGATAGCTTTACAGATGATGGTGATATTTCTGATTATGCTAAAGATAGCGTGTATGCACTAAAAAATCTTGGACTTATAAACGGTATGGGTGATGGAAGCTTTATGCCGAGGGCAAATGCAACAAGAGCACAGACTGCTCAGATACTTTACTCTGTATCTCTGTTTATGAAATCAAGAAACATATCGTATACGAATTTGACAGGCAGTGACAGATATATGCTTCTTGCCGGAAAGTTTATGGCACTGGATATAATTCCTTTTCCTAACGAGGAAAACGGTATTGTAACGAAAGGTCAGTTTGCAAAATATCTGGCAGGTTTTGTGAATGCTAAAAATTATGAGAAAAGCGATGACAAGACCATATTCAGTGATGTGGTGCCCGGAAGTACATATTACAATGAAATTCGTTTTCTTTATGATAACGGTTATATTGATAAGAACAACTCAGTATTTGGGGCTGACAATCCGATAACTCTGGGTGAGGTTGCTATTATCATGTGCCGTGTACTGGGATATGATGTTTATGCTATCGAGAACGGCGGTAATATCAGTTCATACTACAGTGTAGCGGTAAGCAACGATATTATTCCGAATTTGAGAAAGACTATTGATGATACGCTTTCTTTTATGGATATATTGGAGATATTTGATTCGGCGTCCAAGGCATATATGGTTGTGGATGATTTGGATAAATCGTCAATATACTCTATTTCTGATATAACACCTTTGTATTATTATCATAGAATACTTACTCTTGATGATATAGTATATGTATGTGGAACTCGCACATTAGACGGAAGTGGAGGTCTTAGTGCAGATGAAGTGAGAATAGGTTCTTATAGTTTCAGTACGGATATAAAAGATGTATACAGATACCTTGGTTACAGAGTAAACGCTTTTTACGTTGAAGATGATGAAACTCTAAAATTTATTGAGCCGAACCAGAAAAATAATGTCCTTTCATTAGAGCAGGACTTGATTTCAGACTTTGATGGTTCTGTATTGAAATATTATAAAAATGAAACAACAAACTCGGAGAAGAAAGAAACACTTCCGAAGACAATAAATCGCTTGTATAATTACAATTATGTTGCTGAATATGATACAGAAGACATTAAAAACGCTGATGAGGTTATTCTGATAGACAGTAACAATGATGGAATGTATGATACAGTAAATGTAATCAGAGAAGCAATATACTGTATAAATCAGCTTACACCGTATGAAAATACATTATATGATTATTATAATCAGCCGTCGATAAAACTTAATGATTTGGAAACTGTAATTGTATATGACACTGACGAAAAGTTTACATCGATAGGAAATTTAAAGATTTATGATATTCTTTCAGTTATCGAGGATAAACAAAAAGAAAATGCTGTAATTTACATATCGAGGGAAGAAGCTGACGGAGTTGTTAAGAGGACTGCTCGAAACAACGGGAATTTAACAGTTAGTATTGATGATGCGGAGTATGACTTGACAGATATTCTTGCGGCACAAAATACAACATATTCATTATTGTCAGTAGGAAATGCTGTCAGTGTATTGCTTGACCATCGTGGCAGAATAGCATATGCCGAATTTGATGACAATGATGAGGTAAATAACTTTGCATATCTTGCACAAGCTTTTCCGGCAGAGCATAGCGATGGACCATACCTAAAAGTATATACTACATCCGGAAATATGGAAACATTAGAGTTCGCACGGAATGCAAAGGTAAATAACAAAAAAGTAAATGAATATACAGACATTGAAAAGCTATTCAAGGATGTAAATACAGACCCGGATTCAGTTAATCAGCTTATAAGATACAAGCTGAATAATAATGGTGAAATTCAGTCAGTAAAAACTGCACAATATGTAGATGCTGACGAGCTTTATACAACGGCAAGTGTATTCACCCGCAGCACAGACCTTTCTGACACATACTATAATGCAAACTATAGGAGTTTCCCGGGTTATGCAAGACTTTCGGAGAAGACAAAAATAATGTATGTTCCGGCGAGCAAATCATTAATGGACGACTCCCAATATTATGAGATAAAGCAATTTAAAGATTTGAAGTCTGCAACTTTTGGTACGGTGGAACTATATAATATGTCTAAGGACATGGTAGCGGGAATTGCCGTAATACGTTCGGATAATGCAGGAGGAAATGAGCTCACTTACAGTTCTGTTATGGCGGCGGTTAAGAATGTTTCGCTCACTTCTGTTGATGATGACGAGCGTTATTTACTAACTCTTTTATACAATGGTACAGAACAGGAATTTGTGACCGCTGAGGGAGTAGAACTTGAAAGACAGTATAATAGCAGCGAAGGACCTGTTACATCAACCATTGACGAGGGAGACCTTATAAGGATTGCAACGAATGCTAATAATGAAATTGTTGACTATCATAAAATATTTGATTTTGATAACAATGATAATCCCGATGTGGTAATCAGAGGCAATGAATACGGAGAAACAAAGTCATATATCGGTTCTGCAAAGACACTTATCGCATTTGATGACATGGCTGCTAATCCTGATACCGATGTTGTATCGGGACGTATATGGCAAGGCAAAAATCCATACTGGTTCACCGGTGTTCAATATTCAACGGAATTTGGCATTGTAAAATCAATAACAGGTTCATCAATGATTATACAGACATATCCGGGAACAGCAGGAAGCAACAGTCTGAAATGCGAAAGATACTTCAATCTTAAAAATAATCGTGTATATATTTTGGAGGACAGTCGCGAAGGAGTTCATTTGGGAAGTCTTGATGATATAATTCCATCTAATCTTGCAGGAGAGGCAAAAGCTTCGAGAGTGATTATTTCAAGACATAACGATGTGCCATCGATTGCGGCAATAGTAATACGATAAAGGGGGAAGTAACATGAATAAATTAAGAAAAATAATTGCGTTGATGCTTTCTCTGAGTGTAATATTTACAGCGGCAATATCAGTGTTTTCAGCTGAAAACTTTGATGATGACGGCAACAGAGATAATGATGCGGGACTAAGCGATGAGGAACAAAATGTTCTCATTCAAGACTCGCACCCTAAGCATGAACTGGATAACCCCGATGACGCATACATAGAGGATATTGAATATGATACGTACATTATGGGTAAGAATGAATATGATGAAACAGTAAAAAAGCTTACAGCTTTTGAAATGTGGGTTCCTATTGATGATGGTTCATATCTTCAGCCAATCAAGGCAGGTGAATTTTTTCTGTCAGTGTGCCGCTACATAAACTGTGACTCATTTTATGACGAAGATGCAAACAAAAAAGACATGTGGGAAAAAGCCCATGATATGCTTAAAAGTATGGGATATGTAGATTTCAATATAGATTGTACGGATGAAATAAGTTTTGATAATGCACTCAGAACACTTGTAAATGCTTTGGGGTATAAGCAGATTGCTTATATGTATGGAGGCAATGATAATGCGTATATACAAATTGCCGCAAATTATGATATAACAAAGAACTTTCTGGATAACCGAAGTGCTTCTATCAGAAGAACTGATGCGGCATCTCTTCTTAATGATTCTATAAAGGCCGATGTATACATTTCATATGGAAATAACGGTCATAAAAGCATTAATACTTTAGAGTATTTCAAGGATGCTTATAAAATCACCGGAGTTGTAGAATCTGTTTCAGAGCATGCAATAACGAGTGGTGATACAATATATAAAGGTATTAGAATAGGAGATTATCTTCTTGCCAGTGACCGCAGTGATTTATATGATTACCTTGCGTGTAAGGTGGAGGCATATTATCGAAAGGAAGATTCCGGAGGAAATACTCTTTTATATATCTCTTATCACAAAAATAACAGCATAATAACGATAGACGGCGAAGATATTAAAAGTGTTGAAAATAACATGATACGATACTATAGCGACAATAAAACAAAAAAAGTATCTCTTAATTCATCAGCGAAAGAGATACTTAACGGATTTTCGCCAAAATTGTTAGACGAGGAAGATTTTTATAACTGCGATTATATCAGATTAGTGGATAACGATAACAATGGTAAGTACGATGTTGTTTTTGTATACAAATATGACATAATGGTTGTAAAACGTATTGTAGAGTCGCAGGGAATGATTTATGGTCTGTACAATGATGACCCAAACGGGTCATTAAAGGTAAATTTTGCTGACTGCGACATGACTGACCGTATGGGCAATCCTGTTGATGCTTATTATATAACAGAGGATTCAATTCTATCAGTTGCTAAAGATATTGAAACAAACAAGACAAAGATTATAGTAAGCAATTTGATGTATACCGGTGTAGTAAAGAGCACTAATGGCACTAAAATTAAATTTGAGGACAGGACATATAAGTATTCAACAAATGCTGAATACTATAAAGACGCAAAAGCAATTAAAAATGGAAATAAATATACGGTGTATCTTGATTACCGAGGTAGGATAGCCGGTTATGATTTGCTTAAAACTGACGATATACAATATGGATTCTTAATACAGGCTTGGATTGAGGATAACAGGAGCGATGTGATAGCCAAACTACTTCCTTATACTGGTGATATGAATGAATTCAAACTTGCAAGAAGTACAAAAATTGATGGTTTAACCTGCAAAGGTGCAGAAAAAATAATAACTGCATTAAAAATAGCAGCGGATTATCAGAGGTCTACGCTTGCAACACTGGATTCGTCATATAAGATAATGGCTGATTATAGTGATGACAGTTATGTGTATGTAAGAGTCCCAATTATGTATAAGCTCAACGATGAGGGAGAGATTAAATATATCGATACTCCATATCATAGCGACAATGAAAATCCGGAGTGGAATGATGTATTCCATGACAATTCTATGACAATGTATAACGATTTTTCTAAAAGGACATCTTCCATAAAACCGGGAGGCATGTATCTTAGAAATACACTTGCATTTAATAGTGATAACGGAAATAATGTGGCGATAAATTCAAAGACAAAGGTTTTTGTAGTTCCCGTTTCAAACGATAGAGGGGATATCGGAGATGCATCACAGTATATTAAGACAAATTTAACCTATTTCGATGATTGGGTATATTATCCGCAGACCGGGACACAATACACAACCGAAAATCGCATTGAAGCATATAACGTGGATGAATCTCGGACAGCAGGTGTAATAGTATATTATACAAGTGACGTAATACCTGAGATAGATAAAAAAGTACCCCTTACAGTAGTGGACGAAGTAGTAAAGGCAGTTAATGATAATGATGAGAGTGTAACTCGAATAATCGGCTGGCAGGGTAATGCTCAAATGCAGGTTGACCTTGCAGAAGATGTCTATCTGAAACGTTACTATAATGGACCTAACGGTTCAAAAATTATGTCGGAAGTAAAGCATGGTGATATAATTCGTTATGTTACAAACAGTAAAGGCGAGCTTGTGGATTATGTTAAGGTATTCTCTTTGAAGGATGAAGACAATCCTGATTATGTAAAAACAGGGAATGAAGAAGGAAAAACTGCTGAGACGTCAACACTAAATAAAACAATGATTGCTGTGTCAGACGGAAAGTATGCTGAAAATGGCCATAATACATCACATATATACAATGCCATTGGTAGCTATAATTACGGTGCAATGTATAGATTGGTATATGGTACGTTGCTTTACAGAAACGGAACAAATCTTGTTCTGAAAACAAAGGTTGATACTGCTCTGGGACAGACAGACAAAATTGAAATAGCTGATTTCTCGGGATATAATGTGTTGTTTATTGATGAGACTACAAATAGAATATATGTTCCCACAGAGGATGATTTGCTCGCAGAGCAGAGTGCAGGAGAGGCAGCATCAAAGGTAATCCTTCATACCGAAGGCGGTAAACAGCGTCAACTAATTATAATAAAAAGGGCTGGATAAAAGCTCCTTTTATCTACTGCATAAATCGAACACAACAAATGAGAGACTGACTTATCTACAGACAGAAAATCCGAGGCGTGATACGTCAGAAATTGCACTTTCATTATATCAGTTTAAGCAACAAGATGGATATATACACGAATGACTGTCGTGTAATTTACGCATAAATTTATTATAGTAGGAGGAGTGATAAAAAGTGAATATTGATAAAGCGATTACATATGCGGAGAGCATCGTAAGAAAAAGCTTAAATTATTTCTATGATTGTTTTCCTACAGAACAAAGTGAAAATCTTGTGTTCAAAAAATTTGAGAACGTTTCATGGACTACCGGATTTTATGAGGGGATATTATGGCTTATGTATGAGCTTACAGGTGATAAAGCTTTTTATAATTCGGCAAAGCATCACAGTGAAATGTTTCATAAGAGGTTGGTTGATCGAGTTGAACTGGAGCATCATGATATGGGCTTTTTGTTTACACTTTCAAGCGTCGCCGATTATCGAATAACAGGAGATGAACAGGCGAAGCAGGATGGAATTGAGGCGGCAGAATGGCTTTTGAAGCGTTATCAGCCAAAAGGTAAATTTATTCAGGCGTGGGGTGCTATGGATGATTCGCAAAGTTATAGATTTATTGTTGACTGTATGTTAAATATTCCGCTTCTATTCTGGGCGAGCGAAGTGACAGGCTACAAAAAGTATTATGACGCCGCCTATAATCATATGCAGACATCAATCGCAAATATTATCCGTCCTGATGCGTCTTCATATCACACCTTTTTCTTTGATCCTGTAACCAATAAGCCGCTTCGGGGAGAAACTCATCAGGGATTTTCCGATGACAGCAGTTGGGCGAGAGGACAATCATGGGCAGTATATGGTCTTGCTCTATGTTACCACTATACTAAAGAGAAGTCGATTTTGCCGTTGTTTGAACGGGTTACGCATTATTTTATTGACCATCTTCCGGAGGATTCTGTTCCGTATTGGGATTTGATTTTCTCCGATGGTAGCGATGAACCACGGGATACCTCCGCAGCAGTGGTTGCGGTGTGCGGAATTCTTGAAATGGAAAAATATTATCACAATCAGGAATTCCTTGATGCGGCGGAAAAGATGATGACAAGTCTTTCGGAAAAGTACACGACAGTAGATTATCCTCAAAGCAACGGAATTATAAAAGACGGTATGTACAGCAGAAAACACGGTCATGAGCCGGAATGTACAAGTTGGGGAGACTACTTCTATCTTGAAGCATTAATGCGCATGAAAAAAAGCGATTGGAAAATTTATTGGTAAGGAGAACAAATATGAAATATGGATATTTTGACGATTTGAATAAGGAATATGTAATAGAGACTCCGAGAACGCCGCTTCCATGGATAAATTATCTTGGAACAAACGGATTTTTCTCATTAATTTCAAACACCTCCGGCGGCTATTGCTTCTACAAGGACGCAAAGCACAGAAGAATTCTGAGATACCGATACAACAATATCCCTGCGGATAACGGTGGACGCTATTTTTACATAAACGATAATGGCGATTGCTGGACACCCTCGTATATGCCGATGAAAAAAGAGCTTGATTTTTATGAGTGTCGTCACGGTATGGGTTACACAAAAATCACCGGCGAGCGAAACGGCGTCCGCGTTGAGCAGACAGCTTTTGTTCCTGTGGACGATAACTGCGAAATACATAGAATTAAGGTGACAAATACAAGCGGTGAGGCTAAAAACATAAATCTGTTTTCATTCGTTGAATTCTGTCTTTGGAACGCTCAGGACGATATGCTTAACTATCAGCGTAACCTCAATACGGGCGAGGTGGAAATTGACGGCAGCGCTATATACCATAAAACAGAATACCGTGAGAGAAGAAACCATTACGCTTTCTATTCAGTAAATACCGAAATAAGTGGTTTTGACACAGACAGAGACACTTTCCTTGGAGCCTTTAACGGTCTTGACACTCCTGACAAAGTAATAAATGGCAAGAGCGGCAATTCAGTAGCTTCGGGCTGGTATCCTATCGCATCTCATCAGATTGACGTGTCACTTGACGCGGGAGAAAGCCGCGAATACATATTTGTTCTTGGATATATTGAGAATGAAAAGGACGAGAAATTTGAAAGCCTTAATGTAATCAATAAGACAAAGGCAAAGGAAATGATTGCAAGATATGAATCATCAGCACAATGCGACGCGGAGCTTGATAAACTTAAATTGTACTGGGATAATCTCCTTTCGGTGTTTACTCTTGAGTCAAACGATGAAAAGCTTAACCGCATGGTAAACATATGGAATCCGTATCAGTGTATGGTGACCTTTAATATGTCAAGAAGTGCATCATATTACGAAAGCGGTATCGGCCGGGGAATGGGATTTCGCGATTCAAATCAGGATTTGCTTGGCTTTGTACATCAAATACCCGAAAGGGCGAGAGAGAGGATTATTGACGTTGCCTCAACGCAGTTTGAGGACGGAAGCGCGTATCATCAGTATCAGCCGCTTACAAAGCAGGGCAATAATGAAATCGGAGGCGGATTTAATGATGATCCGCTGTGGCTGATTTTAGGCACGGTTGCGTACATCAAGGAAACAGGCGACTACGGTATTTTAGACGAGCAGGTGCCGTTTGACTGTGACAAAAACAATACGGCAACGCTTTTAGAACATCTTAATCGCTCATTCGGACACGTTACAAACAACCTTGGCCCTCACGGGCTTCCGCTTATCGGACGTGCGGACTGGAACGATTGCTTGAATTTGAACTGCTTTTCCGAAATTCCTGACGAATCTTTCCAGACTACGGGAGACGATGACGGCAGAGTAGCAGAGTCTGTGCTTATTGCAGGAATGTTCGTGTATATTGGCAGAGAATTTGCAAGGCTTTATAAGACGCTCAACAATGATGAAATGTATAAATATATTTCGGATGAGGTTGAAAAAATGACCGAAGCAGTTTTAGAGTATGGCTATGACGGTGAGTGGTTCATAAGAGCTTACGACGCTAACGGCAATAAGGTTGGCTCTGACGAATGTGACGAGGGTAAAATCTTTATTGAATCGAACGGCTTCTGTGTAATGGCTGGGATAGGCAAGGAGGACGGCAGGGCGCAAAAAGCGCTTGACAGCGTTAAAAAATATCTTGAATGTGAATATGGCATTGTACTCAATTATCCGCCGTATTCGGGATACCGACTTGAGCTTGGCGAAATCTCGTCGTATCCGCCGGGGTATAAGGAAAATGCGGGAGTGTTCTGCCATAATAACCCATGGGTAATAATCGGTGAAACGGTAATGGGTAACGGCGAAAGAGCGTTTGAACTATATAAAAAGATTGCGCCGGCATATTTAGAGGAGATAAGTGAAATTCACAAAACCGAGCCGTATGTATATTCACAGATGATTGCTGGACGTGATGCGGTAAGAGCGGGAGAAGCGAAGAATTCATGGCTTACAGGCACGGCGGCGTGGAATTATTATACGGTGTCACAATATCTTTTGGGTATACGTCCTGATTTTGACGGACTTGTAATAGAGCCGTGTATTTCAAAAGATATATCTGAATTTAAGGTAACAAGAAAATTCAGAGGAAAAACATATAATATTTTAGTAAAGAACACAGGAGAGGGAACTGTTAAAATAACAGCCGACAACGGAACGGTAAACGGTACAACCGTTTCATCGGATGCGGAAATATGCAATGTAGAGGTGGTAATGTAATGAATTTCAATATACCCGATTTGGGAATTATAGACGGCAGCTCAGGATTTCGCAACCTTCCCTCCACTACAGACGGAAGATTTACCTCCGGTGAGGACGGAGTAAAACATATAGTATGCACAGGAGACGGAAAGGTTGAATTTGTGGCTTTTGAAAATCAGACTCTTGCCTATGTTAATTCAGCTCTTGGCTATGGTGCGTACTATCCGCTTCATCCTGTGAACAGAAACGGTAAAATCAAGGCTGTGCTTATGGATTTGGATGGAACATCGGTAAGAAGCGAGGAGTTCTGGATTTGGATAATCGAAAAAACAACCGAGTATATTATTACTTGAATCAAGCAAACCAAAGTACCCTTCTTTAAACGATCCAACTGCAACTTTTACGTGATTGATTACATCCATATGCCTGGGCCTAAAATCCACCGTATATGGATAAGCTTCTTTCTCTATATGGTAAGGAATTTTATTCTCAATCACATCAGAAATCGAAACATAATTTATTTCTTTCTGCATAGCATCCAAAAAAACCAATTTTGACCCACAAACCGTAAATCCAGTTCCTATTTGAAGATATTCACCAGGACCTCGTCCTCTTTTTCCTAATCTTTTTATGATCTTCTTCCCATTGACATCAAT
>ERZ826220.384-NODE-384-length-52553-cov-6.292544_pt1 | contig 52553 bp, 27 predicted proteins | sample MGYA00519927_ERZ826220 | MGnify/ENA primary metagenome ERZ826220 (study PRJEB31778, sample SAMEA3449225) | human gut metagenome | biome: human gut; feature: human-associated habitat; material: faeces | place: United Kingdom | collected 2010/2012 ... | reverse complement strand
TGATTTTTCTACCGAATGTACTATAAGCAAAAAAAATAATCAGGAGGAAAGTACACATGTCAGATGAAAAGGCAGTAGTAAGACGGGAAAACAATGTCATAACAAGACGGGAGGAAAACTCATCTCAAGAAAGACTTTTTAGTGAGTTTAACAAAGTATTTGTTAGTGGCAGAATTGAGGCTGAACTTGAGTACAGCCACGAAGTACTGTAGGAAAAGTTCTATCGTACAAGAGTCAGAGTAAAAAGATTAAGTGGGACAGAAGATTTAGTTCCAATAGTTGTATCTGATTTACTGATAGGACGAGAAATGATGAAGAAATCACTTGAAGGTAAATGGGTAGAAGTAGCAGGACAGTTCAGATCTCATAATAAAGAAGGAAGTGATGGTCGTAAACATTTGGAGTTATTTTTGTTTGTAACGGCTATTAACATCTATGAAAATGAAGATGAACTGGAAGAAATCACAAATGCAAACTTAATTTATCTTGATGGGTATCTTTGCAAACCACCGGTATTCAGAAAGACACCTTTAGGAAGAAAAATAACAGATTTACTTATTGCAGTTAACAGACCATATGGAAAATCGGATTACATTCCGTGTATTGCATGGGGCAGAGTAGCTCAGTGGGTAAGCGAGTTTGAAGTGGGAAATCGAGTAAAGCTCTATGGTAGAGTCCAAAGCAGAGAGTATTTTAAAAGATATTCAAAGGATTCAGAGGCAGGAGAATACAGAGATGCCTATGAAATTTCGATAATGCGAATGCAAAGAGTAGAGGACTTGAGATTATATGGATAATCTGACAGTAGAAGAAATTGTCTAAAGAGAAAGAATGGGAGCATAAGAAAATGCTCCCATTTTCAAATAATATAAATATAATAAGTTTTACAAACATTAAATGTTTATAAAACTTATTGAAAAAACAACTGATTTATGCTATAATTTCAATAAATTTACGGTATTCACAAAAGATATATTCTAAAACACATAATGAAAATAAGAAATCAAAAAAGTAAGGAAATGTGATAATATGATAAAACATAGCGAAATAGAAGAAATTAAAAAACTTATAAAGAATGGATTTGATTTAGAATTGATGTCTTTTGAATTAGATATACCAATTGAAGAGATTATGCAATATAAATTGGAATTAGAAAAAACAAACAAGTCTAAAACTATAAAAACTTACAGTGCTAGAAAAATAATTGATAATAAAAATAAACAAGCTCATTCAAAAATGCAACAAATGAGAGAACAATATAAAAAGCTATTTTTTAAAGTCAATAAAGTAGAGGTTAAAACACCAAAAGAATTAACAAACCAAGAAATTGAATTGATTAATTCAGTAATAACAGAAATTGAAGAAATAGTAAAAGGTATGAAAAATCTTTCTAAAAAAGAAAGAAAAAAAGGAGCTAATGTAATATTAACTAAAATAAAGAAAATAGAAAATTATCAATTAACTATTGAACAGTTAGAAAAATTGCATTCTTTAATTCAATCAGAAGAATTAGAAAAATTAAATCTAAATACAACAGATAAAATTGATTTTTACATTAATAGAACTAAAAAAACAATAGTAAAAAAATTAACAGATGCTATTGATATTGCTCAATTGCAAACAGAAGATTTACAAGAATTAAAAATCTTGGAAAAAAAGCTAACAACAAAAATGCAACAAAGTAATCAAATTTATGTAGGAGCTGTAAAAAGTAGAATTGGAAATAAAATATTGAAAATAAATCAGAAGATGGTTTTTGATAGAATTAGAAATGATGTACCTACAGATATAGCTTTTATTATTACAAAGATAGCCAATGGCACATTAGATGCTGAAATAGCAAATGAAATTATTGATAAAGAAGCTAAAAAAAGAATAGAAAAAAAACCAAAAACTAGATTTTCATTAACAGAGGAACAAGAAAAAAAACAAATATTAATACAAATAAGAACAGTTTTAATGGAACAACCAGAAAAATACCATATAGAAAATCCTAAAGTAACAATTAAACAAATGCAAGAATTGTGTGGAGGGGATTTGGAACAGTCAATAAGAACAGTTGTAAATAATTTGATTCGTAGTAAAGATTTTGAAAGAGCAAAAGAGGTTTGCGATAGATTTTCTATTAAAGATAACGATAATCAAATTCTAAAATACATAAGAACATTAAAAAATGGAATAAGAAATGCAGAAATTGGTGATATTGTATTAAAAGGGCTAAATATGAAAGGAACTGAAGAAGAAGATAGATCATATTTCGAATTAATTGAAAAAGGCTTAAAAATGGGAAATGTGAAATTAAGTTCAGTGCCTTTAGGAAAAAGTCAAGACGGTTTAAAAAATATATATTTATCTGATATTTGGGAAAATCAAGAAAAAATAAGATAATATATAGTTATATTTTTGAGAATTTACCATATAATATAATATAAAAAAAATTTATATACAATTTTTGGATAAATTCTCAAAATCTATTGACAAAAACATAGTTTAGTCTTATAATAATACTTGTTACATCGCGGGGTGGAGCAGTTGGCAGCTCGTTGGGCTCATAACCCAAAGGTCGTAGGTTCGAGTCCTACTCCCGCAACCAATTCGGAAGTTTTTGCCTAAAGGGATGTCCCTTTAAGAGTAATTTTTAATACAGAGATTTTACTAGAAATAGTAAGGTCTCTATTTTTATTGTTTATAAATCACTTTCATATTTTTTAAATTTGCCCTTCGCAAAATTTGAAAACATGGAGGTGCATATTATGGGAGATAAAGAACAACCCAATTATTATGCAATAATACCTGCAACAGTTAGGTATGACAATAATTTAAAATCAGTTGAAAATTATTATATAGAGAAATAACAGCAATAGCAAATAAAAATGGTTATTGCTATGCTCAAAATAAATACTTTGCAGATTTATATAATGTAACAACAATATCAGTTAGTAGATGGATTTCACATTTGCAAGAACTTGGATATATAGAAACAGAAGTTGTAAGAAATGAAAATAAAGAAATAGTATCAAGAAATATTTATATTGTAGATATACCCTATATACAAAAAAGACAATACCCCTATGCACACAAAAATACAGAGGGTATTAACAAAAATGTTAAAGATAATAATATAAAATATAATATAGATGATTTATTTTATTTAATTATAAATAATGATGCAAAAATTCCAAAGAAATTTTTAAATATAATTGAAAAGTTAGAATTTAATTATAAACATTATATGCTTCAATATATGAAAAAAGATAAAATTGATATGATAAAAAATATTATATATGTTTTATATGATTTATATAATAAAGGTTTTTATTCTTTATTACAAAATATAAAAAGAGAAAATTTAGTTAATTTATATTTATTAGCTATTGATAAGAAACCAAGTAATTTATTAAATTATTATAAAAACTCTATTATAAATAGTATTAAAATTGTAAAAAATGGAAAACTTTCAGTAACTAAAAATGTCCAAATTTAATAGTTTTTAAAAAGGCAAATTTGCGCTGTTTTTGGAAATCACAAACTTATTGATATTTCAATACTTTGCGGATTTTCAAGAGACACTTTTATGAGTGGAGGTAGGTATGTGATACTGATAAGTATCGCATAGCTGCCGAAAGGGTACTATTTTCTGATAAGTTATTTGTTAGGATTTTAAGAGAATATCAAGACTTGTTTTGCAGATGTGGAGGAATAGATTTATTAGGTAAAGTTAGGATTATTTCTAGTTGAAGAATAATGATTTATGTGATATTATTGTTGCAAGTAAATAGTGATTAAAAAGGAAAAATTAAATTATCGAAATATAATAGAAATAATATGTTTGAGGAGTAAATATGAGTAAGATAATAAAAATTGCTACATGGAATATTGGACAAGACCTAAAAAATAACGAAATTAATAAAGATTCTTATAAATATATAAAAGAACAAATAAAACAAAATGAAATTGATATAATTGCATTTCAAGAAGCTATTACAGAATCTGATAATATTGAAGCATTAGCAAATTATATAAGTGAGAATACTAAATTAAAATATAACGAACAAATTTCACTATCTCCATCAGATATGAATGAAAATGATAAAATGGGAGTAGCAATATGTTCAAAATTTAAAATAAGTAATAATGAAAAATATATATTAGAAAATCCTAATTTGGTTTATAAAAAGACAGATACAGTTACATATTGGTCACACGATAAAGGATTTAATATATCCGAAATTGAAGAAATAGATACAATAGTTATTGGAGGACATTGTTTGCCATTTCATATATTCGGAGAAACACCATTAAATTATAAAAAAATATATGAAAAGTTAGAAGATAAAATTTTAAATATAATTAAAACTAAAAAGAATGTTGTATTGGTAGGAGATTTTAATTATACAAATATATTTGAATTGTTTTCAAAATTAAAAGACAAGATGAGATGTGTTTATGAAAATGAAAATACTAGAAAAGATAAACAAATTGATTATATATTAACAACAAAAAATATAAAACATGATAATTATAAAATTATAGATACACGATTTGATCATAAACTATGTGTGGCAGAATTAACTATAGATTAAGGGGAATATAATGATAAAGAATATAATATTTGATATAGGTGGAGTATTACTTGAATATAATCCAAAAACATACTTAGATAAATTAAATATTAAAGAAGAAAAAAGAAAAGATTTAAATGATATAATTTTCCATAATGAAAAATGGAGAGATTGTTTAAATGGTCTTATAACAAATGATGAATTAATAAAATATTTAAGTAATGTAAATCCAAAATATAAAGAGGAAATAAAAGAAATACTTAGTAAAGATAATCTAAAATATATGTTACCACCTAAAAGAGATATGATTGAATCTTATAAAGAATTAAAACAAAAAGGATATAAAATATATTTATGTTCTAATATAACAGAAGATACTTATACTACATTAGAAATAATTTTGAAATAATACAAATATCAGATGGTGGAGTATTTTCTTGTTCTGAACATATAAGCAAACCAAATGACCAAAATATTGAGCTGGCTATATCTGCTCTATGTGCATTAGAAAAGAGAAACTTAATAAGTGATCTTGCTAATTCATTGGTAAATGAATTATTCAAACGATTTTAAGTTTGAAAGAAAAGAGAAGCTGACATTAATATGTTGGCATCTCTTTTTAAAATTTTGTAACTCTTGATTTATCAATAATTTTAATGTATAATAATATTAATGACTTAAGTCATTTTTATATATATTTCCTTTTGGCAAACTAACATCTGTTAGTTTTACATAGATAAACTATAACATCAAATTTGGAGGAAAAAATTATGTATGATTATGTAGAAGAACGAAAAAACGGAGAATTATCATTACGGGCCTATAATTTAACTATTGGATTGGTTTTATTATGGGGATTTGTAGTAAATGTATTGATGTGTAAATTCTGCACAAAAACATTTATGAGTTGGAACTTCACAGCAGTTGTAATTGGCTACTTTATCGTAGCTATTGCAGGAATGTTAATAAGTAGATTTTCCGATAACCCTTTTATCAGTTTTATTGGTTATAATATGGTAGTACTACCAGTAGGTGTTGTTTTAAGCATTGCATTGACTGAATATGATAAAATTTCAATTATGAATGCTTTGTTGACAACTACAGTTGTAACATTAATTATGATTATTTTAGCAACTGCAATTCCTAACATTTTCCTATCAATGGGAAAAGTGCTATTTGTTTGCTTAACAGGTGTTGTTGTATGTGAGCTTATTTTTATGTTCATAGGTTTTGCAACTCCATCATTATGGGATTTCATTGTAGCTTTAATTTTCTGTGGCTATATTGGTTACGACTGGGCTGAAGCACAAACTAAAGAACGTACTTTAGATAATGCTGTTGATAGTGTTGTGGATTTATACTTAGATATTGTAAATCTGTTCTTGAGGATTTTATCATCAAGTAGTAAGTCAAGTAAAAATGACTAAATAAACATCTAAATCATACCAAAGGAGGGGCTTGTTTTTACAAGTCCTTCTTTATATAATATAGCAGACAATTTTTTGTATTTTTATTATATTTATGATATAGTTAAATAAAAGTGGAGGGAAATATGAAATTTTTAGAAGAAAAATTAGAAAAACAATATGGAACAAAAATCACAAAAGAAATAATAGAAGGATATCAAACAAAAAGAAAAACAACACTTAGAATAAACACAATAAAAAGCAACATAGAAGAAATAAAAAACGAATTAGAAAAAGAAAAAATAGAATACGAAACAATAAAATGGAGCAAAGAAGCACTAATAATAAAAAATGCAGACGAAAAAACAATACAAGAAATGGAAATATACAAAAACGGAAAAATCTATTTACAAAGTCTATCATCAATGTTACCACCAATAATACTAGAACCAAAAGAAGGAACAGACATATTAGACATGGCGGCAGCACCAGGAGGAAAAACAACGCAAATAGCCGCACTTACAAATAACAAAGCACACATAACTGCATGTGAAAAAAACAAAATAAGAGCAGAAAGATTAAAATACAATGTAGACAAACAAGGAGCAACATGTGTGTTCATAATGCCAAAAGACGCAAGGTTTATAGACGACTTTTTCTCATTTGACCAAATTTTGTTAGATGCTCCATGTAGCGGAAGCGGAACATTAGACTACAATGATGCAAATGTAGAAAAATATTTTACAGAACAGTTAATAGAAAGGTCATCAAAGACACAAAAAACATTATTAAGCAAAGCAATAAAATTACTAAAACCAGGACACGAAATGGTATATTCAACATGCTCGATATTAGATTGCGAAAACGAAGATGTTGTGTCATCAGTTATAAAACACGGAAACATAGAAATTGTTCCTATAAACTTTGAAGGAATGGAAGAATTACCAATACTTCCAACAAAAATTTCTGGAACTCTATGTGTAAAACCGACAGAATTATATGAGGGATTCTTTGTTGCAAAAATAAAAAGATTATAGTATTATCAAAATCAAAAAACACTACGGAAAAAAAGCAAAAAAGCAAAAATATTACAAAAAATGCCAAAATGTAATATTAATATAAAAAAAAAATAATAAAAGGAAAAAATAGGCAGAAAACGCAAAAATCCGTAAACAAAAATAAAAAAAACACAAAAACAAGTGCAGTTGACACTTGTTTTTTTATATTTATAATATTAAGAAAGAACGCGAAGAAAAGCAAGCAAAACAAACAAGAACAACAAAGCAAACAAAATAATAAAAAAACAAATAAACAAAACAAGAAAAATAAAAGAAATGGAGGAGGAAAACTGTGAAAACAAAACAAAAAGAAACAACAAAAATAATAACAACAATAATAATAGCAACAATAATAATATTAAACACAATATGCACACAAGCAGCCTCTATTTCAGTAACACCAACAGAAAACCAATACTTAGAACTAAGAGCAACAACAATAAACACAATGGACAACCAAGACAAACAAATAATATTCGAACTCTGGGGGCATGACATAGAATTCAAAGGATTCGACGTCAGATTCACATACGACACAAGCCAATACACCCCATCAAATATAGAAACAAATGCAGAAACAGAAGACGAAACAGAATTCTTCAAATTTGAAAAAGAATTCACAGACTCATTAGAACTATTCACAATACCATATGATGGACAAGAAAAAGGCGGAATGAGAGCAATAATCTCATTTAATCCGCCAGTAACAGAAACAGAACACATAAAAAACAAAGAAAATGTAGGAATGATAGTAGACACAGGTGGAGACGTATTAATAGGAAAAATGAGTTTCAAAATGAACACAAATAAATTTGATATAAGCAGTTTCAAACTAGAAACATCAAACAATAATAGTCCAAAAACAGGAATAAAAATAAATGTAGACGGAGGAAAAACATACTACGAAGACCAAACATCATTCAGATTCACAGACAAAACAGAATCAAAAAACGCAGACCTAAGCAACATCATATTAAGTAAAGAACAGCAAGCAACAGAAGAAGAACAAGAAACTACGTATAAAGAATACGAATACACACCAAAATTTGACAAAAATACACAAGACTATGAACTGAGCCTATTAGAATACATGGATAGCATAGACTTAACAGCAATAAAAAGTGACGAAAAATCAACACTAAAACTAAAAATAGCAAAAAGAGACGAAAAAGGAAATGCAATAAAAGACGAAAACGGAAATATAACATATGAAGAAAAAGACATAACAAGCGGAGAAAAAAATGAAATCACACTAAACAAAATAGGCGAAGAAGACACACAAATAACAATAGTAGTTACAGCAGAAGACACAAGAGTCAAAAAAGAATACCATATAACAATAAAAAAACCATATGGAACAATAAAAGGGAACATAAAAACACTGCCAACAGAATCAACGGGAATATATAAAGCAACAATAAGAATATATAAATCAGAAGACGTAAGCAAAATAATAGACTGGGGAACAGTAGAAAACGGAAAAACAGACACAATACACGAACAATTACTAGAATTAGGATCAAAAGACGAAGATACAAAAGATGATGGAACATATGAAATATATGTAATTCCAGGAACATACGATATTTTACTAGATAAACCAGGATACCTAGATCATATATACACAAAGCAAACAGTAAACGAAGGAGAAACTATAGACTTAGGAGAAAAAGAACTAAAAGCAGGAGACATAAACAAAGATCGGAGTAGTGCAAATACTTGACTTAACAGCACTTATGAGTGTATATGGAAAAGATTCAACCAGTGATGAATATGAACAAAAATACGACTTTAATGATGACAAAGAAATACAAATACTAGATATGTCAACATTAATGTCAAACTACTCAGAAGGAAGAGAAATAGAATAAAAATGAAAGGAAAGGAAAAAAGAAAAATGGAAAAATTAAAAGAAAAAACCAAATTTTTCACAAAAACGAAAATATGTGCACTAATGCTTTTAGTAGCAATAATAACAAATATGTTCTCACCATATAGCGTACTATTGCAAGAATCACAAGCAGCAACTCCTGCAGCCGGAGAACCATATTATGAATTATCTATAAGACCAATAGATGATGTAAACACAGTTGATGAAGACAATTGGACAGATGAAACATATTACTATTATTATGATTACTATCAAGGAACAGTTGATACAACAGACAACTATTCTGGAACAAGAGTAGTATTCATAGATTTAAAAGTAAAAGGAAGCTCAACAGTAAATGGAGCAGATATAAACTTAAAATATGATAATAGTAAATTGATACCTGCACAAGAATCATACACAGGATCAGGAAAAAATAAAAAATACTTTATACAAAATGCCACAGGATTTACAAACTCTAATTCAAAATCAAACCAAGATTTCGCAACAATAGGTTGGGGAACGCAAGCAATTAACGAATTATACACAGATGAAAGCAGAATTAGAACAGGTGGAGCAGTAGCCCCAGGACAACAATACATATCAGATGGAGAAGTAGTAGGAACATTCATGTTCAAACTAGCAGATGGAATGACACTAGAAGACCTAGACACATCAACATTTTCATTAGTACCAGCAACAGGATTAAGCGAAGGACTACAAGTAGTATACTGGCCAAATGGAGTACAAAAATCAGTAGTAGGCTCAGACTACCTAAAATTTGATGGATTTGCAACAAGTGCAAAGAAAACACTAACAAATATAGCAATAAAAACACAACCAACAAAAACAGAATACTATAATACAGAAAAATTAGACCTTACAAATGGTGTTTTAACAGCAACATACAGTGACAACACAACAGAAGATATAAACATGAAAGACGCATTGACATCAGGAGACTTAACATTAGGTGCAACAACTGCAAATGCAAACAAAAAAACAACATTAAACTATCAAGGAAAAACAGTAGACTTTTCATATTACTTATTAGATAGTATAAATGTAAACAAACAATTAACAAAAATGAATTATGAACACGGAGACACAATAGATTATACAGGTGGAGAACTAAACGCAGTATACAAAAATGCAAGTGGAGTATCCAAAACAAAAGTACTAAATATTAAAGATAGCATAGCCTCAAAAGAATTAACAACAAGTGCAACAAAAGCAAATGTTGACAAACCAACAATAACATATACATATCATTATAAAATAGCAACAATGAACTTAAGCATAACAGACCCAGTAACAAGCATATCAATAACAAAACAACCAACAACATTAACATATAATGATGGTGATACAATAAACTTAACAGGTGGACAAATTACACCAAGAACAAAAAGTGGAAAAAGTTTAATAGCAGTAGATATGACAAACAACAAAGTAACAGTAAACAAAAAAGTTGCAAGCATAAATGATGTACCAGTAGCAAGCAGATGGACAATTGCCGGAGGAGATGGATTACAAGCAGGAAATCAAACAATAACAGTAACATACGAAGGAAAAACAGCAAGTTTTGACATAGTAGTAAATGATACTATATCAAGTGTATCAGTAACAACACAACCAACAGCAAGTAACAAATATGGAACACCAGCAAATCAATTAAAATTTGATGGTGTAGTTGCAACAGTATCAACAACAGGTGGAGGAAAGTTTACAGTTGGAGCAAATTCATTAAAAATAGATACGTCAAAATATAATCCAAACACACTAACAGAACAACAATTTAGTGTAAGTTATGGAACTGAAACGGCAACAAATAAAATAAAATTAACATTAAAAAATTATGCAACAGGTGTTACTGTAAAATTCCCAACAACACAATTTAATTACAACACAACACTTGATGAAGTAATAGAAGACGCAACATATGTAGAAAATTATGCAGATGGAACAAAAAGCATAGACAAACCAATAGCAAAAAGTATGGTAAGTGGATATGTACAAAGACCAGAAGCATCACTATTTGATACAAAACACCAATATGACGAAAATTTAACAATAACAACAGGAGAATTTACAAATAATCAAATAGTAACAATAAAAGATATATTAAACAATATATCAATAGGAACAAAACCAAATAAAATAACATTTGGATATGGCGAAACATTCACTTCAAATGGTGGAGTAATAAATGGAAATTACGCAAGTGGAGCAATTGCAAAAATATCAATAGGAAATAGCAATGTAACACTTACAGAAGCGGATGGAAGCCCAATAAACATGAGTCCAGCAGCAAGTGAGTTCACAAATGGAAAAGCAACAAAAGCAATAAAAGTAACATACACAGAAAACGGAAAACAATACACAACAACATATAATATAAAAATAGAAGACGAAATAAGCAAAATAGAAATGGTTACAAATCCAAAAAAAGAATACAAATATAAAGAACCACTTTCAACTGCAAATGGAACAATAAAAGTAACTTACAAATCTACATTAACAGATACTATAAAATTAGAAGATGCAACAGTTACAGAAACAAGTGGAAAAGCATTTGACAACACAATATTAGGAACAAGAAATCTAACAGTAACATATGGAGGAAAAACAACAAATTACGAAGTAAATGTAAAAGACTATGTAACAGGAATAAGCATTGCCCCAAATGCAATAACTGGAAAATACAATAGTGAATTACAAGATCTAATTAACAATAATAACATTATGTACACAATCACATATGCAAAAGCAGGAGCCAAAACCCCAGTTGCTCTAACAGAAAGCATGGTAAGTGGATATAATAAAACAAGCGTAACAGATCAAACATTAACAGTAACATATGTAGACTCTGATGCAACAAGTGGAACAAAAACACAAACATTTAAAGCAAACTTAAAAGTATCATTAAGTAACCCAACACAATCAATAGCAATAAAAACACAACCAACAAAAACACAATACGGATACGGAGATACAATAGATTTAAGTAACGGAAAAATAACAATAACAAAAGCAAACGGAGACACAGAAGAAAAAGCACTAACAGACAGTAGTGTAAAAGTAACAGAAACAGACGGAAGTACAGTAGACTTAACTAAAGTAACATTTGGAAAAGACAACACAGCGACAAAAACAATAAAAGTAACATATGACGGAAAAGACACAACATACCAAATAAAAATAACAAACAAAATAACAGGAATCAAAATGCACACAACACCAAAAGCACAATACAATGTAAATGATGCAATAGATTTAACAACAGACGGAAGCAACCCAGGAGAAATCTTAGTAACAAGACAAACAGGAACACCAAGTGTAGTAAGCATAAAAGACGTAAACGTAAAAGTTACAGGATTTGACTCAAGCAAAGAAAACACAAAACTACCACTAACAGTAAGTTATACAGAAAATGGTGAAACAAAAACAACAACATACAATGTATCAGTAAAAGATACAGTAACATCAATAAGCATGAAAAAAACACCAAAAACAGAATACAAATACAATGAATCATTAGACTTAAGTAATGGAACAATTACTATAACAAAAGGAAGTGGAACAAAAGATATTGCCATAACAGAAAACATGGTAAGTGGATATGATCCAACAAAATTAGGAAAACAAACAATAACAATAACATACGGAGGAAAAACAACAAGTTACGAAGTAAATGTAAAAGACTATGTAACAGGAATAAGCATTACCCCAAATGCAATAACTGGAACATACAATGACGAACTAGAGGCATTAATAAATGAAAATGATATTATATACACTGTAACATATGCAAAAGCAGGAGCAACATCCCCAAGAGCTCTAACAGAAAGCATGGTAGCAGGATATAATAAAACATCATTAACAGCCCAAAACTTAACAGTAACATATGCAGACAAAGATGCAAATAGTTACACAAACGGAAAAACATTTACAACAACATTAGGAATAAAACTAGACAACAACGTTGCAAAAATTACAATAACACCACCAACAAAAGCAGAATACAACCACGGAGACAAAATAGATTTAACAGGTGGAAAAATCACAGTAACATATACAGATGGAACAACAAAAGAAGAACCAATAACATCAGCAGTAATAACAGAAAAAGATGGTGGGGCATTAAATATGAACCCAACAATCTCAGAATACGGAAAAGACAATAAATTAAGTAAAACATTAACATTAAAATATACAGCAAAAAACGGAGTAACAGGAACAACAAGTTACCCAATAACAATAGCAAATACAATACAATCAGTTGCTATAGACACATTACCAACAAAGGTAAAATACAACATAAAAGACACATTAGACACAACAGGCGGAAAATTAAAAATAACCAGAGCAACAGGAAAAGCAGAAACAATAGACATTACAAAAGACATGGTAAGCGGATTTGACTCAAGCAAAGAAAACACAAAATTACCACTAACAATAAGTTATACAGAAAATGGAGTTACAAAAACAACAACATATACTGTATCAGTAGAAGATCCAATCACTTCAATGACATTAAAAACAACTCCAAAAACAGAATATAAATATGGAGAACCATTAGATATAAGTAAAGGAGTAATTACAATTGTAAGACCAAGCGGACCAGAAGACAAACAAATCACAAAAGAAATGGTAACAGGATATGATCCTACAAAATTAGGACAACAAGAACTAACAATAAAATACGGTGGACAAGAACTAAAATACAAAGTCAATGTAAAAGACTATGTAAAAGGAATAGTATTAACACCACCAGCAAAAACAAAATACGAATATGGAGAAAGCCTAGACTTAACAGGAGGAAATATACAAAAAATAATGGCAAGTGGAATTGCTACAACCCCAATAGCACTTACAGATAGCCAAGTAAAATTAAGTACATTTAATCCAAATAAAGAAGGAGCACAAACCATAAACGTAGCATACGAAGGATTTACAGAAAAGTTCGGAGTAATAGTAGAAGACAATCTACAATCAATAAAAATAAAAACTGAACCAACAAAAACAAAATATAAATATGGAGAAGCACTTGATATAACAGGAGGACAAATATCTGCAATAAAATCAAGTGGAAAAGCAGAAAATATTGATATTACAACAAGCATGGTATCAGGATATAATCCTAACAAATTAGGAAAACAAACAATAACAATAACATACAAAGGAAAAACAACACAATATAGTGTAGAAGTAGAAGACTATATAAAAGACATAAAACTAACAAATCCAAACAAACTAATATACAAAGTAAATGAAAAAATGGATTTAACAGGAGGAAAAGTAACACCAGTAATGGCAAGTGGAATAGCATCCCCAGCAATTCCAATGACAAACACTGATGTGACAATAACAGGATTTGACACAACAACAGTAGGAGCAAAAATAGTAAAAGTATCATACAAAGGAATAAGCAAAACATTTGGTATAACTGTAGAAGACAGATATAGTGAAATGAAAATAAAAACACTACCAACAAAAACAGAATACAAATATGGAGAAAGCCTAGACCTAACAGGTGGTACAATAGAAATAACAAAAGATAGTGGAACAAAAGAAACAATAAACATTACAAAAGACATGATATCTGGATACAATTCTAAGAAATTAGGATCACAGATATTAACAGTAACATACCAAGGATTAACACAACAATTTGTTGTAAAAGTAGAAGACTATATAGCTAGTCTAAAAATACAAAAACCTACAAAAGTAGAATACGAATATGGAGAAGACATAGAACTAACTGGAGGAAAAGTATCAATAATAATGGCAAGTGGAGCAATATCAGAAAGCACAGTAATGACAGGAGCCATGATAACAGGATACAATCCAAAAGCAGAAGGAACACAAACAATAAAAGTAGAATACAAAGGATTACAAGGAAACTTCCAAGTAAAAGTAGAAGACAAAATAAAAGGAATATCAGTAAATACTGAACCAGACAAAACAGAATACAAATATGGTGAAAACTTAGACATAACAGGAGCAACAATCGATGTTGTAAAATCAAGCGGAATAACAACAATACCAGTAACTCCAAATATGATATCAGGATTTAGTGCGACAACCCCAGGAACACAAATAATCAAAATAACATATGGTGGATTTACAACAAAATTTGTAGTAAAAGTATCAGAAAAACAAGAAGAACCAAAACAAGATGATAACAAAAAAGAAGATAACAAAGATAATGGAACAAAAGAAGACAACACAACAAACAAAAATGAAGAAATAACAAAAGATAATAATTCTACAAAGAAAAACTATGTAGAAATAGAAAGAAATGATGTAACAGAAAATCAAGAACAACCAGAAGAACAACAACCAGAAGAAGAGGTTAAAAAACCAACAATAACAAAAGAAAACCCAACAAAAGTACCAGAGACAAAACCAACAGAAACACTTGGTGTAAAAGATGAAAAAGCAGAAGACAAAGGAACAAAAGACAATAGTAGTAAACAAAAAGCCTCTATAATATGTCTAATTGCAGCAATATTACTATTAATATTACTATCATGCAGACGTAATGTAAAAATATATGTTAAAGAAAACGGAGAGTTTGTATTAGGCGGACTTGATAAAATAAGTAAAAACAATAAATACATAGATGTCGACAAGTATTTAGATGGAGATACTTACGAAAAACAAGTAAAAATCGTTCTAAGTGATTCAATATCAGAGAAATTAGATAAAGACAAAATTGAAATTAAACATAGAGGAAATAAAAAGAATTATAAGATAAAATACGAAGGAAAAGAGATTGAAATAATACTAAAATAAACAAATGTAATAAAACTCTACATAAAATGTAAAGAAAAATAATATATATATACTATACAAATAAATGGATTTATAATAATATATGTAGTTGTGTATTTTAAATATAAAAAATTATATATAATAGACGAATAGGCCTTATGTAAGGATAAATATGAGAGTGTAAAAGTAATCGCACGCATACAAAATTCTTGAAAATTCACTTCATGCGTGCGGAGTGGATAGGAAAGAATTTTGTAGATTACTTAAAATAGAACCAATAAGTTAATAAAAAGATGAAAATAAACATATAGGTAAAAAAACAGACCCGCATTTGGGTCTATTCGTCGTGCTCTTTAAAAATTACATGAAATTATGTACGCAATTATCAGTTGTTGCAGTTTATGGACTGTGAATAGTAACTATCAGTTAGTACATTTTACAGAAAAATTTAAAAAAAACTATATACGAAACAAAAGAAAAATGATAAAATGTAAAAAACAAAGGAGGAAATGAAATGAAAGAACTAAAAAGAAAACTAAAAAGAGCATTAACACCATATCACATAGCAACAACAATATGCTTAATAGTATTAATAACATCACTATGTATAATACTAAAACCAGAAACAAAGAAAACACCTAGCGGAATAACTGTAGTAAGCAGTAAAACAAAAGAAAACGAAGAAATAACAGAAGAAGAAGCAAAAGAACTAGCAATAAAGCAATTCAAAAAAATAGGAGAAAAAAATCTAGAAAAAGATAAAATTAACATAATAAAAATAGACAGAAATGGCGAAGAATACTACTATGTAACATCTGCAGAGAACACTGCAGAAATAAAAATTAAAGGCGGACAAATAACAAGAATAAATAGTGCAAGTGTAACAGAATAAAAATAAAAATAAACATAAAACAGATTAAAGCAAATTATGTATAACATGGCTTTAATCTGTTTTTTTGTAATAAAAATAATAAAAAAATGTAAAATTAAGTCAAAAAACCTGTAACCCTTCTATTTCCGTAGTTCCATTATAAAAAAAACATTGTAATATAGAAAATTCCTACATTGAAAAAAACCACAAAAAATATATAATAAATAATATTAATTTTACAAAGGAAGGTATGAAGAAAACAATGTTAAGCCAAAAACTAAAGAAAGAAGTAAAAAGAAAAAGTCTAATCGCTTTAATTACACTAGCACTAATTGCAGCAATAGTAGCAGTAAGCAAAGTAAGTGTAAATTTAATAAAAACAGCAAAATTTAGTGACGGAAATAGTTACGAGGTTACATTAAGCGATGTTTATGACATGAAAGGGAAAAATGCAACAACAGCAAATGTAAAAATAGTAGGAGGATACAATTATTTTGTTTCTATGGACGCAAGTGGAAAAGTCTATGGATGGGGACAAAATAATAACGGCCAATTAGCACAAGGAAATACAACAAACTATTCAACACCAGTATACATGGGTATTGACAATGCAACAGACATAGCAACAGGTGCATACTATACACTTGTTCTAAAAGAAGATGGAACAGTATGGAGTGCTGGATACAATGGAAATGGTGAATTAGGAAATGGAACAACTGCAAACAAAACAAACTTTGTTCAAGTTATAAAAAACGATGGCGAAGCATTGGATAATATAAAAGCAATAGCAGCCGGATACAACACATCATATGCAATAACAAATGATGGCGAAGTATACACATGGGGATATAACGGAAAAGGACAAATGGGATTTGGAGATACCTCATCAAGAACAAGTGCAACAAAAACAACTTTAGCAGGAATAAAACAAATCTCAGCTGGAGAACATTATACAATTGCGCTAGCAGAAGATGGAACAGTTTATGTATCAGGAAGAAACACAGAAGGACAACTAGGGATAGGAAATGACTCAACAATATATACATGGTCAAAAATGAAAAACATAAACGGAACAGCTCAAATGGAAAATGTAAAACAAGTAGCAACAGGAATATATCATACAGTAGTTTTAACAAATGATGGAAATATGTATGCAACAGGATACAATAATGTGTATCAATTAGCAGACGGATCTTCAAGTACAAAAACAAAATTGCAACCAATGAAATCAAGTGACGGAAGCAACATGAAAAACATAAAATCAATTTATGCAGAAGGATACAATACATTTGCAATTACAAACGAAAACGAATTATACTCAGTTGGATATAACAATTATGGACAATTAGTACAAAAAAACAACTCAAATTTATCAGTACTAACAAAAACAAAAACAGAACAAAAAACAACAGCGATGGCAATAACAAGAAATCCAGAATATCAAACAACAGCATATATCGATGAAATAGGAAGAGTATACACAGTAGGATATAGTGCAGAAGGAGAACTTGGAAATGGAACAACGGATGTAGCATATGCATACAGACCATATAGCATAAGTGACTACAAAATTTTAGTAGAAGACAGCATAGTAAACTTAAAAAAAGGTGAAACATCAAATATAACACCAAAAATATCAATGGGATACAATCTAATGAGCCAAACATTTAATTATAACTTAGAATATGAATCATTAGACACATCAGTAGTAACAGTAAATGGAAAAACAATAACAGCAGTAGGAATTGGAACAACATATATACGAATAAAAGACGACACAAACAAAATCTATGGAAGTGTAAAAGTAAATGTAAATGAAACAGATGGAATAACATATCCAAAAGTAGCAGGAGGACAAAATCACCAAGTAGCACTAAAATCAGATGGAACAGTATGGACATGGGGATATAATGGATATGGACAACTAGGATTTGGTGATAAAACAACAAGAACAGAGCCAACAAAAACAAACATAGAAAACGCAATAGATGTAACAGCAGGTAGCCAATACACAGCAGTATTAAAAGCAGATGGAACAGTATGGGTATCAGGATATAATGAATATGGAACAACAGGAGATGGAACATCAAGTACAAAATATAATTTCATACAAGTACAAGGATTAACAGATGTAGTAGCAATAGAATCAGAATCAAATACAATGCATGCATTAAAATCAGATGGAACAGTATGGTCATGGGGATACAACAGATATGGACAATTTGGTCAAAACTGGACAAGTACATCAGCATATGGAACACCAGTAAAAATGCGTAAAGTATCAAATGTAATGCAAATATCAGCAGGTGAAAACTTCGCAACAATGGTTGCAACAGATGGAACAGTATGGGGTACAGGATATAATGATTATGGACAATTAGGACTATCAAACACAAGCACACAAACAGTACCACAACAAATGTTAAATCCAAATGGCTCAAATATATTAACAGGAATAAAAGAAGTATCATCAGATTACATTCAAACAATAGTACTAACAGATGATGGAAGAGCATATGGCGTAGGATATAATGGATATGGACAATTAGGAGACAATACATCTACAAATAGAACATTAATAGTACCAATGCTAAATAGTGAAGATAAAAATCAAATCACAAATATAAATCATATTTTAACAAAGGGAAATGCAACACTTGTAACAACAGGAGATAAACAACTATACTCAACAGGTTACTCAAACTATGGACAAACATTTGCAGGAAATACAACAACAACATATATGCTAACAAAAAGACAAACAGACAAAAAAATAATAACAATGGGAATGACAAGAAACACAGACTATCAAACAGGAACAATTATAGACGAATTAGGAAGAATTTATACAATTGGTTATAGTGGAAACGGAGAAATAGGACATGGAACAACAGAAACGTACACAACACAACCATGGTGTATAACAAACTCAAAAATAACAGTTGACCAAAATATAGTAGACCTAAAAGTAGCTGGAGATACATTTAAAATAAAATACAAAGAAGAAATGGGATTAAATCTACTAACAAATAAATTTTTGGGAACAGATGTAAGTTTTAAATCACTAGATGAAAGCATAGCAACAGTAAATAATGAAGGTATAATAACAGCAGTAAAAACAGGAACAACATATGTAAAAATAATAGACAACTATAATAACTTAAGCAAAGCAATAAAAGTAAATGTAAATGGAAAAGATGGAAAAGTACAAGCCAAAATAGTAGGAGGATACAATCACTTTATAGGACTAAAAGCAGACGGGACACTATATGGATGGGGGTACAATGGATATGGCCAACTAGGGTTAGGAGACAAAATAAGTAGAACAAAGCCAGAAGAAATAAAAATGCCAGAAACAGAAAACCACTCATATCCAATAGATGTAGTTGCAGGAAATCAATATACATTAGTACTAAAATCAGATGGAACAGTATGGGCAACAGGATACAATGAAAATGGAGAACTAGGACAAAATAATGGAACAACAACAACAAAATTTGTACAAGTAAAAAATGAAGACGGAAAGGGATATTTACAAAATATAGTAGGAATAGCTGCAAGTGGAAATTCAAGTTATGCAATGACAAAAGAAGGCGAAGTTTACTCATGGGGATATAACCGTTATGGACAACTTGGAGTAAATGACGGAACAACCAGACTATTACCAGTAAAAATGAAATATGTAAAAAACATTATGCAAATGAGTGGGCAAGATATAGCAGTAGCACTACTAGATTCAGATGGAAGTGTATGGACAGTAGGATATAACGGTAATTATGGATTAGGAATAGGAAATGACTCAAACAGATCATTACCAATAAAAATAAAAGACACAAATGGAAAAACACTTTACAATGTAAAAGAAGTCGCTTCAGGAAGACAACATATAGTTATATTAAAAGAAGATGAAAGTGCATGGGCAGTAGGATATAATGGATATGGACAATTAGGAGACGGAACTACAACATCAAAATCAATAATAGTTCCAATGAAAATATCAAATGAAGAAAAAGTACAAAATATAAAACATATTTATGCCGCTGGAGATGCATCAGCATTAATAACAGAAAAAGGAATGTATGTTACAGGAAACAACGACTATGGAGCACTATTTACAAAAGATGCAACAGATAGAGTGTACTTAAGCAAAGTAGAAGAAGAAAAAACAATACTAGCAGGAGCATTTACAAAAAATTACGATGGACCACAAACAGGAGCAATAATAAATGACGAAGGAAAAGTATGGACAGTAGGATACAATAGCAATGGAGAAATGGCAAACGAAACAGTACAAAACTTAAGAACACCATGGTTAATAAGTAAATTAAAAATAGATGTAAGCGAAAATAATATAATAAACATTGAAAACATAAATGAAACAAAGCAAATAAAATATAAAGCAAAAATGGGATTCAATTTATTAACAGACACAATACCAACAGAAAAAATAACATTTACATCAATGGATAATAACATAGCAACAGTAGCAGAAGACGGAACAATTACATCAAAATCAATAGGAACAACAACAATAAAATTACACGACGAAACAAACGACATATATGCAAGAATAAAAGTAAACGTTAATGGACAAGGAAATATAACACAAGCCAAATTAGATGCAGGAGCAAATCATTTTGTATCTTTAAAAGGCGATGGAACAGTATGGGGATGGGGCTACAATGGATATGGACAACTAGGAACAGAAAACACAAGCAACCAACTAAAACCAGTACAAGCAAAAGAACAAATAGTATCAGAAGATGGAACAACTAAAGTACAAAATGTAGAAAATGCAATTGATGTTGCAGCAGGAGGACATACAACATTAATACTAAAAGCAGATGGAACAGTATGGGCAGCTGGAAGAAATGAATATGGACAAGTAGGAAACGGTAACGCAACAACTCAAAAAATATTCCAAAAAGTAAAAATAAACGAAAACGGAGAATATTTGCAAGACATAATTGCAGTAGCAATGGCAGACAGTACAAGTTATGCACTAACAAAAAATGGAGAAGTATATGCATGGGGATACAATAGATATTGCCAATTTGGACAAAACTATGGTGATACAAATGCACATTACTATCCAACTAAAATGCAAAAAGTATCTAATATTACACAAATTTCTGCAGGATATTATGACTTAATGATGCTTGACGCAGATGGAAGTGTATGGAATACTGGATATAACGGATATTCAGAATTTGGGTTAGGAAATGATTCTACATATTCATTACCACAACAAATGCTTGACCAAACAGGCAGAAAAATATTATACAATGTAAAAGAAATAGCAGCCGGAGGTTACCATGAAATAGTCTTAAAAGAAGACAACACAGTATGGAGTGTAGGATATAATGGATATGGACAACTAGGAGACTCAACAACATCAACAACTAACATTATAAAACCAGTATTAGACACAAATGGAAAACAAGTAGCAGATGCAAAACACATCCATGTTGGAGGACATACAACATTTATCTCAAGAAATAAAAATCAAGAAGGAAAAAACCAAGGAATATATGTTATAGGAACCAATAGCTATGGAAACTTATTTACAAAAGACACATCATCTAGATCATATGCTACACCAGTAGAAACAGATAAAGACATAATAGCAATGGCATCAACTACAAACAGTGATGTATATAATACAGGAGTAATAGCAGACCAAGATGGTATGGTATACACAGTTGGATACAATTCAGAGGGTGAGATAGGAAATGATACAACACAAAATCTTACAACACCTTGGTGCATAAGTAATAAAAAAATAAATGTAGAAAAAGATACAATAAACTTAAAAGTAAAAGGAGAAAAAACACAAATAAATTACACATCAAATATGGAATTCAACCTATTACTAAAACAAGTTCCAAACTCAATATGCACATTTAAATCAATGGACGAAAAAGTAGCAACAGTAGATGCAAAAACAGGAGAAGTAACAGCAGTAGCAACAGGAACAACATTTATAAAATTATATAACAAAGAAAACAATTTATATGCAGCAGTAAAAATTAATGTAAATGGAACACAAGGAAAAATTCAACCTAAAATAGTAGGAGGATATAACCATTTTGTATCATTAAAATCAGACGGAACAGTATGGACATGGGGAAGCAATGGATATGGCCAACTTGGAACAGGTAATACTGTTAATAGTACACAACCAGTACAACTTGCAACACAAACAATAGATGACTCTAATAGAGTTATAACAACAAAAATAACAGATGAAAAAGATATAGCAACAGGGTATGGGCACACTTTAATACTAAAAGAAGATGGAACAGTATGGGCAACAGGAAGAAATGACTATGGACAATTAGGAAATGGAAAAACAAGCAAACAAAATACATTAACACAAGTAAAAGGACCAAATGGAGTAGGATATCTAAAAGACATAATAGCAATAACGGCTGGAAACGTATCAAGTTATGCACTAACAAAATATGGAACAGTATATTCATGGGGATATAACTACTATGGTTCATTCGGAATAGGATACACAACATCAAATAATGCAAACTATTATCCAATCCAAATGCAAAAAGTAAATAACATAATCCAAATATCTGCAGGAGAAAATCACATTGCTTTACTAGACGCAGATGGAAGTGTATGGCAAGTAGGATACAATGGAAACTATCAACTAGGAACAAACAACACATCAAACTACTCATTACCACAACAAATGCTTGACCAAACAGGAACAAAAATACTATATGGAGTAAAAGAAATATCAGCAGGTGAACAACACACAACAGTACTAAAAGAAGACGGAACAGTATGGTCTACAGGATATAATGGATATGGACAATTAATGGATGGAACAACAAACTCAAAATCAATAATAGTCCAAGCAAAATACAGTGAAGGAAAAGCAATAACAAATGCAAAACACATAAAATCAGCAGGATATTCAACATTTGTATCAAGAAACAAAAACGAAGACGGAGAAAACCAAGGACTATATGTAGCCGGAATGAACAACTACGGAGCATTATTTACAAAAGACACATCATATAAAAAATATGCAACACCAGTAGAAACAGACAAAGACATACTAACAATGGCACTAACAAGAAACTATGATGGATACAACACAGGAGCAATTGTAGACGCAGACGGTATGGTATATACCGCTGGATATAATGCAGAAGGCGAAATAGGAGACGGAACAAAACAAAACACAACAACACCAACATGTATAAGCAAAGTAAAACTACAAGCAACACCATCAGTAATAAACTATCAAAAAGCAGGAGACACAGGAAGCAAAATAACATGCAAGACTACAGCAGGATTCAACCTATTATATGACAAATTAGAACAAACAAGTTGTAAATTTACTTCAAGTAACGAAAACGTAGCAACAGTATCAGAAGACGGAATAGTTACTGCTACAGGAACAGGAAAAACATACATAAAAGTATACAACCAAGGAACAGGAGCACACGCAGCAGTAAAAGTAAATGTAAATGGAACACAAGGAAAAGTATATCCAAAAATAACAGCAGGAGGAAACTTCTTTGCAGCACTAAAAGCAAATGGAGAAATATGGACATGGGGTTACAATGGATATGGACAATTAGGAACAACAGACAAGACATCAAAATTAAAACCAACAAAAACAAACATTTATGACTCATCTGATAATACACAAAAAATATATGCAATAGATGTAGCATCAGGAAATAATCACACAGTAGTACTAAAATCAGACGGAACAGTATGGGCATCAGGATATAATGGATATGGACAATTAGGAAATGGAACAACAACAAATTCAAACGAATTTGTACAAGTAAAAGACTCAACAGGAAAAGGATATTTAACAGACATAATAGAAATAGCAGCAAATAATTGTATGACATATGCATTAAAATCAGATGGAACAGTATATTCATGGGGATATAACTACTATGGAAATTTAGGACAAGGATATGGAGATAATAGTGCACATACAATACCACAAAAAGTACAAAAAGTATCAAATATAATCCAAATATCATCAGGAGAAAACTACCTAGCAATGCTAGATGCAGACGGAAGTGTATGGTCTGTAGGATACAATGGATATGGACAATTTGGAACAGGAACAACAGGCTCAACAGGTGTAGCACAACAAATGAAAAATTCAAATAACACAGGAATACTATATGGAGTAAAAGAAGTATCTGCCGGAACAATACACACATTATTAGCAATGGAAGATGGAACAGCAATGTCTGTAGGATACAATGGATATGGACAATTAGGAGATGGAACAACAAATACAAGATATTTACCAGTTCAAATGATAGACACAGAAAACAACAAAGTAACAGATGTAGAAAATGTATCAGCAAATGGATATTCAAGTATAATAACAAGAAACAGCGAAACACCAGATGATGCAGGAATATATGTTACAGGATACAACAACTATGGACAATTATTCACAAAAAACACAACAACAAGAACAAAACTAGAAAAAGCACAAACTGACAAAAACATAATAACAACAGCCAGCACGACAAATGTATCATATCAAACATCAGCAATAGCAGATAGTCTAGGATTAGTATACACAGTAGGATACAATGGAAATGGAGAAATGGGAGATGACTCTACAACAACGACAATAAACCCAACAAATATTTCAGAAGCAAAATTTGAAGTAGATGACCAAAGAATAATATTAAACTTAAACAGTAACAACAATCAAAGACAAATAAATGCTGCAACAGATTTAGGATTTAACTTATTATATTACCAAGTTGAAGGGGAACAACTACAATATAAGAGTTTAGATACAAACATTGCAACAGTAGATAACAACGGAATGGTAACAGCACAAAATTATGGAACAACAAAAATAGAAGTAAGCACAAACAAATTACCAAACAAAGCAATAGTTACAGTAGAAGTATTAAGAAAAGACGACATAGCTATGCCAAAAGTAGTAAGTGGACAAAACTTTACAATAGCATTAAAAGCAGATGGAACAGTATGGGCATGGGGATATAATGCAAATGGACAACTAGGACTAGGAGACACAAGTAACAGATACAAACCAACAAAAATAGACATAGAAAACGTAATAGACATAGCAGCAGGAGATAGTCACACACTATTACTAACAAAAGACGGAAAAGTATACTCTTGTGGAACAAACTCATACTCTCAATTAGGAAGAAGCGGAAACACAACAAAACCAGAGGAAGTACCAGGCCTAGAAAACATATCACAAATAGCAGCAAGTACATACAACTCTATGGCACTAACAAAAGACGGAAAATTATACACATGGGGATACAACGGAAATGGACAATTAGGAAATGGAACTACATCAGGAACTGCAACACCAATAAAAATAAAATTAGACGGAATAATAAAAATAGCAGGCAAAAACCAAACATCAACTGCAGTAACTGCAGACGGAAAATTATACACATGGGGATACAATGGATATGGACAATTAGGAAATGGAAATACATCAAACCTATATGTACCAACAGAAGTAATGGAATTAGAAAACATAGTAGATGTAGCAGTAGAAAACAATACAATAATAGCATTAGACTCTAAAGGACAAGTATACTCAAGTGGATACAACGGATATGGAAACCTAGGAAATAACACAACAAATGGAAGAAACAAATTCGGAAAAGTAATTGAAAGTATAGAAGAAGAAACAAAAGAACCAACATACCTAAGCAATGTAAAACAAATAGAAGCAGGAAACGAAACAACAATAGCAATAAAAAAAGACGGAACTGCAGTGGCTTGGGGATATAATGGATATGGACAACTAAGCAATGGAAACACAACAAATGCATTACTAGCAACAGAACTAAAATACAATAAAGATGGAGACAAAGTAGACGAAATAATAGATGTAGCAGTAAGCAATGAAGGAACAACAATAGTAAGAAAAGACGGAAAAGTATGGACAGTAGGAAAAAACAACCTAGGACAAGTTGGAGATGGATCAATAACAAACAGAACAGAATACACATGTATAAGCAAATCAAGAATAAGTTTTGATAAATCGCCAATAAGAATAAAAGGAATAGGAAAAACAGAAGACATATCAGCAAAAATGATAGCAGGATTTAACCTATTATATAATTCTGTAGATAACCAAAAATTTGAATTTTCAATTAAAAATTCAAACATAGCACAAATAGGTAAAAACACAGGAAAAGTAACATCAGTTAAAAAAGGAAAAACACAAGCAACAGTAACAGATGTTTACTCAGGAGAAAAATCAACAGTAGATGTATATGTACTAGGAAACGAAGACCTAACATTCCCACAAATAGAAAACTATAACTACTCAACAGTAACACTAAAAGCAAACGGAGAAGTATGGAGTTATGGATACAATGGATATGGACAACTAGGAACAGGAGACACATCAAACAAAATACTACCAACATACACAGGAATAAATAATATAGTATCAATTGCACTTGGAAGTGCACATACAGTTGCAGTCGACAAAGATGGACATGTATGGACATGGGGATACAACAATTATGGACAACTAGGAAATGGAACAACAACATCATCATATACAAAAGTACAAGTAAAATCACCAGATGGGGAAGGTGTATTAGAAAACATCATAGCAGTAGCGGCCGGAGATAGTTACTCTCTAGCATTAGACAAAGACGGAAATGTATATGCATGGGGATATAATGGATATGGAAACTTAGGACTAGGAGACACAAACACAAGAACATTACCTGTAAAAGTGCAAGCACTAGAAAAAATAACAAAAATAGAAGCCTCAAATGTATCAAGTTTTGCAATAGACAGTAACAACAAACTATGGGTAGCAGGATACAACGGATATGGAAACCTAGGAGATGGAACAACATCAAATAGAGCAACATTTACACAAAATCCAATATTGGACGAAGTAGCAGACGTATCAGCAAGTCCAGTAAATAGCACAATTGCATTATTATTAGATGGAACAGTATGGGGATTTGGAAACAACACATACAACGCACTAACAAATGTAGGTGGAGCAGTACCACAACAACTAACATCAGAAGAAGGAAGTCTATCAAACATAACTGCAATAAACGAAGGATACTATTCAGGATATGCAATAACATCAGAAGAAAAAGTAGTAACTTGGGGATTAAACAACTATGCACAATTAGCAACAGGAGACAAAACAACAAAAACACTTGCAACATATATGAAAGACAAAGAAGGACAAGACTTTACAGACGTAATGATAGTATCAGGAGGAACATACAATACAGAAATTGCAAAAAATGACGGAACAGTATGGAGTATAGGATACAATGGATATGGAGAATTAGGTGATGGCTCAACAAACTCTATAAACTACTTAGAATCAATATCAACACAATATATAGAATTAGCAGAAAGAGAAGTAACACTAAAACTATCAAATCCAACATATCAAATACAACCAAAAACAATATATGGATTTAACTTATTATATGAAGAAGCAACAAACAACGGATTTAAATATGTAAGTTCAAATACAGACATAGCAACAGTTGACAAATACACAGGAAAAGTAAATGCTAAAAAAGAAGGAAAAGCATACATAACACTAAAATCAGTTAGTGGAGAAGACGAAGCAGTAGTAAAAGTAAATGTAATAGGAGAAGACAAAAAAACCGCAGAAAAAGTTGTAGTAGGAAATATACACTCACTAGCACTAAAACAAGATGGAACTATTTGGGCATGGGGTGATAACTCAAATGGAGAAATCGGAAATGGAGTAGCAAACAGTGCATATATAACAGAACCAACACAAGTAGAAAAAGGAGAATACACAGAAGTAATACAAAGCACATCACCAGACGGTTCAATAGTTACAACAACAACAAAAGCACAAAAAACATTAGACGACATAAAAGACATAGCAGCAGGATACTATTACAACTTAGCACTAGACGCCGAAGGAAATGTATGGGCATGGGGATATAATGGATATGGACAACTAGGAAATGGAACAACAGAGAACAAATACATCCCAACAAAAATAGAAAAACTAAAAGACATCAAAAAAGTATATATAAGTGGAAACACAAGTATAGCAATAAACAACAAAGGTGAAGTATATGTATGGGGATATGAATATTCAAAAGAACCAACAAAAATAAAAACATACAACAAAATTGTATCAGCTTCAGGAAAAATAATGTTAGCAGAAGACGGAACAGTATGGACACTTGCAAATAACCCAAATAGAATAGCCGGAATAAACAATATTGTAGAAGTCGCTTCATCAGATAACAGTTATTATGCATTAGACACAAAAGGAAATGTATGGGCATGGGGATATAATGGATATGGACAATTAGGACAAGGAAACACAACAAACTCAAGCCAACCAGTAAAAGTACAAGCAGAAGAAATAACATTAGACTCAGAAGGAAACGAAACAAAAGAACAAAAAACAATAGAAAACATTGTAGAAATATCATCAGGAAACAATAGCATAATGATGGTAAGCAAATATGGTGAAATATACTCATGTGGATACAGTGCAAACGGACAATTAGGAACAGGAGAATATACATCAACTATACCAGTTGCAAGAAAAGCAACAAATGCAAAAGACATAAAAGTTGCAAACACAAACACATATCACTCTATTGCATCAGACACATCAGGATTTGTATACACAACAGGATACAATAGATATGGAGAATTAGGAGACGGAACAACAAATACAAGAAATGTATTTACAGTAATAGGAGATACATATGTAAATGTAGGTTCTAACGTAATATCAGTAGAAAAAAATGAAACAAAACAAGTAAATGCTTCATTAGACAACAAATTCAACTTAATAACAGACAAAGTAGATAGTGGCAATATGACATTTATGTCATTAGATACAGACATAGCAACAGTTGATGAAGACGGAATAATAACAGGAAAAGAAATAGGAAAAGCAGAAATTGTTGTAACACACAAAATAACAAACAAAACAGCAACAATATTTGTAAACGTAGTACCAGAAGGAAAACAATCTGTACCAAAAGTAGAAGTAGGAAACACACACACAGTAGCATTAAAAGCAGACGGAACAGTATGGACATGGGGAAACAATACATATGGACAACTAGGAACAGCAGATAACAACGCAAAAGCAACTCCAGTAAAAGTAACAGCATTAGAAAATGTAATAGATATAACAGTAGGAAACGAAAATACTATGGCAGTAAAAGCAGACGGAACAGTATGGTCATGGGGATACAATGGATATGGACAACTAGGAGATGGAACAGGATCAAACAGAAATAAACCAGTTCAAGTAATAAAAAATAATGGTACACCACTAACAAAAATAGTAAAAATAACAAGTGGAAACAACAAAACAATAGCACTAGACACAGAAGGAAATGTATGGGCATGGGGATATGGATATGAAAGTACAGCAACAAAACTAAGCAAACTAGAAAACATTATAGACATATCAGCAGACTATGCAGCAGACCAAACAGGAAAAGTATACAAAATAAGTGATTATACACAAATAGAAGCAGAAAAAGTAATAAGAATATCACAAGGATACAATCACACACTATTCCTAAGAAATGATGGAAAAGGATATGCAATTGGAAACAACGAAAAAGGACAACTAGGACAAGGAAACTCAAAAAATACATCAAAACCAGTATTCATACAAAACGAGTACGGAACAGACGCAATAAAAAATATAAAAGAACTAAAAGCCGGAAAACAATTTTCAATAGCATTAATGAAAGACGGAACAACATATGTATGGGGAGCAAACGAAAACTATAAATTAGCAACTACACAAGACACAAATCAAATGTTACCAAAGAAAAACGACAGAATAAATAAAGCAATATCTGTTGATGCAGGTCAAAATAATGGTGCAATGATAAACAAAGACGGATTCGTTTACACATGGGGACTTGGAAAATACGGAGCACTAGGAAATAAACTATATAACACAACAGATGAATTAACATTGGTAGGAAGAGAAGATGTTGGACTAAGTTCAAATAATATAACAATACATCTAGGTGAACAATATAATTTAACTGTAACAAACAAAACATTTAATGTAATAAAAGATGTAGTAGACAATAGCCAAATGAATTACACAACAGGAAATTCAAACATAGCAAACATCACACAAAATGGAACAATAACAGGAATACAAACAGGAAAAACAACAATAGAAGTAAACAAAGAAGGAACAGACTACACAAGCATAGCACAAGTAACAGTATTACCAGAAAATGTAGAAATAGAACCAATGTCGCTAACAAATGGTTCACACACAGTAATATTAAAAGCAAATGGAACAGTATGGAGTTATGGATTAAACTCAAGTTATGAACTAGGAAATGGAACAACAAAATCAACAGACATACCAGTACAAGTAGCATTCCCAGAAAACACAAAAATAAAACAAATAGCAATAGGAAACACACATAACCTAGCACTAGACACAGAAGGAAACGTATGGGGATGGGGAGCAAATGCAAACTATGCATTAGGAACAACATCAAGCACACCGGTAAAATTAGGAATAACAAACATCAAAAAAATAGCAGCAAACAATAATCAAAGTATGGCATTAACAAAAGACGGTTATGTATATGTATGGGGATTAAACGCAAATGGAGAATTAGGAACAAGAACATACCAAAACGTACAAGAACCAACAATGCTACCATACGTAAGTGATATATTAGACATCTCAATGGGAAAAAATCATACACTATTGTTAACAACAAGTGGAAAAGTATTGGCATCAGGACTAAACGTATATGGACAAACAGCAAATGCAGAAGGAAAAACAAACAAATTTGAAGAAATAAAACTAAATGAACTAATAGGAAAAATATCAGCAGGTGACAATCATAGTGTTCTATTAACAACAAAAGGAGAAATATATACATTTGGTTATAACGTAAAAGGACAATTAGGAAACGGAAATAACAAAAATACAAATACACCAACAAAAGTATCAGGAATAAGAGACATTATGGATATATCCGCTGGAAAAAATCAAACAATAATACTAAGTTCAAACAAAATACTATATTCAACAGGTTCAAATGAACAAGGAGAACTAGGAATAGGAACAGACGAAAACAAAGTATTATTTACACAAATAAAAACAATAGACAATATGATGAGCATATCAAGTGGAAACACATATAATGTAGCAATAAGATATGATGGAGAAGTATATGCATGGGGAGACTATTATCATGGAATACAGAACATAAAAACAAAAACAAACAGTAGAATACCAGTAAAAATAGGAAACGACTCATCATACGCAAACGAAAAAGAAATAACATTAAATGTAAATTCAAGTAAACAAATAGAAATAACACCAAAATACACATTTAATGTATTTAAAGAAGACGAAATGTATAACGATTTTAGCTATGAAACTATAAATGAAGAAATTGCCAAAGTAAACGCAAAAGGAACAATTACAGGACAAAAAGTTGGAACAACATGGGTAAAAGCAACAGAAAAAGCAACAGGAAAAGAAAATGTAATAATAGTAAGAGTTATAGAAGAAGGGCAAAAAGTCGCTCCAGAAATATCAGGAGGAGATAATTATGCAACAGTACTAAAATCAGATGGAAGTGCATGGGGATTTGGATATAACTCAGACGGACAATTAGGAAACGACAAATTAATACCAACAAACATACCAAGTCAAACAAACATACTATCAACATACAAAAAAATAGATACAGGAAAAGGATTTACAGTAGCAATAAGAGAAGACGGAACAGTATGGGCTTGGGGAGATAACACATATGGTGTATTAGGACAAGGAAACAGAGCATCTGCCAAAAAACCAATACAAGTACAATCATTAGAAAACATAGTAGATATTGCAGCAGGAGAAAATCATATAATTGCACTAGACAGCCAAGGAAAACTATATACATGGGGACTAAACAGTTCAGGACAATTAGGAAATGGGGAAACAAAAACAGTAACAATACCAGAAACAATAAATGGAGTAGGAAATGAAATAATTTCAATAGCAGCAGCCGGAAATATGACATCAATTGTAGACTCAACCGGAAAAGTATATGTATTTGGTGACAACACATCAGAACAAATAGCAAAACATGTATATAACAAAGACAAATATGGACAATTAATACAACCTGCCACAAACCTATATTATACACAACCACAAGTAGTATATGACACAGAAAATACAGTAAAAGTTGAATGTATGAAAAACGCAATAGTAGTACTTAAAACAGATGGAAGCACAGAAAAAATATACAAATACGCAAAAGAAGAAGAAAAACAACAAGAAAAAATAGCAACAGAAGGAATCGTAGACATAAATAGCACAGACGAAAGCGCAATGTTACTAGACAAAGATGGAAATGCATACACATATGGAAACAACAAAAATGGACAAGCCGGAATCGGAATTAACACAAGTACAGAAAAAACACAAAAAATAACAACACCAGAAAAACAATACATAGGCTTAGGAGCGGGATACAAAAATAATTATGTAATTGATGCACAAGGATTTGTATATGCAGCAGGAAACAATGAATACGGACAATTAGGAAACAGTACATATGACGATAGTTTCAACTTCACATTAGTAGGAGACAGAAACTTCAAAATAATTCCTGAAGCAAGAACAATGAAACAACCAGAAGAAGAAAAAGTATCATTACAAACAAATATATTTAATGTATTCAACAACGAAACAAAAAAACTAACAGACTACGAATGGTCATCAAGCAATACAGATGTAGCAACAGTAGAAAATGGAGTAATAACCGCTCAAGACATGGGAGAAGCAACAATTACAGCAACAGACAAAACAACAGGAGCAAAAGCAACCGCTTTAAGAGTTGTACAACCATTAGACGAACAAAGAATAGACACAATATACGTAAACGGCAAAACAGCAAACCTAGTTGGCGAAAATAAATATGGAGTATCAGTTGTAGCAAACAGAGATGGAACAGGAACAATAAAAATAACAACAAAAGACGCAACAGACAGCATAAGCATAGACCAAGGAGCAACATATGTAACAGGAACATTAATGCAAGACGTAAAACTAGACACAAATCCTAAAATTGTAAAAATAAGAGTAAAAGCATCAAACGGTAAAATAGTAGATTTCATACTAACAATTGATGTAGTTTCAGAAAATGCTGGATTAAAAAATCTAACAATAAATGGGGTAGAAGCAACATCAATAGGGGCAAAAGAATATGAAATAATAATACCAAATTCAACGGTAAAACCTGAAATAACAGCAATAACACAACACTCAAATGCAAAAGTAAGCATAGACAACGGAGCAAGAGAAATAAAACAAACAACAAAAACAGTAGATATGCAAACAAAAAATAAAAAGGTAATACCAATAGAAGTAACAGCAGAAAGTGGAAACATAGTAGAATACACATTAACAATATACAAAGAAGATGCATTAACAGAATTAGACAATGTAAAAGTAGATGGAGTAGAGGCAACAAAAATAAGCAGAGACACATATAAAGCAATAATAGAAGCAGACCAAGAAACATCAGAAATATGTGCAACAAGTTTATATAAAACTGCAGAAGTACAAATAAACAATTTAGGAACAGAAACAAATGTTACAACAAAAATAATATCAACACTAAAAGAACAAACAATAGTAAAAATCTATGTTACAGCAAAAGAAAACGAAAGAGAATATACACTAATTATTGATAAAAAAGGAACAGAAAACAACTTAGGACTACTTGCAGTAACAGTAAATGGAACTGTAATAAATCCAATAGGAAACATATATAATGCATATATTGGTCAAAACGCAAAAACAGCAGAAATAATAGCAGTAACAATAAACGACGGTGACCTAGTAAGCATTGGGGAACAAACATCAGAAGTTCATACAACAAAAGCACAAGTAGAATTAGATGGAGATACAACATACAAAATAATAGTAACAGACCCAAATAATGCAGAAAACAAAAAAGAATATACAGTAAACATAAAAAAACCATCAGCAGATGTAAGCATAAAATCAATAACAGTAGGAAACTCAGAATTTTCAAAAATTGCAAAAAGAGTAGAAGGAACAAATATTTACGAAGTAAGTATTCCAGAGGAATATCAAGAAATAGAAGTAATAGGAGTAACCAACTACGAATTAGCATATATAAGTGCCAACGAAGAAGAATATGAACAAAACACAACACAAAGAACAATAACAGTAAGCAATAATCCAACAACAATAAAAATAAATGTTAGAGCACAAAATGGAGACATAGAAGAATACACACTAAAAATTAACCGTCAAAATGGAAACAAAAACCTAAAGAAAGTAACAGTAGACGGAAAAGAAGCAACACTAAGTAAAACAGAAAAAGACACATATGAATACACACTAGATAAATTAACAAACAAAGTAAACATAGGAGCAATAACAGAAGAAGAAAAAACAAAAGTTGGAATAAACACATACGAAAAAGAACAAAACGCAACATATAGAGATGTAGAAATGCAAGGAAAATCAATAGTAACATACATCACAGCAGAATCAGAAGACGGAACACAAAAAGAATACAAATTAATAGTTTACGCATTACCAGATAATATCAAATTATCAAGTGTAAAAGTAAACGGAAAAGAAGCAGAAGCAGTTCCAACAAACAAATACGAAACAAGAATAAACAAAGAAGAAACAAGTTTTGAAGTATATGTAATACCAGAAGACCCAAAAGCAAAAGTACAAATAGAAGAAAGTCCAGAAGTAGTAGGAACATCAAGTGCAACAATCATGAAAAATGCAGAAACAGTAAAAGTACAAATAAAAGTAACTGCACAAGACGGAACAGTTGAACACTATGAACTTTCAGTAGGAAACAAATCAGATGACTGCAAACTAGCAATGATAAAAGTTGATAATGAAGTAATCGAAGCAAACAAAAAAGACGGAAAATTCTATGTAAACAAAAAATATGCCACAAAATCTGTAGATGTAGAAGCAATAGCAAACAATAAATTAGCAAAAGTAAGCATAAACGATTCTGTAGCAGAATTTGAAAAACAAAAATCAAATGTAACAACACCAGATGATATAAACTATATTGTAGTAAAAATTACAGCAGAAGATGGAACATCAAAACAATACGAAGTTGTTGTAAATAAATTATCAAATAACACAAAATTAGAAGCAAACATAACAATGGTAAACAACAACCAAACTGAAACAAAACAAATAACATTTGACGAAAACAATAAAGCAACAGTAAAAATTGGTAACAACGAAAGTGTTGATTTAACAGGAATATTAAAAGATACATTAGCAACAATATCAATAAACGGAAGCCTAAAAGAACAAGGCAAAGCAACAAAAACAATAGTAACAACAGAAGAACAAACATCAGCAACAATAGAAGTAACAGCCCAAGACGGAACACAAGAAAATTATACAGTTACACTTGTAAGAAATTCATCAAATAATATTCTAGAATCAATAAGTGCAAAAGGATTAACAACAGAAAACATATTAAAAACAGCAGAAAACAGTTACACAATAGAATTACCAGACACAATGCAAAACGTAGAAATAACAGCAAAAGCACAAAATGAATTTGCAACAGTAAAAATTGGACAAAACGAATATTCAACAACAAACACTGCAAAAGCAACAATAGAAACACAAGCAGACACACAAAAATTCAACATTACAGTAAAAGCAGAAAATGGAGAAGAAAACACATACGAAATAACAATAAACAAAGTAACAGACTTAGGAATAACAAGTATAAAAGCAAATGATGTTGAATGTGAAAAAGAAAATGGAACATACATTACATATATTGACAAAGGCGTAACCGAAGTTGGACTAACAATAGTACCAAATAACCCAATAGCATTAGTAAGTACAAAAGTTGGAACAGACGACTTCAGTAAAGCAGAAGCAAATAATACACACATTATAAATATTCCAATAACAAAAGAAGAAACAACAATATTAATAAAAGTTCAAGACCCAAAAGACGAAAACAGAACAAAAACATATAGCGTAATAATAAAAGAAAAATCACACGAAGCGGATTTAGAAACAATAAAAGTTGACAACAAAGAGGCAATAAACATGAATAATGAATATTACGCAACAACCACAACAACAGCAACAAACGCAAATGTATATATCAAAGCAACAGAAAGTCATGCAAAAGTAAAAATAGAAACAATAGGAGAAGAAACAGGAAGCATACAAAAAGAAATACAATTAAGCGGAGACAAAAAGACAAAATTAAAAATAACAATAACAGCGCAAGACGGAGAAACAAGTAAATCATATATACTAGAAATAGAAAGAAAATCAACTGATACAACATGCCAAATAACAATAAATAACACAAAAGCAGACGAATATGATTCAAGCACAAACACATACACAAAATATATAGAAAGAAACAAAGACGAATCATCAGTAGAAGTAGTAACAACAAGTGACAGTGCAACAGTAGAAATAGCAGGAGAAACAGCAACACAAGTATTATCAAAAACAATATCAACTGCAAACGAAAAAACAACAGTAGACATTATTGTAAAATCTGAAAGTGGAGAAAGCACAACATACCATGTAAACATCATAAAATACTCAACAGACAACACAATAGCATCTATTAAAGTAAATGGAAAAGTAGTAAAAGAACAAGACGGAAAATATGCGGTACAAGTATCAGACAACGGCAATGACGAACAAGAAGCAGAAATAGAAGTAATTTCTAATAATGAAAAAGCAAAAGTACAAATAGGTGATGGAACAGAATGGTTTGAAAACATAGCAAACTCAACAGTAACATTTAAAGATGGAAAAAGAGTAATAAAACTAAACATAAATATAAAACCACAAGACCCAGACACACAAACACAAACAAAAGAATTAGAAATTACACTAGTATCAAATGATAACAGAATAAAATCCGTAAAAAACGGAGAAAAACAAATAACAGAATATGATGCAGAAACACATACATATACAGAATATATAAAGAAAGATGTTGAAGATATAGCACTTGCAATAGAATCAAACAGTAAATACACAACAATAAAATCTGGAGAATCAGAAGGAAAAGGACTATTATCAATAGGAAACATAAATACAAAGGATAAAGACGAAGTAACAGTTACATTTACAGCAATATCTGAAACAGGAAGAGAACAAGAATACACAGTAAAAATATACAAAATGTCAGATAATGCAAATGCAGAGCACATATATGTAGACGGAAAAGACATAATAAACAACTTCACAGGAGACACAGAAATTCCAACATACATAATGTCAATTTCAAAAGAAAAATCAAATGTCCAAATAAAAGCAATAACAGAAAATAAATATGCAACAATAAAAATTGGAGACGAAGAAATAGAAACAGCAACAGCAACAAAAAATATCAAACTAAGCCTAAGTGACTCATCAATAACAGTACCAATACTAATAACTTCACAAGACGGAACAACAACAAAAACATATAACATTATATTAGTAAGACTATCAGATAACACAAAAATACAATGGTTAGAAGTAAATGGAAAACACATTATTGAAAACGAAAACGGAGACTATGAAACAACAGTAAAAGCAAGCGAAGAAACAGCAAAAGTAAAAATAGCAACAGAAGACGTTTTAGCAAAAGTCACAATGGGAGGTAGTGAAGAAGTAGGCGGACTAGAAGAAACAATAATACTACCAGAAACAGGAGATACAATAAAAACAATAACAGTAACTGCACAAGACGGAACTGTTACAACACATAAACTAATAATCCATAAACAAATAAATGACTTAGGATTAAAAGAAGTATACCTAAATAACAGAAAAGCAACACAAATAGACGAGACAACATTCGAAATAGACGTTATGAAAGGAACAACAACTGCAACAATACAAGGAATTGCAAGCAAAAAGACAGAATATGTATCAATACAAGACAATTCAAAAACAATAGCAGAAAACACATACAATAATTGCAATATAAGCAGTAAAGAAATTAAATTAAAAGTTACAGCAATGTTTGGAGAAGCAGGAAAACAAGAATTAGACCAAGAAAAAGACTACAAATTAATAATCAAAGAAGTAGAAGAACCAGACATAATAAAAGACTTAAAAGCAACAATAAAAATTGATAACGAAGAAATAACACCAGACGAAGACGGACACTACATAAAAGTATTACCAAGTAACACTGACAATGTTACTGTATGGGCAGGAATAAACTCAGAAACATCAAAAGTAAAAATAAAAGACTCAAACAGCGAAACAGAATACCAAAACCCAACAGTAGAGAAAAACATAAGTCTACAAAACTCAACAGAAGAAGTAACAGTAACAGTACAAAACGGAGAAAAGACAGAAAAAGAATATGTTATATACTTAATAAAAGACAATGAACCATTAGAAGAAGCAGGATTAAAACAAATCTTTGCAGATAGTAAAGAAATAGAAAAAGAAGAAGACGGAACATACACAGTTTATGTACCAAAATCATCAACAAGTGTAAATCTAAGGGCAGTACCAGAATACAAATACGCAAAAGTAAGTATTAATGACAACAACTGGACTGTTGGAACAAACACAGACATAGTAGAGATTGGAACAGAAAAAACAAAAACTATATTTGTAAAAGTTAAATCAATATCTGGAACAATCAAACAATATGTTGTAAACATAGTTAGAGAGCCAGACCCATTAGAACTAAAACAAATCTATGTAGACAACAGAATTGCAACAAAAGTAAATGACACAGAATACACAATAGATATTGTAAAAACAAAAACAAATATAGACATAAAAGCAATACTATTTAATCAAACAGAAGAATACGCAAGTATTTACGACAACAACCCAGAACTTGGAATTAGTACATACAAAGCATACAGCATAGCAAATGGATACACAATAAAAATCACTGCATCAAATGGAACAGACAAAACAGACGCAAACTACAAAGAAAAAGTATATACACTAAACATCACAACAGTTGATAAAGTAGAAGAACTATCAGATTTACAACTTACAATAAGTGTAAACAACAAAAAAGTAGAACCACAAGAAGACGGATTATACTTAATTTATGTTGATAAAGACGATAAACAAGCAAATGTAAAAGCAGAATCAACATCAAAAACAACAAAAGTAAAAATTGGTGATAATGAATACACAATTTTAAAAGCAGAAAAAACTGTTACATTAGACGGAAAAACAACAATATTAAAAATATTAGCACAAAATGGAGCAGGTGACACTGTAGAAAAAGAATTGTGGATTATAAAAGGCAAAGAATCAATTTCAGGAAAAGTCATAACACAAGCAGTAGACCAAACAAAACAAAACGCAACAATAACAATCTATAAAGCAGGAACTACAGAAATTGTAAAACAAACAAACATAGAACCAGACGGAACATTTACAATAGAAGTAGAACCAGACACATACGATTTTGTAGTAACAAAAGAATCATATTTAGAATATAAAGTTACAAATATAATAGTCTCAAGGGGTAGAGATATTGTATTAGACGACATTTCAATATATGCAGGTGACATAGTAAAAGACGGAGAAATTGAAATAGACGACGTAGTAGCCTTAAAAGAAAACTATGGTTCAATAGATGATAACAACAAAGACGAAAAAGCAAAATATGACTTAAACGAAGACGGAATAGTTAATAATCTAGATAGAAACATTCTAAAAGCAAACTACAACAAGAAAGACACCGAGATAGAATGGGTTGATCCAGAATCACAAATTGTAGCAACAAGTCTTGAACAAGATAATTTAATATTACCATTAAATTGCAAATACACAATAACATCAAGTTATGGAACAAGAAAACACCCAACAACAGGTGTAGTAAAGAAACATACAGGTATAGACATTGCTGGAACACATCATGCACAAGTCCTAGCAGTAGCAGATGGAGAAGTGACATTTGCCGGAGTACAAAATGGATTTGGTAACTGCATAGAAATTAAACATATTGTAAATGGGGAAACAATATATAGTTTCTACGCACATTTATCAAAACTAAATGTTAAAGCCGGAAATAAAGTAAGCCAAGGAACAGTAATTGGACTAGAGGGAGGAGATCCGGAATCTGACCCTAATCCAGGTAACTCAACAGGGCATCACTTACACTTTGAAATTAGGAATGCTAGTGGATATGGAAATGATGTAGACCCTACAAACTATATCAAGTTTTAAAAAATAAGGATTAAAGGATAAAACCTTTGGTCCTTTTTTTGTATTCTAGGGAATTTATCGGGATTGGGGGACGGGTCTTCAATCCCATTTTTTTCAGAAAATGGACTTACTTATTTATATTTTACTATATTAAAAATTCCCAAGAAGAAAAACGGGATTGAAGACCCGTCCCCAAATCCCGAAAAATTTTCTAAGAAAAAAATGGGGATTTTTTGTGGTGGCCCCTTAATCCCGGAAATATTTCAAAAACAGCACATAAAAAGTTGACATAACAATAAAAAAGTGATATAATAAGCATGTCACAAAAGTTAAATAGAAAAAATACAATCAATAAATAAAAATACTAAAAATAAGAAAAGATAAATAATAAGAAACACCTAGAAAAAAATAATAAAAAAATAAAAATAGGGGATGTGTTATAAAATGAAAATATCTAAACTTAAAATTGGTATTTTATTTTTTATTTTATCTATTTTATTAATAGAAACAATATCATTAGCCATAAGTAATAATCAAGAAGAAATCATAAACAAAACAAGTACAGAAACAGAAAGTAAAGCATATATAGTAGACGAAAAAGAACCAAAGTTAAGTGAGGAAGAAGAAGAAACACTGAAACTAATAAATGAATATAGAAAACAAAATGGACTAGAAGAATTAAAAACATACTCAAAACTTCAAAAAACAGCCAGAATAAAAGCACTAGATATAGTGAAAGTTGGGTATTTTTCACATAATTCACCAATATTGGGAACACCATTTGAGTTAATGGATAAAACAGGAATATACTATAATGTTGCAGGTGAAAATTTGGCAGGAAATATAAGCCCGGAAAAAGCAGTAGAGGCATGGATAAATTCGCCGGCACACAGGGAAAATATATTGGATAAAGAATACACATATACAGGAATTGCGGTAATGGATAGTCCTGTGTATGGTAAAGTTTTTGTTCAAATGTTTATAGGAATATAATTTGAGAGGAGATACAAATTTATGTAGTAAATTTGTGTCTCATTTTATATATTAGAAAAGTTTCATAATAAATATTTGAAAGAACTTTATCACACGATCCAATAAAAAATAAAATATTAATATTTTTAATTTATTCACATATTTTATAAAAAAATACATAAAAAAAATAAATTTAATTACTACTTAAAATCAAATATAATTAGTAAAAATATCCTAAAATTTTCTAATAAAATATGTTATGCAACCATAGTAACCCGAAACAAGTAAATAAAAATTAAATTATAGAATATAGATAGGAGTAAGACTACAAGAAAATAAGTAGTCTTATTTTTGTACTTTACCCCAGTAAAATACCCCTACCACGATGAAAAGTAATAGAATTAATGGTAAACTATGGAATAATTAAGGAATTTGTGATATAGTAATAGCAATAAGGAAAGAGGAGAGCTTATGGAATATATAGATATATTTGATGAAAATAATAATCCAACAGGACAAATAAAAGAAAAGGGGAAAGCACATGAAGAAGGCGATTTTCATAGAACAGCACATGTTTGGATTATAAATGACAAAAATGAATTATTATTACAAAAAAGAAGTGCGAATAAGAAATCACATCCTAATTGCTGGGACATATCTGGAGCAGGACATATAAAAGCAGGAGAAAGTGTAATTGATGGAGCAATAAGGGAACTAAAAGAAGAATTAGGAGTTGAAGCAGAAGAAAAAGATTTACAATATATTGCAACGATTAAAAGCACAAAAAATCCTAAAAATATGGAATTTGCTTATGTGTATTTATTAAGATGTAATAAAAAAATAGAAGAATACACTTTTGAAGATGATGAAGTATCAGAGGTTAAGTATGTTTTATATAAGGATCTAGAAAAAATGGTGGAAGAAAAAGCAGAGGGACTTTTAATACATAAAGAAGAATTTGAAAAATTGTTCCAATATATTAGAAGTTTGTAATGTTTAAAATTATTATTTAAAAAATAATAATCTTAAGGAGGAGTTAAATGGAAAAATTAATTACAAAAATAACAGATAATGACTTTGGACTTAAATTTGGTGATATGGAAAAGCCACAATTAAGAAAAGGTGCAAGAGGAATAGTAATTCGAGAAGATGGAAAAATTGCAATTTTTAATAAAGCAAATAAACACGAATATAAATTGCCAGGAGGTGGCATTGAAGAAAATGAAAATCCAGAAGATGCTTTTTATCGTGAAGTTGCAGAAGAAACTGGATGCAAAGTTGAGATAATAAAATATTTAGGTATTACTGAAGAATACAAATATAAAAACAATTTTAAACAAATCTCATATATTTTTGTATCAAAGGTTATTGAAGATACTCAAAAATTAAATTTGACGCAAAAAGAAAAAGATGAAGGAGCAAAATTATTATGGGTTGAGCCTATTGAGGCATTAGAATTAATACAAAATTGCATAAATGATTTAAAAGACTCACAATATGAAGATGTTTATGCAACAAAATTTGTTGTTTTAAGAGATAGAAGAATACTTGAGTATTATTTAGATATTTAAAAGAAATATAATTGGAGGAAAGCAAAATTATGAAAGTAATAGTAGGTGGAATTATAGAAAAAGAAGGAAAATATTTGTTAGTACAAGAAGCGAAGAAAAAATGTTATGAAAAATGGAATTTTCCAGCAGGACATTTAGATTTTAACGAGAGTTTAGAGCAAGGAGCAATTAGAGAAATAAAAGAAGAAACAGGTTGTGATGTTAAACTAGACGGAGTTTGCTATGTTGCTAATAGAATTTTAGAAGACGATTTATTTGTAATGATTGTTTTTAATGCTAAACTTATTAATGAAAATATTGAGTTTGATAAAGAAGAAATTTTAGATGTTAAATGGTTTGATTATGATGAAATAGTTAATAAAATGGAAAGTATGTTAAGAGGAAATTATGTTAGAACAGCAGTAATTAACCAAAATAATAATTTAGTTGCACCTATTGATATTGTTGATATTTTAAAAGATTAAGAAAAAGGTGAAAAAAATATGGAAAAGTTAATAGTTTTAGGAACTGGTAGTGGACTAACAATAAATTGTTATAGTTTAAGTGCGTTACTTGAAAATACAAACGGTAATTACTTATTGATTGATACTGGAAGTGGTAATCAAATATTAAATCATTTAAAAGCCAAAAATATTAATATAAATAAAATACATGATATTTTTATATCTCATAAACACATAGATCATTTATGGGGAATAATACCACTTTTAAGATATATCATGCAACAACATAGAAAAAGTAATTATGATGGTATATTAAATATATATTGTGCTGAAGAAATAAAACAGATAATTGATATGTTTATTAGTGCAACATTTCATAAAGCACACGAAGATTTATATAAAGAAATTGTGAAATATCATTTTTGTGATAATGGTAAAAAATTTAATATTATAGGTTATGAAGTAGAAGCAATTGATACAGAATCTATCGAATGTATTCAGTATGGATTTAAGATAATCCTAAATTCTGGAAAAACGTTAGCTTTTTTAGGAGACGTTCCTTGTAGTAAAAATGTGTATTCAAAAATAGAAAATTCAGATTGGGTACTACATGAAGCAATGTGTTTAGAAAAAGACAAATATAAGGTAAAACCACATGAAAAGAATCATTCTACAGTAAAAGATGTTTCTATTGCAATGAATACTTTAAATATAAAGAACTTATTATTATGGCATTGCATCGATAATAATATAGAAACAAGAAAAGAATTATTTACTAAAGAAGCAAAAGAATATTTTAATGGTAATGTGTATGTTCCAAATGATTTGGATGAAATTGAATTATAAAAAGAAATAAGAAGAAAGAATGTTCTGATTTAAAAGTATAAAATGGTAGAAAGGTAATAAAAATATGATAGATAAAGTTGGTGGAGTAATTTTAAAAGATAAAAAAGTCCTTGTTCAAAGAAAAAAGAATAATAGGGAAGAATGTATAATTCCAGGAGGAAAACGTGAAGGAAATGAAACAGATTTTGAAACATTAAAAAGAGAACTAGATGAAGAGTTAAATGTAGAATTAGTAAATGCTGAATTTATAGGTGGATATGATGATATTGCTTGTTTTTCAGATGAGCCTATTCATGTCCAAACATATTTAGCTGAAATAAAAGGAAAAATAAAATGCAAAAATGAAATTAAAGAAGCAATATGGATTGATAAAGATTATAAGAAAAATGGAATAAAAGTAGGTAGTATTTTAGGAGAACATGTTATACCAAATTTAGTAGAAAGAGGTCTAATGTAATGATACTTGTAAGTGCTTGTTTAGTAGGAATAAATTGCAAATATAGTGGAGGCAATAATTTTAATCAAAAGATTTTTGATTTAGTAAAGGAAGGAAAAGCGATACCAATTTGTCCAGAACAACTAGGAGGGTTAAAGACACCAAGAAAACCTGTGGAACTTAAAGTTATTGATGGAAAAAGATATGCAATTGATAATGAAGGAAATGATGTTACAGAAAATTTTGAAAGAGGAGCAATAGAAGTATTAAAATTAGCTAAAAGCTTAAATATCAATAAAGCGATACTTCAGCCAAGAAGCCCGTCTTGTGGAGTTAATAAAATTTATAGTGGAAATTTTGATAATAAATTAATAGATGGAAATGGTATATTGGCAGACCTTTTAATAGAAAATGGAATTGAAGTTTTTACTCCAGATGAAATTTAATATTATAGTATTTTACACAAAATAGCCTAGATTCCACCATCTAGGCTATCATCATATAAACACTCGATTTTTTCCATATTTTCACGTTTCCTATCTGGAATAGCATAGCAATATTTATTCAAAGTGGTACTTATATCAGCATGTCCTAGAATTTTACTAAGTACGGGAATTTCCATACCTTGTTCAATTGCTCTAGTTGCAAATGTATGTCTTAAAGTATGGAATGTAACTTGAACTTTATCAGCATGAGATTTTGGTTTGGATTTTATATTCTTTTTAATTTTATTTCTAATAGGTTTTTCCTTTTTATCTCGTAAACCAGCATCTATTAGCATTAAAGAATATTCTTTCCAAAAAGTTTTCTGATCATATGGTTCTCCAATTTGATTACAAAATAGAAAATCTTTATTTATATAGAATTTACCAGCTAATTGGATTTCAATTTTTTGTTTTTTCCTGTGAGTTTTTAATTCTTTAACAATAGGAGAGAGAAGCGGTATTTCTCTATAACTTGTTTGAGATTTTGGAGTATCTAAAATTAATTTAGTTTTATTCTGATTTTTAGATACTTTCTCATGGGTAGATAATCTTTTAATACTATTTCTAACAATTAAATTTTGACCTTTTAAATCAACATCACACCATCTCAAAGCAAGGATTTCACCCAATCTCATACCTGTAAATAAATCTAATATAACAACAATTCCTAATCTATAATTTCTAGCAACATGAATTAATTTATTTTGTTCTTCTCTAGTTAAAACTCTCATTTCTTTTCTGAAAATTTTAGGAGTTCTTATAGTTTCAACAATATTTGTTTGAACTAATCCATTAATATATGCTTGTTTAAATGAAGCATGTAGCATATTATACATATTTTTCAAAGTTTTAGCTGATAAGCCACCTTCACGATTATCTAATCTACCATTGTTCTGCTTATAATTAAAGAATTTTTGTAGCATTTCTGCTGAAACAGATTGTAATTTTATATTAGAAAAATAAGGTTTCAAATGACCTCGTATATATGTTTCATAACTTGTATATGTAGCAAGTTTTATATTAGGCTTAGCATAATTTCCAAGCCATTTGCTAAGCCAATCTATGAATAATATATTATTTGAATTAGTATAAGTTCCATTCTTTAGAGATAACAAAATGGCATTTAATTTGTCTTTAACTTCTTTTCTAGTTTTAGCATATACAGATTTTCTGTTAGGTTTTCCATTTTCTTTTACACCTATAGTATATCTAGCTTCCCAAGTACCATCTTTTCGTTGTCTAATACTGCCTTCATTTTGACCTCTTTTTGACATATTGAACCTCCTTGATTTAGTAATCAAGAAGTTTTAGAAAGTTAAAGCAATCAATAAAACCTTGTCTATATAAGACATCAGATTCATATTCATTTTCTAAATAAATATAATTGATAAGTTTTTCTAAAGAATCATTAGTATTAGGAAAGTCCTTTAGAAAATTTTCAATACAAGAATTTTTATTTTTACCAAGCCTCTTATAAGTTTCGTCTTCTTGTGATAAATAGTTTAGATATGAATTGATTAGATTATTAAAGAACTCATCAAGTTCTTCTTCAAATAAATTTTGATTAATAGGCATAAAAAATCCTCCTTCTTTCATTAAAATTTTAATTTTTGTTGAAAGTAGAAGATTGCATGTGATATAATATTCATGTAATTCTACTTTCGAAGTAGTATTGCTAGGGAATAGTGTAATAAGATTGACTGTCAGAAACACTATTTCCTTTTTTATTTGTCCAATTTTCTAATTCCTCTACGAATACCTTCCATTTTAGATATATTTTCTTTCTTACAATATTTTTCTAATATTTCCAATGTTTCCGCATCTACACGAACAGTTAATTTAGTATTCTTAGGATTATCAGTAGGACGACCTAGCTTTTTCTCAGTCATATCCACCTCCTTTTTGACTGTCATAAATATAATAACATTATGACGGTCAAAAGTCAATGTTTTTAAAAATATTTTTTACATTTCCCATTCATCTTCTTCAAACCAATCAAAAGTACTTGAATATTTATGCTTCATAATCCATTCTTTTTTTGCTTGTTTGCTTAAACTCCTAAAACTTCTTATTACTCTTTTAGGTCTATTTTGATTATATTGTCTATTTTCAAATAAATAGGCAAGGGATATTAATGTATCCAGAGAACGGTTACTAAAATACCTATTACAATTCCTATTAGTATCCCTTTGAATATATTTTTCCATTTTATCTTTTGAAGTTTTTTCAATTCCTCTTGATATTTCATCATCTGAACTTCCAGATGTATTCTTATTGTTTCTGTAAGTTCCTTTTTTAGTGTATTCAGAATGTCTGCCATTGAAATTTGCTTGTCCATTTTGTATTCCATATTTTTGATTTTGTCCTTCGTATCTTCTATCCACTTGAATAGAGTTATCCACATTTCTGGTTGAACTGTGTAAAACTCTGCTTTCATTTGTGTTTGCTGTGGTATTTGATTTTTCTCTTTTAAATTTTCTATTAAACTCATTTTGCATATTCTCCTTTAAATATTTAATATCATATAATTTATTATCTCTACACTTCATTCCAGTTGGAGTAGTGTAAGTTATACTTTTTCTTGTATCAGTCCAATTAACTTGATACCCTAAACTATTCATATTTGATATGAAATCTTTTTTAGTTAATGAATTTTCTATTGAATAGTCAATAGCATTTATTAGTTGCATTTTCCAACTTTGACCTTTATTTGCTACTTGATATTCTTTTAGTGTTAAACTATTACTAACCTTTGAATTTCCTTTTAATGAAATAGTGGAAAGTCCATTTTTTGAACATAATTCATTAGAATATATTTTTATTTTTTCCATATTTTTTTTACTTTGTTGAAATTTCTTACCATCTTCAAAAGATACAGGATTTATTACGAGATGATTATGTACATGTTCTCTGTCAGTATGAGTTGCTACTAATACTTGAAAACCTTTATATTGTTTTGCAAGTTCTAATCCAATTTCATGTGCTTTGTCATAACTTAAATTATCGTTAGGGGAAAAAGATTGTACTAAATGAATATATTGTCTGCCAGTTGTCTTGTTATATAAATTTTTTACAGTTTGCATTTCCTCTAAGGCATTGTCAGAAGTACAATCTTTTCCTGTAATTAATTCAGTAGTAGTTTTAGCATCTTGTGTTATGTAATTTATAATATGTTTTAAAGTTGATTTGGAGTTAGTAAATTTAATAACTGCCATATATGTTTCACCTGCTCTCTAATTTCACTTAAATCTAAACAAGTAATAACACCTTGATGACATAGTCTAGTTAGCTGATTTAAGTTATTTCCAATTTTAGCAAGTTCTCTTGTAGCATCATCTAATCCATCAATTACATATATGTTCTTGTTAAGTGCTGAATATTTTAAATAGTCAGTTAAAGTTATATTAGCTTTTTCAGATTGCCTTTTTATATAGTTATAATCTTTTTCACTAACTCTAAAATTAATTTGTTTATTATTTTTTCTCATATATATTAAGTTCCTTTCTCTAAAATTTGTAAAAGGGGTTTGGGTTCTCCCAAAATTAAAACACCCAAAGTAAATTTTGAGTGTAAAATCTAGTGGCAAAGCCACATATAATGGTTCGTAATTGCTAAAGCAATAACGCAACCATTTAATTGTATGTCTATACAATTAGGAATCTTGCCTATAAAAAACTACAAAGAATAGCTTAAATTTAGCAAGAAGTGAAGTATTATATATAAAAATACTGTTACATCTGTTACAACACCGTAGAATATAGTTATATAAGTTGATTATAAACTTTCGTTATTTGTTACATATCTGATACAAGTTGTAACAAATTCTGTTTCATTTTTGTATCAGATAATTTTAGATAATTGTTACTAATATTTTCCTACAACCATATGCAATTTAGAAAAATGTAACAGTTGTAACAGAAAATATTACTGTATAATACTCCTAAATTTATCTTTTTTTAACCATATAAATCTTTGTGGGCTACCACCAACTCGTAGTAATTTTGTTCTACTATCTTTTGAAGTTTCTATAAATCCATCTTCATCTAAGTGTTTTAATAGAGTTCTCTCACTTACTGAGAACAATTCTCCTTGTTCATCACAAAGTTTTTTTACTAATTTATGAGATATGCTTGATATTAAATAATAGTACATATCATCTTCATAACCAATAAAGCCATCTCCACTTGCATATTGATAAGTTCTTATATCTTGAACTCTTGCAATTTTGCTTTCTAACAATGAATTTAATTTAGTAACAAACTTTATACTAGGATTATCTTCAGTAACAGTTTTAGATTGAGATATTGCTAGATTTATTAAAATATCTGCAAATTCGGAAACTAAAAATTGTAAATCATCATTTGTAAGAACATTTGCATTATTCATAAGGTTTAAAAATTTCTCAAAACCTATAAAGAGCCAAGATAATGCTTCGGGTATTCTAGGATGAAAAGTTATATTTCTATTAGTTAATTCTGTAATTAGGATTTTTCTATTATTTATAAAATCTTCTCTTAATTTATTTGCATATTCTTTTTCTGTATAAACACCATTCACATATTGATAAATCCATCTAATATAAAAACTCATAACAGATTTAAAAGCTCCATTTCTTGATAATTCTTGTAATTCGGTTAATTTCGAAACATCAATGTCGTTTGGCTGTAATTCAATACTGATATATCTAGCAGTACCGCTTTCGGAAATATCTGGTGTTGATTCTCCAGTAATGATGACATTTCCTCTAGGTGGTTTTGATACTTTTAATGTACTATCACAATTTAATCTATTTTTTCCTATTCTATCGCCATAAGATCTCATAATGACTTGTGCTGTTTTATTCATAGATAATTCATCTAATTTAGTAGAAGGGTGGTAGTCATCAATTACAGTTAAAACATCTTTTAAGATAAATGATTGTGCAATAATACTATTAGCAGTATCTCTAAAAGATATAGGTAAATCAGTATTAGTAAAATCTCCAAAGAATGATAATATAAGAGAAGCAAGAGTGCTTTTCTTAGCACCAGTTTTTCCAATTAAAAATAATACTAATTTTGGTTCACAATCAGCTATTTTTAGAAAATGATTTAATGAAGATAGAAATGCTAAAGCAATTAAAGGTAATATGATTTTATGTGGTATAAATTCAGTATCTAGTAATTTCCTTATACATTTTAAATCTTCATCGATATTTCTTTCTATAATATCTGTTAAGCAATATCGTGATAATTTTCCTTCTAGTTCAACATTTGTTTCGATATTTTCATCCAAATATAAGACATTGCATAAAAATATTAACTTGTTATTAATATTCCTCCAACCAGTATGACAATAGATATGTTCAGTTTTTATATTAGTTGCAGTACATTGAATAGCATGTCTAATACAATCTTTTACAGTTTGTCCTGTTTCAATATTACAATGTAAGCCCCAATTTTTTGTTATCCAATTCATATTGTTAAAATCATTTGCAGATATTCTAATGGAAGGCAGATTTTTGCCATTAGCATGTTTACCTTCCATACTCAAATATCTTTTTACATCTACACCATCATCAATAATTGTTTCATTTTTTAAATAAGGAACAAAGTTTGATAATTTTTGATAAACTTTATTTCCCTTTTTATTTGTAACCTTAAATAAAGAACCATCAATTATTTCGTGAGGTGTCTTTTCGAATAGAGAACTTAAAGAATTTTCTTGATTTTTATTGAATTTATTTGTATTTGCTTGTATAATATCAGTAGAATCATTTTGATAAGAATAATATTTAGGAGATGTTTTCTCTGTGCCAACATTTAAAGCATTTACCTGAATATTATTTTTTTTATTTATATTTTCTTCCATAAGTTACTCATTCTAAATAACATTTGTATTGTTATTTACCCATATTAAAAATTTATCTTTTGGTACTAATTTTCGTTTACCAAGTTTAAGTGTAGGAAAATCTGAACGATTCATTAATTGATATGAATTAGCTTTTGAAATTCCTAAGTATTTACTAATATCTGTTGCTGACAATGTTGCAGGTAATTCTTCGTTTGTTTTAAATGTACTTCTCATAAGTATTTGTTCTCCTTTCCTCAAAAATTTTTTTTTTGTTTAACGTCCCTATATATGTATTTAATACCATAATGGTTCTGTTTCCATTCCCTCCATCTAGGAGAGCTACCCCTTTACATCACATTAGCCAGGTAGAAGTTTCTTTATTTGTGTATATCTGGACTATTTAGTTTTCAATGTACATAAGCGAAGATAAAATTTTTATCTGCTTCTGATGGAAATAATAAAACGATATTGAAAAAATTACAATAGTTTCGTATAATATGTATCGTAGAAATCGATTTTCTAAAAAATGCAAAATATCGATATTCCAAAAATATAGGGGTGATAAAATGGCTTTATATGCGACTTTGAACGAAAATAATCATATATGTATTTATCCAGATAATGAAGATTTTTTAGGAGTACAGAGAATGGAATTTCCATTAGGAATACATTTATTAAATTTTATGTATTTAGATATTGATGAAATAAATATGGCATATACACAAGTTATTGATTTAATAACTCAAAAAGCTTCGAATACTAAAATATCAATGTTTGATTACATAGAAATGTTACAAGATTTAATGGCACAAATAGATAATAGTTGTGTATATATGCACTTTTATACACAAATGCTATATGAAATTATGTCTGAAACTCCAACAAGTGGAGTAGAAAGAATGGATATATTAGAAAAGAGAATGCCAGATACTACTGTAAAAAATTGTATTTATGTAGAACATGAAAATGCAAATAAAGATAAAAAATTAAAAACAGATAGATATATAGGAATTAGAAAATTGGCATCAGTAATTGACGAAAAGAAAAAGGAAAAATATATAAAATTTTATCATTATGTAAGAGAAGAAATTATAGCAGACATAAAAAGAAAAAGAACTATTTTAAAAGAAGAGATAGATTATATTTATAAAAAAATAACCAATAGTCAATT
>ERZ826220.336-NODE-336-length-56513-cov-5.019661_pt1 | contig 56513 bp, 51 predicted proteins | sample MGYA00519927_ERZ826220 | MGnify/ENA primary metagenome ERZ826220 (study PRJEB31778, sample SAMEA3449225) | human gut metagenome | biome: human gut; feature: human-associated habitat; material: faeces | place: United Kingdom | collected 2010/2012 ... | reverse complement strand
TTAATAACAAAATATAACAGTTATTAAATTCCCTAAAACAGGTGAAATCTCAATCAGGATTTACTGGAAAGTTTCGGGTTTAATAAGGCAGCACTAGTAAAACATTTCTATCAGTATGTGATACAGGGCAGGGAACGAAGAATATCCAGTCCATATTTTCGATTGACGGATTATATGAAATATGGAGGGGAAGATTTAAAACAGGCATTTGGCAGTCGGCGTGAGTCATATTTATTACATTGGATAAATCATGGATATAATGAGCATAGAGAGGGAATAGGCACAATCGGTGTGCCGGAAGCGTTATCAGAACTTTCTGTATACGAAGATAAGGCACAGGTATTAAATTTATCTTCAAAGCATAAGGGAGAGGTTCTATTAAAGGCACAATGGAAGGATGCAGAAGTAATACTTCCATCCGCAAAGCGCAGTGGGTATGCGTTTGCCGGCTGGGCAGACAGGAAAGATGCGAAAGAGCCGGTATATAATTCAGGAGATAAGGTAGTGGTAACGGAGAATCAGACCTTTTATGCCATCTGGAAGAAATCAAAGCCACCGGTTATAGAGCGGACGATATCGATTCAGAATGGAACGGATGGATTCTATACATATGCCTTTGTACGGGATGGAGGAGATGGAATTAAAAAGACTGCTTTTGCGGTGTGGAGTGAAAACCAGGGCCAGGATGATTTGACGGCAGAATGGCAGATGTCAGAATTAGGAGAAAAAGGGGACTATTTTATAGAGGGGCAAAGATATAATTACCGTTATTATACCTCTGCTGTAAAACATAAGAATGAATATGGCAGACATCTGATTTCAATTTATGCCTATGACAATTTGGATGGTTATGCAACAGCAGATACGGATTTTTGCTATTGCTTCCCAATCATTTTTGATGGAAATGGAGGTCTTATCGATGGAGAAGAGACAAAGCAGGAGAGCCGATATTATGGGACACCCTATGGAGAAATGCCAGACGCCGTGCGGGAGAACTTCCTTTTCTTAGGATGGAGCACAGAGCCGGATGCAGAACAGGACAAAGAGGAAGATAAAAAGCCGGATGTAATATGGCAGGAAAAAGAACTTATCGGGGAAGAAGATGTTTTTTGCCATGCAGGAGAACAGAGATTATATGCACAGTGGGATGAGAGTCCTGTTATTGAGGCAAAAGATCAGTATTATAGTTTGACGGATGCAAGAAGCGGCAGGATTACAGAGGAAATACTTTTGCAGCAGGCATGTGCAAAGGACAGAGAAAGCAGCTCAGAAGATAATCCGGAAGGTATCTTAAAGAGCGGAGGAGATGAAGAGAAGAATACTGTTTTTTGCGTGGAAGATTATACGGAAGAAGAGTGGAAGAACTTTGCGCATGAAGGAACCACCACGATTACTTATTATGCAAAAGATGCAGTTGGCAATGTCAGCAGAAAACAGGTTACCGTTTATCTGGTGGATACTACCTCGCAACAGGTGGAGGACAAAGAAAAAACGTTTCGATTTATCAGTGAAAAATATCTTGATACCATAACACAGGATTCTATTTGGAGGAGAGAAGAAAATTACAGACAGTTAGAAGAGGCATTGCAAAGGAATACGGCTTTAGAAGTCTGGAATTTATCACATCAACAGATGAATGAGATGAAAGAATATGAATTGCAGCATAATACCGGGAAAATGACGGAAATAGAGCGTTTTCGGAATAAATTTATCCATTGTATCGGTGAAAATGCCGAAATTTAGAAAGAAAGAAGAAATTGGTTGCACAATAAAAATAACTTATGGTATAGTTGGAGAAAAGTGAAAGGAGTTATGAAAAATTGAATCCAAAGAAAAAAATATTGATTTTATCAGGCTGTCTGCTTACAGTGGCAGCTGTAGTTGGTGGTACATTTTTCGTACAGAAGAGCAGTAATCATGTTTTGAACAAAACATCCATAGGAAAATTCCACGAAGCAGAGGAGCATACTGCAACAGGAGTTGTGGTATGTAAGACGGAAGCATTGCAGGAGGTATTTCAGCAGAAGAAAGAAGAGGTTCTGTTGGCAAAGCAGGAAGTGCCGGATGAATCCGAGGGAAAGAATGAGAAAACCGATAAAAAGGGAACACAGGAAGTGACACCGGGAAAGGAACCAACAGAGCCGGCATCAACTGCAGGAGGGCAGACCCCTTCAGCTCAGAAAAACGCAACGACATCCGGGGGACAGGAACCTGTCGGTGGAATTCCAGCAGCACCATCAGATACACCATCGGAAACTCCGGCAGCACCATCAGATACGCCGTCAGAAACTCCGGCAGCACCATCAGAGACACCGTCAGAAACTCCGGCAACGACACCGACAGAACCGCCGGCAGAGGAAACAAAGCCAGCAAATCCATGTCCGTATCCGCTTTGGACAGTGATGAGTTTTGATGATGGAACTATGGGATATTACTGGCCGATGGATTATGATATTGCAGATGCAGTAAGAGTGGACAAGGAATTGTATGAATTACATTATACCAGACTGGTAAGTACAACTTTTGTGGGAAATTATGATGGTGCATATCATGTAAGATTAAGTAAATTCAGTTATCATATTCCGTATGCAGATGACTGATGATAGAAAAAGAAAGGTATATCGAAAACTCCCTAAGGAGTTTTCAGATATACCTTTTCAATTCTGTTCTTATCCATTTTCTCAACCCGGAGCAGAATTCCATTTTCTGTAGTAATGGATTCTCCCTCGTCCGGAAGATGGTCTAAATGTTCTAAGATATAGCCGCCAATGGAATCATAATCTTCCGACTCTAAATGAATCCCCAGTTTTTCACACATATCATAAAGATTCATGGAACCGTTGACCAGGTATTCTTTTTCATTTAAAGCAGTAATATCAGCTTCTTCATTGGCATCATATTCGTCATGAATTTCGCCTACAATTTCCTCTAATAAATCCTCTAAAGTAACAAGACCGGCAGTTGCACCATATTCATCTAATACGATAGCAATGTTGAGGGAAGAAGCCTGCATTTCTTTTAATAATTCAGCAGTATTCTTATGCTCATATGTAAAGAACGGTTCCCGCATAATAGAGCGGATGGAAAAATTCGTCCGGTCATCATAGAGCAATAAATCCTTTACATTTAAAATACCAATGACATTGTCCGTGGTATCTTCATATACTGGTAATCTTGTATATTTGGCTTCCCGGAAAATCTCTAATAATTTTTCATAGCTGGCATTGACATCTACGAAAGTCATATCTATACGGGGAACCATAATTTCTTTTGCTTCAGAATCAGTTAAATCGAACACATTATTAATCATATTGCGTTCTTCATTCTCAATAACACCGGATTCGTGACTGACATTTACGATAGTACGAAGCTCGGCTTCTGTCATGGTCTGTTTCTTGGCATCAGGATTAATATGCAGGAGCTTTAAGAAGCCATGGGAAAGCATATTAATAATAAAGATGACAGGAGTAAGAACCTTCATAAGAAAGCTGACAACTCCGGAGTACGCCAATGCCAGTTTTTCGGAATGTATGGTAGCAATTGTTTTTGGAGTGATTTCACCGAAAATCAGAATCAAAACAGTTAAAATTCCAGTTGATATTCCGGCAGCAACACTTCCGAAAATGCGGATGGCAAGTGCTGTAGAAATAGCAGAGGCGGATAAGTTTACAATATTATTCCCGATTAAAATAGCGCTTAACATCTTAGATGAATGATCCGTGATAGCAAGCACGCGCTTTGCCCTTACATTTCCTTCATCTGCCAAGGTCCGCATCTTAATCCGGTTAACGGTTACAAGAGCGGTTTCAGCAGAAGAAAAGAATGCTGATAAAAGAATCAGTATGACAAGACTTACTAATTGGATGATATCTGTTCCACTCAAATTAGTCCACCTGCAGATTGGAATAGTAATCCGTAAGAGCACTTAAATCTACCTCTGTATAGGATACCGGTTTATTTGCTTCATGATTTTTATAAATGGAGAAGCCTGCCCATCCTATGATAAGTGCAATGACAACAACGGTAGCGGTATAACCCAGATAACGCTTGCATTTCTCCTGTTTCATTATTTTTTTACGATTTTTCTTTTGTTCTTTATAACGGTCAACTTTTTCCTGACTCATAAGAAATCTCCTTGCAATTTTTTTTGTAATAATGGTATTATACACCATGTAGGAATAAAATTGAACAAAAAATTTAAAAACTAATAGAAAACAAAAAAATAGAAGAAGGAAAGAAAAATGAAGCAGGGAATAATTTTTGATATGGATGGAACACTGTGGGATTCTACAGTCGGTGTGGCAGAATCCTGGAATGAAATATTAAAACAGGAAAAAGTGAACCGTACACCTCTGACTGTAGAGGATTTTCGTGGAATCATGGGAAAAACAATGGATGTTATTGCAGCAAAATTTTTCCCGGATATGCCGGAAAAAGAACGGATGGAACTTTTAGATAAATGTGGCGAATATGAAAATGAATATCTGTCCGGGCATGGTGCAGTGTTATATCCGGGTGTGGAAGAAACCTTTGCAAAGCTGAAGGAAAAATATGAACTTTATATCGTAAGCAATTGTCAGAGCGGATATATCGAGGCTTTTCTTTCTTATTATAACTTAGGAAAATATATTTCTGATATAGAATGCTATGGAAATAATGAAAAACAGAAGGAAGATAATATTACACTGGTAGTATCCCGGAATGCACTTACCGATGCAGTGTATGTGGGAGATATCCAGAGCGATTACGAATCCAGCAAAAAGGCAGGAGTAGCTTTTATCCATGCAGCATATGGATTTGGCACAATTGATGATGAAGTACCGGAAATTGAAAATTTGTCACAGCTTCCGGAAGTGGTAGAAAAAGTATTTGCCGGAAAATAATTAAAATAGAAAACAGGAAACGAATGTAGAAATAAGAGAAAAAGAGTCTTGGTTGTTTGAAAAGAACGAAGCAAGGCTCTTTTTTAGTTGCCCGCATTTGTAAAAGGCTGCCAGTGACAGGTTTTATAGGTTGACAAATAATATTATATGATATATAGTATTGAATATGAAATAGTAATGCATTAAAAATAATATTATATTTATGAAAATCTGGAGGGAGTGATTGTATGGTATTTAATACAGGCGCAGCACTTCTGGATGCAATTGTTTTAGCTGTAGTATCAAAGGATGAGGAAGGTACTTATGGTTATAAGATTACGCAGGATGTGCGGAAAGCCATTGAAGTGTCAGAATCAACGCTGTATCCGGTGTTGCGAAGATTGCAGAAGGACGGTTGTCTAGAAGTATACGACAGAGAATGTGGGGGCAGAAATCGAAGGTATTATAAGATAACTGGGAATGGAAATGAAAGATTAACATATTATCGGAAGGAATGGGAAAATTATTCTTCGAAAATAACAGAATTATTTTCCGGAGAGGAGAAGATATGAACAGACAGGAGTTTATGAGAAGGCTGGAGCAGTTATTAGAAGGAATTCCGGAAGAGGAAAAACGGGAAGCAATTGCATACTATACCAGCTACTTTGAGGATGCAGGAGAAGAAAATGAAGAGAAGATAATCCGGGAATTAGAATCTCCGGAAAAAGTGGCAGCAACCATCCGGGCAGATTTCCCAGGATGCAATAATAGTGAGACAGCATCTTCCGGTAATCAGCAGAATTATAACGGTGCAAGCCAGAGTATGGGACAGCAGAATTATAACGGTGCAAGCCAGAATATGGGGCAGCAGAATTATAACGGAACGATCCAGAGGGAAGATAATACCACAAGAAATATTCTGCTTATAATCCTGCTGGTGCTTACTTCACCAATCTGGGGCGGTATTTTAGTAGCAATTGGTGGAACGTTAGCAGGAATCATCGGAGGACTATCTGGAATTGCAGTCGGCTGTGTGATCGGCGGAATAGCGGTAGTAGGTGTAGCAATTACAATTTTGGTAACAGGTGTAATTTCCTTAGGTTTTATTTCTATGGCAGCCGGACTTCTGATGCTTGCAATTGGATTATGTGCGGCCGGACTTCTGGTTCTGGTATGTGGAAAGTTTCTTCCATGGTTTGCAAAAGGAATTGCAAAATTATGGCAGTCACTGTTTAAGAAGAAAGGGGGAGCTTGCGCATGAAAAAAACATTAAAAATTATTTTTGGTATCGCATTAGGCTGCTTTCTTTTAGGCTGCGTGGTATTAGGAATTGGAATTGCAACCGGTGGAACCATGCGGGAATTTGTAGAAGCAGTGCAAAATAATAAATTTGCATTTCATTGGGATGTAACTGACTGGGAAGGACAGGATAAAGGAACAGACAGTACAGAAGAGACTGCATTTGCACCGGAAGATGTGAAATCACTTGATATCGATATGGATGCAGGAATGTTGAAAGTAGTCAAAGGAAAAGGCAAAGAGATTAAGGTAATAACAACTTCTAAAAATGCTGAGGTAGAGACTGCATTGGAAGATGGAACTTTAATAATCAGCGAAAACTTCCATGCAGCATATTGGGGCGATGGAGTGCATCGTTTACAGGTGGTTATTGAAGTGCCGGAACAGCTTGAGTTAGAGGAACTTTCAGTTGAAGTCGGAGCAGGAGATATTGATATAAAAGAAGGACTGTTGACGACAGCATATGCAAGCTTGGATGTGGATGCCGGAAATCTTGATTTTGCCGGTGAAGTAAAAGGTGATTTGGACGCTAACTGTAATGTGGGAAACATGGAATTGAAATTAACCGGTGAGCAGCAGGATTACAATTACAGTTTAAGCTGTGGTGTTGGTTCTATAAAAGCAGGAGATATTTCTGTTGCCGGACTTGGCAGAGATGACGAAATCGACAATGGTGCAGATTATGATATGGATATAAACTGTGACGTGGGAAATGTTGATGTAATTTTTGAAAAACGATGAGAAACACGCTTTGTGGGATGCCAGCATAAAAATGATAGCAGATAATGTGAAAAGACATTGCCTGCTATCATTTTTTATAAAATTATTTACTTGGAAACCCACTCATTTACATCATTGATTTTACTTAAAACCGGGAGCAGAATCAGGCAGAGAATAATGCCGACAACACCCTGGACGATATTGAATGGAATACCTGCAGCAGAAGAAGCAATTCCGGTAGCAAGGGCAGCGGAGGAGAAAGAACCGCTGGCAAATGCAGCAAGACCTGCTTCAAACAGGAAGTAGCCAAGTACCATAAGAGCCTCACCTACGATACCGCCGATAACAACGCGGACACTGCGGTTAGCTTTGGAAGAAATGTTAAGACGCAGTTTGTGGAACAGAAGTCCGGCGATGCATGCGGTCAGAGCCTTGATGATTAAAGTGGCAGGAGCCCAGGTCATATAGCCGGAGAAAATATCAGCAAACATGGAGCCGATACCAGCGGCAAGTGCACCAATTCCAGGACCTAAGATAATACCACATAGGAGTACCAGTCCGTCTCCTAAATGAATATATCCAAAAGTTGGTGTAGGAATCTTAATAATCATAGTTGCAATGCAGGTAAATGCAGCAAGCAGGGCCGCAGTAACCATTTTCTTTGTATTTTTCATAATAAAGTAAATCCTTTCTTTGGTATGTGATCTGCAAATCGTTTTCCCTATCATATGTAAAATGTGGTTTGATTAAAATAGCCAGATATAACAAATATGACCACGCCAGTTTGAAGGCAAAAGGAGTATACAAATTTTTACGATTGCCGAAATGCTCATTCATTGGTAAAATAGTCACGGAAACATGACTACAAAAAAGGAGATAAAATAATGAAGAAAGAAGTTCGGATTGCATTATATATAGTTTCTATAGTGTGTGTGATTCTGCTGGGTGCAGCAATGATATATGCAGCCCATCACGGTGGAAGCATCCGCCAGAAGGACAGCCGGCAGACTGACGCAACAGCAGGGACAGAAGCTGCAGAAGACAGCAAGGATAAAAATGGAGAATCCGATTTAAAGACCAGTGATAAAACTGACGGTAAAAATGATGCGGAAGCCGGAAAGGATGCAGCTTCTGAAGATGCAGATAAGAAGATTGGGAAAAACACGGAAACAACAGATGTAACAGAAGATACAACACTGATGTTTACCGGAGACGTACTTTTTGCCAATTCTTTTAAAACAAACTATGATGCCGGAGGCATAGACGCTGTCATAGATAATGGCATGAAAGAGCTGCTTGTAAATGCAGATATTACCATGGTAAATGAAGAATTTCCGTTTAGTAACCGGGGCACCCAGATGGAGGATAAGCAGTATACCTTCCGCACAGACCCATCCTATGCAGCCGCATTAAAGGAAATGGGCGTGGACGTGGTCACTCTGGCAAATAATCATATCCTCGATTATGGAAGGGAAGCATTGAGTGATACTTTTACGACATTAGATGGACAGGGCATTTTATATGCAGGAGCAGGGGACAGCGTAGAGCGGGCGCAGGAAGTGCAGGTAATAGAAGTAAATGGGAAAAAGTATGGATTTCTTGCAGCATCCCGTGTACTTCCGGTTGCCGGCTGGAATGTAGAAAGCGCAGTACCGGGAGTCCTTTCTACTTATGATGAAACGCGGTTTGTCAATGCCATTGCCGAAGCACGCAGTCAGTGTGATGTGCTGGTGGTTTATGTCCACTGGGGCTTGGAACATCAGGAAAAACCTGAGGCATATCAGAGAACACTGGCACAGAAATATATTGAAGCCGGTGCAGATGTAGTGTTTGGTGCACATTCCCATTGTCTGCAGGGCATTGAATATATCGACGGAAAGCCGGTGTTTTACAGCCTTGGCAATTTTGTTTTTGGCAGCAGCATTGAGCGCACCATGGCAGTGGAAATGGTAGTGGATAAGGATGGTACAATTTCTTATAAGCTGGTGGGAGCAAAGGCAGAAAATGGAAAGACCAGACAGATGAATGAATTAGAACAGCAGCAGTTGAATGACTATATCAACAGCATTTCCTTTGGCGTAACGGTGCAGGATGACGGAACCGTAACACCACAATAAGAGGCAGCAGAGTATGAAACAGTATTGGTACAATAAGCTGAAAAGAAGTGCATAAAAATACCGGATTGCGATAGAGTAGTAATAAAAGAAATTGCCGGGAGATGGAATGAACAGTTCGAAACGGGAAAACTTACTGAATCTGGCACTGGATGCAACGGAAGAGGAAAGACTGCAGTCCTTAAACTTAAATGTAGGATATCAGGAAGAAACGGACACATGGGAAGTCATTGTAAAATATACCGGAAGTCTCAGAAAATTAGAGGAGATATTTCCGGATATTGAAGTTACAGAACTGAGCAATGAATATGCAGTTATCCGGCTGCCGGAGGCTTTGATGGATGCGGTAACAGACCGGACAGAAATTGAATATATGGAAAAACCAAAGAGGCTCTTTTTCTCTGTACAGCAGGGAATCAGAGCCTCCTGCCTTACGTCCCTTTATACAAGAAAAATGGGGTTAGGGGGAACGGAATTGAGTGGGAAAGGTGTGATAACGGCATTTTTAGATAGTGGCATCGATTACAGACACCCGGATTTTAGAAAGGAAGATGGAAGCAGCCGGATTCTGGCAATCTGGGATCAAAGCATTGCAGGAAATCCACCGGCCGGATTCCGGCTCGGGACAGAATATGACCGGAATATAATTAATGATGCATTGCAGCAGGAGAATATACAGGAGGGGTACCGTATCTGCCCCAGCCGGGATTTATCCGGGCACGGAACCCATGTGGCAGGAATCGCAGCGGGAAATGGAAGAGCATCCAATGAAAGAAACCGGGGCGTGGCATATGAAAGTGATTTGCTGGTGGTAAAGCTTGGCACACCGGGGAAAAATTCCTTTCCAAGGACAACAGAGCTGATGCTTGGAATGGATTATATTCTCCGGAAAGCACTGGAACTTAAGCAGCCGGTGGCAGTAAATATAAGCTTTGGCAATACCTATGGTTCCCATGATGGAACCTCTCTTCTTGAAACCTATTTATCTGATATGGCAAATTACTGGAAATCGGTTCTGGTGATTGGCACCGGAAATGAAGGCAGTGCCAGAGGGCATACCTCCGGGCAGCTTGTAATGGGAAGAGAACAGGAAGTGGAATTTGCAGTAGGAGAATATGAGCCTGCGTTAAGCTTACAAATCTGGAAATCCTATGCGGATATTTTTTCCATCCGGATTACGCATCCCAGTGGGAAAACGGTGGGGATTATCCGGCAGCTGCAGGGCCCCCAGAGATTTACTATCGAAGGAACGCAGGTTTTATTATATTTTGGAGAACCAAGCCCTTTCAGTCCTTTTCAGGAAATCTATTTTGATTTTCTTCCGGTGGAAAATTATATCGACAGCGGAATCTATAAAATAACGCTGATACCGGAAAAGATTGTAACCGGGGTCTATAATATGTGGCTGCCTTCCCTTGCGGTCATCGGAGAAGCAACCGGATTTTTATATCCCACAGAAGAGACAACGCTTACAATTCCATCCACTGCCTATAAGGTAATTTCGGTGGGGGCCTATGATGCAAGATATAATCAGGTGGCAGCCTTTTCCGGGAGAGGGTTCACCAGAGAGACCAATCAGGTGAAACCGGACATCTGTGCGCCAGGGGTGGACATTGAATCCTGTGCACCAGGCGGCGGTTATACCGTACGAAGCGGAACTTCAATGGCAACGCCATTTGTAACCGGGACGGCAGCACTTTTTATGCAATGGGGAATTGTAGAGAAACATGATGCTTTTTTATATGGGGAAAAAATAAAAGCATATCTCATCCGGGGAGCAAGACCACTGCCGGGATATTCTTTTTTCCCAAATCCAAGGCTGGGCTGGGGTGTATTGTGTGCAGCGGACAGTCTGCCATCGGATGCCGGATGAATACGGTTGTACTTTTATGACACTTTTCTGAATAAATGTTGTAAAAAACGATAATTTGATGTACAATTAAAAAATGCAGGAAGGAATGTATAGACAGAAAAATATATATTTTTTGGAGGGGCTATGCAGGAGAAGAATACGCTGGATGAATTGTTTAAAGGGAAAAAAGGATTTGCGGAATGCTACCAGACTCTGCAGTTATTAAGTGAAAGTACCGATGATTATTTATTTCTGGCAGATTTAAAAGAGGGTAAATTTTATTTCGCCAGCAATGATATATCAAAGAGATATGCATTGCGCATGGATGAAAACAACAGCTGCAGCATAGATGACTGGAAAGATATTGTATATGGAAGAGACTTAAACCAGTGGGTTAATGATATGGAATCTATCTGCTCTGGAAAAAGCCTGATACATGATTTGGAATACCGGCTGGTAGACAGAAACAGCAATCTGGTCTGGATCAGCTGTCGTGGGAAAGCTGAACTGGATGAGACCGGGATTCCTTATGTAATGGTGGGAAGAACATCAGATACTGTCCTTTTGGGAAAGACAGATTCACTTACCGGACTTTTTAATAGTACTAAATTAATGGAACATCTGGATGAAATGCTGAATAGCAGAAAAGAAGGTGTTTTACTTGTCCTTGGTGTGGATAATTTTAAAAATATCAATACGAAATATGGAAGAGGCCATGGTAATTTTATTTTAAAGAGGATTGCGGCACTTCTGGAAAATAGTATTGATGAAAATATAAAAATTTATCGTCTGGATGGTGACCGGTTTGCAGTTAATTTTGTGGGATATGATATGGAGGCTGTGCGTGAGGTATACCAGAATATACAGATGAAGATGATGGAGAACTGTACCTTTTCAGCAGGTGCAGTCTGCTATCCGATGTCCGGAATCAAGGATGCCAATACATTGTTTAACTATGCGGAAAGTTCTCTGGACCGTGCCAAGAAGAGCGGTAAGAACCGGTTGATTCTTTTTTCGGCAGAAGATTATGAGAAACAGTTGTCGGTTATTGACTTAACAGAAGAAATCAGAAAGAGTATCCGCAACCAGTGTGATGGATTTTATCTTCTCTTCCAGCCACAGATTGGGATGAGTAATTATGAAGTAGTGGGAGCAGAGGCACTGCTCCGTTTCCGCTCAAAATATCATGGGGTGGTGTCACCAAATCTTTTTATTGGAATATTAGAGCAGAGCGGAATGATTGTGCAGGTGGGGAAATGGGTATTAAAGGAAGCCATTGCCCAGTGTGCAAAGTGGCGGCGTTATAATCCGGAATTCCGTATGAGTATTAATCTTTCTTATATACAGTTACAGCAGCCGGATTTAAGCCAGTACATTTATGATTTATTAGAACAGGAAGGAATTCCCGGAGAAGCTATTATTCTGGAACTGACAGAAAGCATGCAGTTACAGGATTATACCAAATACAATCAGTTATTTTATCAGTGGGGCAAGCGTGGTATACAGATTTCCATGGATGATTTTGGAACCGGATATTCCAGCTTAAGTTATCTTAAGAGTCTGGCAATTGATGAGATTAAAATTGACCGCTGCTTTGTCAGCCGGATTAATATGAGTGCATACAATTACCGGCTTCTTCGTAATATTTTGGAACTGGCAAGAAGTGCACAGATCCGGGTAGTATGTGAAGGGGTAGAAACACCGGAGGAATTACAGACACTTGCAGAGCTTGCACCTGAAGTTTTACAGGGGTTCTATTTCAGTAAACCGATTGAAGAAGAGCTGTTTGAAAAACAGTATATTTTTGGACATGTAGAGGAAGAACGGTGGCAGGAAGATTGTGGGAATAGTACAGTGATTCTGCCGGAAGCAGGAGACGGTACCGATTATAAAGCGATATTAGACCAGTTAGAAGAGATGGTCTATGTCATAGATGCGGAAAGCTATGAGTTATATTATATGAATTCTGCCGGACAACGAATCAGCGGCGTTAGTGATTATGCCGGCAAGAAATGTTATCAGGTATTAGAGGGCAGGGAAGAACCGTGCCCAGATTGTAATATGGCAAAATTAAAGCATAAGAAGTTTTTGACCAGATATGCAAATAATGAATTCTTAGGAACCCAGATGTTGATGAAAGATAAATTAGTAAACTGGGGCAATAAGGCAGCACGCCTTCAGATAGGTATTGACATGAATACCATCAATATTTCCATGAGCAGGCTGGAAGAACAGTTAGAAGTGGAAAAGGGCATTGTGAAAGCCTTGGAAGAGGCGAAAGAAAAAGAAAATGAAGCTGATATCATCAGTGAACTTCTTCATCATACCGGGGAATTTTATCAGGCAGACCGCTGCTATATCTTTTTATATTCCAAAGAGGCAGATAGCTGGAGTAATGTCTGTGAGTGGTGTGAAAATGAGATTCAGAGCCAGCAGCTTTATCTGGCATCGGTACCGGGTGACCGGGTAAAACTGGTGATTGGCAGTCTGAAGGAAGACAGATCGGTTATTATCAAAGATGTGGATATGTATCGGGAGTCAGCACCGGATTTGTGGAAAATATTAGTGCATCAGGAAATACGCAGGCTGATGCTTCTTCCATTGTTAAATGAAGGTCATTTATTTGGATTTATTGGTGTGGATAATCCGAAATACCGCCCAAATGATAAGACTTTTCTTGCCAGAATACGTCCTTTTATTTCAAATATACTGATTCGTGACGGAATGATGGATGTAAAGAGTGAGATGATAGCCCGTATGACGGGTATGCTGAAGGAGGAAAATATATTACAGTCTGTAAAACTGGGACTGTGGACGCTGGAACTGGATACTGTCAATGGAAAGAACCGTCTGTATGTGGATAAGAGCATGCGCAGCATTCTGGGCATAGACGACATTATGAACAGCGAGGAATATTTCAGGTTCTGGTATGATAACATCAGTGATGGTTATTACGATTATGTACAGAATGCATTACATGATATTATCACAACCGGAAAGATTATCGAGATGGAATATACCTGGAATCATCCGGAACGTGGAAAAGTGACAGTACGCTGCGTTGGAGTGCTTGGTCATCAGGAAAATGGTGTCTATACATTAAAAGGATATCATCGCATTAATAATGATATGATTCGGAAAAAATTTTTAAAGAGTCAGGAATATGAACGTATGGAATATAATGAGAAGAAACATACCATTTATTTCCATACAAATCGTTCTATGTTAAAGGGCAATCAGCTAAAAGAGGTTGGATTTCCGGAAAGCTGGGAGGATGGAATGGTACATCCTCATTTCCGGGATGTATTTCATGCAGCATTTACCGGCGTAGAATATGGAAAAGAGGATCAGGTATTAGAAATTCTTTTAAAAAACAAGCAGGATGAGTTTGAATGGTTCCGCCTGGATATCTGTAAAATTGGAGACCAGAAACAGGATGAAAATTTGAGGATAGTTACTATTTATCAGATTGAAGATCATCAGAATATCCAGTTAAAATATTTACAGAGAGAGGACTTTTATCAGGCAATGCTGTCGGAGACCGTGGCATATGCTGAGGTAGACCTGAGTAATGGTAAGATTCAAAGCAGTGGTGGACTCTGGAAAGATTACGTAGCAGAGGGCGAGCGGGAAGCATTAAATTATATGAAGGTTTTCAACCGTCATATTGATGAACTGGTATTAGAGGAAGACCAGGTTGGATGCTATGATGTATTGGAGCAGGAAAAGATGGTTTATAATTATAACAGTGGAACGGCTACTGTGAATTATCAGCTTCGCAGAAGGATGGCAAGAGGAAGTTACCACTGGATGGAGCTTACCGTACATGTATTTCAGGAGCAGGTAACAGAAAATATGTATGCACTGCTGTATCTTAAGGATATAGATGGACAGAAACGCCGTCAGCAGGAACAAGAGCGTGCAGCCAATACCGATCCGTTGACGAACGTACTGAACCGGCGGATATTTGAACAATATACCAGCCATTATGTATTAGAAGAAGCAAAGAAAGGGGAAGTGTGTGCACTTCTTATATTGGATATTGATAATTTTAAACAGATTAACGATACCAAGGGACATCCATATGGAGATAAAGTATTGCGTACTTTTGTGGATACCATTCATGAAAGCTTCCGCCGTACCGATTATATAGGAAGACTTGGTGGGGATGAATTTGTAGTATTGTTTAAAGGATTTGGCTCAAAGAAAACCTTGGATAAGAGACTCGCACGGATGCAGGAACAGCTGCGGGAGAAGCTTCCGACTCCGGTATCCTGTAGTGTTGGAATCACCCTGATTAGAAAAGACAGCTATAACTATGAAGATAGTATCAGGCAGGCAGATAAAGCTTTGTATACAGCAAAGCATAAAGGAAAGGATACCTATTGTTACTGGGAAGAGTCAGAAAAATAGGCATTGACGGAGAAAAAAGGTATATGTTATGATGATGACGTATCAGGGAGTAGTTCGCACCGGATAGCCGGTGTTGTATTTTTCGTCATCACGTTATCTGAAGAGGGATAACCGGAATATACACTGCAGAGGAACGAGACTTTTACCGTATTATTTTGATGCGGTAAAAGTGCTCGTTCCTTTTTTGCTTTACAGGAAATTGCTTTCCTGTAAAGTAAAAAACGCTCCGCGAGGATACACACTGCGGCGTATAAGGTAGATGTCGCAAGCGACCGCCGCAGGCGCGAGAATGTGCCAAGGCACATTCTTTGTTGCGCATAGTTGATACCCGGTAACATAAAAAGCAGGAGGTTAAGCGTATATGAAAGCATATTGGAATTGTACGAAAGAGCAGTTGGAAGAAATGTTTGGCTTTCGGGAAAAAGGATTAACAGAAGAAGAAGTAGAAAGAATACGAAAAGAGACAGGCGAAAACCGGCTGAGCGAGGGCAGACATAAGAGTCTGCTGCAGGTGTTTTTAAGCCAGTTTTGTGACTTGATGGTAATAATCCTGATTATTGCAGCAATTATTTCCATGTTTTCCGGAAATACCGAGAGTACCATCGTAATTTTTCTGGTATTACTTATGAATGCTGTTCTTGGTACGATACAGTATAGGAAGGCAGAAAAATCACTGGATAGTTTGAAGGATTTGGCGGCACCAGCGGCCCGGGTTATCCGGGATGGAAAACGTCAGGAGATTGCATCTAAAGAGATTGTGCCCGGGGATTATGTAATCTTAGAAGCAGGGGACATGATTGTGGCAGACGGAAGAATTCTTCGCAATTATTCCCTGCAGGTCAATGAAGGCTCACTGACAGGAGAGTCTGCCAATGTAGAAAAAAATGAAGAAGTATTGCCGGAAGAAGTACCGTTGGCAGACCGGAAAAATATGGTATTTTCCGGAAGCTTTGTAACATATGGAAGAGCGGAGGTACTTGTAACAGCAACAGGAATGGAGACGGAATTAGGAAAGATTGCCGGGTTGATGAATCAGACGAAGGAGCGGAAGACTCCGCTTCAGATAAGTCTTGATTCTTTCAGCAAAAAGCTGGCAATACTGATTATGGCAATCTGTGCACTGGTCTTTTGTCTTGGCATTTACCGGAAGATGCCGGTCATTGATGCCATGATGTTTGCTGTTGCACTGGCAGTAGCGGCAATACCGGAAGCATTAGGCTCCATTGTTACAATTGTGCAGGCAATGGGAAGCAGGAGAATGGCAAAGGAGCACGCCATTGTCAAAGAATTAAAAGCTGTGGAAAGCTTAGGCTGTGTATCGGTAATCTGCTCCGATAAGACGGGAACACTGACACAGAATAAGATGCATGTGGAAGAGGTTTATCTGAATGGTATGACTTGTAAACCGGATGAGCTGACCTTGGAGTCCAGCCTGCAAAGGCTTTTTTTATACAATGCTATTTTAAATAATGATGCCAGCATAACGGATGGAAAAGTACTGGGAGATCCGACAGAATCTGCCCTGTTGGAAATGTTCCACGAAGTCCGCCTGAATCAGGACAGAACGGAAAATGTAGGGCAGCTTACCATACAGGAAGAGACGATTCGAAATATGATTCCGAGATTAGAAGAAATTCCATTTGATTCTGAACGGAAATGCATGAGCAGTAAATACCGGCTGCATGGCGAAGAAGAAATTATTTTTACAAAAGGAGCAGTAGATGTCCTTTTAAACCGTTGCATAAATGTGGCATATGAAGAAGAGATAAGACCGATGGATAATGTAGAAATCGCAAAAATCCAGAAGCAGAATCAGCATTTTTCTGAAAATGGACTCAGGGTACTGGCATTTGCATGTAAGAAGTCCGGGGGAGAACTGACGGTGGAAAAGGAAAATGGACTTACCTTTTTAGGATTAGCTGCCATGGCAGACCCGCCAAGGGAAGAATCCATACAGGCAGTAGCAGATGCGAAGCGGGCGGGAATCCGTACCGTAATGATTACCGGAGATCACAAAATCACAGCCGTTGCGATTGCAAAGCGTATTGGAATCTATGAAGAGGGGGACCTGGCATTAACCGGAACAGAGCTGGATGCCTGCCCGGAAAAAGAACTGGAAGAAAAGATTGATAAAATATCTGTTTATGCGAGAGTGTCACCGGAGCATAAGATACGGATTGTAAAAGCCTGGCAGAAGAAGGGCAATATCGTTTCCATGACCGGAGACGGTGTAAATGATGCACCGGCATTAAAGCAGGCAGACATCGGAGTAGCCATGGGAATAACCGGAACGGAAGTGGCAAAGGATGCGGCAGCCATGATATTAACAGATGATAACTTTGCTACGATTATTAAAGCAGTAACGAACGGAAGAAACATTTACCGTAATATAAAAAATGCTATTTTATTTTTACTTTCCGGCAACATGGCAGGAATTTTATCTGTATTGTATACATCCCTTTTGGGGCTTCCGGTTCCATTTGCTCCGGTGCATTTACTGTTTATTAACCTGCTGACAGATTCCCTTCCGGCAATTGCCATTGGCGTGGAACCGCAGGATGCAAGTTTATTGGAAGAAAAACCAAGGCAGGCATCGGAAGGAATTTTATCTGGAGAGACATTCCGGCGAATTATGTTGCAGGGCTTATGCATTGCGGCATCCACCATGGCAGCATTTTATATCGGAAATGGAAAAGGTGCGGCAATGGCATCCACTATGGCATTTGCAACACTGACATTGGCACGTCTTTTCCATGGATTTAACTGTCGTGGAAACAAGACCATTTTTGCATTGGGCTTTACCGGAAATCCATACAGTATCCTTGCATTTGTGTCTGGAAGCGTGCTGCTGGGACTGGTGCTTTTTGTACCGCCGCTGCGGGGGTTATTTTCAGTAGAATCATTGTCCTGTCCTGCTGTGATTGAGATTATTCTGCTGGCAGCACTTCCGACCGTTGTCATCCAGATGGTCAGAGGAGTGAGAGAGTTAAAAAAATAAGCCAAATTTGCGCCGGTGTCCGGGTAGAAGCAAGCTGCTAAAATGCGACCGTTCTAAGAAAGTGTTTTTTCTTTCTATATTAAAATAGTCTTTCCAATGTTTGACATCTCGCCCCGTCTGTCCGTCGGAGTACGGATGCATTATCGGAATCTGCACAAGGGCTCTTAGAATTTCGTCTGTAACCGGCAACACTGGCACAGGGATGTGCCAGTGAGGCGCAATTGAACACAGATGTGAATTTGCGCCGGTTGCAAGCCGAAATCAAACACAATATCGAAATTCTTATGTGCCCTTGCAGATTCCAGTTCGCATCCGCTTCCGACGGACAGACGGGGTGAGCAGTCAAAGCAGCGGAAAGACAATTTATTATCAGAAAAAACACTTTCAAGAACGATAACGCATTTCATCAAAAACTTCTACCCGGACACCGGCGCAAATTTGTGCTTGTATTTTTCTCTCTGTCCTTAGCCCATCTGGCTGCATCAACTCTTGACGGAAGCTGTCCTGCGACATATACTAAGCTTAATCACAAGGTAAGGAATGAGACAGATGTATCGGAAAAAGATAATCAGGCATTTGGCACTGCTGTGGAGCATCCTGTTTCTGGTAGCCATTGCAGGCGCATCCACCAGAACAGAACAGGTTTCCCCGACAGAGAAAGAAGCCTTTGCAGTAAATTACATAGAATTAAAGAATGTCCGTCTTTTAGATACTCCGGATAAGATGTTATCCAGAGAGGAGCAGATGCAGAATACAGGCATTGCGGCATTGACACTAGGCAGCAGCGGTAGACTGGCGAACCATAGGAGAAATATTGGAATGCTGTTCTGGTTGCTGTTGGTGGTACTGCCACAGCTTTTTATGGGACGCATTCAGAGGAACCGGAAGAAGCATGGCGATAATGTACTAAGGAGCCTGATGTTAGCAAGGTTTGAGCGGAAGGCGGACGGGAAGAAGGAAGCATTGGCACCCGCATATTAAATACATAAAATAATAATATGCGAGGTGTAAGAAATGAATATTTTTATCTGGATTATGATAATCTTAGGTGGTGGAGTAGGAATTCTTTCCTGTGCTTATCTGGTACTGGCAATGCCGGTACTTCTGGTATGGAAGATTTGCCGGAAGGTAAAATATCACATTGGATTATTTGATTAGAAGATAAAGAAAAGAGGATTCTGGAATCTGGCAGCAGGTCAGAAAACAGAGTCCTCTTTTTACTTTACAGGAAATTGCTTTCCTGTAAAGTAAAAAACACTCCGCGAGGATGCGCACTGCGGCGTATAAGGTAGATGTCGCAAGCGACCGCCGCAGGCGCTAGAATGTGCCAAGGCACATTCTTTGTTATGCACTTACTGGTATTTCTAAAATTTTTATGAAAACCATGATATTTTTCGAAAGTGAGATGTAAAAATGTTCGGAATAAGGTAATATAAAAAACAGAGTGAGAAAGAAAAAGTAAAATAGAAAAATAAGAAATGGAAAACGAGAGAATATCATATGCTTCAGATTCAACACATTTATAAGGAATATAAGACCGGAAGTCTGGTGCAGAAGGCACTGGATGATGTCAGCTTAAATTTAAGGGATAATGAGTTCGTGGCAATTCTCGGGCCGAGTGGTTCGGGAAAGACCACATTGCTTAATATAATCGGAGGACTCGACCGTTATGATAGCGGAGATTTGATTATCAATGGAATATCCACGAAGAAATACAAGGACAGGGATTGGGATTCTTACCGGAACCATACCATTGGTTTTGTGTTTCAAAGTTATAATCTGATTCCCCATCAGACGGTACTTGCAAATGTGGAACTGGCATTGACCATTTCCGGTATCGGTAAGGCAGAGCGGAAGAAACGAGCTGTTGCGGCATTAGAGCAGGTGGGACTTGGAAACCAGTTACACAAGAAACCAAGCCAGATGTCCGGTGGACAGATGCAGCGTGTAGCCATTGCAAGAGCTTTGGTCAATGACCCGGATATTCTGCTGGCGGATGAACCGACGGGAGCATTAGACAGTGACACCAGTGTGCAGGTCATGGATTTGCTGAAGGAAGTGGCAAAAGACCGGCTGGTAGTTATGGTAACCCATAACCCGGAATTAGCAGAGCAGTATGCTACCAGAATTGTTAGATTAAGTGATGGAAAAATTCGTGCTGACTCCAATCCTTATGAAGTGGATGAGGCAATGCTGAAGGAACCGGAGCATAAAAACATGGGAAAATCCTCCATGTCATTTCTTACGGCATTGTCCTTAAGCTTTAATAATTTAAAAACGAAAAAGGCAAGAACCCTGCTGACTTCCTTTGCAGGCTCTATTGGAATTATCGGCATTGCACTGATATTATCTCTTTCTACCGGTGTAAATAAATACATCAAAAATGTAGAGGAAGAGACCTTATCCGAGTATCCGCTGCAGATTCAGAGTACGGGATTCAGTCTGACATCCATGAGTCTTGGAATGGCAGATTCTGAAAAGAATACGGAAAGTGATGACGGAAATGCCAAAACAGATAAAGAAAATTCCGGGGATAAAGTAAAAGTCATTAAGATGGTAACCAATATGTTTTCCACGATGGCATCTAATGACCTGGAGACTTTGAAAAAGTATCTTGATGAAGGAGACAGTGGAATTGAGCAGTATACTACAGCGGTGGAGTATACTTATAATATCAGTCCGCAGATTTTTAAGGAAAATGAAGACGGGATACGTCAGGTAAATCCGGACAAATCTTTTGATGCAGTAGGTCTTGGATCTTCATCTGGTTCCAATAGTCTGATGTCATCCATGATGAGCACGGATGTTTTTTATGAGATGCCGGAAAACAGTAAGTTATATGAAAAGCAGTATGATATTAAGGAAGGACGCTGGCCGGAAAATTATAATGAGTGTGTGGTGGTGCTTACTTCCAATGGCGGAATTAGTGACTTTTTACTGTATACATTAGGTCTTCGTGACCCGCTGGAATTAGACGAGATGATACAGCAGTTTGCCAGTGAGGAAAATATTGAGACACCATCTGATTTTGGAACTTATACTTATAAGGATCTGGTAGGAATCCAGTTTAAACTGGTGAACAGTGCGGATTATTATACTTATGATGAAGAGTATCAGGTCTGGAAGGATAAGTCGGATAATGAAGACTTTATGAAACAACTGGTGGCAGACGGAGAAGAGCTTACGATTGTAGGTGTGGTGCAGCCGGCAGAAGGAAGTAATGCCGCATCCTTAAATGCAGGAATTGCATATCCAAAATCTCTGACAAAGCATGTGGCAGAGGAATCGGCAAAGAGTGAGATAGTAAAACAGCAGCTTGCAAATCCATCCGTAAATGTCTTTACCAATGAAGCGTTTGGTGAGGTAGATAAGGAAAACGGATTTGATATGCAGTCATTGTTTACCGTAGACAGTGAAGCATTGGAAAAAGCATTTTCCTTTGATGAAAGTGCCTTAAGTGGGTTGGAAAATTCTATGGGGGATATGGGAAGTGCCGATTTGTCCGGAGCATTTTCCATGGATGCTTCTTCCATGGGTCAGTCAATTTCTGCGGAAGAAATGCAGGCAATTGCAGGCAGTCTCTTAGAGGGCTACCAGCAGTATGCAAAGGATAATCCGCAGGCAGATTATTCGAATCTGTCCCAGTATTTTATGAACTATTTAAATACGGAAGAAGCCCGGAAAATTTTATCCGATAATATCAAAGAGATTATTACGGCAAATGGCATGGTAACTATTACACCGGAGCAGATACAGAGCCTCATCCAGCAGATTATGGGTGGATATCAGCAGTATGTCATAGACCATGGTTATACCGACCCGGAGAAATTTGATGAGTACTTAGCAGAATATTTGCAGACAGAGGAAGCCCAGGGAATCATAACAGCGTGGGCATCTGAGATATTTACAGGTAGTGGAAATATTGAGATTACGCAGGAGCAGATGCAGAAATTGTCTTCTGAATTATTTGCAGGTTATCAGACTTATGCACAGAATAATGGATTACCTGACCCGGCAAAATTGGGAGATTCTTTTGCAGCATATCTGAATACAGCAGATGGTCAGCAGAGAATTGCAGCCGGACTTTCGAATGTTATGAATGTGGACGCAGTACAGCAGCAGATGATGACGGCAATACAGCAGTATATGCAGCAGGCAGTGACACAGATGGGAAACAAGCTGCAAAGTGCCATGGCATCCGGCATGCAGGTGGATGAAGAAGCATTTTTAAATGCATTTCAGATTAATATGAATGAGGATGAGCTGACAGAGCTTTTGATGTCTATGGGTTCTGCAACCGGAACAACCTATGAGAATAACTTAAAGAAATTAGGCTATGTGGATTTTGCAGTGCCAAGCGGAATTAATATTTATCCGAAAGATTTTGAAAGCAAGGAGCATGTGGTAGAAATTTTAGATGCATACAATAACCGCATGGAAAAGGAAGGCAGGGACGAGCAGGTGATAACCTATACCGATATGGTAGGAACGCTGATGTCTTCCGTAACCGATATTGTGGATATTATCACATATGTACTGATTGCATTTGTGGCAATTTCGCTGGTGGTATCTTCAATTATGATTGGTGTCATTACTTATATCAGTGTGTTAGAGCGAAGAAAAGAAATCGGAATCCTAAGAGCCATCGGAGCATCGAAGCGGAATGTTTCCCAGGTATTTAATGCAGAGACCTTTATTATCGGACTGTGTGCCGGACTGATTGGAATCGGATTTACGCTGCTTCTGATTATTCCGGTCAATGCGATTATCCATAATCTTGCAAATACAACCGATGTAAGTGCGGTGCTTCCGGTAGTTCCGGCACTGGTGCTGATTTTACTCAGTATCCTTTTGACCCTTCTGGGTGGTCTGATCCCATCAAAGAAAGCATCGAAGAGTGACCCGGTAACAGCACTCCGGACGGAATAATGAGGTTGACATTTTTTGAAAAACATTTATAATAAGTAGCAAAGCTACCTAAAAGGAGTGAAATTATGGCAGTGAAGATGCCGCTTGGACTTCGGATTGCAATTATAGACCGGGCATTCCGTCGCAAAATGGATGAATGGGCAGAAAAAATCGGAATTACTGCCGTCCAGCTTCGGGTATTAGGAGAAGTCAGTCTGATGGAAGATAATGGAGTGGAAGAAGTAAATCAGAAGGACTTAGAACATATCGAGCAGGTGACACATCCGACAATGACGGGAATTATAAAAAGGCTTGAGGCAAAAGGATTTTTAATCTGTGCACCAAGTGAGAATGACCGGCGTTATAAGAAAATATCCTGTACGGAGAAATCCCGTGGAATTCATAAGGAGATTGCGAAGAAGGAAGCACAGGTTGTAAAAGAAATGTGTAAGGATTTTACACCGGAGCAGATGGAAACATTTCTGCAAATGACAGAGATGATGTTACAGAATATTTCCTAAGCATAAAATAAAAGTGAAATCGGAAGAGGAGGAAGTTACCGTGTAAATTTTCTTTTCTGATTTCACTTTCGTTTTGAACTAATAGGTAGCTTTGCGACTTAATAAAAAATGGAGGTAATGATTATGCCAATGCATAAGAGAGAAAGTTTGATTTATACGGTGTTAATGTGTTTTACCATGGTGTTATGGATGAGTATGTATAATGTAGCACTGCATATGGGAACACTGAATATGGAAGTAATAAGAGAAGGCTGGCTGGGATTCCCACTGGCATATGTATGCGCAATGTGTCTGGATTGGTTTCTGGTATCTAAAATTGCAAAGGGATTTGCATTTCGTTTTCTGGTAAAACCGGAAAGCAGCACAATGAAAAAAGTGATTGCAGTTTCCTGCTGTATGGTAGTTCCGATGGTAATTTTCATGTCCTTATACGGTGGACTGGAAGCCTGCGTAAAAAGCGGAGCATGGAATATGCTTCCGATTATCTGGCTTACCAATATTCCAAAGAATTTTATTATGGCACTGCCGTTTCAGCTTCTGATTGCAGGTCCGTTGGTAAGAAAGATTTTTCGGACAGCATTTCCGGTTGGAACCGTATTATTAGAAGCAGAAAGTGGAAATCCTGTATGAGAATTCCTCTTGTAAAATCCAAACATATGTGCTAATATAAAACAAGAACAAATGTTCTTGAAAGGCATTGATATGAATGGAAATAAAATCTATTTATGTATTGATTTAAAATCTTTTTATGCATCGGTGGAGTGCGTGGAACGGGGATGGGATCCGCTGACTGCCAGGCTGGTGGTCGCAGACCCGGAACGCTCAGAGAAAACCATCTGTCTTGCCGTATCACCGGCGTTAAAGCAGATGGGAGTTCCCAACCGGTGTCGTGTCTTTCAGATTCCCAAAGAAATTCCATATAAGATGGCACCACCCCGTATGCAGCTATATATTGATTATGCGGTGGAAATCTATGGCGTATATTTAAAATATATTGCAAAAGAAGATATTCAGGTCTATTCCATTGATGAAGCATTTTTGGATGTGACGGATTATCTGCATCTCTACCAGATGACAGCAGTGGAACTGGGCAGAAAAATTATGCAGGATATCTTAGATACCACGAAGATTCCGGCTGCCTGTGGTGTAGGAACCAATCTCTATTTAGCAAAAGTTGCTTTAGATATTTTGGCAAAGCATGAGACAGACCGGATTGCCTATCTGGATGAAGCACGCTACCGGGAGAAGCTCTGGAAACATAAACCGCTGACTGATTTCTGGCGGGTGGGGCGTGGAACGGTAGAGCGTCTATCGAATATGGGCATCTGCACAATGGAAGAGATTGCCCATGCCAGAGAGTCTTTATTATATAAGGCTTTTGGCATAGATGCAGAGCTGTTAATTGATCACGCATGGGGAAGAGAACCGGTAACGATAGCGGACATCAAGGCTTATCGTCCGAAGAATACTTCTCTTTCCAGTGGTCAGGTACTGCCGAGGGACTATAGCTATGAGGAAGGCATTCTGGTAGTGAAGGAGATGGCAGATTTATTGTGTCTGGATCTGGTAGACCAGGAACTTATGACCTCCCATATCAGTCTGGTAATCGGTTACAGCAATCAGAAACGCTTTGAACCGGCGAAGGGAAGCACAACGCTGCGCAGTGCAACCAGCTCCAACCGCCGGCTGCTGTCTTATGTAGAGCAGCTTTATCGGAGAATTGTAAGACCTGGAGCATATATCCGGCGGATTACATTGACTTATACCGGCGTAATGACAGAAGATTATCAGCAATTTGATTTGTTTTCAAATCCGGAAGAGACAGAGAAGGATGTGAAGGCACAGCGTGCAGCAATCTCCATCAAGCAGCGCTACGGCAGGAATGCTATTTTAAAGGGAATGAATTTGGAAGAGAGTGCAACGACAATAGAACGAAACGGTCAGATTGGAGGGCATAAGAGTGGCGTATAGAAGAGACACCATGGGAGCCGGACAGCAGGAAACAGCATCCGGCTGGAATGAGAGAGAGAATCTGAGAAGAGAGAAAATGGACATCGAAGACCGTGCCAAGCAGTTTATGCCCTTCGATGCCCTGAAGGGCTTTAAGGAAGCTCTGCGGAAGAAAGAAAAAGAGAAAGGGTATTGATTTTTTAGACCAAATGATATAAATATATATCTGTAGCATTGTATAGATACAGGGAGTAGATTCCACAAAACAGCTAGGAAGCTGAATCGGAATGCTGAGGGAGGAAAAGAAAGAATGATTCGAATCATGCTTGTAGAAAGTGATAAACTTTTGTGCAAGGAATATGCATTAGAAATAGCCCGGGATGAAGAATTTGCATTGGTAGCGGTAACGGGGCGGCAGAGTGACGCAATCAATATTCTGACAGAACAGGAAGTAGATGCAGTAATTGTAAATTTGGAGTTAGAAGAAGGTGACGGAATCCATCTCATTATAGAGATGAAACGGAAGTTAAAGAAACATCCGGAAATTATCGTAACAACAAATTATGGCTCGGAGCATTTTCTGCATAGCATCAATAAGTTAGATATAGATTTGGTTTATAAGAAAAATAACGAATTATTTTCACCAAAGAAAATTATTGAAATAATTAAGCTGACCGCACCAACGACTGCAGATGGAGAAAGCGAATATCATAATGGAAGAAAGGTAATCTATACGGAACAGGAAGAAACCGAAATTCAGTATGTACTGGCATGGGGTGAACTGATAAAAAGCGGTTTTGAACCGGATCGAAAAGGAACCAAATATCTTGCAAGAGCAATTGGTATTCTGTTAGCTGTTCCCAATGGTGCGTCAATCCAGATAACGAATGATGTTTATCCGCAGGTTGCACAAGTATATCAGACATCAGTAAGTGGTGTGGAAAAATCAATTCGAAATGTAATAGAACGGGTATGGTCAAAGTCAGATAAGGAGACATCATACCTCAAGAATCCAGAATGGAGAGGCTCAATACAGAACAAACCATCGAATACAGAGTATATTCAGTGTGTGGTCAGACGATTGAGGAATGTTTTACATTAAATAAATACTTACAAGATAGAAGAAATTTGAATTTCTAAGGAGATTCAGATTTCTTTTTTTATTTACGCGAGAAATTCGCAAAGTGTGCTTTTCGTAGTTGCTCTGCATTGCAAGAAATTATGGTTATAGTTATTGGTAAAAATGCACAACCAATTCGTACTTCGTGCATGAGTGTAACCGGTTTTTATATATAATTCGACTTAAGAAATTTTTTGCTCGACCTTGAATCTGCTGGAAAGCGGTAAAGGAAATTTTGAAAAAAACAGCATAAAACAAGGAATTTGGAAGAAAAAATATAATAAAAATAAGGGTGGCACAAAAGTCGAATATAGGGTGCTGAAAAGTCGAATTTCAGACAAAAATAAGTCGAATATTTTTCCTTGAAAGTCGAATGGAAAAGGGGAAAAATAGATAACAGACAGGATAAAAACAGAATAATAAAAGTGGAGAAAGTTATGGGATTTCAGGTAAAGTATGAAGAAATTACCAGCATCCGGGAACTGATTCTGGCACAGCTTGACCGGTGGATAGAACAGATAGATGCGGTAAGAAGCAGTATTGTAGAGATTGCTACCATGTCGGAGATGCATGGAGAGGCAGCAGAGCATGTAAGAAGCTATATGTGGGATTATCATATGAATCTTGCAAATATGATAAAAGATACGATAGAAACCTACCGGAGCAGCTTTATACTCTATACAGACTGGTATTATAACATTGATTCTGACCAGATGGCAGAGATGTCTCAGGATTCCATGGAGGGACTGGAGGAGAACATCCATGGAGCAAGGTCAGACTTTGATGCGGTAGCAGAGGAAGTGGCGGATATTGAGAGAGAACTGTCTGCTTATCTTGATGTGGGCAGATTTTCTACAACCTGTATGGAAAGCTGTTTTGACAATGCGCTTGCCGGAGTGCAGAATGTCCGCACACAGATAGGGGAATATGAAGAGGCACACAGCCATGCAGATATGTATCCCATCGATATGATGATAGGCTATCTTCGTAGTATTATTGGTGGACAGTTAGGTGGCAGTAGTGCTACAATCAGTGCATATGATGCATCGGTTGTGAATGCAACAGAGTCCTTCCAACTGGCACAGATGATGGATGGAATGTTAAGTACATATCTCGAGCAGGTGAAGGACAGGGTAAACTCCTGTGAGGAGTTCTATGAACTGCAGCAACAGCAGTGGCAGGAATCTATCCGACTGAGAACAGAAGAAGGCATTGTGAAAACACTTGTCGGAGTCGGAACCATGATTCTGGGAGGAATGCTTGTCGTAGCAACCTGTGGTATGGCACTTCCACTGGTGACAACCGTTGGAGTTGTAGCAATTGGATTAGGCACAGCTGCATATGGTTGTGCGAATGCTATAGAAGGTAGTCAGGATGTTTATGCAGGAGTAGTAGGAGACCCAAGGATGGTATCCTTTAATCCAATCCGTGATACATTATTTGCCAGCAATCCGGAACTCTATTATTTAATAGGAAATGCGTTGACAATCTCAGCTTCTATGATACTGACCGGAGGAATGGCAGCAAATGCAGCAGTAAGTGCAGGAACATCCATCGGAAGGGCAGTAGTAACAGAGTATGCAAAGCAGGGACTGACGATGGCAGCCAGCAGCTATGTGGAAAAGAGCATGACAGAAGCAACCAACAGTCCACTGGCAGGCTTTGTAGTTGGTTCACTAACCGGAATAGCAACATATGGAACGCTCAGTGAGGCAGAGCTGGAAGTAGTAAATAACGTAAAAAGACCGCAGCAGTTGGGAAATGTAGGGGAGAGTGGTAGTACAACTGTTATATATGGGTCAGATGATATAGCTAATTATCAATATAATATGATTGAAAATCCAGGACCATTAGCGGAAATCCAAGGAAATCCTGCTAAGAATTTTTATGGTGGAAGATATAATGTAGAGGTTCTTACAGAAGATAGGATATATTATAGGGGTGGAAATTCAGATAAAGCATTAGGACAATGGTTTACAACAGAACCACCAGAATCCGTTGCAAAAGTGAGAATTGATACGGCAGTTAAGCCACAGTGGATTGATACAATTACTGGTGAATTAACAGGAGAATCAGTTGTAGATACTGTTTATGCAATTAAAATACCCAAAGGAACAACTGTTTATACTGGCCCAGTTGGTTCACAGGGAGGAGCCTATTGTGGGGGATATAATATAATGCAGACATTTATAAAAGAACCATGGAAATTGGATTATCAAGTTATTAGTAAGAGTTCATTAAAATAGTAGAGGAGGAAAAAATGACAGAGAAAGAATTATATGAACTAAGAGATATTTTTTTACAACTAGGAAAATTGGTGCAAAAATATGGCGAAAATTATTATACCATTCAAATAAAAGCTATTTCTGATATTATAAAATGTATAGATTCGGAGGAAAATGAGAAAGAAAAGACAGAATATATATTGGGTAGATACAAAATATTGTATCCTTCAAAAGGTGGATTAAGCGATTTTTATATTTATGACGATGATTTTCAGACACGTTTAAAATTGAATGAGCCATTAGATGAGTTAAAAGATAAGTTATGGATGATTATGAAACAATATATTTAATTATGGTTATACTTTCGGACTCCAACAACCTATAACTCCTGCATGTTTATTAATTAATCATCATGGCTGTTGTGAAGCAATTAAGAATCCGTGATGTTAATTAATAGACACTAGCGAAAATTTGTCGAGTCGGGTATACGAAAGGACATTGCAAAATCAAAATAGAATATTTAGTTCCAATACACTGATATAAACGTGTTCTTAGCAATAATGTAAAGTACGAGGAGATTACCAGCATCCGTGAATTAATCCAGGCACAGCTTGACCGATGGATAGAAGAGATTGATGCGGTGAGGAGCAGTATCGTAGAAATTGCTACTATGCCGGAGATATCCCAAGATTCCATGGAGTAACAGGAGACCCAAGAATGGTATCGGTTAATCCAATCCGTGATACAGTATTTGCCAGTAATCCGGACCTCTATTATTTAATAGGAAATGTATTGACAATCGCTGCTTCTCTGATACTGACAGGAGGAATGGTAGCTAATGCAGCGATAAGTGCAGGAACATCCGTAAGCAGGGCAGTAGTGACAGAGTATGTCAAGCAGGGACTGACGGTGGCAGCCAGCAGCTATGTGGACAAGAGAATGACAGAAGCCACCAACAGTCCACTGGCAGGCTTCTTAACAGGTTCGCTGACTGGAATAGCAACATATGGAACGCTTAGTGAGACAGAGCTGGAAGTAGTAAATAATGTAAAAAGACCGCAGCAGTTGGGAAATGTTGGGGAGAGTGGTACTTCTTTAACAAAGAGACCATCTTGGAGACAAGCTGAATTAGATGCAGCAAAAGATTTCCCAGATTATTTAGAACAAAAATCATTCATAAAGGGAAAGGAAGTTCCATATGGAACAAAAGGAAGTGTTAGACCGGACTTGTATAAGGATGGATTCAGTATAGATGTAAAGAATTATCAAATTGAAACTGCATCTGGTAGAAGCAACTTGGCAAGAAATATTGAAAAACAATATTATCAAAGAATAGGTAATTTACCAGAGGGAACAGAACAGTCAGTATTAATTGATATACGAGGTCAAAATATATCGCAAAATAATCTTAATGCTTTATATAATGATATTGTGGAACGAACAAGTAATGGAATAAAAGTGAGATTTAAGGAAAGTTAAAGGAGTATATGATATGGCAGTTGGATTTAAAGTTGGTTTTTTATGGTATCAAATAGGTAGTGGAGATTTTTTACATTGTTTTTTTTCGACAGTTGCTGTAAATTTAGAGAATAATAGTTGGGGAAGTAGATTTCCGCTGATAATGAATCAATTGTATCAGGGAAGTCTTGAGAGTGAAAATGTAAGTAAAGCGTTAATAGAATTGAATACAATTAAAGAAGAATTAAGGAAAATATCACCTAATAAAGTAATTTGGGATATAGATGATATTAAAAAACTGCCACCATGGGGCGATAATATTAGTAAGGACATAACTGATTTATCAAATTATTTTGTGACGAGTGATGGTGAAGATTTTTTAACATTGTTTAAACATGCCTTAGAGAAAAGTCAGGAGTTAGGATTACCAATAGAGATAGAGTCGTTATAGATGAAAATGGTTTTATAAGTAACAAAACTATCAGAAAACTTGATTAATATAAAATTCAGATGGTTATAATAGACAGGCAATTAGAAAATGATATGTAAAAAATGTAAAGGAAAAATGAAATGAAGTATCGAAGGTGCTACGCAAGGCTGGAGATAGGTTTGGCGGTTCACCAAATTTGGATAATATAGTATCTCAATCAAAAGATGTTAATTTGAGTCAATATAAGAAAATAGAAAATCAATGGGCAAAAGCTATAAGCGAGGGAAAAAAGTAAAGGTAGATGTTAAGGTTAAAACGCATTGTTTTCAGGAAAGATTGATATTATGAGAACGATGCGTTTTGCTTATCTGGAATTATATTGTAATTTTGGTCTCCTTGATAGTGAGTGGTGTGATAAAGTTCGAGAATTAAAAAATGAACATTACAATAGATTGGAAATAGAAGAATGATAGGAAATGAAGAGTTTTTGCAGTTGCGAGAGGTGGGTTAGGCGATTTCATCATTTATGATGCAGATGTTCAATTAAAAAATCAGTTGAATGAGAAATATAATGACGAAGTAAAAAGAGTTTGGAACATTATGAAAGACTATATTTAATATTGACTTCGTATAAGAATATCTGAAATCACAACGGAATATAGTTCCTGCTCTTGCTGTGTAAACTTCAAATAATCAGCATCCTGCATGTCAAAGGAAGATGCCCAGAAATATCTTGATTTTCTTGAGAATGGAAGCAAGGAAGGGCTCACAGAGGCAGAAATAAGAGGAATCGGAAAGGTAGACGAAGCACTTGCATTAAAGAAAGTAAACCCGGAGGAGCTGTTGGAACTTAGAAAACAGCAGCTGGGGAATGTAGGGGAGAGTGGTAGAAAGACTAATTTTGATAATGAAATACCTAGAAGTGGGGCTGAATGGAATGAATATTTAAAGGAAAAGTATGGTGCAGATAATGTACATTGGAATATTAATTCTGTTGATGATATTTTTAGGGATCCAACACGTTTGAAAGGATATTGCTGATGAATTGCAGAAGGTTCTTGGAAATGATTGGACAAGAGGTGTATATGGAAGCAATGGTGGCGGTTGGAAATTAATGAATGGTGATGTTTCTATATTTTATCATCCAGGCGGAGGCAAACATGGAGGTTCATATTATGGAATATCATCTGGGGCTACTGGAAAAATAAAGGTAGTAAATCCTGAAACTTATATCCCGCTGAAAGGTGATAGAGCAACTATAATTTATGATTAGAGGTATTGAGATGATAATTTCATTAGAAGAAAGATATGAAAACTTTAAAAAAACAATTCAAGAATGTGGAAGTTATTTGTTGACAGAAAGTGATGATACAATTAAACATAATCTATTTGAGGAATTTTCGATAGATGCGATTAGTTTTCTACATGAAGATACATTAAATCTTCTTTTGGATGAAGGTATGATTAATGATGATATACTAGAAAAAAGCATAGAGTTAAGAAATTCATTTATACAATTAGAAAAAAATGTAGAGTTGCTTAGTGTAGAAGCGGTAAGAACAGTTGAAGAATGGAAAAGATTATTAAGAACATCGGATGAAATAAGAAAGTTACTTTATTGGTAAGGTGATTAATTTTCTAGGTGAAAAGCTAGTTAATAACTGTGCAGAAGTATTTGCAACTAATAATGCATTGTTAGGTGGAGCCGATATTGATAATATATTTTTAAATACAAGAAATTTTGGAGTGAAGAATATGATCCACTTTGTGATAATTGTAAAATAACTTTTGAGAATTTTAAGTTGCAAAAAAATAAATAGGATATTATGTAGAAACAATCGGTAATATCACAGACGAAGCAGTACAAAAATATATAAAAGAGCAAGCAGAGGAATCGAGAAAAGAAGATTCAAGAAGTACCGCTTTATAGCGGACCAGTAAAAATGATTGCGACACCGCCCTTTTGGGCGAGCGGTAACATAGCTCTTTGGAGGGCTTATAACAAACCATCAGTTGAACTGGTGGTTGCTGACTTAGAAAAATAACGAAATAAAAAACGAAATAGCAGCGGTATTTAAAAACGAATTAAATTTTATTTGGTACACAATCGAATGGTGGAGGTAGTAAGGCATATTAATGTGCATATAAGTGTAAGAAATAGTAACAGGAATAACATTTACAGAATAGGAATGGCATCATTATGCTGATAAAATTAGATACCAATGTTTATACATCAAAGGTAAATTCTTTTTCAACGGTATCCGGTGAGGTAGAAGGAAAATAGCTTACAGTTCCGAATTTAAATGTATCAATGGACGCCATGACAGCGTACCGGGCGGGCTTTTCACAGTTAATTGGTCTGATGAGTTATTATTAGAGCCTCCTGACGCAGGATGTCGGGAAGCTTTTCACACTGCGTGATGAACTGGTTGATGCAGAAGCTTCTTTGATGAAAATGATAAAGACAAAATAGGGAGAGTGGAGAAAGTTATGGGATTTCAGGTAAAATATGAAGAAATTACCAGCATTCGGGAACTGATTCTGGCACAGATTGACTGGTGGATAGAACAGATAGATGCGGTAAGAAGAGTATTGTAGAGATTGCTATCATGTCGGAGATGCATGGAGGGACAGGAGGAGAACATTCAGGGAGCCAGGTCAGACTTTGATGCGGTAGCAGAGGAAGTGGCGGATATTGAGAGAGAACTGTCTGCTTATCTTGATGTGGGCAGATTTTCTACAACCTGTATGGAAAGCTGTTTTGACAATGCGCTTGCCGGAGTGCAGAATGTCCGCACACAGATAGGGGAATATGAAGAGGCACACAGCCATGCAGATATGTATCCCATCGATATGATGATAGGCTATCTTCGTAGTATTATTGGTGGACAGTTAGGTGGCAGTAGTGCTACAATCAGTGCATATGATGCATCGGTTGTGAATGCAACAGAGTCCTTCCAACTGGCACAGATGATGGATGGAATGTTAAGTACATATCTCGAGCAGGTGAAGGACAGGGTAAACTCCTGTGAGGAGTTCTATGAACTGCAGCAACAGCAGTGGCAGGAATCTATCCGACTGAGAACAGAAGAAGGCATTGTGAAAACACTTGTCGGAGTCGGAACCATGATTCTGGGAGGAATGCTTGTCGTAGCAACCTGTGGTATGGCACTTCCACTGGTGACAACCGTTGGAGTTGTAGCAATTGGATTAGGCACAGCTGCATATGGTTGTGCGAATGCTATAGAAGGTAGTCAGGATGTTTATGCAGGAGTAGTAGGAGACCCAAGGATGGTATCCTTTAATCCAATCCGTGATACATTATTTGCCAGCAATCCGGAACTCTATTATTTAATAGGAAATGCGTTGACAATCTCAGCTTCTATGATACTGACCGGAGGAATGGCAGCAAATGCAGCAGTAAGTGCAGGAACATCCATCGGAAGGGCAGTAGTAACAGAGTATGCAAAGCAGGGACTGACGATGGCAGCCAGCAGCTATGTGGAAAAGAGCATGACAGAAGCAACCAACAGTCCACTGGCAGGTTTTGTAGTTGGTTCACTAACCGGAATGGCAACATATGGAACGCTCAATGAGGCAGAGCTGGAAGTAGTAAATAACGTAAAAAGACCGCAGCAGTTGGGGAATATAGGGGAGAGTGGTAGTAACTCGGTGTATTCTTATGATGGTGTAAAGCAAGCATCAGAATATTTACAGAGTCAGGGTGTTCCAAGAGTATATAGAAAACAGATATTGGAGTCTTTCAATGTAGAAACAATAAAACTTCAAACTGCTGGAGACAGTACATATGGTTTGAGATTTTATGGCGGAAATGCAAATACAGAGGGAAGATATTTATTTGAAACATTTTCACCTTTAACAAATCGTCAGAATTTAGCTTTACCATATGAGTGGAATAGAATGACGGGGATTCAGCAGTTCCAAGTTAGAAGTGGAACTATAATGATTACAGGAAAGACTGCTGCTCAGAAGAGTTTTGGCAGTCAGTATATTGGTGGTGCCAATCAATGGTAGCCTGTGAAAAGGGAATTAGAATTATTACGTGATTATCTAAAAAATGGATATGAAGATGATTCAAAAAGAGTAGCTGCCTTAATTAGTTAGAAGAAAATAAGTGATCGTAATATTATGGATTGAAAAGGGAGGCATGATAAATATGCTTATGGAAATGTTGGAAAAATTGGATAGTTTAATAGCAGTATTAGCAACAGGTTTGATTACTTTCTTTATTACAAAATATAAATATCATAAGAATATTCCGCTAGATAAATTAGAAATAGCCTATAATAGAATATACTATCCAATTTATTGTATAACAAAAAGTAATATAGATATTCAGAAAAATATAGAGAAATGTAAAGTGTATTTAACTAAATATAGGAAATATGCAGATAAAACTACATTAAGAGTATTTGAAACTTTGGAGGATACTAAATTTAATAATAGGGCATATGAAAAATTTAAAAAAAATATAGACGAAATGAATACGAAGATAAGAAGACGATTAGGATATTTGGATTCAAATATAATTACGACATATAAATATTTAAGTTTATTTGAAAAAAATATGCTAAGAATAGCGCTTGAGCTAATAGTTATATATGTGCTAACTTTTATAGTGAGATATGCAAATGGAAAATGTGCTAAAATTTTTGCATATATAGATTTTTTCTTTGTTTTAGTATTGGCAATAGAGGGGATATGTATGATTGTAATGGGGTTTGTAATTGGATTTAAGGAAGTATTCCTATCAACTAAAATAAAGAAAAAAGATATATCTAAAGAATAGGGGATAGTATTATGGAATACAAGCAAATGAAAATGCGTCCTATTAATAATAAAAGGGAAGCAATTATTTTTTTGAATCAAATGATTGTATTAACAGATAAAAGAATGAATCGTTTAAAAAATGCAATTAATGATGTGGAAAAATTGTTAAAGGAATATGAGGGAAAATATAAAATAAAAACAACTATTTATCAAGCATATGCAGAAAGAATAGAATGTCTTACAATGTATATTTGTAATATATTGGGAGACGAAACGAAAAATGCTGTTTCCTATAGACAATTTAGAAAAATATTAGCTAAAAAGGTAACACAGGGAAACGAAGAATTTACACTCAGACCATTAGAAAAAGAAATAATAGATTTGCTTGATGCTATGAGAGAACAGCGAAATTGGGGGCATCATGTTCCACAATCATTGTTTGCAAGCCAGGAAAACTTTATGGTAAACGAACAAAATGGTGGAAAAAAATTATTTGAAACTTTTTTCTCTTCTGATGAGGTATATATTTCTATATGGGAATATCACGAGATAAGATGGCTTATTAATTTATATGAGTCTTCAAAGATAGCATATGAAAGTTATCGGAAAGTGTTTCAATGTATGAAGAAAGATTATTCTTTGTTAATTGGAAAGAATATGAGAATTAAGAGAATTGAAGAACCTGATGCACGTTCATTTCAATTTAGCAAAATAGCGGAAGAATCTTTGAAAGCAAATTCAAAGCGAAGTTAAGAAGAAGGTGTATTATAGGGCAAGAAATGAAAACATAAGATGTCATCTATATATTATAGTATAGAATCCCCCTTGACACCCATAGTATAATAAGAAGAAAACCAAGGATGAGAGGATGATAATTATGAGGCGTTCCAGACAGATGTCGGAATCAATAGAACTTGGAATCGTGCTGGCGTTGGCTGGAGGATTTATGGATGCATATTCCTATATGTGCAGGGATGGAGTATTTGCTAATGCGCAGACGGGAAATATGTTATTGCTCGGAATCAATTTATCGGAGAGAAATTGGGGAATGGCATTGCATTATCTGTTCCCGGTGCTGGCCTTTGCGGTGGGAATAGCGCTGGCAGATGTAGTACGGGTACATGCAAAAGATAAGAGCCTGTTTCATTGGCGGCAGCTTTCTGTATTGTGTGAAGCACTGGTACTATTTGTGGTATGCTTTTTTCCACAGAGCATGAATCTGGCAGCCAACAGTCTGACTTCACTGGCATGCGGCATACAGGTAGAGAGCTTCCGGAAGATACATGGCAATGGAATTGCAACGACAATGTGTATTGGAAATTTAAGAAGCGGAACACAGAACTGGTGTGACTATCATTATACGAAGAATAAAGAATCCGCGTTTAAGGGAATGCTGTATTATGGGATTATCCTGATGTTTATAATAGGGGCGATTATTGGAAATGCTTTTGTGAAATTACTGGCAGAAAAGGCAATTCTGATATGTGCAGCCGTGTTGTTCATGGCATTCATTATGATGTTTGTAGACAAAGAAAAAGCTTTGGAGCAGTAGTAAGTATTACTGCTTCAAAGCTTTTTTGATTGCGGTAAAGCTTTCTTTACTGATAACATGTTCCATTTTGCATGCATCTTCTGTTGCGATTTCCTTTGGTACACCAAGACTTTCTAACCAAGTAGAAAGAAATTCATGACGTTCATAAATCATTTCTGCAATTTCACGACCGGAGTCGGTAAGATAGATGAAGCCGGAATCGGTTACCGTAATATGATTCTTTTCTCTTAAATTCTTCATTGCAATGCTGACACTGGATTTCTTAAAGCCAAGTTCATTGGCAATATCTACAGAACGAACCACAGGAAGCTTTTTGCTCAGCATAAGAATAGTCTCAAGATAATTTTCTGCTGATTCATTTGTTGCCATATAACAACACCCCCATTAACGTTTTTTCTATAATAATACATGAATTTAGGTAAGTATAACATATTAAGCAGAACATATCAAATCATAAAGTGAATCTAAAAAATGTTTCTTAATGATAAAAAATTCTCAAAAACGTTCTTGACAACTAATGATAGTTAGAATATACTAACCAATGAAATGAGAAAAAATTAACAATAGCACAATAGAAAAGAGGAGAGTATGATGCCTTTATCTATGGTAAAAGAAGGAGAGCCGAACGTAATTAAGAAGGTCGGCGGTAAAGAAGAAACAAGAAGATTTCTTGAGAACCTTGGCTTTGTTGCTGGTGGTACAGTAACAGTAGTATCTGAGGTAAATGGAAATATGATTGTAAATGTCAAAGAATCCAGAGTAGCAATTGGAAAAGACATGGCAAATAAGATTATGGTGTAACAGCCAGAAGGAGGAAATTATGAAGACATTAAAAGAAGTAGCCTGCGGTCAGACCGTAAAGGTGAAAAAGCTGTCCGGAGAGGGACCGGTAAAGAGACGTATCATGGACATGGGAATTACCAAGGGCGTGGACGTTTATGTAAGAAAGGTTGCTCCGCTGGGTGATCCGGTAGAGGTGACAGTCAGAGGCTATGAGCTTTCTCTTCGTAAAGCAGATGCAGAAATGATTGAAGTAGAGTAATTTTTTTGCACATAGGTTAGTAAATACTAACATAAGGAATGCTAAGCTAACATTGAAACAGTCCGACTAACAAAAGAAATATCGGACTAACGGCATAGAAAGGCTCTATGCAGAAAATTCAAAAATGATAAAAGAAAGAAGAAAAGAGGAGTAAAAAAGATGGCGATTAAAATTGCATTAGCAGGAAATCCTAATGTTGGCAAATCAACTATTTTTAATGGCTTAACTGGATTACACCAACATACAGGTAATTGGCCTGGAAAAACTGTTGAAAATGCTAGTGGTATATGTTCTTTCAAAAACCAAAATTATTTATTAGTAGATTTACCTGGTACATATTCTTTAATGTCACACTCTGAAGAAGAGGAAATTGCACGAAATTTTATATGTTTTGGAAAATCTAATGCACTTTTAATTGTTGTAGATGCTACATGTTTAGAAAGGAACTTAAACTTAGTTTATCAAGCTTTAGAAATAACACCTAATGTTATTTTATGTGTTAATTTACTTGATGAAGCTAAAAGAAAAGGAATTGACGTAAATCTAAAATTGCTTTCAGAACGCTTAGGAATTCCTGTTGTTGGTACAATTGCCAAAAATAAAAAAACTCTAAAAATGTTAATTCAAGAAATTGAAAATATCTGTACAAAAAAAACTATAAATACTCCTACAAAATTAAATTATGGTGCCGCTATTGAGGAAAGTATTTATATTTTAGAGCCTCTTGTATCTAATTTATTAAATGATGAAAATAAATATTTAGCCAGATGGATTTCTATAAAATTAATAGAAGGGGATAAAAAAATTTTATCTTCTATTAGTGAAAATTTAGACATAGATTTATCATCAAGTTTAATACAAGATGCTTTAAGTAAGGCCTATTCTAGATTAGAAAAAAGTAATATTTCGAAAGAAAATTTTAATGATAAAGTTATTACTGAAATATTCTTTAATGCTGAAATGCTTTCAAAATTAGTTTGCAAACATAACAAGGAAAATTATAATAGTACAGATAGAAAAATAGATAAAATATTAACTTCAAAAAAATTTGGCATATCTATTATGATTTTATTTTTAGGTTTAATATTTTGGCTTACTATTGTTGGTGCAAACTACCCTTCTGAACTTTTGTCTAACTTTTTTGCTTTTATACAAGAAAAAATATTAATATTTTTTAACTATATACATTGTCCTAATTGGCTTACTAGTTTACTTGTAGACGGAATTTACTCTACATTAACCTGTGTTATTGCAGTTATGCTCCCACCTATGGCTATATTTTTCCCATTATTTACTATTTTAGAAGATTTGGGATATTTACCTAGAATTGCTTTTAACTTAGACAAATTTTTCAAGAAAGCTTGTGCTTCTGGAAAGCAGGCTCTTACTATGTGCATGGGTTTTGGCTGTAATGCAGCCGGCGTTGTTGGTACAAAAATAATAGACTCACCAAGAGAAAAGTTAATTGCTATATTAACTAACTGTTTTGTTCCTTGTAATGGTCGTTTTCCATTTTTAATAACAATAGCTACTATATTTTTTGGAGGAATTACTGGTGGTTTTTCATCATCAATAATAGCTACAATTGTAGTCTTATTTGTAATTGTGTTAGGTGTATTCATGACTCTTTTTGTGTCTAAAATTCTTTCTAAAACAATATTAAAAGGAATTCCTTTTTCCTTTACACTAGAACTTCCTCCTTATAGAAAGCCTAAAATTTTTGAAACTATCGTAAGGTCAATATTTGATAAAACTATTCTTGTATTGGGTAGAGCTATAGCCATAGCAGCTCCAGCAGGGCTTGTAATATGGTTATTTGCAAATATTCAAATAAATGACATAAGTATATTAACATATGTCGCTAACTTTTTTGACCCTTTTGGAAAACTCTTAGGTTTAGATGGATATATAATTACCGCATTTTTACTTGGTCTACCTGCAAATGAAATTGTTCTGCCAATTATCTTAATGAGTTATGCTAAAACAGGAACATTACTACATCTAGAAAATCTAGAAAATATTTCTCAAATTCTGTTAAATAATGGTTGGACTTTACTTACAGCAATTAATATAATGATTATGTCATTAATGCATTTTCCATGCGGAACTACTTTAATGACAATAAAAAAAGAAACTGGCAGTTTAAAATACACAATACTTGCATTTTTAATTCCTACTGTTTGTGGAATTATCTTATGCTTATTAACAACTGCTACTTGGAATATTTTTCAAACAATTTCTCTTACCTAATGCTGTAAAAAATTTCTAAAATAAATTATTAAAACAATATAATAAATGAATTACAAGTTAAACAATTTATCCTATTTAATTATTGACTTTTTACAAATAATGATATATTATTTTCAAAGTGAGAATAGTTCTCAAATTTATTGTAGGAGGAATTAACATGGAATTAAAAGGTTCAAGAACTGAAGCTAATTTAAAAGCAGCTTTTTCAGGAGAGTCAGAAGCAAGAAACAAATACACATATTTTGCTAGTGTAGCAAAAAAAGAAGGATATGAGCAAATTGCAGCTATATTTTTAGAAACTGCAGAAAATGAAAAAGAGCATGCAAAGATTCATTTTAAATATTTAAGTGGAATTGGAAATACAATGGAAAATTTACATTCTGCAGCAGCTGGCGAAAACTATGAATGGACAGATATGTATGAAAATTTTGCTAAAGTTGCAGATGAAGAAGGCTTTACTGAAATAGCTGCTAAATTTAGAGGAATAGCAGAAGTTGAAAAACACCATGAAGAAAGATATAGAAAATTAATAGACAATTTAGGTAATGGTGAAGTATTTAAAAAAGGAAGTATAACTGTATGGAAATGTAGAAACTGTGGACATATTCATGTAGGAACAGAAGCTCCAGAGGTTTGCCCAGTTTGCAATCATCCACAAGCTTTCTTTGAAGTAAACGCAGAAAATTATTAATTATAAACATTTATAACAAATTTGCTATTTTTAGTTAAAAAAATTGGAGTATACACAATAATTTGTGTGAAGTAAAAAAACTTCTTATAATAGTATATCGAAAAATTTGTGTAAAGTTAAAAAAAAACCTTCTTATGATAAAATAAAAATATCATAAAAAGGTTTTTTTATTAAATTACAGTTCTATTAAGATTTTCAGTTTTCTACTCACCAAGTAAGTCGTACTCATTTATTGAAGATTTTATTGTACATTTAACAAAATCACCAATTTTCAATTCTTTTGAATTGTTCAAGTATATTAATCCATCTATATCTGGTACATCCATATAACTTCTACATACATAATATTTTCCGTCTATGGTTTTCCCTTCTACTAACACTTCAAGTTGTTTTCCTATGTATTTATTTAAATTCTCTTCTGATACTTTTTGCTGTATTTCCATTATTTTATTATATCTAGCTTTTTTGGTCATTGGATGTACTTGTTCTTTTAACTTTGCTGCTGGTGTTCCTTCTTCTTTTGAATATGCAAATGCTCCTAATTTGTCAAATTTTGCGCTTTCTACAAAATTGCATAGTTTTTCAAAATCCTCTTGTGTTTCCCCAGGAAATCCTACCATTACTGTTGTTCTTATTATTACATTTGGTATTTTTTCTCTTAATTTTTTTATTAATAATTCTATACTTTCTGAATTACTTTTTCTATTCATTCTTTTTAGTACTGAATCTGATATATGTTGAATTGGAATATCAAAATATTTACATATTTTTTCGTTTTTCTTTACTACTTTTATTAACTTATCATCGATTGTCTCTGGATATGCATATAGAAATCTAATCCACTTTATTCCATCTATTTTGCATAATTTTTTTAATAATTCTGCAAGCTTTGGCTTACCATATATGTCTATTCCGTATTTTGTTGTATCTTGAGCTATTAATATTATTTCTTTGTAACCACTTTTAGCTAATTTCTTTACTTCTTCTATAATATCTTCCATTGGTCTACTTTCAAACCTACCACGAATATATGGAATTGCACAAAATGTACAGCAATTATTACATCCATCTGCAATTTTTACATATGCAAAATTATCTCCAGTTGTTATTACTCTATCTTGTAATTTATTAAAAGGAATATCTTCTTCTTTTTCATGAATTATATCTTTATTTATTAAGTTATCTATTTGACTCCAAATTGTATCATATTCATCATATTTAATAAACAAATCTACTTCTGGTAGCGACTTCTCTAATTCGTCTCTATATCTTTGAACTAAACACCCCATTGCAATTATATATTTACAGTTTTCTTTTTTATACTCTGCCATTTCAAGTATTGTATTTATAGCCTCTTCTTTTGCAGTTTCTATAAAACCACAAGTATTTATAACTATAATTTCCGCTTCTTTTGGATTATTTACTATGTCATATCCGTGTTTTTTAAATATATCTATTGTTTTTTCTGTATCTACTAAATTTTTACTACATCCTAATGAAACAAATCCTACCTTCATTTTTACACCTCTTTTTTATACTATTTATTATATCATTTAATTATAAATATAAAGTAACCTTTAAATATTTTATCTTAGGTTACTTTACATTTTAAGTACTTTATTCTTGTTTTAATACATTTTCTAATAAATCAAGTCCACTTATTAATTTGTTATATGTATTTCTTGTTATTGTTCCTTTTCCACTTGCATATTGGAATGCAGCATTTTTCATATCTATTATTTCATACCTATTTTCTGATGCTGTACCATTATCTAGCATATATAAAGGAGTATAATCCACTTTTCTTAAAAAAACTTCACCAGTTTCTCCACTTTTTCTAAGTTCTATGTTTAAAATTAATTCTACTTTTGCATTATCTTCTACAATTGATGAACAAAAATTTCCTAAAGAATATGCTACTAAGACATTTTTTCCTTCTTTATTTTGTCTTATTTCCATTGGCTGAACAGTTGCAGGATGTGTTCCTATTATTAAAGTTACACCATTATCTACCAAAAAATCGGCAATTTTTCTTTGTCCTTCACTTACTTCGTTTGAATACATATCTCCCCAATGCATTAACACACAAATTGTATCTGATTTTTGTTTTGCATATTCTATGTCTTTTTTTGCTTGCTCTTCACTAAAAATGTTTACGGTCTCTAGCTCTTTGCTTGTTTTACTCTGCTCTTCATTTACTCCATATGTATATGCTAAAAATGCAATTTTTACACCATTTACATCTTTTATTAATATATTATTTTCTTCAAGTCTATCTCCTAAAACATCATAATTCATTTCTTGCAAATACTTTTTTGTGTCTTTTAGTCCATTTATTCCATAATCCAAAGCATGATTATGTGCTAAACTTACTACATTTATACCTGCTTTCTTTACTGCCATTGCAAATTCCCTTGGCGAATTTGATTTATTATATCCAGAAAATTGAGTATTTGTAAAATTAGTTTCCATTGTGCCTATTACTAGGTCACTTCTTTCTATAAATGGATTTATATTTTTAAATATACTATTAAAGTCATAACTATTGTCCTTATTTTTAGCGTCCATAAGCATTTCGTCGCCACATAATATATCTCCTACAGTAGAAATTCTTACTAACTTATCCATTTTATTTACTTCTTCATTTGTTGATGAAATATTATTTAATGTCTCTGTAAAAATGGACTCTATTTGCTTATCTAACTCCTCTTTTTGCTTAGCAAGTAATTGCTTATCTTGATAATTTCTGTAAATCATAATTCCACTTGAAATACATATAATTACTGCTAAAATTGCTACAATAATTAAAAAATTTCTCATTGTTAGTAAATCTTTAATTCTTGTAATTTTCCTTTTATCTTTTCTTCTGTCTTTTGGCATTTCTTTTCCTCCAAATAATTACTATACTAATAATTTAACATATTACAAAAAATAAGTAAATGGTATTTTTAGGTTTTTATTTAAATGCTCAAAATTTTTTCCATTTCTGCATTACGTTTTACTTTTTGAGTTGTAGTTTTTATAAGAGGTTCATCTGTCACTATTATTTCTCTAATATATTTATATGCTGGCATTTGTTTATTTATATTGTTACGAATATCTTGCCAAATTATATTATGGTATTCTTGTTTATTTTTATTAGGATATAATTGTTCCATTATTTCTTTATTATACACAATTTTAGCACATATTTTTAAATCATCTTCTTTATCTGGTTTACCAAACACCATACATTCTGACACATAATCTAATTTATTTATTAATATTTCTAATTCTTCTGGAAATATATTTTTACCATTTTTTAATACAATAACATACTTTTTTCTTCCGGTTACAAATAAAAAACCGTCTTTGTCAAATTTACCAAGGTCTCCTGTATAAAACCATCCGTCTTTTAAAACTTCTTTTGTTGCTTCTTCATTATCTAGATATTTATGCATTATTATTGGCCCTTTAGCAATTATTTCTCCTATTCCTTCATTATTTGGATTATCTATTTTTATTTCTATTCCTGGAAGAGCAAAGCCTACTGAACCATCTCTTTTATATTTATCATTTTCTCCTGCAAGAACTGGTGATGTTTCTGTTAGTCCATATCCTTGTAAAAGATTAATACCTATATCTCTAAAAGCTTTTGTCGCATCTACGCTTATTGCAGCTCCACCAGATATAAACATCCTCAAATTTGGTCCTAATGCCTCCAAAATTTGTTTAAATACTTTTCTTCTTACATCTATTTTTATTTTTAATAGTCCTCTTGTTACTTTTCTCATAGTATTAACAAGCTTTGATTTTCCTTGTTCTTCAATTGTTTTCATCATTTTTTTGTACATTATTTCTAACATTAATGGAACACAAACAAAACCTGTTATATTAAATTCCTTCAAATTTTTTTGTATATATTTTAATCCATCACAAAATACTATTGTAATTCCACATGATGTTCCATATAAAAAAGTAGTTGTTGACTCAAAAGTATGGTGTAATGGCAAAAATGATAAAAATCTGTCTGTCTCATATATTTTTGCAATTTGACTTAAAGCTGTAATATCTGCACAAATATTAGACTGAGATAAGGCTACTGCCTTTGCTATAGATGTCGTTCCAGATGTAAATAAAATAATAGAAATTTCATTCGGATTTAATTTAACATTTAAATATTTATTTACATTATTAAGTTCTCCATCTAATTTGCTTTTTAATTTGCTATCTTTTACTTCATTTTTGTTTTCTTTACTATTTTCTAAACTATTATTTTTTTTATTAATAACATTTTGTTCTGTTATGCATAAATCCAATAGCTTTTTTCCTTTATTTAAAATATCTCCATACTTTGTAAAATCTTCTAAGTTATCCATACAAATATAATATTTCAAATTAGATGTTTCTTCTTGTTTTATCTTATTAAATACTTCTGCATACTTTTTATCAAATATAACTGCTTCTACTTTGCTTCTTACAATTAGACTTTCTATTTCATTATTTGGTAATGACTTATCTAATGGAACTACTGTAAGTCCTGCTGTTCCAACAGCTAAATAACTAGTGCACCATTCATACCTATTTGGAGATATTATTGCAACTCTTTTATTTATGAAATCTAAAGTAAGTAATCCAGACCCTAATGCTTCTATGTCTCTTGCAAATTCTGCATATGTTATTTTTATATGTTCTTTATCATGCACTTCTTTTTTGTACTCAAATGCAATATTATTAGCATATCTAGTTTTATATCTGTCTACTAGCTCTCTGTAATCTTTTAAAACTTCACCTTCATAAATTTTTCTTTTATTCTTTTTCATAGAACTTCTTCGTTCCTTTCATTTATATTTTTTTGATATAAGATTTAAATTATATATAATTTATTTTTGGTTATTTTTATATAACTTTAAATAATTTATAAATTCAAATTTATGTCAAAATTACTTTATCCATTTTATAGCCTATTTCAAAAAAAAGCAAATTATAGACCATACGGTCTAAATTTGCTTTTAATCATTACTACACATATGTTTTCTTGTCATTTCTAATAAATCTAAAGGAGTAAATCCAATAATTTGATTCTTGGACCTGTCCTTTTTTAAACATTCATTTAACTCTTCTAGTATTTTATTTTTTGTTTCATCTTTTTCCATATCTATATAATCTATAATAATAATTCCACCAATATCTCTTAATCTTAGCTGTTTTGCTATTTCTATAGTAGCTTCTCTATTTACTCTATATACTGTTTGTTCTAAATCTTTTCCACCAATATATTTTCCAGAATTTACATCTATTGCAGTTAAAGCTTCTGTTTTGTCTATTGTAATAAATCCGCCACATCTAAGCCATATTTTTCTACTTTTTGCTTTTTCTATTTGACTTTGTAAGTCATACAAATCTAATATATTTGCTTGTTTTCTTAATTCTAATTTAATATTATTTGCTCCAGACTGCTCTAATATATTTGAAATTTTTTCATGTATTTCTATATCATTTGTTACTATTCTTTCTAAATTTTGATCTATTAAATCTGTTAATAGCTTTCCTATAATTCCTTCATTTTCGTATATTAAAGTTGGTTCTATATTTTTTTCTTTTTTAATATTTGTAAAATTTTCTTGTATTAATTCCCATAATTTAACTAAACTTTTTATATCTCTTTTTATAAATTCTATATCTTTATTTTCTGCAGATGTTCTAACAATTGCTCCATAATTTTTTGGTAATTCTTCTTGAACTATTTTTTGCAATTCTTTTCTTTTATTAAGGTCAGTTATTTTTTTAGAAATTGTAATAAAATTAGTATCTGGTAAAAGCACTACAAATCTTCCAGGTAAACTAATATTAGTAGATACTCTTGCACCTTTTTTATTTGTACTATCTTTTTTTACTTGTACTAAAATTGGCATACCTACCCTTATATAATCTTTTATGTCATATTTACTTAATAATTCATTTTTATTTCCAGTTTCATTACTAACTTTAGGAATAACATCTTTTATATGCATAAATGTATTTTTTTCTTCACCTATATTTACAAATGCAGCTTGCATTCCTTGTAATACATTTTCTACTCTTCCAAGGTAAATATTCCCTTCTAATCTATGCATATCTGGTCTTTCTTCATATCTTTCTACTAACTTACCATTTTCTACGAGTGCTATTTGTTTATATACTCCATCACTGTTTATAATTAATTCTTGCATACAAATCCTCTCTTATAATAAGCTTAATTAAACTTATTCATTGCATAATTTATTCCATGTTTTAAAATCTCTTCTATAGCTTTTTCTGCTTTTTCTATACCTTCTTCTAATATTGTTAATTCTTTTTCTGGAACATATCCTATAACATAATCTATCATGGCAAGTTTTATTATAGGCTGTCCTATACCAACTCTTATTCTTGGAAATTCTTCTGTTCCTATTTCTTTTACAACAGACTTCATTCCATTATGCGTACCAGGTCCACCTTTTGTTCTAATTTTTACTTTGCCTGGTTCTACATCTATATCATCATAAATAACAAGTAAATTTGAATAATCCACTTTATAAAAATCTAGCATTGGCTTTATAGCTTCTCCACTAAGGTTCATATATGTTTGTGGCTCTAATAAAATTACTTTTTCATTTTCTATTATCCCTGTACCGTATTTTCCATTAAATTTACTCTTGGTAATAGGTATATTATATTTTTTTGATAATTTATTTAATACTTTAAACCCCATATTATGCCTTGTATTTTCATACTCTTTTCCTGGGTTTCCGAGACCTACTATTAAATACATTTTTAACCTCTTTTTGTCAAATGTTATTATAGTTTAAAACTGTTTGAAATTATAACATATATTTATATTTTTGTAAATTTTATATTATAGAATTTTAGAAACAATCTCTTTCTCATACTTTTCATCACTGATATCTTGTATGTTATTTTCTCCGTCTTTTACTTCTGTAACATATTTTGTTTCTATTTTTATTTTTTCAGTTGCCTTTCTTAGAAACCATTCATATTCTATATCAACATGTCCAATGTCAATAACCCTAAAACCTGCTTCATATAAATCATAAGCCAATATGGTTGCAGTAGGCCCTACAGCTAAAAGGATTAACTTATTTTCTCCATATTTCTTAGTTTCTGAAAGTATTTTATCATATATATCATAAGCATTTTCTGAAGGACATATAATTCTTTCTATAGAATTTGCATTGTCAAATAAATCATTTCCTACTCCTAATCTACTATATTCTCCTTCAACTATTAAAATATCCTTTTTGTCCCATATACCTCTTAGCTTTTCCACATATTTTTTTACATTAGTTTTATCTTTATAATCTATATAAAATCTAGTAATGTTTGACGAATAATATTGTTTATTTTTAGATAATAACTTTAATAGCTTAAATTTATTACTGCGTAGCCATCCTTTCCAAAAGTTATTAGCAAAATCATTGTAATTTTCTGAATATTTTAAGTCAATTACATTGTTTATTCCTATAAGTAGCTTTTCATCATTACTTTTTAGAACTTGCTCCAACCTTCTTCCTAATTGCTCATTATATGTTTGATATTTCATTCCTTTACCTAAAATCATATCAAATTCCCCATCGCCAAATCTTGTTATTGAGCAATTATCATTTATTATTTTATCTATTGTTTCTTCTGGTGATTTAATTTTAAAACCTTGTAAAATTTTTAATACATTTCCTATATATTTTTGTTTTTTATGGCTAATTTTCACCTTTATACCTTCTTTCCTATTTGTTTTCTAAAAATTCGTTTATTATATCTTCAAAATTATAATTATCCAAATAATCAAAAAACTTTTCCCTTTTTTCATTATATGGCACTGAAACATATAATGGTGAATTATGTTTTATGATATCTTCTATACTCACTTCTACAAAGTCTATCCTAGATTTTATATTATCGAAAATTTCTTGCCCTTTATTTGAATTTATAATTAATGAAGATATTCCCTTTTCATCGTTAAATTCTGGTAAAATTTCATTTATTCCCCAAAAATCTGCTATTGTTAAATCAGAATTTCTGCGAATTTTCTTAAAATGACAATTATAGCAAGATTCTCTCAAATCATAATTTCTTAAAAAGAAATTCATATAATAATCATCATCATGGTGAACAATCTCATCTTTACTTTTATATTTATATTTAACTTGAAAATTGCTCCATCCTAAAACTTCTTTGTCTCTAAAATTTACTTTTATAGGATCTTCTCCACATTTTTCTTTCTTATAGTCTAAATATTTTTTCCAAACTTTTGGAGATGGCACTCCATGACAAATGAAATCTTGTGTATATAAATTACTATAATTCTTTCCTAGATATGTAATTAGTCCTTCTATTTGACAAGGTGTGCCAGTAAAAAGTACCTTTCTTCCATTAGAAAGAAATTTCTTTGCTTTAGCATATGTACTATTTATATCACTTTGAACATATTTAGATCCTCTAAATTCATTTATATTATCATCTTTTTCTATATAATCATGAATTACTCTAAGATTTTCATCATATTTTGCTCCAAATACAACCCCTTCTTGATCTAAAATGTATTTAGCAAATAAAGTAAATAACCCTCCAGATGAACTTTTTTTTCTTATATTTTCATCTTTATTCTTACATGCATAAACTTTAATATTATATAAATTTTCCTTTAGTTTATTTATTACTGGGCATGCTTTAGAGCATAAACCACAATCTATGCATAATTTTTCATCTATTTTAGGATATTTAAAACCATTTTTGTCTTCTTTCATCATAATTGCATTTTTTGGACATATATTCATACATGCCATGCATCCTGAACAATCCTTTTTTTCTAGTGTATCTATTTTTTTCATATTAATACCTCTTTATTCAAATGCTCTTGTTATAAATTTATATGCATTCTTCCTTTCACCATTTAATATTTCGTGAGCTCTCTTATAATCATTGCTTAATATATCTGGTGTTATTTTTCCACTAAACATTCTATTTTCTATTTCAAATTTTTCTAATAATGTTTCAATCCTTGAATACATACTTTCTAGTTGATTATCTTCTCTTTTAAATATAACAAATGGTGTTGAAAAAAGTATTGCAAATACACATGAATGGAAAGAATCTGTAGCTACTAAAAAAGCATTTTTTTCTAAATATAAAAATTCTGCTGGTCCCATATCATAATAAGGACTATTTTTATCTGAAATATCTATAATTTCACAGTCATTTTCTTTTGCAATTCTATTCATTTCATCCCAAGCATTATTTGAAACATTCCCTAAAAAAGTTTTTAATATAAATCTATCTGTTTTTAATTTTTCTGGCTTTTTCATTACGCTTTCCCATTCAGTACTTTCAAGCATCATTGTAGGGTCTATTAGTACTTCTATATCATCTCTGCCAGTTAGATTCTTAACTATATCCTTTCCAGCAAATTCGCGTACAGATATAGCCTTCATATCTTTCAAATTTTCCTTACAAATTCTATACTCTTCGCTACCCTCTTTAGGTATATAATTCACTCCAAAACTAGCAGAAAAAGAAACTCTTTTTTCACTAGGAACAAAAGCTCCCAATGCTTTATCTGAAAAGATTTTGTCAAATGTAAAATTCCAAATTTGATCGCTTCCTAATACTATATAGTCATAACATTCTTTAATTTTCTGTGGAGCCTCATATTCTTTATACATAATATCATCTGAAAACTTTATATATTTATTAAAATCTTTAAATTTATTTAATCTATTTTCATCTCTTTCATTATGAATAATGGGAACGTCATCTTCTAGTCCTATATATTTTATTGTCTCTGTGTTAAATCCGTTTTTTTTCAGCACTTGTTGCACCGCATAGTTTTGCAATCTGTTTCCAAAGTTATATTCTCCAAAAAGAGTTACAATTCCAACATTTTTCATAATTACTCCTTTCTATATGACAATTAAATTAATACAATTGTCACTTTTTATATTATTTCTCAATCTTTTGTATTATAACATAATTAAATAAAAAAAGCAATCCTTTTTCAGTTTTAATGCTAATTACAAGGTTCTCCTTTTTTGCCCGGTAAATCAATTATGTATACTTATTCTTGGCTATTTACTTATATCCCTTCTTTGCTTAAATTTGTATTTTTTACCAATTTAAGCATTTGTATTTTTATCAATTTAGATTTCTATCAATTTAATTATTAAAATTTTTACAAATTTAATATAATAATAAAAAGTTGGAAAAATCCAACTTTTTATTATTATTACATCATTTTTATTTATTCATTACTTATTTTCTGTCATTGCCTTTTTTACTTTTTTCCAAGCCTCATCTGTTTTTATATAATCATCATAATCTTTTTTTACACTAGAATTAAATTTTTCTAATTCAGGTAATAATAAATTTAAATCTGAATTTGCAAATAATTTATTAACTTCTGGTATACTTATTCTTAATTTTTCACGTATCTGATCTATTTTTTCATTATAATTCTTTCTGTATGTTAAATATATAAATAATGGTTTATATCTTATCCATCCTATTGAAGCTTTTATAAATCTTTCTGTGGTTTGTTCATCTTCCATTTTTATCTTTCTTAATTTTTTAGGATATTTCTCATTTAAAATATTTGTATACTTTAAGAAAGCATCATGAAAATGATATACTGGCATTTCAATTACTTTTGAATTTTCTAACCATGTAGAGAAAAAGGCATCTTCTCCTCTCGCTCCTTCTGGATTATAAAACGAAGGTATTTTATCTAAGTGAGTAAAGTTTAAACAAAGAGGTGAACCTAATACCCACTTTCCAATTCCATCAAATTTTATTTCTCTTACTTTTGATTCTTCTAATTCACTTTTTGGAACATATCTAAAACCATGATATTTAACTAATTGCTCTCTTATTCCTTCCCATGATATAGCCTCATTTGAAACAGCCTCTATATAATCTTTAAATAAGTCTTCATTTATATCTTCTTTTAGCTCTATATATGGAATAGGCGATACATAACCACATTTATGACCTAAAGCCACATCTGCTTTTTTCATATAATTTATTGTGTTTATAATATTATCCTGTTTTACCCATGTTATTTCTTCGTCTTCATCTTCTTTTAGACATGCTACAGGATATTCATCATCATCCCAAAATAATAAATAATCTATTTCTTTCTTTAATGCATAATACATTATAGTATTTCTACCTTTAGCATAACCATATCCTAAAAATAAATCCGCTTCTTTTTTCGTTAATATTTCTTTACCTATTAATATCTTTTTTTGTTCTTCTAAATCTTCTGGTGTTATATACTTTATATTAACATTTTTATATACATCTGGCATAAGTCCATAAAAATCTATTCTTGTTGTAAATTGATATTGTAAATCGAATAGTATAAAAATTGTTAATTCTATTTTTACATCTGATTTATTAACTTGTTCTGCTAAATGCTTACAGGTATTATTAATAAGCTTACAAATATTAGGTCTTCCTGTAACAAAACCTATACCAAACTTTATTACTTTACTCATAATATCTCCCTCAAAAACGTTTATTAGCTTACTTATTATATCATTTTATTACGGCAAATGTCAAATATATAAATTGCTTTTTATAGAACTATATTATTAATATTTTCTTAATTATAAAATTACATAAAATGCAGATTATTTCTAAAATAATCTGCATTTTTATATTGATATTCAATATCTGCTAAAATAAATCTTCTATTTTATATTCTTTATCTAATTTATCATTTAAATAAAGTTTTGCAATAATTTCTAACTCCCTTTTGTTTTCTTCTGCTATGTTAAATGAAAAAATCTTTTTTGCATCTGCTAAAATTATGTATTTAATCGCATTTGCAGTAGATTTACTTATTTTTATTGCTCCTTTATCCTGTCTTGCACATGCTTCACATTTAAATCCACTATCTTCAAAGCTAAAATAGCTTTCAGCACCAATTTCACCACAAGATGTACATTTATTTATTATTGGCATAAATCCTAATAAGCAAGAAAGTCTTATCTTAAAAACAGAATTTATAAAATCTAAATCTTTATCTGTTTCTGAAATCATATATAAAGTATTTAAAAATAATTGTAAAATTTTATATGTATTTTGATTTTCGTCTGTTACGTCATTTATTATTTTAGTTATATGTGTAGCATATTTTAATTTATCCAAATCTGTTCTTATATTATAAAATATTTCTATTGTATCACACGAATTTACACTGTACGAATTAGTACCTCTATATAGCATATATTCTCCAAAACATAAAAACTGAGTTGCTGCCATTAGCATACTTTTTGGCTTTCTCGCACCTCTAGCAGCACACCCAATTTTTCCACTTGGAGTTAAAATTGTTACCATTTTATCAAAGTCGCTCATATTGTTTTCTGCTATTATTATTCCCTTCGTTTTTATTATTCCCATAGTCGTACATACCTTTCATCGTTTTCTCTACATTCTCTACTTCCATTAATTCCATAAAAGTGTCTATATTACCAGTATTTTTAAAAGTATTCCAAGCAATCTGTTTTATCATAGAAATCATCTCCTGTTTAATAAGCAAATATTTTAATATTCGCATAGACATTATAATTTTTTATTATATTTCATAATATTATTTTATAATGTTGTTTAATTTTATCTTAAGCAAATATTACAAATTTATACTAGGATAAATTTGTTATTTTTTATTTATATTAATTTACTCTATTTATCTTATAAAAATTTAAAAAATAAAACTTTAAAACTATTAATTTCCACTTTTGAATTTTTTTACAAAATTCTCATTATTTATCCAATCTTGCTTCACCTTTACCCAAATTTTTAAGTTAATTTTGCAATCAAACATTTTCTCTAAATCCTGTCTTGCATATGTTCCAATCTTTTTAAGCATTGCTCCACTTTTTCCAATTATAATACCCTTATGTGATTCTCTTATACAATAAATTGTTGCTTCTATATCATAAATTGGTTCTTTATCCATAGTTTTTCTTAATTTCATCTTATCCACTTCTATAAATATCCCATGTGGAACTTCGTCTTTTAATAATCTTAATGCTTTTTCTCTTATTGTTTCCTCTGTTAATTGTCTTAATGTTTGGTCTGTATACTCTTCTGTATTATAATATGCAGGACCTTCTTTTAGGTTACTCTCTATCTCATCTAATATTGTTTCTAAATTATATTTTTTTTCAACAGATACTGGAATAATTGCTGCAAAGTTATATTCATCTTTATATAAATTTATTAAATTAGCTATCTCTTCCTTATTTACCAAATCTATTTTATTTATTATTAAAATAGTTTTTCTATTAGAATCTTTTATTTTGTCTAAAATTAATCTATCACCTTTTCCTATCTCTTTTGATGTTGCTTCAATAACAAAAAGCAAAACATCACAATCACCAATAGAGCCAAATGCATTTTCTACCATAACATTTCCAAGTTTAGACTTTGGTTTATGAATTCCTGGAGTATCCATAAATATAATTTGCGAATTAGGTCTATTTACAATTGCCTTAATTTGAGTTCTTGTAGTTTGAGGTTTATTTGCAATAGCAGCTACCTTTTCATTTACCAAACTATTTAATATACTAGACTTTCCTACGTTTGTTCTACCTATTATTGAAACAAATCCTGATTTAAATACTTTATCCATTTTGTTTTTCTGTTCCTTTCTTGTTTATTTTTAATATACCTTTTAGTTAGCTTATTTATTATATATTCTATTAAGTTACTTTTTTGTAGAAACATGTAAATAAATTTTACTAAAATTTCGTACTTTTTCACTTGATTTTGTAAACTTAGTTTATTTTTCTTGAATTTTTGAGCTTATTTTTATTTAATTAATATTTTGCAAAATTTTTAGACATTTTATAAAACCTTATTAGTCTATTTTGAGATTTTTTAAGTTTATTAATATTTTTATTTATATCACATTTTTTTACTATTTTCAACGTCTTAACTTGCCACTTTCATCTTATTTAATTCACATAATTTTGACATATTGTGTAAAATATCTTATAATTAACTTATGGAGCGCATTTATTTTTATGTAATTTTCCTATCTTTGAGTTAAGATTTGTAAAATTGCACTACTACTTTATGAAAGGAGTGATAGTATGTTTCTGTTGTTGCTATTTGTAACAATATTGCTTACAATATGTATTATTTCTGGATTTATCTTTACAGTAATCATATTGTTAAAATCTAGCAAACAACTGGATTACACAGAGCGGTTGCAATTTCAGAAGCTGTTAGGAACTGTAGTCTTAGGACTAATTGCTTGTATAGCAGGACTATTTGCAGCATTCCAGATATCTATTAATATATCGGTAGTCTTTATCATTGATTTGTTGCTTCTCTTAGTTCAGTTCCGCATTTGTCACTTTAAATTAAAGTAAGAATAAACCTCGGAAAGGCGCTCCTTTCCGAGGTTTATATTTTTAAGAAATATCTTCAAAGTTCATTTCTCTTTTCATATAATGTGTATGTAAAAGTTCATGTGCTTTATGTTCTCCTGGTTTTCCTATATATTCCTTATAAATTTGTTTTAATATAGGATTTTCATGAGACTTTCTAATTACACTTCTTTCATCTATAGAATACATTGCTTCTGCTCTTTTTGCAGCTACATCTACTGTCATTCTTACCTTTGAACTTTTAATAGGTTGACCTCCACCCATTATGCATCCACCTGGGCATGCCATTACTTCTACAAATTGATAATCTGATGTACCATTTTTTATTTCTTCCATTATTTTTCTAGCATTGCTTAATCCATGTGCAACAGCTACTTTTACTTCTTTATCTCCGATTTGTACAGTTGCTTTTTTTATTCCTTTTGCTCCTCTTATTTCTTCAAACTCTAACTTTTTTAACTCTTTTCCAGTAATTAACTCATATGCTGTACGAAGTGCAGCCTCCATAACTCCACCTGTAACTCCAAATATAGCAGCAGCTCCTGTAGCTTCTCCCATTGGACTGTCAAAAGTTTCATCCTCTAATTTATCAAATTCTATATTCGCTTGTTTTATCATCCTTGCAAGTTCACGAGTAGTAATTACACTATCAACATCCCATAATCCATTCACTTTCATTTCTTCTCTCTGTCTTTCAAACTTTTTAGCTATACATGGCATTACAGAAACTACATATATATTCTTAGGATCAATCTTATTTTTCTCTGCATAATAAGATTTTATTATTGCTCCAAACATTTGATGTGGTGACTTACAACTAGATAAATGACTTAAATTTTCTGGATATTCCATTTCTGCAAATCTTACCCAACCAGGGCTACATGATGTAATCATTGGTAAACCTTC
>ERZ826220.309-NODE-309-length-59168-cov-7.319219_pt1 | contig 59168 bp, 59 predicted proteins | sample MGYA00519927_ERZ826220 | MGnify/ENA primary metagenome ERZ826220 (study PRJEB31778, sample SAMEA3449225) | human gut metagenome | biome: human gut; feature: human-associated habitat; material: faeces | place: United Kingdom | collected 2010/2012 ... | reverse complement strand
AACTCGTATGGCTCCGCCTGCTGGGCTTCGCCCAGCGGCTCCGCTCCCCGGTGGGGCAGGAGGTTGCACGCCCACTTGTCGCGCGTGTTTGTACCACTATTTGTATCATTACAAATATACAAAAAATCGTGAATATCGGACTATCCTATAAAAGAATAATCCGATATATCACGCACTACATTAAGCTCTTTTACGTCTTGCAAGACCACCGCAAGCAAAACCACTTCTCATGTGATTAGTTACTCCACGAGGCCATAACTTTTCATATAAGCGGGCACTTGCGTAATTATTAACTGCTCCGGCAAGACTTTCAACTCCTTGTAACATTCCTTGTAATCCTTGTGTTCTGACTGCCATTAACTGTTGATTCAAGCCGACAGCTTTGTTATATTCATTAATAGCGTCTTGATACATAATTTGACTATTAGCATTTCGAGCATTAACTCGTTCTTGCCTATTCAAATCATATCTTTGACGTTGATAATCTTTCTTAGCTCCATACAATTTATTTCGAGCAAGTTGAGCATTAATTGCAAGATTTGCTACACTATTTCGAGCAGTTTGAACATTACTTGTGTTATCAGTAATATATCGAGCAGCTCTACGTTCTTGTGTACCAAGTTCTTGTAATTCCTCACTAATATCATAATCTGTACTATATTGGACAGCATCTACTTTATTACCTTTCGGAACATGAAGTGTAGATTCAAATTCAATAGCTTTTCGATTAGCACGAGTATTAAGAGCGTTACCTACAATTCCAAACAGAGAACTTGCAAGATTCATACCAAGTCCAAATTCATTAAATCCGAACTTAAATGCAGAACCACCGCCAGCACTTGCAGTAGTTTGAATCGGAGGTAAAGTAGTAAGTTTAGGAGCCGAAACTCCTGTAAGACTATAAGGTGAAGCATATCCACCAAAAGGTCTTTTCTTTCTTACCATTCCACCACAACGCATAACTGGAGCATCATTACGAAGTCCTAAAGCAGTAGCATAAAGTTCTTGAGCTTCAAACAAATCTTCTGTTTTAGCATCAATAGCTTCAGATTCACCACGAGCTTTATTCATTTTATAAACTAATTTTTCAATATTACGAATATTTGTTCCAGTTTGTAATTTATTAGTTTTACTCTTATCTAATGCAGATAAAGATAATGTAACTCCATCAGCAAGTTGAATGACTTGAGCTTCTTTTTTACCTTTCATATCAGTAAGTTTCTTTGCGTAATCAGCGAAAGTACGATTTGTTCCTGGAACTTTAATTGTATCACTGAATACTTGACCACCTTCAGGAGTTTCACGAACAACTTCACCAGCATACATTCGACCATTTTTAGCGCCGCCGCCTTCAATTTCCGAATCACCATATATGATTCCAGTTTCACCAGTAGCAGGATTATATTGTTCATGAGTTTGACCATAAGCAACAACGCTATTAGATGAATTAGGAACTACTTGGCCGCCGGTGTTTAATTTTCTACGACCAATCATTCCACCTAATTTAGCATAAAACCCTGTACCTTCTGAGTAATTACCAAGATTACTTTGTCTAATAGTTGCAACATCATTTTCAACTTTATCTTGCATATTACCCAGAGTTTGCTGACGTTCCATTTCAGCTTGTTCAGCTAAAAGTTCTTGACGACGACGCTCTTCTTGACGTTTTTTCTTACGTCCAGTAAACAAACCAACGATACCACCAATTAATGCACCGATACCAGCACCGATAGGGCCAAGCCAAGAACCAGCAGCTGCACCAGCAGCAAGCGCCGCGGTTCCACCAACAGCAGCTCCAATTCCTAATCCAGTTCCAGCTCCACTTAAAGCGCTACCACCTACGATACCTTCGCCATCAGCACTATATTTAGATTCGTCAATATCACTGGTTTGAACTCGTGTACCCCATTGAACACTACCGGGGTCATTAATACTTGTTCCACCCCAATAAAATTTCCTACGAGGAGTTCCAACAAGTCCACCGAATTTAGCAGTAATACCACGAGAAGTTAAAATTTCATTATTGATTTTGTTCTGCATATTTGCATAGATAAGTTTATCATTAGTAATCAACTTATCTACATAGTTCTCAACTGGGATTCCAGTATCATCATTCTTTCCATAATGATAAACAAAATCAATCATGCTATTACCGAAAAGACTATTACCGGAATTACGAGCCATTCCTAAATAATCAGCGGTAGCGTCATGTGTAGAACGAATACCACCGAAATTATATTTTTTACGATTAGTTTTACTCATATCTTCAACATAATTATCAGGATTATCATCAGTATTAAAATTAGAAAATAATCTATTTCTAATCATATCATAATCATTAGAACTATTAGTTTTAAATATTTCTAATTCAGATTTATCTCTTCTTTTATTACCAGTAGTATATTCTTTAATAATACTATCTGTATTACGTTCATTAGCACCTTTTAACAATTTCTTATATTGTCTAAAACCAGTTCGACCTACTCGATATGCAAGATTAGACATAAGATTAACAATAGGTTGAGGTAAGGTATTGAAATCATCAATACCATATTTCTCAGAATAAATATCACGAACATCATTGTAGGCTTTCGCCATACGACGATTCAATTCAGCATCAATTTGTTTTCTTGTTGCTTTACCTTTCGCTTTAACAGATTTAGTAAAATCAGAAGTATCATTTAACTTAAAACCGGGGCCAATAGTTTTAGCACCACCTTCATATGAAGCATAAGGATAATAATATTTACCATCTTTTGAACGTGAACGAACAGTTTTAAGTTTATTATTTTCTTTAACACGAACAAATTCTTTATCACCAGTCAATTCGTTATCCCAAATATGTTGAGAATACTCATTAATATAACGAGTAACTTGACGAAGACTATCAGGATTAACTTTACGATTAGACATACCATTAAAAGTTTGAGTAACACGACAAGTGGGCGTGCAACCTCCTGCCCCACCGGGGAGCGAGGCCGAAGGCCGAGCCGCACAAGTTGTTACAAATTATCTTTGATTATTACGATTATCAAGAATCCATTCAGGATTAACATCAATAAGTTCCCAAAGTCTGTTATTATCACTATTATTAAACTTCATTATACAATAAACATATTGACAAATGAATTTATTAATATCATACCATTTAGCTTTACGTTTTAGTGCAGATTCATCTACAACTAAATCAGTAATCATAAAAGGTATTTGTTTGTGTATATCATTAACATTATTAAATCTCCAAAGATTTACTTTATTAACACCAGTTGTACCATTATACCAAATATCATTAAATTTAACAAGTTTATAACCAGTACATTGGTCATCATTATGAACCAATATAGCATTAATAGTTTTCTCAAATTCATTAATAGTAGGTAACAGATTATTAACAATATCAACTCTGTCTTTCCAAGCAATATTATTTAATAACTTATTATAACTATTATTATCATTAAGAATAAATTTAATATATGATTCTTTAATAAGTTGATTACCATTATCATCTTTTAAGAATCGACCATAATTATTTTTAGATATTGCATAAATACCATGTTTATCAAACCAGAATAATCCATTTCGATTGGTAATACCTACGATGGGATTATAATCATGGAATGAAATCCAAGCATTAGCAATAGGACTAAAACTAATTGTGAATTGTTTATTATCAACATTTTGGACTAAATATAAGATATTAGTATCTTCATTAAATGCCCAAATTCTACCATTATTTTTAAACGGATTAACTACATCTTTTACAAGATTACCGTCAAACCACTTAAGAGCATTGAGCGCAGTCATATTACTTACTTTATCTCCATTGATATTAAAGATACGCCTATGAACTGCATCAATAACAAAATAACCAATAACATTAACATGAGTATCAAAATAACTTTGACAACCTATATAACCACTGGGACTATATGTAACCTCTTGAGGTTCCATATTAAATATATCAGCTGTACCTAAATACGAAGTACCTTCATCAGTATTAGAAAGTGTATCACGAAGTTGCAATAAATGCAAACCGTATGTTTGTTGAATATAAAGATTTTTATTGTCAGTTTTTAATGCGATAATTTCACCTCGATTAAAAGGCATATCTTTATAATCATCACTTCTAAATAATCGCCAATTAAGATTAGCATTTTCAGCATTCTGTAATTGACTACGAATTATACGATAAGGATGGTCTTGAGTTCCGGGAATTTCTTCAAAATAAGTAAATGTTTCAATTCCATTCTCATTGTAAACAGGAGAATAACCTTTACCAACACTACTATTTATGAAATTATCAACTTGATAACTTAATTGATAAAATTCGCGTAATTCATTACCACGTTTATCGTGATATTTGAAAGATTTATCTACGTTATTAACACTGAATCGAGCAAGAATATTGAATTTACTTTCAAGAGGAATAGTAAATATCCAACGATAAACAGTAGCATTACTATCTAATTCTTTTGCTTGAGCATCACCATAACGATAATCAGATGATGGAGCAGTAGCTCGAAGTGTTATATATCCAATAAATGTATCACCAACTAATGAAGTTATTATTTCAGAAGAACCTTTAATATTAATTACATTAGATGCAATTTGAAGTTTCTGATTATTAACATCAGAATAAAGTGTTTCAGAATTATTAATTAAATCGGCAATATATCCTCTTGCCCATTCTTCATTATCTGTACCTTTATTAAATCCATCAAAACCTTTTTCAATACGATAATAACTATCGCCAGCAATATTGTTTTGAGAACTAATATTAGCATTGATATATTCAAGTGAAACATCTTTAGTTGCACGAGAAGTATCAATAGTAAGACTATTAATGTCAGCATCTAAGAATCGAGTTCCAGATTCATTAGGATTTGTATCAAATCCATCAAAATCTTCACCTTTCCATTTAGCTGGAAATACTTTTATATCATCATCAAGTTCTTCATTTTTAACAAATTTAAGAACATCAGTTTCAAAGTATAGAGGTTTAAGTTTACCTCGAATACTATTTATCTTATTATAGAGATATTCAAATGTATAAAATCTTGCATTATCTCCACCAAAAGGATTTTTATAAGTTTGATTTTTACCGAAATTGTTAGTTTCAGTATCTCGCATTGCGAAACCTTGTGTAACAATTCTAGAGTTATTAATATTATGTTCAATAAAGAAATAAACTATCGAACTAATATATTTATTCATTAAGTCTGTTTTACCAGCAAGATTAGCTTTGATATTAATATTAGGACTTAATGTATAAGTAGGATTCCATTCAGAAGAAGTAGAATATAATTGGGTTAACCAATTAAATGTCGGAGCAGTTGAACCATTAACTTTATAACTTAATCGAGCTTCAATTAAAATATATTTAGTTTCTTTTGCATCAAGATTAATTACGAAATTAGTTTTGGTATTAATTGTATTACCAATAAATGTAGCTTTACTATCAGATGCTAAAAGATTAGATTCAGAAACTTCATAATACCCAGTTTCAACTTCAGATTCTTCTGAATCAATTTGTTTAACTACCGATGTAGCATCATAAACTTTTGTAGTTAAATTTATACCAGCAGGTATCACACTATTTCCACCAAATGTAGGACTGCATTCAATACCAATTAATTGACTCGATGTACTCTCACTTGTTATCTCCAATACTACAACTTGATAATCAGAAGGATTAACTCCACCTTCAGAATCTTCAGTTGTATAAGGTAATGGAAGACTTGGTAATTTCAGTTTACCTTTCGTTAAAGAACGACCTTTTGTTTTAACAGTCGCGTGTCCAGTTGAAACTCCATATAAAGTAAAATAACGATTACGAGCTATTGTAGGATTCTCACTACCAACACCAGTTTTAGCAATTTCATCTATTTGTTCAGCAGCATCAATATCAGGTAAACTCTTCCAACTCGGACTTATAATCTCACTAATACTTTCAGATTTATAAGGAATTTTATGAGCATTTTGATTAGTAGAACCTACAGGATATGCTTCAATATCATAATTGTTAGCTTTCCAAGGAATATGATGTATATTTACAAGGTCACCTTTATAATCATAATATCCAGCATAAAGAACATAAACTTCACCACTCTTAAAATAACGTCGAGTACTATTAATATAAGAAGAACTCGGATTCCAACTTAATTGAACATCAAGATTATTCTCTGTAAATTCTTTAAGTTCACTATCAAGTTTACTATAATCAAGAGTTTTTACATTACCTCGAATAAGTCTATTATTGAAATTAATAAGAGTATTATCTCGAATATATGATATGTTTTTAATAAAAATATCATCAAGACTTATAGTAGATAAATATGAAACATCACTTACAATATGAGTAGTGCTTACACCATTAATTGAAATATCATCGGTTTCATATGATAATTGAGCTTCATCAGTAATATAAACAATAGCAAATCTACAATGTTTATATTTAATACCACTATTTCTAAAACTAATAGTAATATTCTTATTGATTTCGATACCTAATGCATAATCTTCTTCGTAATTACCACAAACAATAAGTGATGTACTCAAAGGAGAATAGTTTGTATAAGTACCATCATCAAGACGATATTTAATTGCTATTTGATAAGCACCAGTTTTAAGATTACCACCGTCTTTAACTTCTAATTGAAGTTCAGGATAAGTAACATTTGGAATAAGATTAAATGAATCAACTTCATCAACAGTAATGTCATATCCTATCGCAGTATCATCTCCATTGTTACCATCATAAAACGGGTCAGTCAAATTAATAATTCTTGTTTCATTTGCTGATTCATCAGTTCCCTCAGTAAATGTAACAATTAAATTTTCTTTATAATTATATATATAATCTCCATGAATTGGTCTATCAATACTGAATCCAAATGCACCCGATGTACTATACAAACAACGTTTTACAGTTGGATTATTATCATCGAGATTAAGATATATAATAGCGTCGTTAGTTTGTAAATCAGATTTATCTGCATTATTCCAATGTTCTACAACGCAAAAAAGTACAACACCAACATTAGTTGGAATTGTACCTATAATATTATATTTATGATTATCGGCATCACTATAAATATAAGGAATGATATACCGATTTGTCGGATGATTTTCAAGAATATCATCTAATTCACCTATGAAATCAAATCCTCTTTCATTAAAATAACTTTGACCTTTATTATCAATAGTTATATTTTTAGCATATCGTAAAGATTTATCTTGTGCAATATGAGGTGAATTATCTAAATCAAGACCTAAAACTTTCATAATTTCTATTATTCTAATGTACGAAGAATAGTAGCAATATTCTCTCGACGGTCGTTACTAAATTTATTACAAGAAACTCGAACTTGTATTCTCATTCTATCGAGTTCTATAGCAGGATTTGTATAAGGATTATTTGCTGTAAGACTTACAACCGGATGTTTATAACCTCTTAATAACATTTGTTTAAGAACATAAAGTTTAAGATATTTTTTAAGAGGGCCATTATTATAAATAAGAGGAACATCCATATTTATAATACTATCATAAACAACAGGTAAAGCTCTATATCTTAAATGAATAGTTCCATAATCAACGTTAGTATGAATCCAGTTATTACTAATATAATAATAAGGTTGCTCTTTATCAACAGGAGCATGATTAAAACTATCGTTTTTATCACCGGGACTTGTTATGTCTGCATTTGGAATACCGGGATAAGGAGTATATGTCGGAACAGTTGTTACCTTTTCAGTAATAGTATCTTTGTTAAACTCAGCTGAATTTTTAAGAACAGCTTTTTTATTATTTATAATAACATCAATTACACCTCGGAAATCCCACGGCAATTGACAACGATGGTCATCAAATTCAATATCTTTTTCTACACTAACATAAGCTTGAATGAATTTAAGTTCTTCCAAAGCATTTGCAACCCAAATAGGAAAACGACTTACAAAGTCATCACTTTGTATATTATAATCGTTATACATATCTGGAATTAATGTAGCACTACTAATGAATATATTATTATCAATCATAAAGCATTATTTTGTTTAGGAAGATTATTTCGATATAGTTTAATAGCTTCGTCAGGATGATTAAAACAAATTGCAAGAATTTTATTGAAACAATTAAGTCTTCGATTGGTTGCAATTTCATCAACAGTTTTACCTTTCATTGCAAAAGGTGTTCTATCGATAGTTTTTTCACCATTTTCATAAGCACTACTTGTATGACCAAATTTGAATTTATAATAGACACTTTGTGGTATTCGACCTTTGACTTTATGATATACAGCTTTTATACACCAGTCATAATCATAATATATAAAATAAGGAATACCATTTGGATTATCAACAGTTCGTATATTAATACCTTGTTCTAATAATTTCTTTTTTAAGTCTTTTGTAGCACCCCAATCGACAACACTACATACATCACCGGGCATTGTCTTTTTATAGTAAACATAAACGTAACCTACGGAACTACCAAAAGAATAATTATTACCTTTACATAGTAAATTAGCTATCTCATTATTAACTTCATCTTGCATATAAATATACATTTCAGAAGGTAATTCTTTAAGAGCAGCAAGAGTTTCTATATCATCATCAAGTTTATCAAGACGTTCATAAACTAAGTAATTATAACTACGAATATAACTCATTAGTTTAGTACCAAGTAGAGCATCTTGTTTTTTATTAAAATAAATCTTACTACGATTATCAATATCGAATACTACTGAAACATCAACACCGGCTTCTTGATATTTAGCAAGATTATCTTTGATATTATAAATACAATCATTGCGTCGTTCATAAACAAGATGTAATTGTTTAATTAAAGAATTAAGTTGTATTTGAACTTCTTTAACGAAATCTCTCCAATAATATTCATTATCAACCATAATGATAGAAACATGAGGTTAATCTTGACCATTACCACGTTGAGCAATAGTAGGATTATTATTATTCGTTTTAATATCCAAATCTTGAGGATAAATACCAAATTCAGTTTTAAGTATTTCTTGAATTATACTTTCAAGCATATCATTAGGTAAAGGTAATTCAATATCTTGACCATCTTCATTCTTAAAGAATGAAAGAACTTCATCAGGATTTTCAAATATACCTGTAATCATTACTTCATTAATTGGTCGTCTATCATCAATATCTTTTGTACCAACTTTTTCAGCAATAATTATATGACCGTTTAATATAATATAAGCTCGTGGATACCCGGTAGGAGAGCAGGTTGGACGCCCATTTTGACGCAGTTTAAGAGATGTAATAGAACTCTCATACATATATCCATTACCAACAGTATCACCTACAAACGCAAAAGGCGCATCACTTTGTATGCGCACGGGTGTAGGAACTTTGTACTTTGTTCCTAACAATCTAATTTTATTAGCAACTCGATATTCAGTAGGAAGAATATCACTATATTTCAACTCTTCAACAGGAGCAATAAAAGTAAGTTTAAGAATATCATCTATTCCATTTTTCTCAACGCTTTGTCGAATACGATTTGCAAACATAGTTTTAATCATATCCTTAACACGTTCTTTAAGTTCGTGATTATTAGGTTGATTAACCATGTTTGCAATACGAGCTGCATATTGATTAAGTGTTCCCATATCTTACTTATTTAGATTCAAAAGATTAGCAATAGTATTTTGTTTTTTCCAAATATATTTTTCATCATCAGGATTAAATCCTTCTACGATATTATATTCAAGAGAAATAAAACCAATAGGTGTTTCTTTAATAGGGTCTTTAATAAGAAAAGTATAAGCAGACTTCATACCTCTACTTTCAAGTTCATCTTTATAACATCTATCTTGAAACTTATATTTACTAACATCATTACAATAATGACGATTTCTAACAAGAAGATTATGAAATAAATAAGGAAAATTATTAACAAGAACATCCTTAAAAGATTTCTTATAAGATACTATACAACAATCATAATCTTCACCGACAACAGTGTATTTATCCATTTCTACACCATTAATGAAATGACCGCCATTATGAAAATAAGCAATATAAACAGCATTAGCGTGAATAGTATCTCGAATAAAAGCACATATCTTATCAAGTTCTATATAACAATTACTTTTTTCAATAGTAAGTTTTTGTTCTTTACGTTTAGGAAATAACCATTCTTTTAGATAAATACCAGCAATCGTACTTATAGATGTTATTATAGCTACTATAATAGCTGTATAATCGAACATAGATAGGCGTATAAGAGGATTAATATTAATAGGTATATTATATTGGGCTACTAACAAATATACGTTAAAATAGTCGATTTCCCACCAGATTCACTATAAAAAAGAGGTGCTACATTAGTAACACCTCTCACCATTTCAATTCAATCTTTAACAATATAAATTGTTATATTACTAACAATTTATTTCTTCACTTTCTTACCAGTGGTCTTTTTACCACCTTTCTTTCCACCACATGCCATAGTAGTAATCATTTTAATTAATTAATGATTTTGTTTATAATCAGCACCAATCTTTTTTAAAATAGGTTTGAATATCCAACTCCAAGCAACTGGTGCAAGAATAGCAGAATTAATAAGAATTGTAGTATTTTCATATCCACCTGCTATATATCCTGCGGCAATAGCGAAACAACTAATTAACATAACAAGCCGTTTAGTCCATGTACCAACAGATTTATCACCATTAATATCATCTATTGCTTTAATAAGTATGTATGTTAAAACATTCACACAAAGCATAAATGATAAATCAAAATGAGTACTGAATAACTCAACGAAATGTCCTACGAGTTGTTCCATTTACCATTCATCAATTTCATCGACCACCATATTTCTTATTTGGAATATATTTTAAGAAACTAAAAGGAAACAATTTCTTTCTAAAATCTTTATCAGATTCTAAACTTCTTGCTTCACCTTCAAAACAAATATCTTTATAAGCTCGGTCATAAGGAGGTAATATAATTTCAATTATCCAACTAACAACATAAGCTAATAAAGGAAATATCGCAGTACCAAGTAACCACCACCAAGAAACATTTGTAGTAAGACTTAATATAATACTAACCAACAAACCTACAATAAAAAGAGTAATTTGCTGATAACTATGAACAGTTTCATGTCTTTCAACAGTTTCAGTAATTTTATCTTTGTATTCAGTTCGTATGATTAACCACCATAATATTGTCATACATAAATATCCTTTTAACGGTAGGAATTTACAATAGACTTTAATCATAATTTATGATATTAATTAAACACCAATATTCATACCATTTGTTGCAGCATTTTTATCGCCATATAAATCAGCCTTAATTACACCAGAAGATAATAAAGTAGATTTGAATTTACAACATTGAGCACCTCTCATAGTACCGGGAATAGCACTCATATTTGAAAAATCACAACCCCAAATAAATCCTGAAATAATAGTTGCAGTAGATCCAGCAAACGGATTTGATACACCAGTTAAAGTACTACAAGCATATAGTACTAAACCGACTATATCTCTTAATTTTAATTGTTTAATTTTACAACTATAAAATTTACTTCTTGAAGAAGATAATCCATAAAGTTGAGAATGTAAAACATCACATGCTTGAACATTACCATCTTCAATAGTTACATTGCAAATTGTTGAATAATAACAATTACATTTATATAACTTATTAGCTGTTATATAGCTTTTGTATATTGTAGCATTATTAATTGTGGTTCCAATATCAAATGTACAATTTTCAAAGATACCATTTTGAAAATTACAATTTCCTGATATATAAGAATGAACAAGTCTACAACCAGAAAAATTAATGTTTATATTAGAATTTTCCGTATTTTCAAATTGAAATAAACAATCCTTAAATAAAATAGTATCTGTACCAGATTTGAAATTAATATCTATTTGAGATTCAATAATAAATGTACAATTATCAATAATAATACCTTCCATATTAATAGAAGATATTTTACCATTAGTTTCATTTTCATCATGTGCTGCTTTGAAATTATTATACCATGTATTCCAAGCAGATTGATTATCAATATAAGCTACTCGTGGAAATTCAGAACCACCACCTTCGGGCCAATCCTTATATTGAAAGTTTTGCAAAGCATTCCAAAGTGTTTCATCAGTAGCTCTATCACAATCAATACTTTGACTAACCCAAGATTGAATTTCTTGTTGAGAAGGAATATAATAACGTAATTTAGTATTAGAAGAAGGAATACCCGGATTGGAATCATTCATTCTAAACATGATAAATAACGGTACTGCGATACCAGCATTATTAACATTATAATTAGTAAAAATCCAAAAATTATAGATATTAGTATCATTTTCTTTATAATGAACTGTTCGTAATCCATTAATAATTGGATTTTCTATTTCATCATCTTGACCAAATTTCAGAGTTTGATTACTTCTTTGACCAGCATCATCTGAAGGTTGGGGCATGAAAAAATCAATAAGCTCACCAAACTGAGCTTGTGTAGGTATCTTACCTGTTTCAAAATATTGTTTAAGCTGACTTTTAGTTGCCATAATTTAATTGTATTAATGCCGATTAACACAATTAATTAATCGACATGGTTAAACTTGTTTACATCTATTAGTTAAAAAATTTGTTAAAGGACTATTATCAGAACTAATCGTATTATTTACAATAGCGTTTTTAAGTTTATTCCAATCAGCTTGTGTTAATAAATCCCAGGCTTTAACTATATATAAACTTGGAGATTTACTATCTAATAGTTGAATAGTGGTACAACGAATTAGTTGATTTTGATAAACACGATTAATAACATAGTATTGTTCATTATTAATACTAACAATATAAGGTTCGAGAACTTTTGGTTCTTTTAATGGTATAGAAGCCCAATTACGAACTTCAAGTATTTCTTTAAGTGTATTGGAATCATTAATATCACTAAGTACAAATTGTTCCGTTTGATCACCATAAGATGCTTGAAATAAGAAAGCTTCATCACCTATATCTGTTGTATAACTTCTAAAAGCTACGGGTATAGTGAACTGTTTTGCATCGATATCCTTTGTAGCAATAATAGCTATATAAGTACAAGATTCACTACCATCAATAACAATTCTAATACCATTTAAATAAGGTGCAGCAGGATTACTTAAATCAATATCTCCCCCTCCCCTTCGTCATTAGGAATTTTATCTATAAAACTTTCAAAATCACTTTAAGTCGGAATAGCACCATTTTTAAATAGTGCTTTGATTTGAGCTAGTCTCATAATTTTTGATTAATTAAGATTAGTAACAATACGTTTAATTTTAGCAAACAAACTTTCAGACTTAGTTTCTGTTGCAACTTCAACAGGCTCTTCTGATAAAGTTTGAACATCATTAGAACGAGTATTTGGTGTACGACCAACTTGGAAAATATAGTGGTCAACGCCATTACCTTCAATCTGCATATAACCAATACCATCAGGCCCAGCTGCTTGTGACACACTTACAGACTTTGAAGTAGCACCAGAATAACTTGCAGTTACAGTAGCAGTTTTTGCACCAATAGGATTATTAGCTGCTGTTAATTTATTACCACTTAATGTAAAACCTCCCGGATTAGTTGTTAAAGCTAATATTGGAGTTGCACTTTCACTTGTTGCTGTTCCAGTACTACCTGATGTATAAACAGGAGTTTTAGAACGAGTACAACTCGAAGTGATTGTAGAAGTACCACCGGTTGCTGGAAGAGAAGTAGGATTAGCAGAAATACTAATATTCCAAGAACCATAATTATATGATTCAATTCTATTACTTACAGAAATAGAGTCATCTACATATTTTGTTCTATCACTTTCATTATAACATCTAAATTTAGCAGTATCAGTTGTAACATTAGCTCCCATAGATGAATGTGTAATCAAATACGTATTATCCATAGAAAATCTATTATTACCATTACTAATCATTTCGATTTTATAAACACCAGCTTTAGTTCTTGTATAAGGAACTGTACTACCAGATGTATATAAATCATAATAAGTATAAGTATTTCTGACTACTCCAGCTGCACGTGCAGTACCTCCAGCAGCAGTAATTAGATTAGATATAATAACCATTTCAGGAGTACCATAAGAACTAAGATGTTCATCGTAATTATCATCTATTACAGCATTTGCTTCTTGATAAATATACATAGTTTCACTAGCAGATTTACCATTAGCAGACCATGTAACAGCTTGACTTTTAACAGTAGTTTGAGCTGAAACAGTTGTACCCTTCGAAGAAGCAGTAGCAGTAATAGAAGCTACATTCGGAACAACATTAGCAGTTCCATTTGAAGCAGCTTCAGTAGTAACATCTTTTGTAGCACCAGATGTATATTTGTAAGTAGTAATTGTAGCAGACTTGCTCCAACTTTGAGTACCATTTCCAGCTTTAGCAGTAGCAGAACCACCACTTGCAGGAATCGTAGCATTCGTAATTGTACCAGCTGTTATATTACCATATGTATAAACACCACCAGAAGTAGATTTAACAGTTTTACTGTTTGTTATACTCTTAGAAGCCGTAGCTGATTTAGAACTATCTCCGTCATTTACAGCTTTTATAGTAATAGTATCAGTAGTTTCATTAGTTCCCATACTACTATGAGTAATCGTATTTCCAGATAAACTAAATCTACTATTACCGTTAGCAGTCATAGAAATTGATAAACTACCACCAACGCTTCGTGTTTGATTCGGGCCAATAGCACCAGAACTATACAAAGCATTATAAGTTTCAGTATTAGTAACAGAAGCACTTACAGTCGCAGAACCACCAGCTGCTGTCAAACCACTACCGATACTTATAGTAGGAGTTCCATAAGCAGTAATTCGAGGATTGTAATTACTATTAGTTACTTTATTTTCAGCTTGATAAATATCAGCATTTGCATTACCAGACTTACCATTAATATTAACTGTTACACCTAAAACACCGACTTTAGTTCGAGATTTAACAGTAGTTCCAAGAGATGGAATATTATCAACACCACCAGTCCAGTTAATATAAGCTTCGCCTTCAGTTATAACACCCGCACCAGTAGTTGTACCATTCCAACCATATGTCTGGGAATATGTAACATTTCCGGTTTTAACACTACCACCGCTTGCAGGAACATCATTACAAGTTAATGTAACAACTGGATTAGCATAAGTATAATAACCAGCAGCTTGATTATAAGTAATATCCTTAATAGCAGTTTTACCATTAAGTAATATATTAATTCTAACTACAAAACCATTACGAGGATTTAATGATTGATTGGAAGTTACATATAATATATTATTTGATAACGTAAATCCAGTAACTGGGTTTTGAACAAAGTAAGTTGTATTAGCACCTGTTGTAATATTAGTGGTAGCACCGCTTGTATAAGTAGCCTTCTGAGAATAACTTAAACCATCAGAAACCTTAATATTAATGTGCATATTGGCAGTTAAACTAATGGGGGTTTCTTTAGTTATAATTATATCACCATACGAAACAGTGTTAGCTTCTTGTTTAATAACAATATTTGCAGAAACAGTTTGACCATCGAACGTATTAGAGAACTTGCCAGTTACAGTAATACTCCGTTCAGTTCCTACAATAGTAGTTCGATTGCTTGCAGTAACTGTAACACCAGATATAGAAAATCCAGTAGCACTTCCTGATAGAACTGGAGTAACATTATCTGTACTAACTAAATTACTATTACGATACGTTTTAAGTACAGCTGTAATAGTTGCAGTTCCACCTTTTGCGGCAATTTCAGTATTATTACTACTTAATATTAAATCATATGTATAAACAGATGCTTCTTGTTCAACAGTAAGAATAACTTGTTTACTGGAATCTTTTTTACACTTTCCAATAAACTGCATACTTCTCTTAGAAGTACCTTTTTGAACAGGTGATGAAATTTTAACAGTCTGGTTTCCTTGAAAAGAGGGAGATTCAATATTAATTGAATCTCCACTCCCGTCATTCCATTTATTAGTGATAACACTCATAAATGATTAATTAATTTATTCAGCAGGTTCGAATGTCCATTCGTCATTAGACAGAACACTCAGAGTCTGCTCACCACCACCCTTCGGAATAGTAACAGTTGCAGTAGTTGTACCCTGCGAATTGAGATACAGATAGCTGTCACCAAGAGCCTGAGTAATAGTAATAGTTTTAACAACAGTCGAACCTTCACCCTTAATTTCAAGAGTTGCAGAACGAGCTTTAATAGTTTCATTCTTCGGTACAACAACAGTAGCATCATAAGTATATTTTCCAGTAGCACCGGGGTCACCAGTAATAGCAGTACCAGACGTAGCGGTTGTACTACTATTAACCTTAAATGATGTTACATTTGCAATACCGAAGTTAGTTTTCCATGTAAATGTAAGAAGTTTCGAGTTAGACTTACCAGTTACATGAATTGTTTCACCACCTTTAGCAACACTAATAGTTAAACCATCGGGAGCAATAAATTCGTCAGCAGCCTTTTCAAGAACCGTGACTGTAACTGCGTTAGTCTTTCCGACAATCTTACCGGAAACTTTAGTACTTCTATCAATACGACCAGTATAAGGATTCGCAGAATTAATCTTAATCTGTGCATTTCCAGTACCAGTTTTAGGAACCCATGATAAATAACTCGGAATAGTTGCCATTTGTTTTGTTTTTGATCGATTAACTATAATAACAAACTAATTACCAAATTCCCATTCAGCTGTATCACTTGCGAAAACAGCTATGGTATCATGATAATTATTATCTTTATTTAGAATAACAAGAGTTTTATCAACAGCTAATTCTACAACAGGTTCATCTATTGGCCAAACTTTTTTACCATTAAGCCACATATCAAGAACCTGCCGACGATTACCATTAAGCATTACGACAGCTTCCGTAGCTCGTTCAAGAAGATTAAGTTGTGCCATAGTTGTAGAATTTTATTAACTTTGTGGTGTTTCAAGAGCAGTCACACGACTTTCCAAAGAAGTATAATTACTCTCTAATGTACTTACTTTATCACTTAAAGTAGTAATAGTTTCTTGTAATGTATTAACAGTACTTTCAAGAGTTTCTACTTTTGTTTGTAATTGTTGAACAGTTGAAGATTCAGCCTTAGTGGCTAAACCTTCAACTACAAAAGTAATTAACTTCTGAAAAGCACCAGTTTTCGGAGGCCAGTTTAAGGCACAAAATACTTTGCGAATTACTGATTCTTTCATATCATTAAACCGTTAATTAGATTCGACATTACCAACCCTAAATATAGGATGTTCAGTACCGTCACCTTCGATTTGCATATAATCAACACCATCATTTTTAAATACTGGTTCAGGTACTAATTCAATAGTTGTAACACTATGATTTGCAAGATTATCATAACTTTGATTGTATTCAACGTAACCATTACATCTAACCAAAATTACAACCTTTGAATCATAAGTACCACTGATATGAGCTATACCTTGATAATCAGTAACGATAGTTTTAATAGAAGAATTAAACTGACAACTAATACCTGTGGTAATAGGAGCTTTAGTAACAGAATCTATAAATTTAAGAGCTATATAGTCTTGACCTTCTTTCGGATGTAAATCAATATAATTGACAACAGCTTCAGAAGGTTTAACTGCAATAAACATTATAGGTTCAGTAGCTTCATAACGAGTATCACCTAATGTCTTATAATTACGTTTAAAACCAATAGGATTAGCTTCACTAACATAACCATCTTCTGATGAACCACAGTTACCTATCGCTTTACCAGTTTCATCATAAATGGTATTAGTAGTCATGTAACCAGTTAAAGCATCCCGTGTACGAACTTTAATAAGGCCGTTATTATTACGAAGACATAATATCTCAACTGTTTTATCAGTATCAAATACTACTTCTTCACTACCAATATTATACCCATCAGAAGATAACGGTAAAGCATAATAAGTTATAACACTATTTTTATTCTTTGTGATTACCAAAGGTTCATCAGGTCTGGTTGTACCAACGATAGTTCCAGTACTTGATATTTCTTTAATATCAGCAGCTAAATAAAGTTTATTATCATCATAAATCTCATAAGCCTTGATAGTTACAGAAACCTCTTCGGGTTCAGGCGGTAACTCTTCAAGTACAATAGTAACACTATGTTCACCAGTAGAATTAATTGTACCAGTTCCAGTGTTAGTTATATAACCAATTTTAGAAGCTCGGAAATCAACACTTGTTCCAACTGGAGCTATAACAGCTTCAGATTTACCAGTAATTGATTCATCATTACTAAGAGGTTTCCAATCGCTTTCAGTACTGAGCTTATACTCAAACGTAACACCGTCTAAAGCAGCAGATTCAGTATTTACAGCAGTTGCATAGATAGTACCAGATTGAACTGGAACTTTATCCATTTCAACAGTAACTTCTGCGGTAGGAATTGCATAAGTTATCAGTTGTTCAACCTCTATATAACCCGACGAAACAAACCTCAAAATTCGGCTCGTATTGACATCTCCGGTGAGTTGTAGCGGCGTATCTTTTGTAACTTGACCTAATATACCACCCGTGTCCTTATCATAGACGTATGCGGCTATTTTGGCCTTTGTTTCGCTATCGACCACCGTAAGACTTACAGCACCTTGTTCAACTGGTAAAGCTGTAAGAGTAATATCACGAATTATATTCTCATCTAACGTAATACGCTCTTCGTAAGTTTCATATCCACTTGCACCAACTTGAATTAAAATATCACGCGGGTCATAAGTTTCATATATAAGAGTACCAGTACCTTGAGCAATAACTACATTAGAAGATTTATCAGTAAATATAATTAAAGCATTATCAGGAATTGCATTTACAGTTAATGTCTTTTTAGTTTTAGGTGTAAGAACAACGTTAATTGTCGTATCTTCAACACCTACATCGACATAAACATCTTTTGTAATGTAATTCTCTTTTTCTACAATATAATGTAAACGACTTTGAATTAAACATTCAAGACTTGCACTACCAATACCTGCTGATTCTTTACCTTCCGAATTAATCATTCGTATAATAGAATCAACCGGAACAGCTTCAATCTTAATTGTTATATAATCTTCTTCATTTCGAGGAATACGAATCCAAAGTGTACCATCTTCAAACGTAGTAGGAATTTCACTTGTAACTTCAATTTGATTAATACTGTTGCTACGAACATGATTATTATGTTCTACAGCAATACCATAAATCTCATTAATAGCATCTACAATACGTTTGTTATCAGTAACAAGTTCTTCAGAAGTTTTATCTTGCTTATTAATAAGCAAACCTTGAAGTTCTTGAGCTTTTTGTTTTAATTTCTCAATATCACTTGCGGCAGTTGGTAAACCAACTTGTGCGGCAGTAACTCTATGAGGATTATCATAATTACGAATATGAGCATTGAAATTATCTTTGTCATTCTCGTAATCTTCTTTATCAAGTTTCTTGTTTATAGCAGCCCAAACATCTTGAAACTTCTTATTAACTTCTGTAACATGATTGTTAATCCAAACATTCAACTGTTTGAACCAACCTTTAACCCTATTTTCAAGAGCATCAATGTACTCTTTCTGAGGTCGAGATACAGGTTTATCCATATCGGCAGTGTTATCAACATTGCCAAGACCAACTTGTTCTTTTGTTACCTCATGAGGATTAAACTTATTATTAATATGTTCAAATAAAAGTTTTGTAAGTTGTTCAACAGGATTTAAGTCCTCAGCTGTAAGCTCACGAACATATACTTGAACATCAAGAATCTCATTAACAGCATCATTAAAATCAAAATTGGTCTTTACATTCGTCCGATAAATCCACCAAGATTTACCCTCGTGAACATAAATACCAGTAAGAGTGAATATCTGATTACTTATGATACCTTGTACTGTAATTGTATGTATAGAACGAACAATCGGTACAAGTATATAAAGATATTGTTGAGTTGATTTAACCCACGGAACTTTATATTCATAATGTCCTACATCAATATTTCGAGATTCAAACTCTGTAATTTTTGCAGAACTAATATCAGATTTTTCAGTTAGCTTAAATAGAGCACTATTATCGTAAGCAGTTACATTAGTTAAGTCTATTTCAATCCTCTCCTTTGTCCTATATAAATATAGGTGGCCGTTCTTTCGATAGTACATATATAATGTAGGAACTGTTTTAACACCAGCACCTTCACCATCTACTGTACCAATATATTCTCCGGTTTGGCCATTATAAACACTCGGATATACACCATCTTCAAGCACACCGAGCGCTACAACATTTCGAAGATTAATTACTGCCATACCAAGAACAATAACGAAATAAATACTCCAACTACAAAGTTAATAATAATAGGATGAATTTTAAGACCAGTTATTGCTTTCTTTCTTGCAGCTTGAATACCACAAGTAATGATTTGATAAGCTAATGTAATCCATAAACTCATAAACCAAGTAGCAACAGTAGCCTTAAATAAAATACCTACGACAGTAGCAATGACGAAACCAATAATAATATCGTCTTTATGTTCTGAATAATAACCACTTAAAAAAGTAGTTATTTTATTCCATATTTTCTTTATCATAATACTAATCGTATTTATTGTTATATGACGATTAATAATAATAATGGTGCAACTTGTATGGCTCGGCCTGCGGCCTCGCTCCCCGGTGGGGCAGGAGGTTGCACGCCCACTTGTCGCATAACATTAGCATCATTAAGAGAATAACTCCTAACACCACAATTAATAGCATTAGGAGTTATCCTTGTGGTTACATTTTTAACAAATCAATTTCTTACTTAATGAGTGCCAATACCGTTTCGAGTGCAGTAATTGCAGTACTCTTAGTATTGTCAATAGCAATAAATTGAGTAACCTGTAAACCCTCTGTATGTAAATTAAAGGGATGTGTGAAATCAGCACGAGAAGTAATTACATAAGTGTCATACATAACACCCTCGGTAGCTGTAAAAATATCACCATAAACACGGTCATATTCCTTGAAATTAGGATTATAACCTACGCCGGCAACATCTGCTTCTTTCTCAAGTTTAGCAACTTGGTCATAAGTACCAACCGGAGTTTGATTCTCAGTACCCTCTTCAAGCGTAGCACGAAGAATACCATCAAACGTTACATAATACTCAAAACCTGCGGCTCCAGTGAACGTAACACTTGCTTCGGTAAAATCATCAATCGTGATGCTATCAGCACCAAAGCGAGCATTAATCTTAGTTAAAGTCTTTTCAACCTCAACTTTCAGACGAGCAATAATATCGGCACTTGCTTCATCAATTTCGTTAATAGTTACACTGGCATTGTAAACTTCCAGAGGATAACCACCAAACGAATTAATAGGCTTGCACGAGATAATAACCTCAGCATCGAAACCTTGATAACCAATACCACGATTAGCTACGAGATTCGTAAACTTATACGTTTTACCAGCAGGAGCAAGATACTTTTCCTTATGTTGCTTCGACCACTTAGGATTAATCCAAACGCCGCGTTTAACCTTGCCATCACCAAGACCAAGAACAAACTGCAACATCTCATCATCCTTGACATCCGAAGCAGCTGCAACGACTTTACCAGCCGAATTAAGAAGAACAGCTTGTCCGCGAGTCAGCTTGCTAACATCATTATTAGCAAGTGTTGTCAGAAAATCATTTGCGACAATTACACTTTTCATTTTCTATTCTAAATTTGATTGTTGTTTAACAGCACTAAAACTGTCATCTTTAAGAACAAGAAGAATATCGCTAACTACACTATCTATGAAATCAGGTGTAACTTCCATATCTGACATTTGATTAATATCAATATTAAAAAGACGTGGCTTCTTAATATATGAAATCTTAACCGCATCAACACAAAAATCATCACCGTAATAAACAAACAGCCTATCATCAACAAGTTCACTTATTGGATTAAGATGTCTATTTTTATTACCATAGAAGTTGTTTAGAGTAGCTCGAATATTTTCGGTAGCAATTAAATCATTTTCAGAAAACTTATTTCCTACATTTACGAACTCGTCATAAGTAGTATTATAAGTAATAACAGGAATGTCTGTATCATTAACTTTCAATGCAATTTCATCTTTTACATTAGAAGTAATAATAATACAATCTTTATAATAACGACCAATTAAATTCTCCCAATAAACATTATATTCATTAGAAAGAGTTTGACGTAATCTATCACAAGTTAAACCTGCAATTTCATACAAATCAATCTTATCTGAATCACTATCATAAAGAGAAAGAATATCTGAAATATCAATCTCATTCCCATTAACAATAATTTGTCCATTAAATTCATCACCAGTTAAGGTAATTTTAGACAAATCAATTAGATGATAATATAAATTCTTAACTTCATCATCAGGATAAACCTCATGTAAATTCTCAACAAGTCGAGCTTTACCATAAGTTAATCGAGAAGTAGAAGAAATAAGTTTTAGATAATCACCCGGAAGAATAACGAAAGCTCTATTTGGATAATCCGCATCTTGCTTATCACGTTTAAGTTTAAGCCACGGTGTTTCACGTTTTAATGATTGAATATCATCTACACGTTTTTTACTATCTTCAAGACCTTCGCCTTTATAATTAGTTTTCCTATTTGATTTAGTTTGTATATATTTAACGGCAGCTCGATTCAGCATCATATCAATAAACTGAGGAGCAATACTCCGATGTCTATTAGATGTTATCTGCTGTATTCGTTGCTCTATTTCGATGTGTAACTCTTTTACCGTTTCATACATGACTAACCTTTCAAACTACGATACTTCGCATTCCACTCGGCAACAATACCTTTGTTGTTATCATTCGAGAAATACGAGATAGCATCATTAATATTATTACCAATAACATTTTCCGGATTAGAAGCATCGACAATGATAGAACTATTCGGAAGTTGTCGAATAATATTCATCCAAAGATAAATAGTAATCTTAGCTTTCATCTCCAGATGTTTATCATTAACAATACTAATAAACTTCTGCGGGTCACTGTCAATAAGTTCAAGAAGAACAGATTGCTTATCATCGGCAGTCATTGCCATAAATTCCGAATAATCACCTACGCTACCTGTCGATACAACAACGTTGTCGATAAGTGCGCTATTCGGATTATTAATAAGTTCTGTATATTTCTTGAGAGCATCAGTGCGAAGTTTCGTCCGAGCAGCTTTGAGTGCTTTACGCTCACTATCCGAAGTAAGATAAAATTGAATATTGACGCTCTTATTAATGTCTTCAACCTTATTAGCAACTTTGCTACTTAAAAGGCAATATCTCCAACTAATATAATCGGGAATATTAACAAAAGTAACATACTTATAAAGTTCCGTTTCATCAAGTTCCTTAATTCGTTTCAGAACAATAGCTTCAAGTTCCGAACCAGTTTCATTCTTAATCTTATCAGCTTTTTTAAGTTTACCGATAAGTTCGTCGATATTACTTTTCAGAGCAGGATTACCTAAATCTAAAACATAAGAAGTATCGAACTCTAAGCCATGAACAGGAATCTCAAGAAGAAAATCATTTAAGTATGTAGTGATTCGTTCTTGCCAAGAACTATCAATAGGAGATACACCAACAACAGTAGGAAGAAGAACTCGCATTTCCTCACTACGGCTCAGCAATTCATTAACAGGACGAATAGCAGAACCAAGACGAAGAAAGTCAGTTTTAAAAGCATCTTTATTCCGAAGTTCAAAAGAAGAAGGATTGTTCCTCCATTCAATACGAACTGAACGATTAACTTTAATCATATTTTTAACATTTTAAGTTATTCAATCTTTTATATGTTAATGAGTAGTAATAACCTTTCGATTATTACTACTCAAATTGGGTGTTTAGTTCAGAGCTAAATCAAGCCAGAACGAAGTAGTAGGATTATCAATATTGATACCCTGCGAACCAAGAACTTCATAAGAAGCAATATCCTTTGTATCCGACAGTTGAGTACCACTTGCAAGTCCCCACGAAGCAGGCAGTTCAGCCATACCTTTATAGACACCTACTTTATACTCACGACCCTCTTCACAAACAAACTTAATATTACGCTCACCATTCGAACCCATAGTATGGTCAAGGAATACAGCACTATAAGAAGTAATAGGCAGACCTTGATACATATTACCGGCTTCACGGTCACGACGAGCACGAATACCGTGGTCAAACATATCAACAATCTTGACAGTAAGAATCTTACCATTAAACATCTTATAACGGTTAAAATACTTACCATAAGACATCATTTCACCATCGCTCTTAATCTCGTTATCACCAAGAGTTACAAAGTAATTCTTAAGACGAGCATCATAGTAGATAGCATCATTGAACATTCGTGCGAAACCTTTACCGCAATAAAGAACAAGTTCCTCAACGGTAGAATCAATACGATTGTCAAAGATACGAGTAATGATACGGTCGAAACGATTAAGTGTCAGAACAGAATACGTTTCATAATTACCAACGGCCTTGAGAATATCAAGAACACCAGCACCACGAGGAATTGCCTCACCAGTCTTTTCATCCTTTAAGTGGATAATACCATTCGAATCGCGGTTGTACTCCGAGAACCACAAGTCCTCTTCGAGCATCTCGCGTCGCATGATTTCCCACATCTTCATTTCGTAAGGCATCCACAGACTACGCTCACCACCAGATGCAGTATCAAAGGCAATATTAACAACCTTATTACCCATATTACCAGCAATCTCTTTCGAGAAACGGTAGTAACCATACTGGTTAGTTGCCTTGCTGAACGACTGGTTATTCGAGCGGTTTCCGTCAGACTTGCTACCCGGAATAGTCGAAGCACCTAATGCCCAAATAGCACCACTAATGAAATCTTTTGCAACAGCATCAGCCGAGATAGGAGCACCCGACATATTGGTAAAACGATAAACGTATCCACCAGTCGAAGTAGCAATACCCTCATTTTGAATACGCCATTGCATACCAGAAGGAGCAATAGCCGTGTGCTGATAAATAAACCAATTATCCTCCATTTCAACCTCAACAGTTCCATAAGGCTGAATAGCAGCTTTATCAGATACCAGCTTTTTCAGACGAGAAGTAACACGCTGACGAGGAGCAATTTCCCAAGTATATTGAGTATCACCACCATTCAGCTTAACTTTTGTTGTAACAGCACCCTGACCCTCAGTAAGAGTAAGAAGAGGATACTTGTCACTATCCTTACCCCAAAGATAAGTAAGATTACGATTAAGTTTAACAGGGTCAATCAAATCAAAATTCAGAAGCATATTAGCATCTGTATATTGATTCGAGTCAAATTTTACAGTTCCAATTTCACGCATTGTAAATTAGATTTTTGGTTAAGTTATTATTATAAGGCAAGAACATTTGCTTTATTTAATAGGTAAAACAATTTTATCATCCTTTGCAGTCTTTTGAACTCTGGGATTACCATTGTTTTTACCAGTCTTACTTGCTAATGAACGAAGACGTTTAACTTCTTTTTTAGCAAGTTCAGCTTTAATCAGTTGGTCAACTCCACCATCAAGATTCATAATAAATCGCATAGCCAATTCAGCAGGATTAGAAAGACGATTAATTTCATCAATCTGTGCTTGACTATAAACCATTCCATTAATCTCTTGAACAGGACGAGAGAAATAATCAAATAACTCTTGACGAGAAATAAGTTTCTCACCATCAGTTGTCTTAATTCTCAGACCTTCTTTCGGAAGAGCATATTCTCCAATCTGACCTTTAACAACAATTAAATCATAAAGACTACCCGGTGCATTATGAACTTTGACAGTACCGTCATCTTCATACGAAACACCAAAGTATTTAATTTCTTTTTCAAGTTCAGCCTGCATTTCTTTGGCCTCACGTTCACGAATTGCTTTAATTTCACTCTCTTGAGTTTTACGCAACCAATTAAGACTTTCAGTTGCATCATCTTTAAGAGTGTTATTTGCTTTTGCAAACTCAACAATTCGTTTGGCACGTTCCGGAGAAGTACCTTTTTGAATTTCAGCTTTATAGATTAAATCAGCAAGTAAGTTATCATCATCTTTGATTTCAACTTTGCTATAATCTACATTTGCCGAATAACCTTCGATTGTACCGAACTTACTCTTATATTCAACAAGAGCTGCAATATCAGGATTATTAGCTAAAAACTCGTTAAAACCTTTTGCAAAACCCTCTCGTTCACCAAGAGCTTTTACAGCAGCTTCACGTTTAGCAAAACCCTCAATCGTAGGTTCAAACTTAACAGGTTCACCTTTTTCATCTTTAATAACAATGCCACTGGCTTTTGAAATAGCTTCGATATAATCACCGTCTAATTCATTAGCACCTTCATCAGACATTGCATCAATCTGTTCCTTTGTGAACTTAATTTCACCGTTATCATCTACGGCGTTTCCGTTATCATCAAGTGTGTAAAGAGTACCATCAATTTCTACTTGTTCCGGTTCAGTTTCTTCTTCACCATTACCAGTAGAACCACCCTTATCACCTTCTTCTTCAGCTTTCTTACGAGCAGCTTCCTCTTCAGCTTTACGTCGTTCTTCAGCTTCTTGAGCTTCTTTAGCTTCCTTAGCTTTACGTTCTTCTAATTCTTTACGAAGACGTTCTTGTTTTTGCTCCTGAGTTTCATCATCAGGTATAACAACTTTTTCAACAGCCATATTAGTATTTATTTATAGTTGAATATTATTACATGAACAAAGATATACTATATATAATATATTATCAATAATCATAGTAGTATTATCTTGCAGGTTCTCTTGCTCGCCGTCGATAATTCTCGGTCATCATTGCTTTAATTCTTTTTGTAACTTTATTCTATTAACATCAGAAGCAGTGTAACCAGATTGAGCAGCCATAGCTTCATCCTTATCTATATTACCATTTCCATTGGTATCGACTTTAAGTCGCATATTCCAAATCTCTTTTTCACCTTCTTGTTTAAGAACTTCAAGATTAATATCATGTTCTCTATCGAGAGCATTTTGTTGAGCTTCAAATTCTTGTTTAGCTGCTTCACGCTGACTAACAATTTGTTCAACTTCAGCTTGAGCTTGTTGTTGAACTTGTTGCATTTGAAGTTCATAATCTCGACGAGCTTGAATAGCTTTCTTAATATTCTTAGCAATAGAAGTAATATTATTATTCTCAATAGCTTCAATAGCAACTTCAAGTTGGTCATTCTGACCTGCGCTAAATGCAAGTTCTTTCATCATGTTCAGCTTATTCTGAACATCGGCATTATTACGAATATAAATTCCAATATTACCAGAGAAATCAGAAGAACCATCAATATCAACTACAACAACTTTATTAGTTGTCGGGTCTACATAAGAACCTCGTTTACCGTCAATCCAAGCAAACTTACTGTAATCAATATTTGCAACATAATCACGTTCACGGAAGAGATTAAAACATTCAAGACTCCAAACACTTCCGGTCATTGCTTGAGAATAATTTGATTCATTAACAGCCTTACCAGCATAATCTTTGGCATCACCAAAGCGAGCATTATTCATATTAGCTGCTTCCCAAGCTTCTGCTTTCAAACCTTGTTTAAGATTATCAAGCATTTGAATATAATTCGTAATAGCACTCGTAGCTACTTCTCGAATAGATTGTAAAGCATTAGGTTGTGCATCAGAATCATCAAACGGTAAGAAACTATCTTTATTCGCAACAGCAAGACGTTCCTCGGTAGTCATATCGCTACTATCAGCGAGAATACTTTCAGGGAATAATAACCAAGACTTAAACTTAGCTACTGCACGTTCTTGTTGTAAAGTATAAATACGATAAAGAGCAAGATAAGGTAAAATACGGAAAGGAATAGGATTACGAAGATTATCTTTATGTAAACCTACAATACCATTATAAGGTAATTTACAATCACTATAATTGTTAAATCTTTCACGTTGAACTTCGATAGGTCGCGGCTTAATATAAATACCACTATGACAGCCACCGATACGCCAACCTTCCCAAACTTGATTTATCCATTCCCATTCAATTTCAATATCACCAGCAGAAACATCAAATTCATAATTCTCGTCTACAACACTTTCAACGATATTTCCTAATAAATCTTGATGTTTAAGAATACCTTGTTTAATTTCAGTTTTCCAAACATAATGATAAATATCAATTTCTTTACCATATAATCTAGCTTCACTACGAAGTGCTTCTGCGTTAGTATGTAAGATAGCTTTACGTTCAGCAAAATCTGTTTTATTGAAGATTTGAACTATACCATCGGGAGCATCATATTTAGGAGATACAGTATAAATATCTTTAAGATAATTCATCTCTGCATCTGTAAGTTCATCACGGAATCTATCAATGATTTGTGGAATAGTCATTCGATAAACACGAAGTCCTGCATCATCATCTTCGATATATCGTTGACCACTTTCAATACGATAATATTCGAGAGGAGATATTACTTGAAGATAAACATCACCTTTATAAACTTCTCGATAAGTATAAACCTCTTCACAAGCCCACCAATAGAAATAGCATTGTTGATACTTGTCTTTCGCTTCAACAATAGTATTAATAAGTTCAAGACGTTTTTGAGTTGTAATAGTTACATCATCAATCCAATCGTTAAGAACTTCCTCAATAATATCATTAAGTTCGCCTTGCTTAATTGTCTTTTGACCAGTATTAAATCCTGCTTCATTAAGACGATTAATAATTTCTTGATTACAATAAGCCATTACTTTATCAGCAAGAACTTTATTGCGAGCAAGAGTTACAGAAGGGTCATTATTAAATACTTGATAATTAGAGAACATATTAATAAATTCTCCCATATATCGTTCTTTAATAGGAGTAAGAAAATCTACATCACGTATCTCACCATACATGACAGCTTTCTCACCAACCTTATCAATATAATTCCGAAGAACATATTCATAAGTCTTAGGGTCTACTAAACCATTAGCAGCATCGAGAAATTTCTGCGTAACAGTTTTATCATTCTGACCAATAGCAAGATTAATCCAATAATTACAATTAGGAATGTACCAAGCTTTCGTTTGTTTTGTAGCAGTACTTGCACGCTGGTCAGGCATAACAAGTGGAGTTGCTCTTAAATCACGTTCACTCATTTTAGGAATCTATTAACTTTACGACCAGTATTATTAGTTTTACTTTTCGAGTTAGCTTCTCGTTCAAGTAAAAGGGAATCTTTACGAAATTCAAACATTGCAACGATAGCCGAACTTAATCGGTCTGCATTACGCCCAAATATAAATCTATCTAACTCTAATAAGAAACTTATATCATAAATTTGATTAAATCTATATATTGGTGTATCGTCGGATGTTTTTCCGACAATTTCGTATAAGAAATCCCGCACCATGCGCATACCCTCTAACTTAATATCGCCATCACCAATGACAATACCATAACCTGTAATACGAGGGCCATCAACACTACGATTAATATAACTACTTGGGTCTTTTAATAACTTATCTCTATAACCCCATTTCTTGAAATTAGTAACAAGTTCACCAGTACCAGCCTCATAAAGAACTTTACAATTCCAACGTAAACAAGCATAAAGAACAAGTTTATCGACAGCTTCCATAGTATCAAGACGACCACAATAAGAAGCAACAAGTCGTTTACCCATGTAAGGAGTTTTGCTATTAGTACGCATCCACACTTGAAAACTTGCAAGTGAATTTTTTGTACTAACTTCTTCTTTATTTTTATCTACACGATATGGGTCATAAGAAATAAAATAAAGACTACCATCATTCGGAATAGGAGAATAGAACTCTCTTATACAACCGTGAACATCAGTCTTTGAATTATGAGGTACATCAGTTATATACTCATGGAATCTATCGGAACCAAATATAGCTCGTTCAATACATTCCTGTTTAGTAACAAATCTAACACGCCCATCATCAAGTATATACCAACCATCTTCATAAAAATGATTAGACTTATCATATTTAATAGCGTTAATATGATTAGTAAGTTCCGGACTGTGAAAAATGTTCTCTTGTGTGTTCGTAAATGCCTCATTAGGACTGTTAGCACGTTGACCTACATAAATATTATATTCACCAGCACCTTTCTCTTTTTCTGCACCACGTTTCTTGTCATAATCATCCTTCCAAGAAGCAAACAGTAAAGAATTACCATCTTCTATAAAAGGTTCATAATCCCATATCTGCGGAAAAAAGAAACCACAAACAGCATGTCTACTATTAGCATCCCAGATATTTTCCATAGGAAGCATATCATTCTTTCCGGGATTATAAAAACAATTACTAAAAGCTTCCCAGTTAGCACCTTTTGTACCACCTGTACCATACACACGAATAGTACCAATTCGCATTGCACCTGATTCACTATTAGACATCATAACGTCTAATGCCTTTTGAAGATTAGGACAGTTATGAGTAATAGTAAAATCTTCTAATAATACAAGATTATCACCATCTACTTCAAATCCATAATATCTACCTCGACCAATAGGTTTAATATCAAATCGAGTTTCCAATACATTCTTTTGTAATGAAATATAATTTTCTGCTTTTTTACGATTTATTTTAGTAGGAATTAAATGACAACCAGATAAAATAAAAATTCTATAATAAGTAACACCTCTTATAATCTTTTCTGAAACAGTGGTTTTCAATCCAAGACTTCTACAAATATAAACAATATCATAAACAATTGCAGGGTCTTTTTGAGCTATTTCAAAATTATGTTTTTTAGAATCATAAGAACCATCAGTGTCAATAATACCAGCTAAAAATTCTAATCTACTTTGTTTATCAGTATAAATGTACTCTTTTGGAATATATTTATTATGAAGAACTCCCATATTAAAAAGTTCTTGTCTAAACCAATTATCCGAAGCATCTTCACATTTTACTAATGTAATTCTTTTAGCATTAGAATTAGTATCTGCAATCGAATAATCAAGATTATTATTTTTTGAATATTCTTTTAAATAATCAATTACTTCACTATCTTCATTGGTAAATCTACATGTATCTTTATCTCCATCACCAATCCATAATCCAAAAACATAAGGTTCAATTTTAACATTCTTTTTATCAAAATCAATACATGTTTTTATAAGAGCATGATTATCTTTCCAGCGAGGATGTTCTTTAATCATATTTATATAATCTGGAGCAGTCATAGTAATCGGTTTACATATATTACCATAACTTTTCCTATAAATCATATAAATGTCATGCTTACTATTTACAACATGAGATTCACCATTTAAAGGAGTAACTTCGTATAAATCATCTTCACCATTTATAGTAGCTAATACTGTACGAGGATTTCCGTCAGGTCCCATAAGTTTATCACCTACTTTAATATCTTGAACAAATTTAATTTGTCCATCAGACATTATAAAACCAGTATTTTCCCCAAAACATTTACCTGCTTCCTCAAAATCAGTTTCAATAGCTTTTTTACCTACTGCGGCACTTTCATTTTTACCAATAGCAACACTTAAAAGTTTACTACGAAATCCGAAAGCCTTTTGACCTTCTTTTGATTTCTTATATCCAAGTTCAATACCTTTATCAAAGTTCTCACTTAAATAACCTCTTCGCCAATAAGTTTTATCTTCATACCAATCAAGATTAACTTTAACCATATAAGAGGTAGCACCTTTCTCAGTTAAATAATCCATTTGGTCAGCAGCAAGTGTAACAGTTACATTCTTATTTGCGTTAATAGTATTAGCTGCTTGACTACCACGTTTATATGAAAAACCTTTACGACGAGCTTTTGCCTTACATAAGTTGCAACTATTGTTAGCAATCAGCTCATCAATCTTAAAGTTCCAATAATCTCCATCCCAAAATCGAGGAAAACCTTCAACGGTATTAACCTTAAATCTTCCCTCTTTATCTAACTGTTTACGTTCCTTTTCATTAGGAGCACGTTCGATACGACCATAGTTAAGATAATTATAATGGTCACCAGTTATACGAACTTTATGGAGTAAAGCTTTACGTTCAGCATCAGATTTAGCTGCTAAATAAGCAGGAATATCTTTAATGTATAATTTACAATATGCTTGGACACCTTTAACTCGTCTATCCATTTCACGTTGCCAAAACTTTATGGCATTAGGACTATCATCAGGTTCAAGACAATAACATCCATGTTTTTCATAAAAGTCTGCAACACGACTAAATATTTCAGTACCTACGAAAACAAAGTCTATTTTCATAAGTACACCACCACTTTCACCTATAAGAAAATCATTATCTCTGTCAATCCAAGGTTTACCAGTAAAACGACAAATACTTGAAGATAAAGGTTTATAACTTTCTTTATCTTCAAGTATGTAATCTATAAACGGACTTCGACCAGTTTCATAACCATAACGATTGTCTTTACGATAATGTTTCTGTTTCGTTAGGAGCGTTAGATGCTCTATCATTTGTTCCGTCATAGCTATCTCTATATTCAGCTCCACCACGAATTGACGTTACACCTTTTTCAATCTTATCCCACTTATCATTAAGCTCAGTAAGACTTTCAACTCGTGCAGGAATTTCATTAGCAATTTTAATAATCTGTTTAAGAGTATCTTCACAAAGAGCTAAATCTTTAATTTCAAGTTCTTTCGACATTAAATCTTCTATACCATCAGTTAATGTACGAACTAACTTACTTGAAAGATTCAAAGATTTAATAGTAGAATTAATTAAATCTTCAACAGCTGTAATATTAAGATTTGATTTTACAAATTCAATAGCAGATAAAACAACTTTATCCGGTAGATAAGATTCATCTAAACCAGCATTAGACTTAGCATAAGCATAAGCTTCTTTTTTAGTAAGTCCTGCTTTAGTTACATAACCTTTTCTATCGGATAAATATAATATAAATCTAAATTCTTTTTCTGCAAAAGATTTATCTTTACTATCATCGCGAGCATATATCTGTTGAAGTAAAGGATATTGAAGTATCTCTTCTACATCAAGAATTAGTTTATCATTTTCTATCTTAAATCCATGTACCATATATCATCGACTTGATATAAATATTAATATAGCATTCATAGCAATAGAACCAGCTGCAATCCAACCATTTCTACGTTTCTTTTTTCGTTCAGCTAAATATCTTTCTTGATAATCAATTAACTTACTATTGAGTGAATCAAGGCCACCAAAAGAAACAACCAAAAGACTATCACGAATAGCAATATGATAAGACTGGAAGGATATAACGCTATCTTGTACCCTTTGAATTTCATTGGCAGTAAGATATAATTTTTCATACTTTTCACCTTCAAGAAGTTTTATAGCTAACTTACGAGTTTCTTTCGGAGTAAAAACAATAACTGTATCGCCATCAATCTTGTATCTTTTTTGCGATATAGCGGAGAACGGAATCATCACTAATGATATTACTATCATTAAAATCACTTTCAGCTTTCTCATAAATAGTAATAGTTTTTTGTTTAATTCCTCTAAGACTATCAATAACAAATTGTTGTTCATTAATAATCGTATCATATTTCTTAATGAAACTATTAAGACTATCTCTTAAAGATTTAATAGTTTCATCATGTCTTTCAATACCTAAAAACTTACGATTAATATATCTACCAAAATAAGTAGCTCCAATACCAATCGCAAGAATCAAAACAATATAAAATATATATCGAACAGTATCTTTCATAACTTACAAATCTAAATCCATTTCATTAATAAGAACATAAGATTGAGTTCCTTTACCAATCGCCTTATCAAACAAAGGAATAATAATGTCATTCCATTGATTCACATCTTTGATAACTTGACAGCCAGCAGAATAAAGACCAATCTCATCACTTACTTTCCAGCTTGACGCCCTATGTAAATTAATACCAAACATACCAAAGTCAGTATTATCGGTAATATCAATTTTGTCATCTCGATTATTGTCACGAATTACTTGACAAGGATTAGCTTGAACAAGTGCTTTATATTGTCCTTTATGTTTACCTATTTTCCAAAGAGCTTTGTGTACACCTTCTCGAAGAACTGCACAACCTTTATTATTAACAGGAGTTTCAAGATTTAGATTACTTGGGTCAGTAGTAGCTTCGAAAACCATAGATTCCCATATATTAAAATATCGTTCATAAAACATTACAATAACATCGTTATAATGTTTAGTACAAGTACTTTTAGAACGAATACCCCAGATATTAAGATTAATAGGATATTTATCATTTTTCCTAAATATAGGATATTCTAAATCTTTAGCAATTTCAATAAATCTATTTGGTAAATCATTTACACCAATAAGTTTATTAAATAATGCGTTATATTTTGGTTCCTTAGTTGCTTTCATATTTGTAATACTTTTTGTAACTTATGTGGGCCTCGCTCCGCTCGGCCTTTCGGGTGCTCCGCACCCTCACCCGGTGGGGGAGTGGGTTGGACGCCCACTGGCGACACCATTTGTAACATCACTTATAACACTTCTATCGTCCAAACTAAATTTTATAGTTGCCCACGATAATTACTATTAAAAATCCTAATAAGATTTACTGCAAGTTTACCACGAGTATCTATATAATAAATCTTAATAGTTTTCATAGTTTAAAAAAGTGTTTTAGCAGTTTTATAAATATGTTTACTTGAATAATCAGCAATCATCATTCCGACTTCATTTTTAAGATAAGGAATATCATACATTTCTACGACTTCTTCATCTTCTTCATTTTCGTCTTGAAATTGATTCTGAATAGTTCTAATATGACAGAGAATAATTCCTACATTTTTATAACCCCAGCTCTCAACAAGATTAGCATAAGTAGAAAGTTGCATTGCATAATGATTACCTATACTATCTGCGAGGTGGTCAAGTGGTGCACCAAAATATTCCTCTTTATAAATAAAATTATTGAGGTCAAGTGTACCATCAAGTTTCTTATCATAATAACCACTTTCAAATCTAATTGGAGCTTTATTAGTTTTCCAGTCTAAAATAATAAATTCCTTATCACGAATTAAGAGAATATCAATAAGACCAGAAACAAGATTTTGACTATCATAAACACCAATCTCAGCGTAAATATGATAACCTTTCGTAACAAGAGCAGCAATCAGACTAAATATATCAGGATACTTTTCTCGAATACCAGTCTTAACAAAATATTCAAGATTCAGCTTACCGTATTTATGACTACCAACAATATCATCTATCGTATAGATTCTATCATTGATAAAACCATTAGCGTTTAACTTATATCCGTTACAAGTCTTAATAGCAGTTTCAAGGTAATTATGTTTCTTTGTTCCTTTATCACAAGCCTTAATAGTTTCTTGTTCCCATTCCCAAAGAATTTGTTTCTTAGTTTTACCTTTATATTTTTGATATTTTGGATGTCGAGGATTCTTACCTATACGTTCACACGCTGCGGCAATTTCTTCTTTCTTAAATTCTTGTGTATATTTACCAATAAGAGTAGTAACAGATATATAACCATTACCTAAATCATCTGTGTACTTATGTTCCTCTTCATTAAAGTACAGTATTCTACCCTTTGGCAAAATCTTTTCTGAAACGCATTTTCTTCCCATCTTCTTCGGCAGTTCTACGTCTACGACGATTAGCAATATGATAAGCAATAATCTTTGCTTTACGTTCCTCTCGACTTAAACCTTCAAGTTCCTCAGCATGAGTTTTCTTAAAGAACTTAGCTGGACTGTATTCAAATCTACCAACACGAGGAACACTAACAACTTCATCTCCTCGCATCATAGCTTTGGCAACACTATCCTTTTGTGTTCTTTCTAATAACTCTAATACTTTCGCCTTTTGGTCAGGTCTTAACTTTTCCCAAGCTGCAACACTTCGTTTATAAGAAGCAGGTCGTCGAAGAACATAAGGTTTAAGATGTTTTTCAATACGTTCATCTACGAAAGGAACTAACTTATCATAAACAAAAGGATTGAGCATATTTTAGTTATTAATAGCAGGAGATTCAATCCAAACACCTATGATAGAATATTCATCTACAAGAACAAACTCACTAAACTTAACAGTTCCAACACCAACAATAGATTTACCTTCACGATGAACTTTCTGTTTAGCAGCAAGTGTTTGAGTATCGCCCGGCATTCGAATAAGAGTAGGAATACAACCGTTTTCCAGTTTTACTTTATCTCCAACTTTAAGACCTTTGACATTTTCGGCAACAGCCATAACAGTATAAGCTTTAGCTGGAATCTTATTAATCTCCTCGTTATTAAGAATATTAAGAGTAGATACTTCAAAATCTGCACGAAGAAGAACTTTGTTACCACGAGGACTAAATGCAATTTTTGTTTCCATAGTTTTACTTTGTTTAGGATTTACATTATTATAACTACGAGTACAAATATATAATATAATCTTATCCCATACAAGTAAATCTAAATAAATTTCAAACTGAATTAATAAAATTATCACTATCAGAAGCAGAATTATCAATAAGTCTAATAGTAATTACAGTATTAGCGATTACAAGACCTCACGAGTGGGCGTCCAACCTTCTCTCCCACCGGGAGTACACAAGTTAAAACTAATAAAATCCCTATTAAAAGCTCTTCAAAGTTTACCACTTTTTGCATTACCAGTTTTCCCACCAAAAGAATCAATTTTGGCGACATTAGTATCTTGACTAGTTGCATTACTAAAATCACTAATTTTTGAACTAATTTTTTCGTTATTAAATTCGTTATTAATTACGTGATTATTTGATATAGTTTCTGAATTACGAGTTGGAATTTGTATATATATTATATATTCATTATTTGTAATAATATTACTTGTAATATTATTACTATATATAGGTATATGGTCAATTAATTCAAAAATTCATTCAAAAATTACGGAAAATAATGATGCAAAAATTGTAGATTTTAGTGAAGATAGAGGTCATTTTACAGGTAATTTTACAGGTCAAATTACAAGTAATATTGAAATTACATTAAAAATTAATTCAAAAATTAAAGAAAATGGTAATGAAAATAATAGAGATTTTAATAAAGAAACTAATGAAATTTTAAGTAAAATTAAAAATAAAGAAAATAAAGATTCAAAAATTAGAGATTATTTTCATATTTTTAATAGTATAGATAATTAAATTTTTAATGATAATTCATATATTTTTATAAGTGTTTTTATAGATAATGAAAATAAAAATAGATTTTCTAATGATTTTAATAACTTTTGTAAAGATAAAAATGAAGATTTTAATAATAAATTTTGTGATAAATCTATAAGTGCTTTTGTAAGTGAATATAAATTGTAAGAAAAAGTTATAAAGATTTTAATGAAAATGATAATATTAATAATGATAATAAAATGAAAGATTGAAATATTAATGTAAGTGTTTTTACAGATATCGGAAATAATATAAGTATTTATATCGTGGAAGTACCTAATGAAACTGCCCCGTCCATTCAAGGGTTTGCGAAGCCCCCCGCTTGAGATTGCAGGAAAGGAAAAAAATAAATGTTTCCTGAATAGTCTAATTAAACATTATTCAACTATGGCAAAGCAAATCAAAGAAGCAACTGAAACAATTGTTAAAGTTGTTCGCATTAGTGGTAAAACTAAACCGCTGGCAATTAACGGTAAAGAGAATACCGATAATGTCGTATTCCTTCGTGCTTTCGATGCTGAAAGCGGTGTTAAACTTGACACACCGTTAAGTATTACAGAAAGTAGGGCAAAAATGTTCGGTTTTTCTTGCTTGTGTATTAGCGAGGAAACAGCCGAACGAGATAACGCCGGAAACATGGTCGAGGAACTCAACACGCTAACGAATCCGCCCAAGTATTACGAAATGACATTGCGAGTAATACCGAAAGGCGAGCCGGGAGAATGGGGCTATAAGACCAAGAAGGCCGTAACGGTGGACGGCAAAGAGTACAAAGCGGGAGAACTTGTTCCCTATCGTACTACTGACACAATGATTGTCGAAGCTATCGGCAAGGAGTACAAAGATACGGATTTCAAAAGTGCCGCGATTAATCGTATCAACGGAGCCGCAAATGCTGCCGGTGATATGGCATATCGTGTCGAAACTTTCCGTCTTATGTTCGGACGTGTTCCGAATATGGCTAACGAGGAAGATAGAAATACCTTGCTTTCTCTTCCGGTAGCACACTAAACAAATAACGTTAAGGGTGACGAACGTCGTAATGATGTTCGTCATTCTTTTCGTAAATTATCAGTTTCATTACGACCAACACTTTGATTTATATTACGACCAACACTATTAAAATTATGAAATGGTTAGGATTTATAGCATTAATTCTAATTGAATCATTAACTATATTTGGATTATCATTAGAAAAAATAGGATTTACTATTCCACAAGCGATATTAATTTCGTGTTATGTTGTGTTATTAATTATCACAATTACGGGATTTATTGTTACGCATTTTGTAAATCTACAAAAAGAAAGAGAAAATGAATTTCGAATTTTAATACGAGAATTAAGAGAAATTAAAGAAGTAGTAGGAACATCTGAAACACGAGTAATTAAATTAGAAAGTTTGATAGAAAATGATGTAAGAAATGATGTAGAAAGAGTAAATGAAATTGTAAGACAAAATTTAATAAGAAAAGCATGATTAGTTGCGGGGGTATTATCTCCACTTTTATCTTTATTATTCTCACTATCAGAATCCCCAATTTTAGACAAATAGTATTCCAATCATTGTAATTATTAATTTCATAATAGTAATTATAATAATTTTTACATTTTCTTTTTTATTATTATAATTATTAATTTTTACATTTTCATTATCTTTTATTTTCATAATAATAACTATAATAATTTTCAGTCTTTTATTTTCTATTGAAATTGTAATAACAATCTTAATAGATTTTGTTATAACTCTTTCTTTTTCATTATTATTATGATTTCTTTACATTACATTTATAACATTTTCATTATCATTTGTTATAAAATTTGTAATATTATTTACTTAAATTCTCTTTTTATCTTTTTCATTCATTTTATCATCTTAATTTTCATTATTAATTGACATTATAATTATAATAGAATTTGTAATATTAATTGTAATTATTTATTCTTTACTTTTATATTATTTATTTTCATTATTAATTATAATAGTTTTAACATCATAACTATCATGACTTGTGCTATCATTGGATTTATCATTTCCTATTTATTTGTTAAATTAACAGTAGGAAATTCAGTAGACATAACTGGTAAACCAGAATTTACATTAACAGAAAAACTACAAGCATCATTTCTGATATTCTTATTCGCAGGATATTGGATTGTATTACTTGCAAAATATCTTATTTCATTAATTTAATCAACTATGAACACAACAGAATCTCCTAAACGAAAAATATCTGCATTAGAACGTACAATCGTTGCAGGTATGGGTAGTATTACAATGCCTGATATGATAGCATTACATAAGAAATTTCCTACATTAGCTATCGAAGATATTTATGATATACTTAGTTCGATAGAAACATCTGCATTAGGTACAACATCACGAGAATTTATTCTTCAATATGCAGAAGTAAGACTTCTTAGTTTACGAAAATCTAAAACTATTGAAGAAGCAACAGTACAAACTCGTGAAATATCAGAAAAAGTACAAGCTCTCATATCTCGTAATGAAGAATTAAATAATCGACTTGAAAGACAATCATCTTACATTGGTAAACTTCAACGAGAACTATCAACACTCAAATCAGTAAATAAAAATATTAAAATAGTATCTCTCGTACTATTATTTTTACTGATTGGTCAAGTTATAGCACATTTTACATTATAAATTTTAACAATAATTCAATTATGTCGAACAGTATGTTTTTTCTTCCTTGCATTTGTATCATCATTTGCTTTATTATTTCCGCTATTACTTATACCTATAATAAGGCCAAAGATAGAGCAGTTGATAAAGCTATTAATGATGCTATTCAAGATGGTTTTGTATGTTTGGGGGATGTTTATATTGATAAGCATTCTATTGAGTCTATTTATTTAGATGATAATGGACATCTTGTTGATATTAAAACAGACCATAATCAGTATTCATATCGTTTTACAAGTGAAAGTTCATATCATAAATATCTTGATTATCTTGAAGATACTTGTAAAATTGATACAATGATTCATAATCAATATTAAGCAAATATGAGTAATCTTAAAGAAGCTCTCGCACAGGATTTTATCTTCTTACATGGAGATAAAAAATATAGTAAAGAACATCAGTTTATAGCTTGCGAACGTTCTCGTAACGAAACTCATGTAATTGTTGGTTACGCGTATCGCTGGTTTAGTGATGCTAAAACTACTATTTCTCAATATGCTATTCCTATTTCTGATTGGGAAGATACAGAGAAATTTATTACTTTCAATGATTATGTAAAAGAAAATCTTACAACAGGTGAGAAATATAATTTACATAATATTAATTATTGTCTTAGTATTAATGCTTTCTTTATTGAACATTTAGAAGATAGTATGAGTACTATTAATGAACGTAATCATCGTAAAAATCCGCCGTATGAATGTTGTGATAAAGAGATTGATTATTCAGATGATGATTTCATGGAAATATATGATTAACATAAAATAACTAATGTTATGACTGCTAAACTAATTGTATCTGTTAAAGAAGTAAACGGTATCGCACAAGTCGTTTACTATTGTAAAGAACGTCGGCGTATTTATCGTAAATCGTTCGCTGATACTGTTCGAGAGTTTCGTGATGCTTATAGAAAAGCTAATAAAAAATAAGTTGCAACTGGAGAGGGCTACGCAGCTGGGCTACGCCCAGCCGCTCCGCTCCCCGGTGGGAGAGGAGGTTGCACGCCCACTTGTCACGTTATTCACGAAACTATTATTATAACTCTTATTATTAATAATATTAAAACTATGTTATGTGAAATTATATCTGAAACAAAAGGTAAAATTATTTCTTTACCTGTATCGGCTGATATTAATGTTAGTCGTGATGATTATATCGAAATTAATAATGTTCAATATGTAGTTCATCGAAAAGAATATATTCTTAAAACTGAAACTGAACCTACTGAGAGACAAGTTTATATTACTCGAATTGTTATTTATGTTATGTAAGTTATGCCAAATTTAGAAGATTGCGTTATTCGATTTGAAAACCCTAATCCAACAATGACTCGTGTCGAAAATGCTCCTTCGGGTGTTGGTGCTGATATAGTATTTCCAAGTGTGGAACCGGAACAAGCACGAGGTAGAGCATTATCTGCTGTAAGACCTATGACTATTGCAGAATATAATAATATTCATGCAAATGATTATAAAACTGAAAGAAATACTGGAAGTATCATTCTTATTATGATTGTTGCAACAATTTGCTTAATTAAAGTCATTAGAGCTGCGAAAAAATCAGATTAGCTAAATATGACTGCTGAACAAGAAAAAGATTTTAAGAAAAGAGGCATATATAATGATATTATTCTGATGACAAATCTGACGATGATATATTGTTATATTATGTTCTTTGCTCTTAAAGAAGTTGTTAATATCTTTGGTAAACGTTATCGACATTCAACCAAGTATTATTATAATATCGTTCGAGAAGTTCTCGATAGAATTAATTGTGATAATATTAATTGTTTCAAAACAAGTCAGCAAGATGCTGGTCAAATGGTTTTGGATGTTGTTAAAGAAATCGAAGATAGACTTGCTTTTGATGATAAACAGTTGTATATCCTATTTGTTATTAATCAAAAGGCTTACGATAATATTCATAGATTTGAACCCGAAGTTACAAGTATATTTAAGAAACAAATTGAATATATTTATCGTAAACTAATTGATTATTGTCCTGTAACATTGGAAAAAGACAAAATGGCTATTGCAACTATCGTCATTAATCAAGTTATTAATAAAATTAAAGCTCGTGAGGAATCTGATGGTTCACTCACTATTATATATGATGATGCAAAATAAATTTCAAGATTTGTTTGGTCATACCATATATAATTATTATATTTGAATCATAAATAATAAACAAACAAACACAAGAACTATGCCTTACATTATCACTCGTGCTAACGAAAATAATAAAGTTGGTAAAATGGGAAAAGGTCGTAAAATTAGTCATGTTCAAACTATCGTAGTCGGTGGTGATGAACGTAATAAAAATCGGCCGGTATATCGTGTAACACTTATTCACAAAAATAATAAGTAACAAATTAATACAACAAGTTGTAAATACATTATCATAATAAAATATGTAATGAGTAGAAATCCTCGATAGACAATCCAGTATTAAACTACTATTTTTACAACTTGTTTTCTTGAACTATGGTGTAATGGTAACACATGAGATTTTGGTTCTCAGATTTCAGGTTCGAATCCTGATAGTTCAACTATTATAGATAATCATGGCAGAGATATAAATGCAACCGACCGTGTGCTTGGTGATACATAAGTCGAGACTTAACTGTATTTTAGGCTGGTGTAAGTCCAGCTGATTATCTATAATTACGCCGTGTTAGCTTTAATGGTAGAGCAGCTGACTTGTAATCAGCAGGTTGTAGGTTCGAATCCTACACACGGCTCACGTTGGGATTGTTGTGTTCCAAATGTTGATGTTTTGAAATGGACATCTCGGAGTACTTCTGTTGTGATAATAGTGGTACTCTTTTTCATGTAAATTCTAATCTGATATATAATATTATGACTTTAATCACTCTACCTTCTGGAACTGTTTTAGCTAATGATTACACTCTTCCGATTATTGTTGTTAGTAAAGTTCTTATGGCTAATGACGACAATCCTCATGCTAAATTGTATCCGTATTATTTTACAATCATGTATGCTAATGGAGTTTCAATTCCTATTATAGCTAAAACATTAGCAGAAGCTGAACTTGATAGACAAATAGTTGTTAAAACTATTACTCCTATAAAAGACTCAAACGTAAATTAAATAATAGGTTTAAGGCGAAATGGTGGAAATGGTAGACACGCCGGACTTAAAATCCTGTGACCAGTAATGGTCGTGCGGGTTCAACTCCCGCTTTCGCTACAAGTGTCCAAATGATGGACGCGAGTGTACCAATCCGAGTACACGACCTTGCAGACAAAGCTGTCAAAAATCTGCAAGTTAAAAATGTGACAGTACTTACGGATACTCATAAGGCTAACGCTGGCGCCAAGCGGAATAATATTATGTGAGTTTCAACACGTTCATTTAGTAATGCTGTTGTTAGTGCTGACGAGCAACGAACAAGAAACGAGAGTATTCCTCGTTCTTGTCTTTTTAATGATGACGAAACCCGCGCGACAAGTGGGCGTGCAACCTCCTCTCCCACCGGGGAGCGGAGCGGCTGGGCGAAGCCCAGCAGCGAAGCCGACTTAAATTACTACTAAATTAACTCTTAATTAAATATAAATTAAAACTATCTAACATTATGGTATGAGTAAGCAACCTATTATACAAGTTCATAGTTGTAGAGCTTGTAAGTATTGTAAAAGTAAAACTTCGTATAAGTCACGAACTGAACGAAAGACTTATTATGAATGTGATAAGACTAAAACTATGATTACAGAAAGTGTATATCAGACAAATGATTGTTTAACTTTTATTAGTCGTAAATAGTTTATGCCTAAACTCAATGCTAATCAGATAGACAAATATCTTAATCCGAAAGATAACGGAGATAAGAGAAGGTCTAAACCTAATAGAAATCTTCGAGAAGATAACAATCAAAATTATAATAAGAAGAATGATAAACGTAGGCCAACAAGTCGTAACCAGTAAAGGTAGATATGGTCGTGTTATTGATATTGATAATTCATCCAGTGAACTTAAAGTATTAGTTAAGATTGGTACTAAGAATTATTGGATATTAGAAAGTCAATTAACTCCTGCTACACATATAGTTAGGGTTAAAGTTGAATATGAAATAGATTATTGTGGTAAATCTATTACAGATAGTCTTGAAGTAGCCCTAAAACGTGATACTGTTCTTTACAATGATAATGTTAATTATTTAGCTCAACTTTGTAAAGATAAAGTAGAAAGACAATTAGAAATGGAAGTAAAAGTTAAACAAATTAAAATTTCATAAGTGCTATGACATTTGACTTAAAAGTTATTACTATTGAAACTAAACCTCGTGCTGGATATTTTATTCTTGACGAAGGTGAATTTTCTACTGTTAAAAAGGTTGTACCTCAACGTAGCGAAGTCTATCTTGATAATGGTAAAGTATTATCTATCGCTGATGCTTCTAAGAAAGTTGCAAAACTTATCGGTGAAGTTACTACTGAACAAGAGGATAAAGTTATTACAAAAACTTATTCGATTATTCATAGTGATTTCAATGGAATCATTCGTGGTTTGTATGATACGATTCCTTATGGAGATGATGTTCCCGAAGAGGATAGAAAATATAAAACGCTTTGTGATGCACTGTTCGCTGGTGTAAAAGTCAGATATGAAGGTGCATTTGAAACTATTCTTACTCGTACTGTTGTCGATGAAGTTGTTGAGATTTCAAGTCTTTCTGTTGTAGACAGGTATCAACTTTATTCTCGTGATGATAGAGTTGGTGTTGTTACGAAGTTTGACAAAGATTCTCATTGGTTCCAAATTAAACTTAATACCAGTGGTACTGTTGTTAAGTGTAAACGTGAAGATTTTACAAAACTTCATAATGACAATACTATACAGATGCTTCATACTTTATGTTCTCATTGTGGTCGATAAATGGATTTTAGTAAACTTAAAGGACTTGTTCCTGTAAAGAAAGCTAATATCAATAGAGATTCAACTAATCGAACAAGAAGTAAAACTTCAAATATGACACCTCATGCTATAAAGTGTGAGGTGTTTTTTTATGATAATAAGTTTTATGGAATTGTCGATAATGAACGTTATCCTATTGATATAACAGATGAGGATTATCAGAAAGCTACATTTGCATTTAGCACACCTGATAATGAACATTGGGATTGGTTCACGATTCGTCCTTTTAGTGCTGCTGAAGCTGATATTGAAAACTTGAAAAAGTATTGGCAACTTATTGTTCCTAAAATGAAGATTTGGATTACTCTTGAAAATGGAGTAGGAAAACTTGATATGGAACGTATTAATAATCGAAACGAAAAAGTTTTCAAAAGATTAAGTCCAAAATATTATGCTTCTCGACGCAATTAAAGAGTATTCGGTGGTCATGCCGGAATTACTTCAATATTTGAAGAAACGAGGATATGACCCCGGATATTTTTTTACAAAGTTAGACCTATCGCTACAATTCATAATAATATTCGAGTTTTTATTACAGAACTACGATATTGTTATGATTACAACCCCTAATGTTATGGGTGTTAGAGCTTATGTTAATCGAACTACTGACAAACAAGATGTAATATTTGTTTGTACTACTCCTGAAACTTATAAAATAAGTAATAATCATTATGAAACCCTTATTAGTAAGGCATTTGAGTATATCCAAAACACTGCATTTTAGCCGATATGGACGCAGATAAATTGAAAGACCTTACAAGTGTTAAGGTGAACAAAAATAAGCCGTCAGCGAGGCCAAAACAGGCCGCCACGGGCGATTATTCGCAATTATATCCGGGACAACAGCAGGCTATCGACAAACTATCTGATTGGTATTTTAGTAACGAACTTGAATGTACACTTGAAGGTGTCGCGGGTAGTGGAAAAACTTTTATTCTTAGATATTTTCTTGAGAATATTGTTAATAAATCTTATACTATTACGGCTCCTACACACAAAGCTCTTCGAGTTCTTGAATCTCAAGTAGGTAGAAAAGGTATGACTTTGCATAGTTTGCATGGTCTTAAACCTAATATTGATTTACAAAATTTTGATATTGAGAATCCTCAATTTGACCCTCTTAATCCAAGCAAGATACAAAATTATAATCTTGTTGTGATTGATGAATGTTCTATGATTAATAAGGATTTATTCCAACTCAATCGAAATCGTGCTACTACTTATAATGTTAAGATTCTTTATGTTGGTGATTCTCTTCAGCTACCACCTGTAAATGAAGAAATATCTTTAACATTTGCTACTGTTAAGAATAAAGTTGTTCTTACTGATATTGTACGACAAGAAGAAGGTAATCCTCTTCTTGAACTATTTAGTCTTTTAAGAGATGATATTAAAAATCAAACAAATACTTTTCTGAATTATATAGTTCGAAATAGGTCTAATATACAAGATGGAATTGGTTATGAAATTATTCCACGAGCTATGTTTAATCAAAGACTTATTGATGAATTTAATTCAGATACATTTCATAAGAATATAGACCATTTTAGAATTACTGCTTATACGAATAAAGCTGTTTCTGATTGGAATAGTATTGTTCGTAATAGTATAGTTGGTAAAGATGCTGATATAATTCATATTAATGATTTGGTATTATCTTATAATACCATTGTTGATGAATTTAAAGAACCAATCATTCTAAATAGTGAAGACTATATTCTTGAAGATATTAGACCTTATATTAGTGATGAAGGTATTAAAACATTTGCTGTTAATCTTAAATCTATGTATGATGGTCATATAACTCAACCGTTTCTTATCGTAGATACAAAAGATGCTTCGTTTCTTAAATATAAGGAAATTCTAACACATCTTTATAATAGAGCTGCTAATCGTGTTCAACATGGTTGGTATGTTTATTATAAGTTTAAGAATCGTTTTTTAACAAATCTTAAATTCAGTATTGAAACTATTCAAGGAACTAAGTGGATTAATAAAGACATAGATTATGGTTATTCTATGACTGTTCATAAAACACAAGGTTCTACTTTCGATAATGTAGCAATAGATTTGACAGATATTGTTTTCCAAAATACGAGATTTGGTCGTAGAGAAAATGATATTGATATTCGTAATAAACTTATGTATGTAGCTCTATCTCGTGCTCGCAAAAGTGTTATTATGAAGTATTAAACATAATCTTATTAATCAGACTGTTTCATCTGATATTTTTAATAGTATTAATATTATGTGTAATACTTGTGAAAGATGTTATTTATCTATTGCTAATCGACGGATACCCGGTGGGGGAGCAGGTTGCACGCCCACTTTGAGGCGTACTGTTATGTTTGTTGGTGATACACCAACTATTACAGATTATAAAACTCAAACTATATTTAATGGTCGTTCAACTAAAATAGTTAGTCAATTCATTAATGATTATAAACTAACTGCTTGGACTATTAAATCAACTCTTATTCAGTGTGTTTGTGCTGAACCAACTGAACATTATGCTGAAACTTGTTATCCAAATTTTATAGCAACTATTAGGAAATATAAACCTACAATTATTGTTGCTGTTGGACAATTTGTTTATCAGTTCCTTAAAGAAGAAAAATATAAAAGTATGGCATCAGTTGTTAATAAACCAGTTAGGTTTAATGATGCTATATTAATTCCTATATATTCACCAGCCTATATTATGCGTAACAAATGTTATTCAGAATATGTTAAATCTTTTAATCTAATTAGTGACATATTTGCTGAATTATGTAAAGAATATCGTTATTACAGATAAAGTAGTGTTATTATGAATAATGCTTATGAATATGATGTAGAGATATATCCTAATCTATTTGAAGTTACTTTTATACCTAAAACAGCAGACCAAAAACTTATCGACGTTTATAAAGCTGTTGATATAAGATGTCTTGCTATTAAAAATGGTAAAGAAGGTAATCTTGAAGAACTAAAAGAAGCAAAGGCAAAATTGTTGTTAGCAATGGGTGCTAAACAATTTGTTATTTGGATTGATTATACTACTGGTAAGTGGAGAAATGATGGGCCACTTATTATGGATTTCTTTATTCAACATAAAATTCTTACTGGTTATAACAGTAATAATTATGATAAAATTATGTTAGATATTTTTATTAATAATTATAAATATCTTGATGTAAAAGGTTTTAATAAGAAAGAAGGTAAACATATTACACAAATTCTATATGACCATAGTTGCGCTTGTGTAGATTTTGGTAAAGGATATAGTCGTTTACTTAATTTCAAGAAATATTACAAACGTCCTTTTACTGATTATGATATTCAAAAGATTTTATATCTTGATAAGACTTATACCAGTCTTAAACAAGTTGCTATTTGCTTAAAATGGTATCGTATTCAGAATCTACCGATTGCTTATAATTGTAGAATTAGAGAAGAAGATATTTATGATATTTGTGATTATAATGTAAATGATGTTCTTATTACATTAGAACTGGAACGTAGTCAAAAGGCTGAAATTGAACTGCGAGAAGATATATCTGAAGAGTTTGGAATTGATGTTCGTAATATGTCAAGAAGTTCTATTGGTAAAGCTATTACTACATCTCTTTATGAGAAGTTTAGCGGTATTGATAGAAAAGATTTTATGGATACTAAGACTGATAGATGGAAAATTAAAGTTTCCAGTATATTAAGTCCTAAACTTAAATTTCAAACTAAAATTCTCAATGATTTACTTCGTACTGTTGCACAATCTACTATCGTTGTAGGTAGTACAAAAGATGAAGATAAATTTAAGCACGAATTTCAATTTGGTGATGCGGTATATACTATGGCTTTAGGTGGTTTGCATAGTCAAGATAAACCGGGATTAATAATTGCAGATGGATTTAGTTTACGTGATGCGGATGTTAGTAGTTTCTATCCTAATGGTATTCTTAGTTATGATGTTTATCCCGAACATCTCGAAAGAAATCCTTTCAGAGCTACTGTCGGTTATACAAAAGATAGTCGAATTGAAGCTAAACATCTTAGCAGTAAATTAATGAAAGAAGCTAAGAAAGTATTAAATGAATATCAAATTGCTAAAAATCAAAATCGAGTTGATGCTGAAGAATTAAATACTAAATATCATGAATTATTAGCAGAAAGTAAACGTCATAAAATTAAGGCTGAAGGTCTTAAAATTGCTATTAATAGAATGTATGGTGCATTTAGAGATATAAATGATTATCTTTATGACCCTAAATGTACTTATAAAGTTACTATAAATCTGCAACTTTGTCTTTTGATGCTTATTGAAGCACTGGAACTCAAAGGTATTAAAGTTATATCTGCTAATACTGATGGTATTGTTTGTATCATCAAACCTGAACAAGAAGGTGATTATAAAGCTTGTTGTGATTGGTGGCAAGAATATAACAATTTTGAACTTGAATTTACTAATTATGAAAAGTATCTTCGTAATGATGTAAATAATTATATTGCTGTTAAAGAAGGTTTTCAAGATGCTTATGATAAATTAATTGATAAAACACCGGAAGCGATAGCTGAACTTGAAGATATTTATATTAAACGTAAAGGTCTTTTTATTGAAACTATTGCTTTTAATAAAGGTTATGCTTATCCAGTTGTTCCAAAAGCTCTTAACCTATTTCTTTTATATAATGTTCCTTATGCTGATACAATAGAAAATCATATCCTTAGTAGCAAAGAAGCTATTTATGATTATTGTATTAGTCAAAAGACTGATGCTAAATTCAATATTATATATCGTAGTATTGTAAACGGTGAACTTCATGATGAAGAACTTCAAAAATCTAATCGTTTCTATATTGCTGATGTATCTTATTGTAGTGGAACTATTATAAAAATTGATAAAAATAAACCAAGTAAAATCAATCGAATTGTAGCTAAATGTAGTGTTCGTCCTTTTAACGATTATGTTGAGGAAGATAATTATCATATAGATTTTAGTTATTATAAAAAAGAATGTGCTAAGATTCTATATGGTAAAAATAAGAAAACTGCTGGTATGGTTGCGGTTCAAGGTGATTTATTTGGTGCTATGTCTAATAATAAACATTTAGAGCCTATTGAAAGTCCTGAAGAAGATGGTTTGTTTGAAGTTGATTTTGAAGATGACAATGTATCGTTTATTAATCCTGCTAATGACATTCCTATTAACAATACTATCTGGGGTATGTATGGTTTTTCAAGTGAGGAAGAATATAAACGTGCAATAGAAAATGGAGATGATTTACCTTTTTAATAAAATACTAATATGAATGGTGACCTTGTATATCATGAAGTTGACGGTCTTGCAATAGCTGATATTAAACCAGTTAATACTAAATTTCGTAAAATTGGTTTGCGTGTAGCTAAGTTTACAAGAGAGGGGAAGTATATAACTACTTATGCTTCTACTAAAGACGCTGCTAATGCTCTAACTATTGAGCTAAAAAAAACAAATCCTAAACTCGCTTATTATGCTATTGTTAAGGCTTGTACTCCTAAAGGTAGTTCTAAAACTGCTTATGGTTATCAATGGAGATACATTAGTAATGATGGTGGTATAGTAAAGCGTGATTGTGATTAATGTGTTATGCACGAATTTGATGATATTTGTTATGGTAAAACAGTAGAAGAATTACAAAAGGAAATGGTCTTTCAAATGCACTTCGGTAATTGTGAAATGCTAACACAATATATTATGGATTGTATTGAAAGACTTAAACGTGAAAATACTCCTACTGTTTATTGGAGATATTAGAGTATGACAAAAGACGAAAGACAAGAAATATCTTGTAATAAATGGCGTGATGCCAAAGGTCGAGGTACTCTAAATCTTATAATGAGATTTGGAAAAACACGAGTAGCAGCTATGATTGTTGGTAAGCTGGTTAAAGCTAATCCTAATCGAACAATTATGGCTATCGCTCCAAATGCTGTAACTACTAAAAATCTTGCTGATAATCTTACTGAATTTTGTCCGAAAGAACAATGGGTTGATATAATGAGTAGTAATACTCTTATTAATCATGTAAATAAACTTAAAATAGAACGAAAACTTCCTATTAAAGTTGATTTACTAATTCTTGATGAAGTTCATAAGTTATTACAAGGTGAAACTCTTATAGCTATTAAGAATATAGAATATAAATTTATTCTATGTCTTACTGGTTCTACATTAAATAAAAATCAATTATCTATTCTTAATGAATTAGGTGCTCCGGTAATTGATAAGATTACTGAGATTGAAGCTGTATCACAAGGTTGGATTTCAAATAGTACAGAATATAATTTAGCTATTGAACTTGATGAACATGACAAAATTAGATATGCTAAATATTCTGATATGATTTCTGAAACTCTTGAAACATTTGGTGGATTATATAAAGTGGTTAATCAAGAATTTCGTAATAAAGTTTTTGACAGTGATTTTGCATTAGTTCTTGCATCTTTTACTGGTTATAATTATAAAGATAGAAATGGCAGTAGTACTTTTATTAAACCTACTGTTATTCGTAATATGTTAGCTTCATTAATGGGTTGGACTCGTGATATGCCACTCGATAATGATTATAATAAACGAATTAATAATCTTTGGAATCCCGATAATATTTACGAACGTGCTAAAAAGTTCAAAGACTTTGTTAGACAACGTAATGATATTTTAATTCATAACAGACCTAAAATCAATGCTGTTATTGAAATTCTTAAAACTAATAGTGTTCCTACTATCTGTTTTAATGAATCAATAGCTATGGTTACTGATTTAGCTGATTATTTCAGTAAAGACGGTATCCCTTTTCATAGTGCTATTGAAAGTAGGTATGTAATTAATCCTGAAACTGGCGTTCCATATACTTATAAGAATGGTGAACCTAAACGATTAGGTAAAACATCTCTTAAAAAGTTAGCTATTGAAGGGATTAAGAATGGTACTTATAAATATTTATTTACTGCACAAAGTCTTAATGAGGGTTTAACGATAGAAAATATCGAACAAGTCATAACGACTGGTGGTAGTTGTAATTCTAATACTCACGGACAACGTGTCGCACGAGGTAAGACTTATAATTATATGAATCCTAATAAGAATTGTGTTATTATTAATCTTTACATTGATGATTTCAAAATTGGTGATAAAGATGTTAGGTCGAGGGACAAACAGAAGTTAATCCAGCGTCAGCAAGATTCCGAGAATGTTCCGATATGGGTTAATGATATTAGTGAAATTTTCGGTTAATTTCTTGCTATTTTCTTTGGTGGTACAATTATAATTACTATATTTGCGTATGGATAAACCACAAATGAAGCCAGTCGAAAAGACTGATGAAGATGTGAGTGGTGCTCTTGTTAATACAAGAAATAAAAATGGAAGTGTTGCGTTAGCTGTTAATCAAATTAATTCATTTGAACAAGCTGAAGCATTAGCAGATTGGATTGCTAAAAGTCCTGTTTTTAATAAAGGATTTAAGGAGCAAGTTCAGAAAGAAGATGGAACAAGTGAACTTGTAGTTAATAAGAGTGCGATTGTTACATGTTTGCTGTTAGGTAATGAACTCGGTTTTACTCCTATGGTAAGTGTTACATTTGGTAAGACACTTGATAGGGAAGCAGCAATCAAAGTTGAACGTGGGCGGTCTATGGGACTTAATCCTATGGCTGCTATGCAAAACATTTACGTTTTTAGTACTTCTCAAGCAGAGATAGTATATACTGGTATTCATGTTGTTAATAAAGTCCTTACGGATGCCGGTATTAAACGTAAGATTCTTGAAGATGGAACTAAACCTTTTTACATATATAGATATTGTAAAAAGGAACTTGCAAATGAACTTGTTGATTATAACAAAGAAACGAAAGATGATTTTGTTGTAATTAATGATGGTCATACTGCTGATTATATTGATAAACAAGTACAAGAAGGTAAGATTCCAATTATTAGGTATGCTACTCGTCGAGCTCTTGTAGAACTTACTCGTGGTGATGAGAGTATTGCAATACCTTATACTTTACAACAAGCTATTGACGCAGGTTTGTACGTTGGTACTAAATCTGACGGTACTGAAAGTAAAGGTAAAGCTAATTGGAATGCCCATCCGGAAACTCATCTTATTAAAATGTCTATCATGCTTGGTGGTAGAATTATTGCAAGTGATAAGTTAAATGGAATTTACGTTGATAGTGAATTACATCAAGCTGTATCTATTGCAAACCGTCAAGCTGAAGATACTGAATTTGAAGAAGTTCCTGTTACAGAATAAAGTAATGCAAATCTATCATTAATCTATCATTCATAAAATATTCATAAATTAAAACAAATTACAATTATGAAAAAGTCTGTTTTTTCTGCTGCTAAACTTGCTGGTCTGACTGCTGTAAACCGTGGTACGAAGTCGTCGAATGATATTCGTCCGGCAATTACTACTGCTCGTGGTATGAATAAGTTTACGATGAATGCTTCGGCTTCTGCACTTATTGGTTGTGGTCATGGCGACCGTGTTGTTATGTTTGCTATGCCTAATGCTGATTCGATTAATGAGCGTTTCTTTATTGCTCTTTCGGCAGGTAGCGAGGGTTGCAAACTTGCAAGTGCTGGTAACACGAAAGGTACTGGTCGTCCTCAGTCGTTTAATTACGCTGGTGTTTGGTCGCAGATGCTTATGCAGGATAAGGATGCTGCTCCCGTAGGTGAGCGTGTTCTTGCTGATAAGGGTCTTATGGAAGAGGTTGAAACTCAGAAAGGCCGTGACGGTAAGATGTGTACTGCTGTTCTTGCTACCAAGCGAGTTGAGTATGGTGTTGAGGAAGTTAAGGACGAGAATGGTGACTTTATTCCTGTTGAGGTTGGTGATACTATCTATGAGAAAGTCTATGTGCTTGTAGACCCGAAAGAGGTAACGTTGGAGGACGAGAAGCAGGAAGAGGAACCGCAGCCCGAAACCGAGGCAGAAGTCGAGTTGTAATTGTTAATACCTAAAAGTATTTAACAAATCTATCATTTGCTATCATTATAAAAAGAGGAGTTATTGAATAAGTAGCTCCTCTTTTTAGTCTAATAACTTAAAGTACTTTAATTATTATTATGGCAGACACAAGTAAATCGAAAGTTAGTTCGACAACATTAATGTTTGAAGAAGAGGTTGTTGAACGGAGATTAGCTTTTAAGCCCGACCCTGAACTTGGTAATCTTTGTATGGGTATGATTAACGATGTTCGTATTGATATTCGTGAAGTACCTCTGCTGGATGATAAAGGTGTCGAAAGTACATGGGAATATGCTGGTTGTAAATTCCCCGTACTTGTTATCGAATTTAAGCAGTGTAAAACTGACGCAAATCCGAAAGACCGTTATTATACATTTACTGCTAAGCCGGTTACTACTCTTAATAAGAAAGGCGAACCTGTTGAAGAAAAGACTGTTATTAATATTATTCAGCAGGTATATGGACAACTTCGTCATATCGCAAATCAGTTTAAGGGTCTTAAAGGTTATCCGGTTAATGCTGGTAAATGTCCGGGACTCGATTATGCTGCTCCTGCAAAGGTTCGTTGTGAACAGTATCTTGCTTTCTTTGAATATTTCAAACATCTCCTCGTTGGTGATGATGAGAAAAATCCTATTTATAAGAATGTGAAACTGTTTATGAAACTTGTTGCAGATTATAACACGCATAAGTTCTTAGCTTTTCCTTCGTTTGTTAATCGTGGATTTGTTGAACGTGTTATTCCCGGTCAAAGTCCGTCGATTGAATTTGAAGCTGGTGAAACAATTCATCTTGCAAAAGATGATACTCCGAAGAATCGTGAAGCTGCCGCAGGTACTCCTGTTCCCGCTCCCGGTGCTACTGTTGTTTCGTCGGATATTCAGAACATTCTTGATAGGTACTCGAAGTAGTATTTATCATATTACTAAAACAGGAACTTGTAAAGGAGGTAATGGAGGTAAAACTCTATTATCTCCTTCTTTTTTGGGTAATGCTAAAATTAGACTTGTTGTTATACCGTATTTTTGGCCGATTTCTTTTGATTTGGCGGACTGTATTTAACAGACGTATATCTGTATAGGTCAGGTAAATACACGCGGCCAGAAGCGTCACGAGTGGGCGTCCAACCCACTCCCCCACCGGGTAGCGGAGCGCTGGGCGAAGCCCAGCAGCGAAGCCCAGCAAGTTACACTACTGATTACATGAAAGATTTCATACTTAATACACTTGACCAAATTACAATATTTAGTAAATATTTTGGTATTCCCGAAGATGTAATCCGATTTAACATTAGTAGTCCTAATGATAGAATACGAAATCCTTTAAGAAATGATAAACATCCTTCATTATCTTTTAAGTATTATGGTGATAAACTGATATGTAGAGATTTTGGTGATGGTAGATTTAGAGGTGATATATTTGAAGTTGTAGGTTATATTATTAATAAGAATTGTAAAACGAGTGAAGGATTTGTGTATATATGCAATGATATAATCCTTCGTTGTTCTGATAAAATTGTTACTAATATTGAATTTAATCGAACTGAGCAAGAACATATTAAGAATCAAAATCTTGAAATTACTTTTGATGTTCGTAAACCAAATAAGTTAGATTATATTTATTGGGAACAATATGGTATTAAGAAAAGTAATCTAAATACAAAAGTATTTATTGTTGATAGATATAGACTTAATGAATGGCAAACACCTTATCGTTATAGTGGTACTGACCCTTGTTATGTTTATAATGTTAATCCAAATAAGTATAAACTTTATTTTCCAAAAAGACTTAAAAGTCAAACTAAGTTTATTACTAATAATCGTTGTCCTATTGAGTGTTTACATCAACTTAAACCAACGAATTATATTGCTCTTATAAAAGGTTATAAAGATAAAATACTTTTTGAACAAATTTGTGATGAGAAAGGTATTAATGATATTTTGTTTATACCTGCTGCTTCTGAAACTATCGTATTACCTACTGACATCTACAAGTTATTGGTGTCGTACTCTTTAAGCGGAAAGTTATTTACTATTTTCGATACTGATGCTGCTGGAATTAATGCAGCTCATCTACTACAAGGTAGATATAATACTATTCCAATTTATTTTACGAATAATTATAAATCTAAAGACCCATCAGATATGGTTAAAGATTATGGTTATCGTAAAGTATTCCAACATTTTGATAATGTTCTAAAAAAGATTTATTATGGAGATTAAAATCAAAAACTATCTTATCAATACTCTTGATAATGGTAATAAGATTTATCTTTGTCCTATGGATGAAGAAACTTATACGAGATTAATGAATGATTTTTCTCGTTTATCTGACCAATCAAGTATTAATAGATTTGTGGATAAATATGGTTTTAAACATACACAAATTATTCTTGATGGTGATACTTATATTAGCGTTAATGACAAAGAAACATTAGAAGCTATCAATCCTATTCTTTCGCGTATCCTCCCACATCCTAAAACTATTAAGAATCCTCTTAATAATAAGATTGAAAGGTCGTATAAATGTTTTTGTGCTAAACCACTCAATCTTACAGATATGACTGAACATAAGACTCCTCTTGAAAGTTGGAATTGTCTTATGATTCGTATTGGAGAACCGCAATATGCTATTGTTATTGAAGAAAAAGTTAAAAAATAAGATATGATTCCTAATGAAGTTTTATATAAACGAGATTTAACTGGCGGTTTAGTTCGTTGGTGGGGTCGAGTTGAAAAAGTTATTAATTCTGACGGTACAGTATCTCTACGATTAGCTTATTATTATGGTAAAGTAAATGGTGCTGAAACATCATCTTATTCTCCTGTAATTAAAGCTAAGAGTAAGAAAACTGATAGAGAACAAGCTGAATTTGAACTTAAAAGTGTTTACGAAAGACATAAGAAACAAGGTTATAAAAGTCTTTCTGATTTAGGTATTAATCCTTTGGATTATCTTACTAATGCAGATGATTTATTTGAAGAAATAGATAAGAAATTACCTAAATATAATACAGATGCAAATAATTGTGTTAAACCTATGAAAGCACAAAAGTTTGCTATTGGTAAGTTCGAATATCCTTGTATTGCTCAACCTAAAATCAATGGTGTTCGAGCAGTTGTTATGCTTGAAGAATTTACACCTACTGATTTATTCAGTCTTGAAGGTTTTGTTCGTGATGATAAACATTATCATACTGTAATTAAAACTAAAGAAGGTCTTACTTATCGTATTTGGCATATCGAGCAACTATTTAATGATTTTTATGATAGTTTTCCTGAATATGCTAATATGGTATTTGATGGTGAGATTTATATTCGTGGTGAGAAAGTGACAACTATTGGTGGAGCTGCTCGTAATCCTCGAAACCCTCTTCATGAGAAACTTCAATTTGTTAATTTTGATTTAAGTATTCCCGATTTAACCAATAAAGACCGTGATAAGTTACGATTTAGTGTTTGGGAAGAGTATCGTAGTAAAAAGAGTAGTGTATCTCATAATATAATGGCTGGTAGAATTTGGGAAAATTTAACTCCCGAAGGTCATGGTATGTGGGATAAATTTAATCTTATTATTCTTAATAGTGATACTATTTATGATGATAATCAAGCGTTAGCTTATATGCAAAAATGTATTGATTGTGGCTTTGAAGGAGCTATAATTAGAGATTTGCATACTGAATATAAATTTGGTTCTCGTCCTGCTACAATGATGAAACTCAAAAAGTTCGACGATGCTGAATTTGAATGTATTGGTGTTGAACACACTGGAAATCCTGATGATAAAATAGGATTTAATGTTAGATTAGTTCTCAAGAACGATATTAATGATTTAGTATTTAGTTGTACTTTAACTGGTACTGTTAATGAACGATTAGATATTCTTAATAATCCACCTATCGGAAAGTCTGTAACTGTTAAGTTCTATGAAAGAACTAAAAATGGTTTACCTTTCCATGCAAACGTTGTTGGAATTAGAGATTATGAAAAGTGATGAAAAGTGTTGGAACTATCAATGAAATACTTGATTTATTCTATAATAGAGTAGATGATATAAGTATTCATACAAAACATACCGTTGCAAATGGTAAATATGGTTATGAATTAAAAAATGGTATTCTTTATTGTAGAGGTAAACAAATTGGTGTTTGTAATAAATTTGTACCATTTGTTATAAGACTATGTAATATTGAAGATTATCTTTATAGACCACTCGTTAAACTTAAAAATCAAAAGATTCGAGGTAAAACTAATATAGATATTTATAATATTTGTAGGGAAAATACTAATATTATATATAATGATATTCATTCTATTCTTTCGGCTCTTTGGTATGGTGTAAATCAAAATCTTAATGTTACAAGACATATTCTTAAACAAGATATTACCAATCAAAGATTTGCTAATGTTAAATATAATCAAATATATTATAATAATGCTCGTAAAGGTTGGCGTTCTGCATTAAAAGATATTTTAAGTATTTGTAAAGCACAAGGTATTGATGCTAATAAAATTATTGATAAAGCTTATACTTTATATAATACTTATGTAGAATATAAAGGTTATAAAAAATTATATAATACATTTAATACAACAATTAATCTTAAAGATAATATTCGTATTACTTTAAGTCCTAAAGAAAATCTTATTATTAGTGGTAAAATTCTTTATTGGCAAACTATTCGTGCTAAAAAAGTTATATTACCTTATTGTAAAAATTATACTGAATTTAAGAAACTTTGGAATAATAGAACTACTCGCAAAGAACTTAAATCTATTATTAAAATTAAATTCAATGAATATCTTGATAATCAGAAAGCTATTGAAGAAGAAAAAGCTAAGAAATATCGAGAAGAGCTTGAAGTTCTAATTCAAGAATTTAGAAATTATAAAATTAGTAGTATTCCTTATCAATGGCGACAGTATGGTACTTATGCTGTAATGCGTTATGAATCAACTAATGGAATTGTTAGATTATGGAATGATACCGTTATTAAATTAAAAGATTTCATTGATTTTGCTCATTTCTTTGCTACTTGTGTGCAAAATAATATTCAATTAAATCGTAAAACTTGTTATAATTATAAAATTCAATTTGGTGGATATTATATTTGGGAAGTTCAAGCTAACGATTTATGGAATGTTATGTGGGGCGGTCAGTGTGTTACTATTATGGATATTATAAGTATCTGTAATAGAATTGGAATTAGTCTTAAAGAATATAAAGTAACTCGTAAACAATTACTGTCGCAATTCGAGAAGCGACAGGAGATGTAACTCGTATGGCTCCGCCTGCTGGGCTTCGCCCAGCGGCTCCGCTCCCCGGT